>WNFL01268034.1_pt4 | contig 17137 bp, 18 predicted proteins | sample 5400361 | NCBI WGS metagenome assembly WNFL01 (sample SAMN13153351, study PRJNA577476) | soil metagenome | isolation source: 40 cm soil on Douglas fir-dominated hillslope | place: USA:California | collected 2013-09-17 | reverse complement strand
CCCCCGCCATAGTGGCGCGCATCCTCCACGGTCCAATTCCGCAGCGGCAGATCGTCCGCATCGCGGAATTCCCCCGCTACGAGCAGCACCATGTCGTAGAGCCACCAGATGCCCATCCCGCCGAACGTCAGCAGCATGGCGATGCCGGTGTTGTTCTTCCCGACATAAAAGCGGTGCAGTCCGAACACGCCGCCGAAGAACCCGAGGGCGAGCGCCACGCCGCGCGACCGGTCGGAGATCTCCGGTTCTTGGCTTTCGGGTGAAGGGGTGTACGGCTGGGGGAGCGGCATGCCCGATACTACGGGGCTCCGCCGGGGGCGGCAAGCAAGTGACGCAGTGCCGGCTCGAGGTCGCCGAAGCGAAATCGGAACCCGGTGGCGAGGAGGCGCGCCGGCACGACGCACTGGCCGCTTTCCATGAACGTGGCCGCTTCCCGGCCGAAGGCGAGCCACAAGGCGATGTGCGGCACGGGCAGGACGGCGGGGCGCCGCAACACCCGCCCCAGCGTCCGAACGAACGCCAGGTGCGTCACGGCCTGGGGCGCGGTGATGTTGACGGGCCCGGACAACGAGTCGGTCGCGAGCACGTAGCGAATCGCATCGAGCGCGTCGTCCAGCGCGATCCACGGGAAGTATTGCGCCCCGCTGCCAATCCGTCCCCCCAACCCGACGCGAAAGGCGGGCAGCATCGTGGCGAGCGCGCCGCCCGACGGTGACAGCACCACGGCGAAACGGAGGTTCGCGACTCGCACGCCCGCCCGGGCAGCCGGGTCAGTCGCGGCTTCCCAATCGCGCGCGACATTGGCGAGAAAGTCGTGACCCGCGGGAGACTGTTCGGTAACCTCAGCGGAACCCTGGTCGCCGTAGTAGCCCACCGCGGACGCGGCGAGGAGCACGCGCGGCGGTCGCGCGAGGCCCGCGATCGCCCCGCTCACGAGGCGCGTGCCCGCCACCCGGCTCTCCCGGATGCGCTGCTTTTTCGCCGCGGTCCACCGGCCGAATACGTTCTCGCCCGCGAGATTCACGACGGCGCCCAAGCCTTCGAGCGCCGCACGGTCGATCGTGCCCCGCACCGGGTCCCATGCGATCGCGCGCTCCGAGGGACGTACCGGCCGCCGCACTAGGGGGACGACCTCGTGCCCGTCGTGCGTGAGCCGCTGCGCGAGGGCGCCGCCGATCAGCCCCGTCGCGCCGCTCACGGCGATTCTCAATCGATGATCACTCTGGAAGGACCGCCTCTGCCTCGATTTCCACGAGCATCGCTGGATCGACGAGCCTGGCGACCGCGACGAGTGTCGACGCAGGCCGGATGGCGCGGAAGATCTCCCCGTGCGCGCGTCCCACCAGCTCCCAGTGTGCGATGTCGGTGACGTAGATACGCGTTCGGACGACGTCCTCGAGCCGTCCGCCGGCCTGCACGAGTGCGCGTTGGATGTTCCTGAGCGCCTGGACCGCTTGGGCGTATGGGTCGCCCGGCCCGACGATGCTTCCGCTCGCGTCGGTTGCCGTGGTCCCCGAGACATGGATGACGCGCCCCACCCGAACCGCCCGCGAATACCCGATGATGGGCTCCCACGGCGCTCCGCTGGCGACGTTACGGCGATTCATCGCCCGTCGGCGGGAGGTGCGGCGTTCCAGGTGATATGCGAGACGGCGCCCGTGGCCTTGGCGTCGGTGATGCGTTCGTCGGCGGCGCGCACGATGTCGTCGATGCCGGCGGGCGGCTCGACAAACGTGACGCCGCCGATACTCGTGCTCATCTGGCGACCGTCACCAGTCCGCACGTCCAACAAACCGGTGCGAAGTTTCTCAAGCACGATCTTGGTCGCGGCGGCGGGCGTCTCGGGCATGAGCACGCGCGCAGGGCGAGGCGCAGCGCCACGGCCGTCGCGCGTAGCAGCTCGTCCGGCACGCGGTGCCCCAGGTGCACGGCGGCGACGCTGAAGGGGTGTTGGTAGCGACGAGCGCGCTCGATCTCCGCGGCGGCCGCCTCGTAGAACGCGCGCGCGGTCCGAACGCCGGTCACGACGTCGGTGCGGGCCAGGCGGCGCTCCCGCTCGAGGGATGTGCGGAGCGCTAAGGTGACGCCGACGAGGGCCGCGATCGCTACCAGGGCTAGGGCGAGTAACATCCTGACAAACCTACACATAGGTCGACTGCTTGACACGCGGCGCAAAAGTAGTACTGTATTGCTACAACGATACAGTCAGCGAGCCAGCGTGTTCGAGCACATCGACCCGAGAAGTCCTACTCCGCTGTATGCGCAAATCGCCGCCCGGCTCAAGTTGGCCGTGGCGGCGGGCGAGTTGCGGCCGGGCGAAACGCTCCCGTCGGTACGGCAGCTCGCGGCGCGGCTGCGCGTCAACCCTGCGACCATCGTCCAAGCGTACCGCGATCTGGAAGGGGAGGGCTTCGTGGACATGAAACAAGGAGCGGGGACGTTCGTGCGAGAGGTGGCTTCCGACCGTCGCGGCGCGGAACGCGCCAAGCAGGCCGTGCGCCTCGTGCGCCAGATGCTGCAGCAAGCCGGGCAGCTCGGCGTCAGCACGGGGGAGCTGACCGACGCGATCCGCCAGGAGCTGGGGGTGAAGGTCGCATGAGCCACGCCGTCGAGATTCGGGACCTACACTACCGCGCCGGGAAGACATTCGAGATCCGCGATCTGGCGCTGAACGTGCCCACGGGATCGATGTACGGCTTCCTGGGCCCGAACGGCTCGGGCAAGACCACCACGATTCGCTTGATGCTAGGCCTGTTGCGCCCCATCAAGGGAGCGATCACGGTGCTGGGTGGTCAGCTGCCGCGCGAGTCGCCGCGCATCCTGGCCCGGACAGGGTACGTCCCCGAGCAGCCGCATCTCTACACGTCGCTCACGATCGCCGAGGCGCTCGATTTCCACGCGGCCTTCTATCCCACCTGGGACTGGAAGTGGGCCGGCGAGCTGCTCGGGCAGTTCCAGCTCAGGCGCGAGCAGGGCCTGGCGCGGCTTTCCAAAGGTGAGATGGGCAAGCTCGAGATGTTGCTCGCGTTGGCGCAGCGGCCGGAGCTGCTCGTGCTCGACGAGCCCACCGATGGCCTCGATCCCGTCGTCCGCCGCGACGTCCTCACGGCGCTGCTCGACTACGTGTCTCAGCAGAACGCGACCGTCTTCATTTCGAGTCACCTGGTGCACGAGCTGGAGCGGATTTGTGACTGGGTGGGCGTGATGGACAAAGGGCGACTCGTGACGGAGCTGCCGATGCACAGCTTCAAGAGCGGGATCAAGCGGTTGCGCATCGCCGATCCCCCTGCCCTCCCCGGCGACACGCCGTTCGTGGTCTTGGCGCGCGAGGCGGGAAACGGAGCCCTCGAAACCTGGATCGTCCGAGGCTGGCAGGCGCCGATGGGCCAGTACTTCGAGGGAGTCGGCGCGTCGCTGCGGGAAGTGATCGACCTCGACCTCGAGGAGGGGTTCGTCGAGCTCCTCCGCACCTTCCGCGAGCCGCGGGACTAGGAGCCGCCATGTTCCGGATGATCCTCTACACGCAATGGAAGTGGTCTCGCCTGGCCGTCGCGATCGGGGCGGTGGCGGCGTTCGCACTACCGGTCCTGTCCGTGGGCCAGTTCGGACGCGCGCAAGCCACGCGTTGGGATATTCAAGCGATGCTCGGCTCCATTCAGGCGTGGGGCGTCCTCTACCCCGTGCTCGCCATCGTCCTGGGTCTTGCGGTCGCGGCGCTCGCGTGGACGTACGATCACCGCGGCCGCCACGTCTATGCGTTGTCGCTTCCCATCCCGCGCTGGCATTACGCCTTGCTCCGCTTCGGTGCCGGCGCCGTTCTCCTCGCCGGGCCCGTGATCGCACTCTGGGCCGGGGCCCTCGTCGCCACCGGCAGCGCGACAGTCCCGTCGGGGCTGCACGCCTACCCCACGACGCTGGCGTTGCGCTTCGCGCTCGCCACAGTCGTGGGTTACAGCATGTTCTTCGCAGCGGCATCCGGGACGATGCGCACCGCGCGTTATATCCTCGGCGCCATCGGCCTGCTCATCGCCATCGACGTGGTCGCCGCCATCGCCGGAGTGAATCTTCACATCTTCGAGTCGGTGTTCCTGCGCCTCATCGTCTGGCCCGGGCCGCTCGACATCCTCACCGGGCGTTGGATGCTGATCGATGTGTGATCGCGCCGCGCTGCTCGCGCTCGCGGTCGCGTTGCTCGCCGGACCAGCGCGGGCGCAAGACCAGGCGGTGCTCCGCGCGCGGATCGCCCGCCTCGAGCGCGACCTCCGGAGCGCCGAGGCCGCCGCCGCCGCCGCCCGCGCCGACTCCGTGGCGCACCTCATCGACGCCCGGCTGGACACGGTGCGCATCGGCGCCCTGCGGGTACTGGCGCCGGCGGGACTAGGCCCCGAAGCGCGGGCCGGATCCGCCGCGGCGGCGTCGCTCATCGACAGCGCGTTCGGGACCGCCGCCGCGGCTCTCGCGCAGCGCCCCTTCATGCTCGTGCTCATGGCGGCGCGGCGCGAAGCGCGCCCCGTCCCGGCCGGCTCGACTGCGGTTGTCACGACGGGCACGGCGGCGGATATCGACCAACGACTCGTTTGGGCAGCCGCCCTGGCGATCGCGTCGTTGAACGATTCCGCTCTCACGGCCTGGCTGCAGGGAACACTCGTGCCCAACCGGCATCCCGAGCGCGAGCGGCGCCGCGTTTACATCGCACTCGTCACCGCGCCGTCGCCGGCCGGAGAGCGGTGCTACCAGGGCGACCTCACGGCCTGCCGCAAGAGCCTCGGCCTCGTTCCCACCGAGCAGGCACTGGACGATTGGTACGACCCCGCCCGGCGCCGCTCCCTCGTGCAGGAGTTGGCCGACCTCGAAGAGGTGCGAATCGCTCGGCGGCTCTACACCGCGTGCGTCACGGGCCTCTCCGATCCCGACTGCCTCGCCCTGCTCCGGCGCGTGCCGCCAGCGGCCCTGCCTCCCCCCCTGCCGGTCGCCGCGCGCCACAGCCTGCTCCGGACCGCCGTCGAGTTGGGCGGGCCCGGCGCGTACGCCCGGCTGCTCGCGGGCGCCGGCCGATCGATGGAGGCACGTCTCACCGGCGCGAGCGGCATCCCGAGCGACTCGCTGCTCCGGACCTGGCGGGCAGCAGTGTTCGCCGCGCGCCCTCTGCCCGTGGCCGTCGAGCCGCGGGCCGGCTGGGTCGCCCTCTGCTGGGGCGTGGTCTTCGCGTTCCTCGCGCTGCGGAGCACGAGGTGGCGTTGAGCCTGCGGCATTGGGTCCTGAGCGGCGCGCTCGTCTGCGCCGCGATCGCGGTTGGCAACCTGCCGCCTCCTGCGGAGCGCACACTCCCTCCGGGCGCCCCGCGACTCGACGCCGTTGAGGTGCCCGTGGACCGCGTCCAGCTGCTGCGCGTCGCGCTCCGGCGCAACCGCGGCGCGCTCGAGCGCGCGGCCGAGGTCGCCGCTCTGATCGGCCGGGCGCGGTCGGCACCGCCCTCGCCCGACGACACCCCCGCGCTCATTACATCGCTTCCGCTCGCGGTCTCGACACGTCGCGCGATCGAGGATCAGATCCGAGCGTTGTGGCGCGAGCTCGGCCCCCAGTCACCCGAAGTGGTCGTCCGTTTTGTGCTGGTCGAGTACGGCGTCCCGATGCAAATCCTCCCCCCCGCGACGGACGGCCACAGCTGCGTGGTGAGGCTCCCGCTCAACTGGCCGCTCCGCTGGATCCTGCACTCGGCGGAGCCGCCGAGCAGCGAGCAGCTCGACGCGTGGTTGCGCGAGGCGGTGGGACCGTGCGCCTTCTATGCCGCGTTCGGCCGACCCGGACCCGCGCTCGAGGCGTGGCTGCTCGCCCGCCGGTTCGATCTCGCCGCCGATGTCGGCTGGGCACAGCCCGCCGGGCTCCGGTCCCGATACGGCGACCCGACACCCCCAGCGAACGCACGCCTCGCCCGCGCCCTCATGTTCTGGCAGCTGGACGACCGGTACGAGTCCCTCGACGCCGTGGCGTGCCAGGTGGGCGACCTGTCCCGCTGCCGCGCCGCCCTCTTTCCCGAGCGGCCGATCTTCGGCCCGCGCGAGCGACAGGACGCCCCGGGTGTCGTGCTGCGCTGGTGGTGGGAGACACGCGGCGGACTATACGCCGGTCGGCAGTACCTCGCCGATCTCGTGCGGGCGATGGGACGCGAGCGGTTCCAGGCGTTTTGGCGCTCGCACGCCTCCGTGGACAGCGGATTTCAAGCGGCGATGGGCATGCCGATCGAGGTCTGGACGGCCCGGTGGCAGCGGGAGCGCATGGACGGCCTGGTCGTCGGGTCCAGCGTGCGTCCTGGGTGGATGCTGCTCGCGCTGTTCGCCGCGGGGCTGTGCGTGGCGGGCAGCGCGTACTTGGCCGGGCGGCGTCAAGTCGGCTGAAGCCAGACGACCCTGCAATCGGCCGTGCCTACGTGCGGGCCCGCTCCAGGTCCGCGCGCAGGCGCCCAATGGCGCCCAGGTGATCGGCGAGGAGGCGGGCGGCCTGGTCGCGCTGTATCTCGAGCGCCCGCACTGCGTCCCGCCGTCGCTCCAGTACCGCGAGCCGCTGTTCCCGTCCGGGCGACGGCGGTTCCGCCCGGGTCGCGCCGAGCCTGCGCTCGATCTCCGCCGGCCCCGGATCCACCTGGCGCTCGAGCGCATACAGGTGCCGCGCCGCGTCCGCCGCGCGCGCCAGCAGGGCGTCCACCATCGGGAGCGCATCGGTCACCTCGCGCCGCTCCGCCTTCGGCACGCGCTGCGCCACCGCTACCATCACCGCCCGGTCGCTGCGCGCCTGTTGGATGGCGGCGAAGTGGCGCCCAAACTCCGCGGAATCGAGTGAGATCGGGCTCGGGACCTGCCCGCCCCTCGCCTTTGGCGTCAGCACGTCGCGCCAGCTATATCCCGCCGTCCACAGCCGCCCGTACTGCGCCGCTACGACGAACGCCGCCACCAGCGCGCCGAGGGGAGCCGCGAGCACGACGCCGCGGAGTAGGTCGACGGCCAAGCAGGCCGCCAGGACCGCGGCGCAAGCGACGACCAGCTTGCGGAACTGGCGCAGCGGGTCAGCCACGCCGAAGAGCGGTGCGCCTCCCGACCGTCGTACTTCCCGCGTGTCGCCGCCGTCGCCCGGCGCGAGGGCCCGCAACAGATCGTCGGCCGACGACCAGCGGTCGTGCGGAGACTTCGCGAGGCAACGCGCGATCGCGACCGCAAGATCAGGTGGGCAGTCGGGACGGCGGCGCGTCACCGTTGGCGCGTCCTCGGTCACCTGCTTCAGCAGGACCGCCGCCACGGAGATTCCGACGAACGGCATTTCGCCCGCCAGCATCTGATACGCGACGACACCGAGTGCGTACAGGTCGGACCGCGCGTCAACCGGCTCCCCGGTCGCCTGCTCCGGGCTCATGTATTGCGGGGTGCCGATGACCACGCCCGAGCCCGTGAGCCCACGCGCGTCGCCGCCGAACGCCTTGGCGATACCGAAGTCCGTCAGGAGGACCCGGGTCTCTTCGCCGTCGAGGAGAATGTTGTCGGGTTTGATATCACGGTGGACGAGGCCGGCGCGATGCGCGGCGGTGAGCGCCTCCGCCGCCTCGATCAGCATCCGGCGGACCAGAGCCGTGGGGAGCCGGTTCTCGCGCTCGAGCCGAGCGCGCAGACTCTCGCCCGTGATGAGGGGCATGATGTACCACGCCAGCCCCTCCCCTTCACCGACGGCGTAGATCGGCACGATGTGGGGATGGCGCAGGCGCGCGACGGCCTCCGCTTCGCGCCGGAACCGCTCGCGCATGGTAGGTTCGGCGCCCAACTCCGGACGGAGGACCTTGATCGCTACGTCCCGCTTGAGCTGCGTGTCGAGCGCGGCGTACACCGTCGCAAAGCCCCCGTGTCCGACGAGCCGTCGCACCTCGTAGCCCGCGCCAAGCGCGCGCGCGAGGCGGGCATGAAGCTCGGCGTCCTGTCGGTCAGGGGTGGCCATGAAGGGCGCGGCCAAGGTAACGCCCCTGGACCCTCGCAACAAACGGGTGTACACATGTCCTCGAAAGGGAGGAGGACATCATGCCACAGTCCGAGAAGCAACAGTTTTTGAACACGTGGGAGCGGGAGTGTCAAACGACCTTGACAGTGCTGCGCGCCTACCCGGCCGCGAAGGCTGACCTCAAGCCGCATGAGAAGGCGCGCTCGGCCAAGGACCTGGCCTGGACCTTCGTATTCGAGGGCGTCGGCGGCCGACAGGCCGCGGAGGGAGAGTTCAAGTTCCCGCCCCCCGGCATGCCCCCGAAACCAGACACCTGGGACGGCATGGTAAAGGAGTGCGAGCGCGCTCTCCAAGGTTTTAGTGAGAAGGTGCGCAAAGCCGACGAGGCTTACCTCAACACCACGGTCAAGTTCGTCACCGGACCCAAGCAGATGAGCGACCTGCGACGCCTGGACGTCCTCTGGTTCATGCTGATGGACATGGTGCACCACAGAGGACAGATGTCGGTGTATCTGCGAATGGCGGGCGGGAAGGGCCCGGCGATCTACGGCCCCTCGGCGGACGAGCCGTGGAATTGAGCGACAAAAACGGATAGATGACGGGGACCCGGCGCGCTAAGTTCCCCGCGTGACTTCAGAGCATCGCTGGCGCATTGTCTTGGCACGCGACCGCCGCTACGACGGCGCGTTCGTGTACGCGGTTCGCTCGACCGGCATTTACTGCCGGCCCTCCTGCGCCAGCCGCCGGCCACGCCGCGGCCAGGTGACCTTCTTCCCGATTCCCGAGGCCGCCGAGCGCGAGGGATTCCGCGCCTGCCGCCGCTGCCACCCCGCCGACGTGAACGGCGGCGATCCCGCCATCGCGCTGGTGCGCGAGGCGTGTCGCGCGCTCGAAGCCCCCGATGCACCGCCCTTGGGCACCCTCGCCCAACGGCTCGGTCAACGGCCGCACGGCCTGCTGCGCGCCTTCAAGCGGGTACTCGGCATCACCCCCCAGCAGTACCGAAACGCGCGCCGCGTCACGCGATTCAAACATGAACTCAAACGGAGGCCCCACGTGAGTCCCGCAATCTATGAAGCCGGCTACGGCTCCTCGAGCCGCGTGTACGAGCGCGCCAACGCGCAACTCGGCATGACACCCGCCACGTACGCCCGCGGCGGCGCGGGTGCCGAGATGGCGTTCGCTGTCGTGCCTTGCGCGCTCGGCCAGCTGCTCGTCGCCGCCACGCCGCGCGGCGTCTGCCGCGTCAGCCTCGGCGATAGCGCCGGGTCGCTCGCAGCCGGTCTCGCCGCAGAATTCCCCGCGGCGCGGATCCGGAAGGATCGCTCCACGCTCGAGGAGGCGGTGAGCGCCATCCTGGCGTACCTGGACGGGAGCGAGCCGAGCCTCGCCCTGCCGCTCGACATCCGCGCCACGGCGTTTCAGCGGCGCGTGTGGCAGGAGCTACAGCGGATCCCGTACGGCCAGACGCGCTCGTACGCCGACATCGCCCGGCGCATCGGCAGCCCCACCGCGAGTCGGGCGGTCGCGAGGGCGTGCGCGACGAATCCGGCGGCGTTGGTAATCCCCTGCCATCGAGTCGTGAGGGAGAACGGCGAGCTGGGGGGCTACCGGTGGGGGCTTGAGCGAAAGAAAGCGCTGCTCGAGAGGGAAGGAGACGTGTAGGAAGACGCCGAGTCGCCGAGACGCTAACTGGATGCGAGGGTCGAGTTGCGAGGGTTATCCTCAGAGCTGAGGCCTCATAACCACTCGGCGTCTCAGCGACTCGGCGTCTCCCTCGACGTCTTAGCGTCTAATTGACAGGAATCCAGTAGCTTATTTTTACTGCTAAGAAGTTGTCTCCCTGCGCCCCGAACGACTCCCACAGGTCGCGGAATCCCACCAGCCGGCCGTTCTGATTGAAGGACTGCCGACTCTGCTGCCACACCAGGTACAACGTGCTGCCTGGCCGCCATTCCCAACGCAGCACCGCGTTGCTGCGGAAGGACAGCACGTGGAAGTCGGGGTTCGCGATCTGTAGCGTGTCGGCGCCGCCGTTGTCGGTGACGGTGTAGTTGCCACTCGGATCGCGCGCGATCGTGGTGCCGGCGGTGCCGTACTCGCGTAACCGGAAACTCCGTGCCTGCGCCAGCTCGCCGAGTCCACGGTACTTGCCGGCGGCGGCGAAGGGCTCCCCGTACACCTCGAGCGTTAGATCGGGCGCGATCGTGTAGTTCGCGCGCAGCTGCAAGATGAACGTGGGCTGATCGATGCGTGCGAACACATAACGCGACCCGTAGGTCGCCGCCGGACCGCCCGAACCGAACGTCGTGATATACTGGCGTGGGATCCCCCAGCGCACGTAGTTCGGCGTGGCGGAGAACTGGAAGCGCGTGGAAGGCCGGATCGATAATCCGCCGCTCAGACGGTACGTCTCCCCGCCCAATTCGTCCTCGCCGTAGTACACGCGCGCGTTCCACGATGTCTTGGCACCGAACGCGTTGCCCAGGCGGATGACGTAGTTCCACGCCCGCGGCGTCGCCATGGTCGGACCGCCCCGCGTCGCCGAATGATCGAGGGATCTCGGATAGAAATCGAAATATGATTGGATCGTCCAGAAATTGTGGAACGTCAGGTTGACCGCCGGCTCGGCGAACATGACCTGCCGGTCACCCCCGAAATCGAACTCCGCGAAGCTGCTCATGGAAAAGGAGTAGCTTTGAAACTTCCCGCGCGGCTTCGTCTGCCGGTAGATCAGTCCGGCGAAGCCGGTGCGGCCGTCGGCGTTCCCCAGCCGCCCGGCATCGTTGGGGTCGTAGCCCGGCGACTCCCACCCGGTTTCGATATCGAAGAGCCAGTTCCCGCTCGTCTTCCGAAACCACAGGTCCGCCACGGAGCCGGTCAACGATGTGCGGTTGGGATTGTAGTGCACATAGTCGGCGTCGGGACGCTGGAAGAAGTGGACCCCCGATCGCTGCACGCGATCGATCGCCGCCGCATCGCCCGAAAGAGCGCTGAACCCGAGATACCCGCGCAGCTCGTACGCGCCCCGGTCCCACCGCAGTACCCAGTCGCCGCCCCCGGTGTACGCCTTGCGCGTGTTACGCCCCAGCAGCAACGGGTCGCCGCCGAGGTCGCGCTGCACGGCCGTGAGTGTCACGCCCACCACCGACCGCGACGCCCCAAACTCTTGCTGTACTCGCGCGACGCCGTAGCCCGCCGCCGGCGCTACCACCGTGCGCCCGTACGTCGCCGTCGCGGTGTCGTAGGTGCGGACGTACTCGCGCGCCGTCACGGCCGCCAAACCACCCAACGACATCCCGGAGGCGAGGCGGCCGGTGACTTTCGCGGCGCCGAGGATCGTGGCGTTCTGCGGGCAGTCCTGATAGTCTGCCAACGTCGGGCAGCTCGGCCGCGCGCCGATACGTCTGGAGTAGAAATAGCTCGGCCCGTTGCCCCGCAGCAGCTGTGCCCCCTCGGTGAAGAAGGGCCGCTTCTCGTCGAAGAAGACCTCGAACGCCGAGAGATTCACCACCGCCGGATCGGCCTCGACTTGGCCGAAGTCGGGGTTCACCGTCGCGTCGAGCGTGATGTTGGGGCCGAGGCCCATCTTGAGATCGGCTCCAGCGCGGGCCTCGAGGTTCGTGCCGTTGTCGAACGGATTCCGCACGTCGCGCCCACCCGTCAGCGTGGAGTTCCCCGCCGAGTAGGGGGTGAGCTCGAGCCGCCGCGTGGGCTTGATGCCCTCGATCCCCACCAGCTCGCCCATGTAGGACGACCACCCGGTGCGATTCGACGGTACCGGAATCCAGAACACGTCTTCGCTCGTTGCGGGATTCCAGTGGTCGGCGTTGAAGCCCCACACCTGCGTCGGCAGGTCGGTGAAGCGCAGCTGCGAGAAGGGAATGCGCATCTCCGTCGTCCAGCCCAGCGAATCGATGACCGCCTTCCCCTCCCAGACGGGATCGAACCCCGGATCGATGTTGGTCTCGTTGTCGGTGCCGTGGTACCAGTCCATCCGCACGCCCGACGCGGTCACGCCGAAGGAGTACGCCGTCCGGCGGTCGTGATACGTATCGAACGAGACCCACAGGTGCTCGGCCTGCGCCGTGTTATCGCGCCGCGACAGGGGCGCCTGGATCTTCGTGGGGTCCTTGCTGTACATGCGGGCGCCCACGTATAGCGCATCGCCGTCGTAGAGAATCGCGATGCGCATGCTGTCCGTGGGTGGAGCACCCTCGTGGGGGATCTTCTGCGTGAAATCGGTGATCCAGGCCGCCCGCTGCCACGCGGGCTCGTCGAGACGGCCATCAAGCTTGACGCCGTCGCCCTGGAGGCGCAGCGCGCGCACCTGCTTGACGGGCGCTGCAGAGGCGGCGGGTGGGGGAGGAGCTTGGGCGACGAGGGGCGCCGCGATGACAAGTAGGACAGTGAGCGGCCAGCGGGGCACAGGCGACCTCACGGGTGTCGGGGATGGCGCGGGATCTCGATACTGAGACGTTACGGAGCGGAGTACGGTTGCAGCACCGCCCCGGAGTCAGGTCTGACGAGAAGCTGACAAGGCGTTCCGGACCTGCCGCGCCTGCCACACATGTCGCCGGTCGTGCGCAATCACGAACTGCAGGTACGCGCCCAATGGCATCCGCAACAACCGCGTCACGGGTGACACCGTCCGATTCCCCTGCAAGTTCAACCCGTCGGCGCTGCGGACGCGCTCGGCCAACTGGTCGCGCAGGGCCACGAACTCGGGCAAGACCCGACCGATCGCGTGCGTCCCGCCCACCGGCACCGCGAAAATCGCGAACGTCTTCATGCGCCGCTTGGGCGGCGGCTCCATCGATCCGATCATCCAGCGCGAGAACCAGCCATAGCGGACGGGTCCGCCACCCTTCGCGGTCCGGCCCTTCACCCGTCCGTCCGCGATCGCGCAGTCGAACGCCGGTAGTGTCGCCGTTACCGACCGGTTCAAGTGGACCAAGCACTCGGCGATCGACCAGCGCCCCTTGTCGGGACGCCAGTTAAACTGTGATTCGCTGAGCCCCGCGCAGACGGCGTGGCCTTCGGCCTTGATGGCGTCGATCTGGCGCAGCATTTCCTGAAGCTCGGGATTCATGAATGGCTCGATTAGGCGCCGAACTGGCGGAAATGATGATCGGTGTGGCGGTACCCGAGTAAGGCCCACCCGCGCCGCGACAGGCGACCGAACGCCGGGTGCACGGGCCACGGCGCGTCCGCGGGACGGGTGGCGAACCGTCGTAGCAACCTCTCGAACGTATCCACCTCGACTGGCCACGTGGAGTGATCAATGCGCGCGAGCAGCTCCGGGGCGGTCGGCGAACTCTTGGGCCACGGGAGCACGTACGCCACCAGGTTATTGAGCGGGAAATACCGCATCGGCATTCGCGACGGAACGGTCGGCAAGTCGCCGAGCGCCATGCGGAATTGGTCATTCACGTGTGTGAGCATCTGGACGGCGTTCATCCGGCCCCAGCGAGGATGCGCGTGCGGCGCAAGCCGCGACAGGCGCTCGAGCAGCTCTCGGCGCGGGCCAACGTCCCACAGACTCGGGGCGACCGCCGCGACGAGCCACCACGCGAACAACGCCACAATGACCGCCATGACGAGGGCCGCCCACAGGCCCGTCGTCCACGCCGTTTGCCCCCACACGACCGGCGCCAAGGCCGCCGTCGCGATGAGGGACAGTGCCCATAGCCACAGCATCGGGCCGAGCACGCGCGGCCGCCACAAGGCGACCGCGCCCACCAAGATGCCGAACACACCGTAGGCCGCTTGCGTCAGGGTCGCCGCGATCTGGCCGGCGCCGGCAGCATAGCGCCACTGGGCGACGGCGCTGATACTTCCCCAGGCGCTCAATCCGGCGATCACGATGGCGGGAATCACGGCGCGCAGCGATTTCATGGGCCCCCGAAAGTGTTGCGGAACGACGTCCAGCGTCGCTGAACCATAGCGCGTGTGGCGTGGGATGCCAGTCGAGCTCGTTCCTTGCTGTAGAGCGGACCGCGACTCAGGTTACGCGGCATGGAGCCCCGCGTCTGGCACCGCAGCTACGATCCCGGGGTGCCGCCGTCCCTCACATACGAGCCGCTGACGCTGCCGCAGATGCTGGAGCGAGCAGCGGCACGTTATGGCGATGCCCCCGCCATCCTGTTTCACAACTGCCGCCTGACGTACCGGGAGCTCGAGGACGCGGTGAATCGTTTTGCCACAGCCTTGAGCTCGCTCGCCGTCGGGCCGAGCACGCGCGTCGCCATCCAGCTCCCCAACATCCCGCAGACGGTGATCGCCTACTACGGGACGCTGCGGCTCGGCGCGCACGCCGTGCTCACGAATCCGCTCTATGTCCCACGCGAGATCGAATATCAATGGAAGGACTCGGACTGCCGCGTGGCGGTGGTGACGGACTTCATCTTCGAGGCGAGGATCCGCGGCATCCGCGAACGCCTCCCCGTCGAGCACTACATCGTCGCCTCGATCCCCGAGTACCTGCGCTTTCCGCTCAACGTCTTGGCGCGGCTCAAACTCAAGCGTGCGCAGCCGCCGGCGATCGCGCCCGTGGCGCGCGGACCCGGGGTGCATTTCTTTCGGGAGTTGATCGATGCGACGCTGCCCCGGCCACCGCGGGCCGCGATCGAGCTCGACGACGTCGCGACGCTGCAGTACACCGGGGGCACGACGGGACCCTCCAAGGGCGCGTTGCTGACCCACCGCAACCTGTCGTGCAACGTGCAGCAGATGCGGGCCTGGTTTCCGAGCCTCGAGCCGGGCAAGGAAGTGGTGCTCACCGCCTTGCCCCTCTTCCACAGCTTCGGCATGACGGTCTGCATGAACCTGTCGGTGGGCGTCGCGGGAGCCATGGCGCTCGTCCCGAACCCACGCGACGTGCCAGCCCTGATGCACGCGATCGCGAAGCACCGCGCCACACTCTTCCCCGCCGTGCCGGCGATGTACGCAGCGATCATCAACCATCCCCGCGTGAAGTCGTTCGACCTGAGCAGCGTGAAGCGGTGCGTCTCGGGCGCCGCGCCCCTCCCGGTCGAGACGCTGCGCCGCTTCGAGGATCTCACGGGGGCCATCATCAGCGAAGGGTTCGGGTTGTCGGAGACGAGCCCGGTCACGCACGCGAGTCCGCTCTTTGGGCGCCGCAAACCCGGGAGCATCGGCCTGCCCTTGCCCGATACTGACGCCAAGATCGTGGACATGGAGACGGGCACGCAGCTCGTGCCGCTGGGGGAGACGGGGGAGCTGGCGATCGCGGGACCGCAGGTGATGGTCGGTTACTGGAACAAGCCCGAGGAAACCGCGGGCATGATTCGGGGCGGCTGGCTGCACACGGGCGACCTCGCCCGGGTGGACGAGGACGGCTATCACTACATCGTGGGCCGCAAGAAAGACATGATCCTCTGTGGAGGCTACAACGTGTACCCCGACGAGATCGACCGCATTCTCGCAGGCCACCCCGCGGTGGTCGAGGCCGCCACGATCGGAATCCCGGACGAGCGGCGCGGGGAAACGGTCAAGTCATTCGTCGTGCTCAAGGCGGGGCACCGGGCGACGCCAGAGGAGCTGATCGCGTTTTGTCGCGAGAACCTTGCGCCGTTCAAAGTGCCACGCGAGATCGAGTTCCGGCCCGAGCTGCCCAAATCCACGGTGCTCAAGGTCCTGCGGCGGGAATTGCGGGATCAGGAATTGGTGAAGCGATCGGCCCCGGCCATACTCGCCCTGCTGCTGGCCGCCGTGTCGCTGGCGGGCGCTCAAGGCCCCCCCGGCACCGACATCTTTCTCGCCGAGCTGCGCGCCCGGGGAAAGAACGCGGGCGACCGCGTCGAGGTGGGCACGCCGGTCAACGTCACGCACCGGCCGGGCTACGACAATCAGCCGTTCTTCACGCCGGATGGCCGCAGTTTCCTGTACACGTCGGTCTCGGGCGGTCAAGCCGACATCTGGCGCTACGACATCGCCGTCGGGCACAGCGTGCAGCTGACGAAGACGACGCCCGAGAGCGAGTACTCCGCTACTCCTCTCCCCGACGGCAGCGGATTCTCGGTGGTGCGCGTCGAAGCAGATTCGACCCAGCGGCTGTGGCGCTTCGATTGGGACGGAGCACACCCGACTCTGGTCCTGCCTGACGTGAAGCCTGTCGGCTACCACGCCTGGGGCGGCCCGCACATCGTGGCTCTGTTCGTGCTCGGCCAACCGGCGACGCTGCAAGTCGTCGATCTACGCAACGGAACGACCACACTCGTGGCGAAGGACATCGGGCGAGGCGTGCAGCGAATCCCGGGCCGCAACGCCATCAGCTTCGTGCAGAAGGGCGCTCCGGGCGATAGCATCTGGACGGTCGACGAGCTCGATGTCGCCACGCGCCGGATCCGGAGTCTGGTGCGAACGCAACCGGGGGTGGACCAATACGCCTGGACCCCGGCCGGCGTCTTGCTCATGGCCAAGGGGGCGAAGCTCTACCAGTGGAGCCCGGCGCGTGGTGGGGACTGGGAGGAAGTGGCGGACTTCACCACCTTGGGACTCGAGAACATCACACGGCTCGCGGTGAGCCCGCGGGGAGACCGCCTCGCCCTGGTGGCGGCGGACCGTGCTCCCTGATTTATATTGCGGGCCATGCTCAAGCGACCTTTCACCGCCGCCGCCCTACTCCTGCTGTACGCCAGCCCTGTGGTGGCGCAGCAGGACGTGTCGTATCGGGTCGTCGCTCACGTCACGAATCCCGTCGCGCGCCTGACCCGCGAACAGACGTCCCAGATCTTCCTGCGCCAAGTGCCGATGTGGGATAACCGGCGGCCCGTGCTGCCGGTGGACCAACCCGCCGACTCTCCGGTCCGCCGCGCGTTTACGAAGCAGGTCCACCGCCGCACCATCGCCTCGGTGCAGACGTACTGGCAGCAGCAGACATTCGCGGGGCGCGGCGTGGCGCCCCCCGAACGGGCCTCCGACGCCGACGTGCTCAACTACATCCGGCAGTTCCCCAACGCCATCGGCTACGTGAGCGCCGACGCCAACCTGGGAAACGACATCAAGGTCCTCATCGTCACGCCCTGACAGAAATCGAGGAGAGGGCCGCGACGTCGTGTTTGCCGCTCGGCAAAAGCGGCATGGCGTCGCGCACCTCGATGCGGGCCGGCTGCAAGTGGCGCGGCAGCTCCCGGCC
>WNFL01293726.1_pt2 | contig 17138 bp, 21 predicted proteins | sample 5400361 | NCBI WGS metagenome assembly WNFL01 (sample SAMN13153351, study PRJNA577476) | soil metagenome | isolation source: 40 cm soil on Douglas fir-dominated hillslope | place: USA:California | collected 2013-09-17 | reverse complement strand
TGCCTTTAACCCGTCTCTGTTTAGCCTTGTGTAATCACCGCTTAGGAACGAAACGCACCTGCCAAACCTCGTCCTCGTCAAGCTCCTCGTCGCCGCTGCTCAATTCACCCACATCCTCCTTGCCTGCTGCCTTGGCCAGAACCTCCGCATCCGACTCTTCCACGTCTCTCTCTTCTTCTGCTACCTTCGCTCCTTTCCGCTTGTCCACTTTCTCCGCGATAGCTTGCGTGCGCTCCATCTTCTTCATGAAGAACCTGTGGAAGAATATCTTGTACGACGACAAGTAAATAGGGTGGAACACCAAATTTGGACAGACGTCTCGTACTTGGTTAACAGGGACTTCCTCAACTTTCTTCCTCCAGAAGGCCTCCTTGTTGAGGGTTCCACCGGCACCGTTTTGCTGGGATCCAGCGCCCATTCCCTTGATCAGTCGTACGGTAGTCCCAGTATCGTTTCCGAGCGCAGCCGCCGGTTGCATCGCGCTGATACCTCTCGGCTTTGGCTTCTTCGGGTTCTTGTACACAAACCTGTTGTTGATTTAGTCCACGTAAAGACAATATCGTATCGTTGGATCCATGGGCTTACAGATCAAGGAAATGAGACAGAGTATTCAGACCCAAATCCGCCGTTGCTGTAATTTGTGCGTCTTCGAGGAGCTGCCGGGCATGCAAGGAGACGGACGGATGGTAGTGGAAGAGAAGCGGTACGAGTTCCCAGATACAACTCCCGGCAGCGTTGCTGTACTCCGGTTCGCGCTTGCGAGGATCATACTCCTTTGCAGCATCGCCAAGTGATTGTTCAGGTTGGGATACGGCATCTCGTAAGCCGGGCGTGGTGGTAAATAACTGTGCGAACTTAGAAGAGCCCAATCTTAAGGTCAATGAGGCATACCTCGCCTAATAAGAATAATCCGCCGCAAATGAAGCTCGGCTCTCCTCCGCAGCCAACGCCACTTGAGAGGACTTGAAGGAAGCGCTTAACAAAGGCTTTCACTCTGATAAGGTCTTGATCCGCTTTCAAGGACTTGAATAAGAGATTCAAAAACATTGCCTGCTTGGAACTCGATGCAAGGCGTAAATCGAGCAACGTCGCATAAAGAGCACGGTAATATCGCGGTTGGACCTCCTGCAGCAGTTCAGCAACCGTAACCTGATTTGAGGCCTCACCAAAGGACTCACAGGTCTGTTAGTAGAGATCTGCTGCATGAGAACCAGGGCCTGGATTGAAACGTTGAACGTCGCTGAATGAGATATTCTAAAGAGCGTATCGACATGCTTGTCCAACCTGCAGGGCAATTAGTACACCTTCGTGTGGCATCCCTTTGCATTACCTACGTTTCATTGGCAACACCCGCGAAAGGCACAGCCCGATTCACGCCTGTTAAAATGGCCGAAATAACTTTCAACTCCGAGCTTTGGGCTTCCGCAAATTCGTGTTTTGGTTGCTCTTTTTCTTTCCCCTTCCCAGTCGCTTTAGTGTGGTTGAGATTTTCCGTCGCCCTCGCTCGCCGACCTTCGCGTCCTTTTTCCATCGTCTTGTTTGACGCACCATTATCATGTCCATCGTCTCCCATGACAGTGCCGTCGGACTTCTTCCCTTCGCCGAGAATCCCTTTGAAGAGTTCAAAATAAACGTCGATGAGTTTACTTGCCACCTCCTTATCCGCCCTACTAAGGACGATCTGGTTGAAAGTGATAACTGCGAAGTAACGAGCATGCGCATTCCAGGTTGCTACGGATTGTGGTGGTCTTTGGCCCGCGGTGGAATCGCCTGCTGCGGTGGTGGTACTCGTAGGCGCCTTGAGTATTAAAGCTGAGACCTCTTTAACAATAATCCCTTTCATTTGGGGATGCGCCTGCAGGATATTCAAGAGCTGGTAAGAAGCCTTGGACGCAACTGAACGTTCCGAGTCGCCCAGCTTGTTCACGAGCAGACGAAGAATGTTTTGCTCCTGCTCAGGCTTGGAGATGAGCAGACCAGATACAAGTGCCATCGCTTGTGTTCGGACGTAGGGGAGTGGATCGAGGGTCAGAGCCTTTCAACAGGGATCATCAGCACTGAACGCTCCTGTAGCCAACCTGAAGCGTACCTCCAGCGTTTGTAGGAGTGAGAAAAAGAGCTTCTTTAACCAGTCTTCGTAATACCAGACCATAAGATGAACATCCTGCATCCCAGGATGATTTAATGGCTGGTCGCGAAAATATCTGAGGAGAGTCAGAATTTATTGTGTCACGATTAGTGAGGGGGATTACTTTAGCTTACGATCAGGGCTTCCGCCTCCAACCCACCAGTCGGCGATCGCACGAAGTGCCTTTAAGCTGTCGCTCCGACTCTTCTTTCCTGCCATTGATTTTAAGCTCTCGAGTGCCTTCTGGTTGTGCAAGGGACTTGCTTGGACCATCAGGGTCAAAGCAGACAGCTGATCACTGAGTGTTCCGGAGGATAGCACTCGGGATAAGAATTTCGCGTCGGAATTGCTGTCTGTATGAGAGTAGTGATCGACATCTTGCTTCAAGAGGGCTTCAGCACGAGAAGATAGAGATGTGATTGTAGATTCGGATGGGGCTCGAAAGGAGATATTTGGTGGCAAAGGTTGAAGCAATGAATACCAATGGGGGGTTGGGGGAAAGAGCTGTGACGAATGGGTCAAAGTTCAAGTAGCACACATAAATTTGCTACACACGTATTTTGGTGCTTTTCCCTTTGCGGGAGCCGCCTCAGGTGTGACTGGTGGCGTATCATTTGTCTCCTCGTTATCCTCACAACTGCTCTCATCACTTCCAGAGATGTTTTCATCATCAATTACCCATTCAGGCTGTTGTTTTGGGATTTGGAGACCTTTGATAAATTTCGTGACATCTCTTGCTAGATTTGACTCCTGGTCCAGATGAGTTCATGGCAAAAAGCAAACTCTCAGAAACACACATCCACATGACTACCCGATACGACCATTTCACTGTCATCATCGATTCCTTTGAGCAACGCATAGTCCTCATCGTCTCCTCCAAGGGTAGAAATAGCCTCTTTCAAGGGATCGGCATCCTCTTTTGTTTCTTTATGTCCCTGAGTCCTCTTCAATGCCTTGTCCGTTTTTTTTGGCTTTGTTGGTGCCATCCTCCGTCAAAGGAAAAAGTAGTGGTAAGGTCAACTCGTCGATCCCCATCGGTGACAACACAACACACAGTGGACAATAGCGGTCAGGCATATTCAATAAAGAACGTGAGTTATACTACCAACCCTGACTCCCTGACAAGTACTCGTTCGTCACACGATAACAAATTTAATTTCTGAACGGCTATGTAATGTGTAATGGGAGCGATTAGGTCTTGTAACTCCAGGGTCGAGTCGACCGATCACTGATCACTCGTCAGTGTCAGTGTCAGCACAGGACCCTCCTACTGGTCCACCGGTCCTTTCCATCGACGTCCAAACAACACCCTCTCAAGATCAGCTCCGTTGGTCCCTCGGTGTTGACATTGAGTCCACGACCGACGCCAGTTCTGTAGTTGGGACGATTTTACACCGTCCTACTCCGCCCCAACGGGTTCCTCTCTAAATCTCGAGGGGAATCGCAAACTATCGTCCCTGCGTCTTCCGCGTCGCCATGCACCTTTGACTCTGTACCTCTCCAGGAACTGTCGAGGCACACTCAGACTGCAAAATGTTGCAAGAGAAAGGGTAAAGGTCCAACTTAGGGAGCAAGTGGTAAACGCATCTTCAAACGCCTTTTCCTTTCGGAAATATGGCTGCAGGCGCACTGACCGCGTCACAAAACATGTACAACGAGTTTGCGAAGGTTCTTAGTCTAGCGCAACAAAATAATGAGCGCCCAGAGGTGCATGTTGCGCGGGAAAAAGGATTGGCCTCTCAGTTTGCCTACATATGCTCAAGCTTGTCCGTCACATAGCTCCTATAACGCGTATAGATGCTCACCAATATGTCCTATCGCTTAGATACCAGCTTTGTCACGATGGACAAGCAGGTACTGAGGATTTAGACCCATCGTTCCTTAAACTTGAAGCCAACACTTGGATACTTATCATGAACTTGTACAAGTCAGTCGTCTCTGTTCAATTGCCTGGGAATATCGCCCAAGTGCAGGCGTTCCATTCTGTCTGCATCATGTTGAACTCCGCTGTGGTCTTATTGCATGACCAATCGAGACAGGCTGTGCCCTTAAGGACTTCCTAAGGAGGGATAAGGTGTGTTATTGTCGGGTCACAACCGCGAGGACTTCCTACGCCATCTGAGACTCGGTACAAATGAATCGACGGAGCGCACTGCTCTACATTCTCTCCCCTCGTGATACCAATACACTCAACTTATCCTCAGGGAACGCCTCTCAAATGTCCCACCTCCTCAAAGTGTCAGCCAAATACTGGCCGCGAACCCTTATGTGCCAAGTTCAGACCTCATTACGGCCATTACTGCGAATAATCGAGCATTGCGCGAACTTCGGACAATAGAACAATGGGTCCAAGCAACATTCGTGCTACCAGATGGCTATTCCCCGCCTCCGGCTACCAACGAGTATCAGACTTTTACTCGGATGGAACTTGCCCAAAAGCGACGTACACGGTCAGCTGCCAATGGCCTAGTAGATGCCTTGGATCCCGACGCTGTGAATCGCCCTGTGAAGGGCAGTCGAGATCCAGGTGCTTTGAATCCGGAGGACGCGAACTATGAAGAAACACTCGCAAGATATATCTTCTATTGCATCCGTTCTGGCCAATCAGAAGACGCAGCCAACCTTGCGAGGCAATCTGCAAGGCCTTGGTGGGCTGCGTCTCTGCTGGGGTCGGAGGGGATCACATTAGACTTGGTTTCAAGCGTAAGCACCGGGAGACATGACGGAGAAATGTGGATGGGCAACCGGAGGAGAAGGCTATGGAAAGAGTGCTGCATGCGGGCGGCAGCGAGCGTACGTTTGGTTCCTGATGAGACTATGTTTCGGGCATTGACGAACTCCTTCAGTCACTTATGTCACCCCTCGAGAGGGCCATCTATGCTGCCATCGCTCCGACGAGTACGACACTCCCGGCTTTGCTTCCTTTCTGCAAAACCTTTGAGGATCACCTATGGGCACGGACAATAGGACTCGTTCAAGACAAGCTCGAAACCGAGTTGTCTAAGGTGGAAAACCAAAGCTACTGGGAGAGCCAGGGTTGTGCACGTGGTGCCTTTGAGCCTAGAGCTGTCCCAGATGAAGAGGAAGACATGATATTAGAGTTCACCCATAATGATGCGTTTGAAGACCCAGAATGGGGAAGAATTGCGAAGGAGCAGCTCGCTGAAATTGGTCGGATTCCCGTGTCGAAGGGGTGTGTAGCGGGGTGTGGCCGGAAATTAGGTACTAACCAACTCTCAGCGCTCATGCTTCGCACCCCCTCCATCAAGCCCAGATACATATCATCATGTCCACAGAATCGAGTTTAGTGGAAGCCATGAAGGTCTCTGCCCTCAACAACGCGCCCCCGGACCACCTACGATTCTACACCCATCTAGCGCTCTTTTTTGCTCTCACAGACATCCCAGTCTCGCACGATTCCGTCGCCGTCATCGTCGAAGCATATATTGCAGTGCTCCAGGTAAGCTTATCTCGACTTATCAACGATGGCCGGTGACAAAAGCTATTTTCAATAGCATCTGAATATGCGCGAGCATGTTGCCCTCTATACATCATTCCTGGGACATAGTGCCGTCAAGCGATATTCGGAGTTTCTGGCGTCATTGCCTCTGGATATGCAGCACCACGAGCTGAAGCAAGCCTTACTGCGTGCTGAGAAGTATCATCTTGATATCAAGCGCGTGGCTGAAGAAGCAGCTCGAACCGTCAGTCAGGCTGCTTTAGCGGTATGTGCTTGCATCCACTCTTGGCGCACCATAGACTCACGAGGCATTGTAATAGCAACTCCCCTACGATCATCGTCTACCGGAAGTAGCGGAGACCGACCAAAAGGCTTTGGATGAGCTTGATCGACAGCTTATTCGCAGCGTTTGGTGGCTTAGCTACCACCAATCAACACACTTGTCTATACTACGACACTCGAATGCCATCATTCGTTCCTTTTTAGGTATTCTTGTTGCCATTTACCAATTCGCGCTCAGAATCTCATTATTGGCAACACAGCAAGGGGACGTATTACAGCCGCAGCCACTGTGCATAATGCGTTGCCCCCCAATCTTCTAAACCCTCCTCCGGCATCGCCGGACAAAGTCAACCCCGACCAACAAGAGACTGAACATGCAGAATTCAAGAGGCTCTTCGACGTGTGGGATGCTTGTTCCAATGTGGAAACAATGGCCGAAGACGAAGGTCGAGGTGGTTTTGACTTTACACTCGGTCTTAGCGAAGTTTCTGGGACCGTCGACGCCTTCCGGGGTGGTTGGAAGAGACAATTTAAAACCCGCGTGGACGAAGTACGCAGTGCGGTCGTAGACCTCTTGTCATCTGGCTGGTTGCTCCTCGCTGTCGACCCTGAGGACCATTCCCAAAGAGCCCAGGAATTGCACAAGATCCGCAAAATCTTCATTCCAGAGTTGGTTATGCGATTAACAAGAGTCTTGCAGAAGGCCCGCAAGCACTACCCCGAGTACGTTTCAGCCTTTCTGTCGGCCTTCGATATAGTGTTGATGGTGCTTTTAGGAGTGTTGCACATGCGATGGAACTGGCGAATATTTTGGCAGACGGGAAGCACGAACTCTACTGGTGCTTTGTAACGCACGAAGGGAACCGTATGGGCCGGTATTTGACGGTACTTAAGGATCTCCTCCTCGATGCGCTACAAATTGGTGGCTCTGATCCACTTGCACCTCTAACGCAAGTGAAATGATGCAATCGGCGATCTATATTTATGTAGCATCGTGTCTTGTGTCATTATATCTTACCTTCAACTTCCATCCTATCTCTTGCTGTGGTCAGACTCTAGTTGCACAATAATTGAGCGTGGGTCATGGTTATAAGTGGTATGTATAACGCGAGCATTATACAACGCCTTCCGTCCGTTACTAGCGCTACATCATGTCAAGGGAAGATCGAACTGGAGCATAGAGCAAAAGAAGGTGGGGTGGGGCGGAGTAGTCACCCAAGATAGCTAGGGATACATTTATATAAGCCATGAGCAGGAACAAATCTGGGGCGTTATTTAAAGGGGCATTAGGTAGCGCAAGTAGGATAGTCCAAGAGATAGGAGATTGTCGATACAGTGATTCAGAAGAGGTGTATTTTGGAAAGGGGGGGTGGGGGCAACAAGTGATCAAGAGATATGAAACAAGTCGGTGTTTATGACGGATCGGGTAAAATGAGAGGTGGTCCCCAGTTGGGGATATATCTGTGTGCATCCATGTGAGGGTGGAGGAGCGTTTAAAGGTCGTAGGTTCAGGACCGCAGTTCGACACAAAGGTGGACATAGGAGATAGTGCAAGGATGGGGTCGACGAATAGTGATTAAATGGAGGTCGTTTGTAATGTTGAAGAGCGAAGGCAGCGACCAAGGAAGGCCATTCACTGATCGATGACGATCGCGCAGGTGGTTTGGTCCCATCTGCGAAAGTGTAAAGTGAATTCCCGAACAAGTAGAGAAAGTAGCTGACTTACTCCTCAGTGTGCTCCCTTCCCCAATGTCTCTTCAAACTATCGCACCTGACAAAAGCGGTATGTCCAACAATCTTGATAACCTTTCCATCTTTGTCTTTGACGACTCTCGAACACTTGCGGCAAGCCCACATCCTCCGCTGACCATCCTTCTTGTGCGTCTGCATGTGCCTCCTCAAGTCGCTCAACCGCGATCCTGAGGGCTCATGCCCGCAGATTGGGCAGGACGTCGTGCCTGGCGTGATGTAGTCGCTAATCTCGTAGTCGACGATGATAGGCGCATTCGGTGGCGAGCTGGCACGAGGCCGCTTACCCGGACGAGAAGGAACTTTGCTGTTCTTCGACTTCTTCGAACCACGAGCGGCGAGGCAAGAAGGGACGGGCTTGAACTCGTCGTCGTCGTCGTCGGACTGAGGAGCCGAGATGAAGGCGTCACTATCCTCAGCGGAGTCGATGTCAGGTGTGCGGGTCAATGGGTGAGATTGAAGGTAGATGGGCGTAGAGTTACTAAAGTGAAGCTGAGGGGAATGAATGGAGAAAACGTGGTAGTGGGTCTGTAGCGGATCGGGTTGGCGGGAGGTAGGCCAAGCGTCTTTCAGAAGGCCCTCTTCGCAGATTGCCATCTCTCCTTCTCCGTCAACTTCGCCGTCGTCCTCGCTCTCAGGTCGCTTCCTCTTCTCTCCGACTACACATGCGGTAGCAGCTGCAAGCATAGTGTCCTTCATCAGGGGCGTTAGACCAGCCGAGCTGTATCCACTACCCATCCCGTCGTCCGATGCGACGCTCATCGTAGCTGACAAATCCCTCCTGTGGCCGCGGCCATGAAGACGTTTGTAAGCGGAGATCGAAGGGATGACGCGTTTTTGCATGAATTTGCGGTCCTCGTCGTCAAGGGACTCGGCGGAACCGGTTGTGTTGATTGTGTTTGGAGTGGCAGAACGCGATGTAGGCGCAGGAATGGCAATTGGAGCGACGGTCAGGGGGTTCATGCCAGCTGCCTTGGAAATTACCTCAAAGGGGGGCTGGATTGCGATTGGAGATGGTGCTGAGAATCCACCGGAGACGACGACGGGAGAATCGGGAGTATAGAAGGTTTGGGCAGTGGGCTCGTACATTCTCCACCGGGTCGAATCAACATGGGAAGAGCGCGAGTATACAGGCGAGGAAGGCATGGGTTCAACCGTAGGACTTGGGGCCGAGAAATCCAGCGGAGGAGGGGGAGAGTTTGCGACAAAGGAATGTGCAATGGGCTGAGAGCCAAAGGAATATTGCGCCCATTGTTGCTCGTCAATAACCAATTGTTTCTGGCCTTCTTCAGGCTCAAGTGGTTGCTGAGGTTCGAAGAACTCCGCGTAAAGCGCCTCAACTTCTGCGAGGGTAGACTGAGTGTCAAAGGGTTGTTGCTGGAAGAACACAGGCGCATGGGGGTGCAGTAACATGGGCGAGATCTGCGCACGGGCGGCACGCATACGAGGATCGTCTGATGGTCTGCGATTGATGCCGGCGAGGACTGGGCCGGAAAGAGGCTGGTCATAAGGATTGGTCATGGCGTGGAAAGGGGCTAAACTAGGGCGACGAGCCAAGGCAGCACTGAACGCAAAGATGGTGGAGTCGGAGTTTTCGTATTCCATTTGGGGGTACGGGAAAGGAATCGGTTAGGGATATGCGAGGTGTGGCAGATGTGTAATGATCTGGGGATGGGAGTAGAATGTATCTGTAAAGCAGTCCAATCATAGTAAGCATAGTGATAAGAGGAGGACGCCCAACAAAGCAAATCACAGCCTTTCTTTGAGTGGGCTGTGGTAGACTATGCGAGCGATGCAGACACACCAGAAGCGCAACCACTACTGAGAAGTTGAATATGTATCACGGAAGGGCTGCAACGGCAATTGGAGATACTGGCACTTGGAGGAGTTCGTGCGCGAGTACGCTTTGACGTCGTGAGGATGACTCTGTGCTTTGACAGGAGGTCAGAAGGTGGTATCTGCGGGTGATACAGACGGCGACTCCAATGCCAGGTGGGAGAGGAGGAGGACAAATGGAAGTAGTAAAAGGACGGCGGGGTGAGAGCGGGCACATGCAGAGGACATATATATGGCTAAAAAAAGTCGCATCACCACATCACCAACGCTTCTTGAGATGGGCCCACACCTTGGTGTCCGGAACGGGGAGCGCACGGGGAGTGCTATTATGCCAGCCTCAGAGGTATTCAATGCAACGCTCCAGGGTTCCTGTACCGATCGCACACGCACTCATGCACCTCCCAATGTGGCGAACAAAAGCGAGCGGGAACAAAGCAAGCTCAGTGGTTCACGTCCTTCTACATCTGGCGGCTGGCGGCGGCGTTTTGAATGTCGTGGGCTGCTCCAGTACATGCTCCGGCGTTTGCATAATACAGCGGCTACCAGTCGCGCGAATAGGCTTCTCCGCCGTATGGAAATTGCATTGCATTGCATCGGGTACGTTTTGCAGGTTTACAAGCAGAATGCAGAATGCAAAGCAGACGAAATTCGGCATTAGTCACGCGTCGTCGGGAGGGTTTTGAGGCCGACCCTTGCAGAAGCAGGAATGGATGGGTACAAGGGCCAACGACCAAAGCATACCAACCGTTAGGTTTGATGGGGGGCAATACCATACCCTGCGTATCCTCCCCAGTCCGTCTCAGATGGTCGAGGGTCGAGACGGTATACGACACGATGTGGATATTGGCGCCAAACTCCTGAGACTTGGTTTCAGATGCATGAGGCTGTATCGCGACTACATCCTGTAGTCACTACAGACGCATAGGCCTCAACAGTTGGATCCGGTGCATTTCTTGATCATTCATGCTCCCTTTCATGATTCCAACCGAATGGCCTGCAGTCGATCCGAAGGAGGTTGAGCTTGTTCCAGGTACAACATAAGTCATTTACATTCGAACACTTGTGTCAAACTCTTCAAATTTCAGGTGCTCGGAATCTTGCCAAATGTTTTCCTGCCTATTCCTTGAATTCCGACCTCTCTGGAGGCGAAGTCAGTATGCCATCGGAAGTACCCTCAAGCGGCGATACGCGATACCCCCAGCTTATTGCATTTGATTTGGAGTCAGTTTATTGCTACGGAGATGAAGCGCTGTCCTAAGCTTCACCCTCGTAGCTATACTTTGTGGGATCTATGGATAGATACACACGTCTCAGGTAATTATCTGGTGCCATGATACTACAACTCTTTTGTATTTACGCAAGGCTTCACAGGGCCCTTGGAACGCCACGGAGATGAACTCAACCGGGTCGTAGACAGGTGTGCAACCTTGAAAAAGTCCATGCCTTTAGCTGAGAGCACAAATCACCTGCGCGTGAAGGTTTGGGGAAGAGATTCGGTTCTATAAGGACGTTCCTGCGATCTTGAACGAGATTCACGACAAGACCACTATCGCGGCATGCTCGCGAACTCACACCCCAGACTTGTAAGTACATCCTGTAGTGATTCTATGACATTAGTAACGGCTTGGTAGGGCGCGGCAAGCGCTGACGCTCCTCTTGGTGCCACCGCACCCTGCGAGCTCGACTACCCAACCCAGGAAGGCGATCGATTTCTTTGAATATAAAGAAATATACCCTGGTAAGCTGTTAATACATACCCTTGGGGCTTGTCATTCAAATACCCTTCGAAGGATCAAAGATCGCCCATTTTAAGGCGTTGCATCGCAAGACCGGTATTCCATACACCAAGATGGTAACACCTCGCCAACGCACCCTCTTCCTACCTCTGACGTGCCTTATCAGCTTTTCTTCGATGATGAAAAGCGAAATAGGGAAGTCGAAGGTAATTCTTTTCCCTTGAAAGACATTACCAAATATTCAATAAATTGCAGAACTTGGTGTCACATTTGTGCTCATACGTCGAGAGACGGACTGGCAGACTTTTAATGCTGGCCTCGAGAAATGGAGGAAGAAGCAGACCAAACCCTCTGCTGAACCTGAGGAATCATCGTAGACTGTCTTAACTACTAGAAATGCCTTTATAAATGATATAAGCCCCGGGATTGCATCCCAAATCAGGCACAGACACAACTTGTTCCCCTCCACTCCCGAGCGTTTGCCTCGTCGGTGACCTTCAAGTTCTATTGCTCAGTCGCCGCTAACATGCCCTCAGAGAAGCGTTCTAGAGAACATGCAGCTAATTCTAGGGACCCCCCTCGCTCTCCGGCCTCCAAGCGTCCTCGTAGAGACGGTTCGCCGTCGCGGGATTGGCGCTCAGTCTATTTAGACAAGAATAGCGATAAAAAGAGTGACAGAGATAGTTATCGGAGCAGCCGTGATCATTCGCGCGACCGAGAACGCGAAAAAAACCCCAATGGGCATTACCATCATGCATCCAACCGCAGTGACCATCATCGCTCTGGTGGTACCTCATACAGACCAAGTGATAGAAAGGACTCTCCCAAACGACCTCGGGACAAAAGCAGGAGCAGGGAACGCGGCACAGGCCGCCATGACTCGCGACGAGGTTCACCCTCAAAGTCGGCTCAGTCTACGAAGCCGCCTGTCAATGTTCTCAATTTTTCTAAGGTGGCAGCAGATGACGAGAAGGAAGAAGGAGAGTGAGTAGACCCTTGTCGGTTCATTTCCATCGCTTATGTGCCTATCAGGATTTCTCCCAGGTCTGAATGGTCAGTCTATTTTTGTCAATGCATTGGAATATAAGATTCGCTCCTTGAGTACGCGCGAGCCTCTGTCCTTCTCAACTGGTTGCATACCCAGAAACTGACCTCCCTCCACAGTTCACGACACGCTACACTTCCGCCCTCGGCACCACCGGCACCTCCACCTTCGGCTCCAGAGCCAGAGCTCGACCTCTTACTTGTTGAGGAAGAAAAGCCCGTGGATGAGGTAGAGGCACGACGAGCGAGGAGGGCTGCTATTCTAGCAAAGTATCAAGCATCGCAAGCTATCCCTACACCACAGCCCACTGAACCTAACAAAGTAGGGACTCCTTCACTCCCAGTTTTTTCTCGCATTGCTTCTGGAACCCGTGGGTCGCGTTCAATTGGTCGTCGATAAATGCCCTGACCAAACCAGTGCATGTAGAATCCGTTGGAACTCCACCACCGACCACGCCATATATTTCCGTCCCTAGTTCAGCGGCGATCGGTACACCTATCGCAGGTGTCGATTTTACCCTCAGCAAAGCGGATAATGCAGCACCTATCGAACAACCTGAGAACGTCTCGATAGCAGACCAACAAGCAGGAGGTATTGAAGGTGTTGCGGCTGCCGATTATGACCCCTCGAAAGATCGAATGGACGAAGAAGCGCGGCGGGCAGCAAAGCACCTAGGTGAGGATGTCAACATGCGCGAAATTGTCGAGGAGGTGGAGGAAGAAGAAGAAGATGAGATCGACGATATCTTTGCTCTCGTTGACGAACATGAACCAAAGCCAAAGAAGAAGAAGAAAGTTAAGGTCGTGAAGGTCCGTATTCTGTCCTTCTTGGGTATGACATGGTTTTACCATTTGCTATAGAGAGTTGTCATGCATGCTGCAGACGTTCCCATTGATGCCGCAGCTGATGAGGAAGGCTATTATCAGATCATGCTAGGAGAAGTGCTCGACGGTGGCAAGTATCAAGTTTTCGCCAATATTGGCAAGGGCATGTTCTCAAATGTTGTACGCGCCCGAGTCCTGGACGGGAGCAGCGAAAACGAAAGCAAAGAAGTCGCTATCAAAATCGTCCGCTCGCAAGAGAGTATGCAAAAGGCCGGTCTGAAAGAAGCCCAAATCCTGCAAAAGCTGCGAGATGCCGACCCCGAGGACAAGAAGCACCTTGTGCGACTGGAGCGGACATTTGAACACCGAGGTCATTTGTGCCTTGTGTTTGAGTCTTTAAGGTATGTCAAGCCACTCTTCAACATTGCCATGTGCTGAGCAGTAATGTGTAGCATGAACCTTCGCGAGGTGGTGAAAAAGTTCGGGCGGGACGTGGGGCTGAACATCCGAGCGGTCCGAGCTTACGCACATCAACTCTTCCTCGCGCTCTCTCTGTTGCGCAAATGTAACATCCTCCACGCGGATATCAAGCCAGACAATGTCCTTGTTAATGCAACCAAGTCCATGCTCAAAGTCTGCGACTTGGGTTCAGCGACCGACATTACCCATGAGAACACATCCACCATGATCACGCCTTACCTTGTTTCCCGCTTCTACCGCGCACCGGAGATCATACTCGGACTTCCTTACGATATGGCTGTTGATGTGTGGAGCATCGGCTGCACGTTGTACGAGTTGTACACGGGGAGAATCCTCTTTCCTGGCAGGTCGAACCGAGAGATGGTTCGTTTGATGATGGAGTGCAAGGGCCGCTTCAACACAAAAGCGACGAAGAAGGCCAAATTTGGCTCCGACTACTTTGACGATGTCGGAGGTTTCTTGGACATTGTCGAAGGAGCCGCTGGAACTGCTGTACGTCTCTCTTGCCGGAGTTTGGCGGGTACCGATGACTCACAATTTGACTCACAGGAGATTCGCAAAATTCACGTTCAGAAGCCCACGAGAGACATCCGCTCTAGACTGCTTCCAAAAGGACACTCTGCGTTTGCAGATGGTGCCGAAGGAGCCACGGGCGAAGAGAAGATGCTCATCTCATTCGTCGACTTGCTGGAAAAGTGCTTGATTCTCGACCCGGCTAGAAGGATTACCCCGAAAGAAGCCTTAACCCACCCGTTCTTGAGGAGCTGAATGGGGTCCTTTCGATGTTCAGTATTTCTCATAGGCTCTCCGAACCGGTGCACTCGATTGTTACCAGCTCACTGTCGACCGTCATTGGACGTTGCTTTGAACGCCTTCCATCAAAAGCCTTTGTCGGTCTTACAGCCAACTGTGTATTAGTTTGTATATAGGAATCAACTATCTCTGGATACCCCCTCCATAGGCGAATGAACTCTGTCATATCCATGGCCACGAGGTGCATCATGAGTGGAAGTTATGGAAAGTATCCTCGAGTACCAAGGCGCTGCGGATAGAGCTTACAACCCTCTATGGAATAATGTGTTTGTGATGGAATTCACTTTGCAGTGTCAAAGGGTGAAAGTTGATCTGATAGCTCGACAGCAAAAGGTGCAAGTTTGCAAGTGTTTGTCACTCACACTTGGAGCGCGTTCCTACTACCACTTTCTACCACTTTTCACTTGCAGTCCACTCTCCACGCGTCTGCACGGCAGATGCATGTTAAACTTTTACCAGCTCGCCGCGTCGTATTCCAACTTCCAATTCTTGCGCAATGCCAAACACGCATTCCGCGATTACAAATCTCTCGACGCACCTTGACCACCTCCGTGTCCTCATGCTATCCTCGTACTCCATTTGGGTCTACACCTTCACCCCCTCAGCTCCCACCTGAGGAGCAGAAAGAATTTGAAGAACTCGTGCGCAAAGCACAAATGCCCTTAGTCGACACTGGTGCGACAGATGAAGCACTATCAAACATGCACCCAGATGCACGGAAACCAATCGAACCGGAGTTCGAAGGGGATATCAATCCAGTCACAGGCGAGAGGGGAGGACCAAAGCGGGACCCTCTCCGGCACGGGGACTGGAGCTTTGGTGGGAAGGTCACAGACTTTTGAAACTATCGTCTATCATTCATCGTGTTTGTCTCTTATGATCATCGATAGCAATATTGCGCATTGTTCTGACGAGCATTGCAGACCCTTCAAAGTACACCTCTGTATCGAATATAATGCATCACATCCATATGGCCCTCTCATTGGTTGTTGTTGTGGTCTCACATAGGGATCCCCGCCAAGTCTTCCAGAGTCCAATACTTTCGCATATTGGGAGCGGACAAGCTTTCACTGTGAAAGAGGTGAAATCTTTAGCCTCAGACGGACATACTCAGTGGGTCAGTCCACGTACACTTCCTCCGCGAGGTGTCGATAAAGCGGCTCGCGGAACGAATCCAGTGCCCCTCTCAGCTCGTCTGGCTGATACGTCGAGGGATCTTCCTTCCATTGCACAACAAGGAGATTCACCTTATCAATTCCATCGTGGATTTGTTTATGTGCCATCTTATGCTTTTCGTTCTCGCGGAACTCCGGCATACGCTTGGCCAGGATAGGAAAGATGTATTGTTCCTCGATGTTGTGATGCGCTTCTAGATCTACACGGCAGCTGAGTGAGCCTCTGAGGGTGACGTCGCTGACACACCTAGCTTACGTGAAGTGAACGACTGGACAGATCCCACAAGGAAATGATTCAAAGTCATCCCACGGTTGTTGAAGGAACCATCGGAAAGCTGTTATGTGGGTTCAGACAGGTGTACGGGCCGTAGTCCGGTACCCACGGTATAGCACTCCTCATCTGAAAACCGATCAGTACGTCTGCTATCTCATCCAAGAAGTACACTGACATTCTGCCTGTAGCCAGTCATGGAAGCTCTTAAGGTGTATTGTGAGTACGTTCGCCCTTCATCCGGCCGTGCCGGGGCCCACCTTCATCTTTTGTCCAAGCTGCAATAATAACAAGCTTAACCAGAGACAACCGGAAGAAACCTTGTACTTACACGACCGTATTGTCTCTCTTCCTGTGGGGTTATAGGCGGGAGTTCTGATTTGTCGTCCTCGTCTCTCGCGTTTCTCTCATTCGACCTGGACATGCTTCGACTATAAATCCTTTGGTTTGGAAGTATCCCCGGCTTGAGATGGCCCCTTGTTATCCGTGAAAGATGAAATCGTATGCGAAATATTTGGTGTCGGCGAAGGCGAAGGGGGTGGAGAGTGGGACGGAAGGTGGGTGGTACCGAAACCAGCATGTCACTATTTGTACTCTCTCCACGTCGACGTCCCGCACGTTTACGTTTCTGCCGTGAGACGCTTGACACACCAGCTTGACTAAAGGAGGCTGCCCTTGGACCCGATGGAAGGCCCAAGCGCCTTTTCTTCGGATGGAGCGGAAGCTATTGCCAGGCAGGTCGATTTGGTCGACCAAGCGGCAAAGACGGGATCGCTCGGTAGAGATGATGAAGATCTAGCGTTTGAAGAGTACTATGAGGTAGAGTATACCGTACAAGAAATCTTGGAGAGGGATTTTAAGCGAGTAAGCAATCACCTCTCTTGGTCATCATGTAATGCCACTGACATCAGCTTACAGATAGCTCTTCAATTCTCTGATGATATGCTAGGCGACTCAGTCTCTGTGTATAAAGCTCTGAAGAAGAGGCTCCACGCCGCGGACGCTGATGGTCAAAAGTCGGGGAGTTTGACGGTCGATCTTGCAATAGACACAAGAAGTCTATTCGTTTTAGCAGATACCTCATATGGCAGGTCCCCCAACTCGTTCCACATATCGCTGCAATTCACTGACTGACCATTCTCGCAGTTGCTGCGTTGACGAAGTGGCTGCTCAACATGTGAATGCGGACGTAATTGTACACTATGGGCACACGTGTATGAGTCCGTGAGTGGCCTATTGTCATAACCCGGTCAGCCAGCGTTCTGAAGGATCGGTTAGAACGTCGCGGTTACCTGTGGTCTATATCTCCGGAAAGCGGAATGTAGATTACAAAAGGGTC
>WNFL01186887.1_pt2 | contig 17141 bp, 15 predicted proteins | sample 5400361 | NCBI WGS metagenome assembly WNFL01 (sample SAMN13153351, study PRJNA577476) | soil metagenome | isolation source: 40 cm soil on Douglas fir-dominated hillslope | place: USA:California | collected 2013-09-17 | reverse complement strand
GGAATTTTCAGGAACGTTCAGGGACGCCGATGACGGCAGCATTCATTTTTCCGGGGCAGGGCTCTCAGGCGGTCGGCATGGGCAAGGCCCTGGCCGAGGCTTTTCCGGCGGCGCGAGCAGTGTTCGACGAGGTCGATGCGGCGCTCGGCGAAAAGCTGACAACGATCATCTGGGACGGCCCTTCCGAAACCCTGCAACTCACCGAAAACGCACAGCCGGCATTGATGGCGGTGTCGATCGCAACCCTGCGTGTGCTGGAGACCGAAGCCGGCTTCTCGGTGGCGGCGCACGCCGCGTTCGTCGCGGGACATTCGCTTGGCGAATATTCCGCGCTCGCCGCCGCCGGCAGCCTCAGCATCAGCGACAGCGCGCGGCTGTTGCGCATCCGTGGGCTGGCCATGCAGAAAGCGGTGCCGGTGGGTGTCGGCGCGATGGCCGCATTGCTCGGTCTCGATTATGAGGCCGCGGTTGCCGTCGCCGATGAGGCCGCACAGGGCCAGGTCTGCCAGGCCGCCAATGACAACGGTGCCGGGCAGGTGGTGGTCTCCGGCGACCGGGCCGCGGTCGAGCGCGCGCTCGAAATCGCCAGGACCAGGGGCGCCAAGCGCGCGATGCTGCTGCCGGTGTCGGCGCCGTTCCATTGTCGGCTGATGCAGCCCGCGGCCGACGCGATGGCCAAGGCGCTGGCCGATGTCATCATCAAACGACCGGTTTCGCCTCTCGTGTCGAACGTACTGGCCGCGCCGATCAGCGATCCGGACGAAATCCGCCGCCGTCTGATCGAACAGGTCACGGGAACCGTGCGCTGGCGTGAGTCGGTGGTTTACATGGCGAGCCACGGTGTTACGCGGTTCTTTGAAATCGGCGCCGGCAAGGTGCTCAGCGGGCTGGTCAAGCGGATTGCCGACGGCGCGGTTGGCATTTCAGTCGGCGGCCCAAATGATATTGCTTCGGCCAGAGACGCGCTTGCCGCGACGCAGACGGCCTAGGCGAGGAGAGACAATGATGTTCGATCTGAATGGCAGGACGGCGCTCGTCACCGGTGCGACCGGCGGCATCGGTGGCGCGATCGCGCAGGCGCTGCACGCGCAAGGCGCGACCGTGGCAATTTCCGGGACGCGGCGCGAGGTGCTGGACGTCCTCGCCGGCAAGCTGGGCGATCGGGTGCATGTGCTGCCTTGCAATCTCTCCGACAGCGGCGAGGTCGAGGCGCTGGTGCCGTCTGCCGAAAAAGCCATGGGCCAGGTCAACATCCTCGTCGCCAATGCCGGCATTACCCGGGACAATCTGTTCGTGCAATTGCGCGACGAGGACTGGGACGAGGTCATCAAAGTCAATCTGACGGCGACCTTCCGCCTGGCGCGCGCGGCGACCCGGCTGATGATGCGCAAGCGCTTTGGCCGCATCATCGCGATCACCTCGATCGTCGGCGTCACCGGCAATCCGGGCCAGGGCAATTACGCCGCGTCGAAGGCCGGACTGATCGGCATGATCAAGACGCTGGGGGCCGAATACGCCAAACGCAACATCACCGCCAATTGCATCGCCCCCGGATTTATCGCGACGCCGATGACCGATGCACTCAACGACAAGCAGCGCGAAACCATCCTTTCGAAAGTTCCTGCAGCGCGGCTCGGAACGCCCGAAGATATCGCTGCGGCGGCGGTCTATCTTAGCTCGAATGAAGCGGCCTATGTCACCGGGCAGACGATTCACGTCAACGGCGGAATGGCCATGATTTGAGCCGGTTGCCAGTGCCCTTAAGCGGGGCGGAAGGGCGTTTCGGAAGGCCGATTGAGGCTTATAGTCAAGGCTTGGGAAGTATGATAACCGAACCTCCAACGGATGGGCAAAGAACGCCATTGCAGGATTTTGAAACCCTGTATATGGGGGGGGCGGCGCCTGCCGTAGTTCGCCGGGCCCTGGTCCGCTATGACGGGGCCAAATCAAGACTATGCGCGATTGCGAATGAAGTTTAACGACCACGATGGCTCGTATCGTCTTGGGGACGGGTCTAATGGAACAGCACGAGGTTGAACGATGAGTGAGATTGGCGAGCGAGTTAAGAAGATCGTGGTCGAACACCTTGGTGTTGAACCCGAAAAAGTGGTCGACAACGCGAGCTTCATTGATGACCTCGGCGCCGACAGCCTCGATACCGTCGAGCTCGTGATGGCGTTTGAAGAAGAATTCGGATGCGAAATTCCCGACGACGCGGCGGAAACGATCCTGACCGTCGGCGACGCCACAAAATTTCTAGAGAAGAACGCGAAAAGCTGACGCCCCTGCGCGGTGCCGACGAAGCCGGACGGGCCGTGGTCGTGCGGTCCACCGGTTTCTTGTTGTGGGCGGCAAATTCTCGGCTGGAGTGCTGGATATGAGGCGGGTTGTCGTCACGGGCCTCGGCATGGTGTCGCCACTCGGCTGTGGCGTCGAGCCGACCTGGAAGCGCATCCTCAACAGCGAGAGCGGTGCCAAAAAGATCGACACATTCGATGTCTCCGATCTGACCAGCCGGATCGCTTGCGTCGTTCCACGGGGCGACGGCACGGACGGCACCTTCAATCCCGACCAGTGGATGGAGCCGAAGGATCAGCGCAAGGTCGACGATTTCATTATCTTCGCGATGTGCGCGGCGCGCCAGGCGCTCGATGACGCCAACTGGCATCCCGCCACCGAAGAGGATCGCTGCGCCACCGGCACGATGATCGGCTCCGGGATCGGCGGCCTCTCCGGCATCGCCGACACGGCGCTGCTTCTCAAGGAGCGCGGCCCGCGCAAGATATCGCCATTCTTCATTCCCGGGCGTCTGATCAATCTTGCCTCGGGTTATGTGTCGATCGAGCACGGCCTCAAGGGTCCCAACCATGCGGTGGTGACCGCTTGCTCGACTGGCGCCCACGCGATCGGCGATGCAAGCCGGCTGATCGCGCTCGGCGATGCCGATGTGATGGTGGCCGGCGGAACCGAATCGCCGATTTGCCGGCTGTCGATGGCCGGGTTTTGCGCGTCTCGCGCGTTATCGACCGGCTTCAACGATACCCCGGAAAAGGCATCGCGTCCCTACGACAGGGACCGCGACGGTTTCGTGATGGGGGAAGGTGCCGGCATCGTGGTCCTTGAAGAATACGAGCATGCCAAATCGCGCGGCGCGAACATGTATGCGGAGGTGATCGGTTACGGGTTATCCGGTGACGCCTACCACATCACGTCGCCGTCGCCGGATGGCGATGGCGCCTTCCGCAGCATGAGCGCTGCCATGAAGCGCGCAGGAATCACTTCCTCCGATATCGACTACATCAATGCGCATGGAACATCGACGCAGGTCGGTGACGAAATCGAGCTCGGCGCGGTGGAGCGGCTGCTGGGCAACGCCGCTTCCAGGGTGTCGATGTCGTCGACCAAATCGTCAACCGGGCATCTGCTGGGTGCCGCGGGAGCAATCGAGGCGATTTTCAGCGTTCTTGCGATTCGCGACAATATCGCCCCGCCAACCATCAATCTCGACAACCCATCGGTAGCAACGGCGATCGATCTCGTGCCGCAAACACCGCGCAAGCGCGAGATCAATGTCGCGCTCTCGAATTCGTTCGGTTTCGGGGGCACCAACGCGTCCGTGATCGTGCAGCGTGTAGCCAACTAACGCTTCATCTTTCAAATGAAGTAAAGTCCACCGATTCGCCGCATTCGGTGATGAATCCTAGGATTGGGCGTAGACGATCGGCCAACGTGGAAATTTCGCGAGCCGCGATTGAACCGACAGGATTTAGGTTGCATCGATGAGTGAGAGGCCGCCCATTTCACCGAGGAGTCCGCGCGCAGCACTGGAGCCCGAGCGGGTTCCGCCGCCGCCGAAGCGCTCCGAGCGCGCCCGCAATCCGCTCGTGGTTTTCGGCAACGCCGTGATTACCATCGTGCTGGTCCTCATGATCGGCGCCGGCGGCGTATACGTCTACGGCAAACAGAAGCTCGAAGCCCCGGGACCGCTGCAGGAGGATAAGGTCGTCAACATTCCGGCGCGCGCGGGAATGACCGACATTGCCGATATTCTGCAGCGCGAAGGCGTAATCGACAATAATCGCTGGGCGTTCATCGGCAGCGTGTTTGCGCTGAAGGCGCGCTCTGAACTCAAGCCCGGCGAATACTCGTTTCAGAAGAACGCCAGCCTGCGCGATGTCATCGGCACCATCGTCGAAGGCAAGGTGGTCCAGCACGCCGTCACGATACCCGAGGGCCTGACCTCCGAGCAGATCGTGGCCCGGCTGACCGAGAATGACATTTTTGCGGGCGCTGTCCGCGAAATGCCGCGCGAAGGCACGTTGCTGCCCGAAACCTACAAGTTCCCGCGCGGCACCACGCGCGATCAGGTGATTGCGCGCATGCAGCAGACGCAGAAGCGGGTGCTGGCGGAAATCTGGGAACGCCGCAGTCCGGACATCCCGGTCAAGACGCCGGAGCAGCTGGTTACGCTGGCCTCGATCGTCGAGAAGGAAACCGGCAAGGCGGACGAACGCAGCCGTGTCGCCGCGGTGTTCGTCAACCGGCTGCGGCAGAAGATAAAGCTGCAGTCCGATCCGACCATCATCTATGGGCTGGTTGGCGGCAAGGGAACGCTGGGACGGCCGATCAAGCGCTCCGAAATCCAGCAGCCGTCGCCGTATAACACCTATGTGGTCGACGGCCTGCCGCCTGGGCCGATCGCCAATCCCGGGCGGGCCTCGCTGGAAGCGGCGGCCAACCCGGCGCGCACCCGAGATCTGTTCTTCGTCGCCGACGGTACCGGCGGCCACGCCTTTACCGAGACTTACGACCAGCACCAGAAGAACGTCGCCAAGCTGCGCACGATGGAAAAGCAGATTCAGAACGACACGGTCGAACCGGCAGACGATTCCCAGGCTCCTCCCGCCGGTACGCCGGTCGACGCCGTACCCACAGCCACGTCGACAAAACCGGCGGCGCCTGCGAAAAAGCCCGTCCGCAATGCCGCTCCGGCCCGGCAGGGCGCGGCGCAGTCGACGGCGTCGCCGCCGGCGGTGATTCAGCAATAGCACAGGCAGGCCGGCACACGCCGATTCCACTTTGGTCGAAAACGCTCTAAGGTCGCAGCGGTTCTTGCTTTACGAATCTCACACCCGTTCCATTCGGAGAATTTCACGCGATGGCGCTGTCGAGCATGACTGGTTTTGCCCGAAATAACGGCGCCAGCGGATCATATACGTTCGAATGGGAGTTGAAGTCGGTCAACGCTAAAGGGTTTGACCTGCGGATGCGGCTGCCACCCGGATGGGACGACCTCGAAGCCTTCGCCAAGAAGCGCGCCGGCGAAGTGCTGTCGCGGGGTACGGTATACGCCAATTTGAACGTGAAGCGCACCAACGCGGTCTCAACCATCCGTATCAACGAGGAGGTGCTCGCCTCGATCGTAAGGGTCGCTGGCGTGCTCGCCGGCAAGATCGATGCGGTAGCGCCGAGCATCGACGGGCTTTTGGGGATCAAGGGCGTCATCGAGGTTGTCGAGCCGGAAAGCGACGAGGCCGAAGACAAGGCTGCGAAGGCCGCCGCCGCTGCGGCATTCGAACTGGCGCTCGCGGACCTTGTTGAGATGCGCCGGCGCGAGGGCGTGACGCTCGGGCAGATTCTGTCGCAGCGAATGGACGAGATCGAAAGCCTGGCGGAGAAGGCCGAAGCCGCACCCGGCCGCAAGCCCGACGCGATCAGGGCACGGCTCGCCGAGCAGATCGCGGCATTGCTCGAATCGTCCGACCGCTTCGATCCCGACCGGCTCAATCAGGAGGCGATCATGATCGCCGCAAAGGCCGATATTCGCGAAGAACTGGATCGGATCGCCTCGCATATCTCGCAGGCCCGCGAGATGATCGGCAAGGGCGGACCGATCGGACGACGTCTCGATTTCCTGGCGCAGGAATTCAACCGCGAGGTCAATACCTGCTGCTCCAAGTCGAACGATCTCGAACTGACCAACACCGGTCTTGCGATGAAGAACGTGGTCGAGCAATTCCGCGAACAGGTTCAGAATCTGGAGTGAACCATGACGGCTGGCGACCACGGCTTCGACGGGGTTGAGCGGCGCGGACTGATGTTCGTATTGTCATCGCCGTCGGGCGCGGGGAAAACCACGCTGTCACGCCTCCTGATCGAACGGATGCCCGGCCTGAAGATGTCGGTTTCCGCGACGACGCGGCCGATACGGCCCGGCGAAGTTCATGGCCGCGACTATCTGTTCGTCAACCAATCCAAATTCGAACAGATGGCAAAGCGGGGTGAGTTGCTCGAATGGGCCACCGTGTTCAACAATCGCTATGGCACGCCGAAGGCGCCGGTCGAAGCCGCCTTGTCGGCTGGGCAAGACGTGTTGTTCGATATCGACTGGCAGGGCACGCAGCAATTGCGGGAGAAGGCGCGCGCCGATGTCGTCAGCGTGTTTATCCTGCCGCCTTCCGCCGCCGATCTGGAAAAGCGGCTTCACACCCGCGCGCAAGACTCCGACGAAATCATTCGCGGTCGGATGAGCCGCGCCAGCCATGAAATGAGCCACTGGGCGGAATACGACTATATCGTCATCAATCACGATATCGACGAGGCGTTTGCCGAGGTGCAGTCGATTCTGAAGGCCGAGCGGCTGAAGCGCGAACGCCGTACCGGTTTGACGACGTTCGTCAGGGAATTGCAGCGACAATTAGGGGGATAGCCCGACATCAGGTTGATGCTCGTTTCGAACTCTGCGCCCTTTGCGAGAAAAACCCCGCAATAAATCCGCAATCCTGTCGTCCGGTTCAGCGACCTGGTCAAGGTCGCGAGGGAAATCTGGTCGCGGCGGCAGAGCGTCTTCTCCCGGATAAATCCGGGATTCCCTGCGATTGGTGGCTGCCGATTTCCAGATCGCTCCGCGACGTCCACGGCCCCTGCGCTTTCCAGGGCGTCGGGGGCCGACGAATTTGAAGATTGCACGTCCCATGACGCCCGCCAGCGCCAGCGCTCCCATCATCGCGGCCAGCAGCATCTGCACGGAATGGGTTGGCGTTCCCGATGACAGATCCGGCGCAGCGAACTGGCTGGCAGCCTGGGGCGACAGCGGCTGGGGCGAGAGCGCCTGAGTTGACGGGACTGCGCTCACCTTCGTGTCGGGATAGACCTTGTTTGGCGCAGCGCTATCTGGCGCAGGACTATTCGGCAGAGAACTGCTTGGCATCGAAGGACTGCTTGGCACAGAATTACCTGGCACAGAACTACTTGGCATAGAACTACTTGGCATAGAATTACTTGGCGCAGAACTATCGGGCATAGGACCCGCCATGGGCGTTGGACTGGTCAGGAAAGTTGCACTGGTCGAGGGATCCGCGTCGGACTGACCCAACCAGCGCGACGCAACGATCGATTGTTCTGCCTTCTCAACCGGCGGTTTGGTATCCCTGTTCATTTCGCCGACCGCTGCATCCGCTGATATCGCCGGAACCGGCCTGTCGCGGCTCGGCTGTTCGATACTCGTCTGCGCGGGCAGTTCGGCGTGAGCGTCCGCTACCGAAGACTGCATCGGTGCAGCTGTTTTCGGCGCAACCGCCCTTGCGGATAACGTCGAACGTGGCGGGGCGTTTTTAGAAAGCTTCTCGCCTTCCTCCCTGAGATACCAGCAATGACGTTTGGTGGCGTGGTCGATGCGGTAATACCAATGGCCGCCCTGAGACGTCTGCTCCTTCGGGCTGGAAAGGCACTCGTCGTCCGCCCCTGCCGCGCCGTATGATATGATCGTCAGCGGCGCGCCCGCGAGAAAGCCGGCGAAAATCGCTGACGCGCATTTCGCGGTTCGGTTCGACATATCCAACTCCGGCGTTACGCAACACTACGAAACCCAATCTCAACAAAAACTTGGGTCGTAATGCGCCGTAATTCCGGACACCATGAGGCTTAATTCGGGCCTGCCGCCGCGCCCGCTATCGAAAAGAAATAAGAGCTTGATGTTCCAGCGCTATTCGCTTGCGAGCACGTCGCTGAACAGCACGTAGCGCTGGCCATCGAAACGTACCAGCCGCATCTGTTTGATCGGGCGCAGATCCGTTGGGGTGGTCTTCAAGCGGATTCCCGGCAGCAGCAGCGGCAACTCCATGTCCAGATGGGAAGCCTGCTTCATGATATTCTCGCGCGTAAGATCGTCGCCGCACTGCTTCAGAAGTTGGACCACTGCGAAACCGATATTGTAGCCATAGGGCGCGTAGTAGTCGCTCCTGTCGATGCGCGGGTTGTATTTGTCCATCCAGACATTCCAGGCCTTCATGGCCGGATCGTCTTTCCACTGCGGGTCATCCGGATCCTTTTGATAGGCCGCGGAGATGATGCCATTTGCTGCTTCGAACCCGGCCGGCCTGATCGCGCCCGCAATCGAGGAGCCGATGCTGACCACGAATTCCTGCGGGTGCCAGTCGATGTCATAGGCTTTACGAATGGCTTGCGCGGAAAATTTGGGCACCGTGGCGATCAGGAATACGTCCGCGCCGGAAGCCTTCAGCGAAACCACCTGGGAATCGACGGTCGGGTCGCTCGTGTTGTAGGTCAGGGATGCCACGATCATCGCCGCCGCCCTGTCACCGAGCCCGCGCTTGAATCCCAGGAGATAATCGCGGCCGAGATCGTCATTCTGCGACAGGATGGCGATCTTCGCGTCAGGCTTCACCGAAAGAATGTATTTGGCGTAGATCTCGCCTTCCGACGCGTAATGCGGCGTCCAGCTCATCGTCCACGGATAATGCTCGGGGTCGTTGAAGATCGTCGCGCCCGTGCCGATGAAAAGATGGGGCACTTTCTTCTGGTTGATGTATTTGAGCACGGCCATGTTGGTTGCCGTGCCCACGGGATTGACCAGAAACAGCACCTCGTCGCTTTCGATCAGGCGCCGAATTTGCTCCACGGTTTTGGGCGGGCTGTAAGCGTCGTCAAGGCTGATGAAATTGATCTTGCGGCCGTTCACGCCGCCTTGTTCGTTGATCATTGTGAAATAGGCGGTGGCGGAGACCGCACCGGCCGAATAGGCCGAGGCCGGGCCGCTATACGGCGTCGTGGTCCCGATCTTGATTTCGGTGTCGGTGACACCGGGGCCGTATTGTTTCTGCGCGAAGACCGGCGTCGCGGCCAACATCAGCGTCAGCGCCGCCACCGCGCCCGGTGTCGAACGATTCCTCCAGGCCATCAGAGTCCTCCCTTTTCAAGCGAGGCTTACATGGCACTCTGCCTCTTTTGGCGAGGCTTACGAGATGCTCTGCCTCAGTTTTTCAGCACGATACGGCCGACGACTTTTCCGGCCCGCAACTCGTCGATCCATTTCTGGACCTCGCCCATCGGCTCTTCCTTCATCGGCGTCGGTTTGATCTTTCCGGCGCGCGCGAGCGCCATCAACTCATGGGCCTCGGCGAGCGTTCCAACCATGAAGCCTTCGATCGTCATGCGCTTGTAGATCCACTGTACCATCGGCAGGCTGAAATTGCCGCCCATTAATCCGGAGACCACGATCTTGCCGCCTCGTGCGACCGCGGCGACGGCAAAGGCCATCGATTTCTCGTTGCCGGCAAAATCGACGATCTCGTCGAACCCGCCCTCGGCTTCCCTGATGATGCGTTTGACCACGTCTGCTTCCGAGGGATCATAGGCGGCATCGGCGCCGTTTTTCAGCGCCGCCTCGCGCGCGGCCGGACTCAAATCCGCAACCGAGATCTTCTGCTTGAACATGGCTTGCGCGAACGAAAGCCCCATCATGCCGACGCCGCCGAGGCCGATCAGCAGCAGATTGCGCTGCCGCGACCGGTCGACCAGGCGCTTCAGCGCGCCATAGGCGGTCACGCCCGAACACATCAGGGTTGCCGCCTGATTGACCGGCAGCGGATCGTAATCCAGCAGATATTTAGCGTCCGGCACCAGCACGTGGCTGGCGAATCCGCCATCGATGGCGACACCGAGAAACCGCTGCTTGACGCAGAGATTTTCGTCGCCATTGAGACAGTCGCGGCACTGGCCGCAGCCGATCCAGGGGAATACCGCTTTTTTCGCGCCGATCAGGTCCTTCGAAACGTCCGGTCCGACTTCCCCGACAATCCCGGCGATCTCGTGTCCGAGCGTGAACGGCAGCGACATGCCGCGCGTGGTGTCCAGCTTCTTGCCGCCGCCGAGGTCGGCGTAACCATCCTGGATGTGCAGATCGGAGTGGCACAGCCCGCAGCGCTCGATCCGGACAAGCACCTCCTTAGCCGACGGCTTCGGCGTCTCAACGATGGTTTCACACAAGGGCGCATCGAATTTGACCAATGATTGGCGACGCATAAGCGCCATAATATTTTCTCCTTAAGTGACGTTCATTCTTGTGTTTCGTATATCGGTCAATTCGCGGGCCATGGCAACAAAGCCGCTCACCGGAACGGTCTCCGCGCGCCGCGTCGGATCGACATGCGCTGCGGTCGCCAGCCGGGCCGGGTCGACGGCCAATGATTTGAGACTTTGCCGCAGCATTTTCCGGCGCTGGCCGAACGCCGCCGCCGCAACCTGTTCCAGCGCCCTGCGGTCGCACGCTTCCGGCGTGCCGCGCGGCACCAATCGGACGACCGAGGAGGTGACCTTGGGCTGCGGCACGAACGCCGCGGGAGAAATGTCGAACAGGATCTTGGTCTCGGCGCGCCAGTTCGCGAGCACGGCGAGCCGCCCGTAGGCTTCGTCATTCTCGCGGGCGACAATTCGCTCGGCCACTTCGCGCTGGAACATCAGCACCATCATGTCGTACCAGGGCGGCCACGGCTCGATCGACAGCCAGTCGATCAACAGCGCGGTCGCGATATTGTAGGGCAGGTTGGCGACGATTTTCGCAAAGCCGCCGCCGAGCAGCGGCCGCGGGTCGAAATGCTGCGCGTCGGCGCAGATAATCTCCAGCCGTCCCGGATAGCGCCTCGAAATCTCCTCGAGCGCCGGCAGTGCGCGCTGGTCGCGCTCCACGGCGATGACGCGCCGTGCGCCCAGCGCCAGCAATGCGCGCGTCAGCCCGCCGGGGCCGGGACCGATTTCGATAATGGTCGCATCGTCGAGAGGGCCCGCGGCGCGCGCGATCCGCGCGGTGAGGTTGAGGTCGAGCAGGAAATTCTGACCGAGCGATTTGCGGGCCGACAGGGCGTGCTGGCGAAAGACCTCGCGAAGCGGCGGGAGGTCGTCGATCGCGCTCATGCCGGTTGCGCTGCCGCCATCCGGGCGGCGAGCCGTAATGCCGCGATCAGGCTAGACGGATTGGCCCGTCCGGTGCCGGCAATGTCGAAGGCCGTGCCGTGATCCGGCGACGTGCGAATGAACGGCAGTCCCAGCGTGACGTTGACGGCGTCTTCGAATGCCAGCGTCTTGACCGGGATCAGCGCCTGATCGTGATACATGCAGATCGCGCAGTCATAGGTTTTGCGCGCAGCGTCGTGGAACATGGTGTCCGCCGGCAGCGGTCCCCTGATCTCGATGCCTTCGCCGCGCAGTATCTCGACGGCCGGCGCAATGATCATGCGCTCCTCTGTGCCGATCGAACCGTCTTCGCCGGCGTGGGGATTGAGACCGGACACCGCGAGGCGCGGGTTGGCGAGGCCAAAGCGCGCCTTCAACCCCGCGGCCACGATACGGACCGTCGTGACGATCAGGTCGCTCGACAGCTGCGCGATCGCTTCGCGCAGCGAGATATGGATTGTTACGGGCACCACGGCGAGAGCAGGGGACCACAGCATCATCACCGGGTGTGGCGTATGGCCGTCGGTGGCCGCAAGCTCGGCGAGAAACTCGGTGTGGCCGGGATGCCGGAAACCGGCACGGTAGAGAACACTCTTGGCGATCGGATTGGTGACGACGGCACTGGCCCGGCCCGCGATCACGTCATCGACCGCCCGGCGAATGGAGGCCATCGCTGCGTCGGCGCTGGTGTTGTCCGGCTGGCCCGGCCGTGCCGTCGTCTTGTGGCCCGTCGCCACGACCGGTAACGCGTCCGCGAATGCGTCGCATGCATCCTCGGCACGAACGTCGGCGAGCCTGACCTTTAGTCCCAGGCTGTCCGCCCGCTTGCTGAGCAAGTCGCGATCGCCGAGCAGGTAAAACGCCGGGAGCTTCAGCTCATTGCGGCGCAGCCATGCTTTGATGGTGATATCAGGCCCGATACCCGCGGGTTCGCCGGATGTCAGCGCAAGGGGCTTTGCCATGCATCAACGATATTCGATCATCGCGGCTTTGCGCACTTCCTGCAGGTACGATTTCGACTTCGCTTCGTATTTTTCCGCATACATCTTCTCGCGGATTTCCTTCTTTTTCGGCGTGTCGACGGTGGTCGTCTTCCTTCCGCAGAGGGCAACCATCTCCACGCCCTGCTTTGTCACCTCAGGCGCGGTCAAATGGCCGATCGGAGTCTTGTCGAGCACTTCACGAAGAACAGCCGGTATATCGGCTGACGTCTTGGTTACGGACTCGCGTATCGCGGCATTTTGCATGGTCTTGAAGAAAGCGTTGGCCTCGTCGCAGGTCTGCACGCGGCCGCGCAGGGCTTCGGCCTCCTTGACCCGTGCCTCGATGGCGGCCTGCGCGGATCCTCGCGGGACGATCAAAACGATCGGACGCATTTGATACTCGAAGCTCTCGGCCTCCTGCTTATCGTCGCCCTTGACCTGGACGGCCTCGGCGACGTCCTTCTCGCCGACCTGCAGGCTCTCTTTGTATCGCCCGCGGACCAGACTGGTCCAGACCATCTCGGCTTTCATGCGAGCCTTCAGCGTGTCGGGCCGAATGCCCTGGCTTTCGAGGGATTTAGCCAGCAGTTCGGGCGTCGTGCGCATCCGTGTGCTCATGGCTGTGAACGACTGGTCGACATCCGAAGCGGTAGGGTCGACGCCAAACTTCTTGCCTTCCTTGATTTTCACCTTTTCATCGATCAACTCGTCGATCACTTGCTGCCGCTCGGCCTTTTTGTGCGTCGTCAGGAAGTCCAGCTTGCTGCGCTGATCGATATCGTAATTGGTGATCGGTTCGCCGTTGACCATGACGGCGACGGTTTGCGCATGCGACGGCGATCCGGAACTCGCCAGGATCAGCGCTGCGGCGCAACCCAGGATGAGAGGCGAAAGACGATGTAAGATCCTAGTGGTCGTCATGATCATATTCGCTATGTCAACCGATTCGAATTGGATCCGCGACGCGAGAACGACCCTCCGGCAGCGTCAAGCCGGCTCTATTGGATGCCGCCGGCCCCACTGGCCGAGGAGGACGTGTTGGCGAGGGTCCGCAGACCGATCTGCAGCATAAACGCGTGGCTGAGCACGGGCGGCGTGATGCCAGCGGAATAGTTATACGAAGTCACGTTAGTTAGCCGCCAGCACGAAGCAGTCGTCCACATACCCCGCGCCGACGATGTACTGATTGAGCTTGTTGGCTTCAAGATCCCATCGGGCGGCTCCCGACACTACCCAGTTCGCGGCCACCTTGATCGAACCGCTGCCCAGCAATCCTTCGCGACGGATCAGGTATCCGAGGTCCGGCTGCGGGGCGTAATTGCCGTACATCAAGCTGACCGACCAGCGGTCGAAGCTTGCACGGCCCTCGGCCTCGAAGCGATTGACGTTCAGCGTCGCCTCATCCAGCCGGGTGCGGACGCTGAAAGTGTAGGTTCGGTTGGGGGAATAGTTGACGCTGCCGACATAATCGGATCGGGCATGCTGGAGACCGGAATCCACACCCGTGTTGGTCACGTCCGCGACCGCGAATGAATTCAGCCCGAACAGCTGATAGGATTGTCCGAACAGCACCTTGACGGCGCCGCCGCGGTCGAATTGCGTCGTCGCCTGTACGCCGACGTTGGCGCGGCCACCGCCTTCAACGCGGTCGTAGCCTGAGAATTTGTCGACGGCGAACAGGTTGCTGGCGTCGAAGGTCATGCTCTGTGCGTCTTCGTTCGGAAGCTTGCCCGCATAGGGTTCATTGGGACGAATGATGACCTGCGCGATCGGCTCGATCGTCGTGCTCCCCCACGGCTGCACGTTGATGAAGGGGTAGCGATATTCGAGGCCGACCGTGGGCATCACCCGCAGCGCCTGCGTGTCGCCTACCGGGAGGAAATTCGAAACGCCCGGCTGATTCGAGATCGACGCATCGATCGCATCGGCGCGGAGGATCGCAAACGGCGTCCAGATTTCTCCGGCGGAATCGGTGAACGACCGCCGCCACTGCGCCTCAACCGTCGCACGCGTGTAAGTGCCCGGAATGCCGCGAAGCAGGCATTGCGACGGCAACCGCGCCAGCGGATCGGCCGACGCCGTCAGGCACAGGCCGTTGGTATTGGCCAATGTCGTGATCGGGTCGAACGCCGCGGTTTCCCGCGTCAGGCTTGTGAAATTCGTCTTGTAGCTGAATTCTCCGCCCAGGATCGGGCTGTTGATCACGTTCGAATAATCGACGACGGGATGAATCACCGGAACCTGGGCCTGATTGCCCGAATAGCTCAGATAATAGATCGTGCGCGCATCGAAGTAGCTGCGACTGCCGACGCCAGTCAGATAAAGCTGCGAAATGGCTTCCGTCGGCAGGCTCAGGAATGAGTTCAGCGGATCCCTGTACTGGGCAAGCCTGTAATCGGAGAAAAAGTAATAGTCCGACAGCAGAACGCCGTCCCAGCCCCACACCCATTTGTCGTTCAGCGCGAACTGGCCCTTGGTGTCGATGCCACCGCGGAAGGTGCGATCGCCCGGCTGTCCCGCATAGGCGCCGGGATCGAGCTGATCGATGCCATAGGCGCGGATTTGATACGATCCGTTGATCAGCCGTTGACGGAACTCGCCCTGGAACAGCACGCCCTGCCTGGTGGTGAAGCGCGGGTTGAACGTGGCGTCATAGTCCGGGGCGATCGCCCAGTAGAACGGGGTTTCGACGCCAAACCCGTAGCCCGTAGCCGAGGTGAAGCCCGGCATCAAGAATCCGGTCTTGCGCTTTACGGTCGGGTCGGGCGTTGAAAAATACGGCAGATACGCCATCGGAACGCCGAAGAACTCCAACTGCGCGTTCTCGAAGTACAGCATCTTTTCGGTCTGGTCGTGAATGATGCGCGCGCCCTTGACCTGCCACAATGGCGGCTTCTTCGGATCGTCCTTACAGGGTGCGCAGGCCGTGTAGACACCATTCTCGAACACGGTGTAGTTGCCGCTGGAGCGGTCCGCGCGCGTCGCGGCCATTCGCGTCGCATCGGCGGTGTCGACCCGCAACGAATCGACGAAACCGTCGCGGTAGTCGTCGCTCAAATCCATGATGTTGGCGTAGGTGATTTTGCCATCCGCATCGGTCATGCGGATGTTGCCCTCGGCATGAAGGCGTTTGGTCTTCTGATCGTAGATGACCTTGTCGGCCTCGACGCTCGTGCCGTTGTAAAACATCTGCACGTTGCCGACCGCCGACACGCGCGAATTGTTGTAGTCGTAATCGACCTCAACCGCCTGGACGAGCATCTGTCCGTTGTTGGCAGCCGGCGGCGGTTTCGGCCGCGGCGGAAGCGGATTGTAGGTGAAGCTTTGCGCCGACGCCGGGGGCGTCGTCGCAATGCCGAGCGTGGCCGCGAACATGAACCCGAAAACCAGGGCGAGCACGGGTCCGGTGGCGGCCAAGCGACCGCGATCACGGCGCACTAGCGTGCGCCGCCCGAACGCAGGCGACCGTATCTGGCGGGCGGCGACAACGGCCACTACCCGTCCTCCTGGTACAACAAGGCCAAAAATCCGGTGAGGCCGCCCACACATACGGGCAGCCACGCCGAAGCGATCGGATGCATCAACTCAGCCTTGCTCAAATCCTCGGTAACTTTCGAAAGAACATAGAGCAGAAAGCCTGCACCCACGCCACTTAAAACCATCTTTTGCACGCCGCCGAAACGGAAGAAGCGCAGGCTGACGGCCGCCGCCAACATGACCATTGCAGCCAGCAAAAACGGCTGTGCGAGCAGCTTGTGGTACTGCAGCCGGTACCCCGCCGTCGCAAATCCGGAGCTTTCGGAGGATCGGATATAGCCGGGAAGTTGCCAAAAAGACACAGTCTCCGGCGTCGAGAAACTGTTGCGGACCTGGGCCGGCGTCAGGCTGGTGGTGAGGTAGAAGCTGTCCTGGTCAACCGGAGGTCCGTCGAGCGAGTACCGGCGCGCGGATTTGAACAGCCAGCGTCCCTCCTCAAGCGTGGCTTCGCGCGCTTCGATTCGTTCCTTGAACTTGAAGTCGAGATCGAACCGGAACACCGTGAGCCCGGTCAACCGCACGCCCTGCTGTTCGCTGCGGGCGGCGTTGATGATGGCCTGGCCATCGCTGTTCACCTGATTGATCCAGAAGCCGGACGCGTCCTGTACGCCGCCACCGGGAGTGTTGCCGAACAGCTCTGCCTCCATTCGTTTGGAGAGTTCGCGCAAATTGGCGGACATGGGGTTGTAGACGACCGTTGCCAGAATTCCGAGCACGATCGAGCTTGCCAGCGCCGGTGCGATGAACTGCCACGCCGAAACTCCGGCGGCACGCGCGACCACGAGTTCCAGCCGCCGCGAAAGCGCCAGATAGCAGGTCATCGCTCCGATCAGGATGCAAAACGGCATCATTTTTTCGAGCAGTTGCGGCACCCGGAACAACGAGGTCTCCGCCACCGTGATGGCAGATGCCGAAACCAGCCCCGACGTCTTCCTGACCATTTCGATGTAATCGACCAGCACCAGAAGAACGAAGATACTGGCGAACACGCCGAGCGCCGAGACCACGAAGCGGCCGGCAAAATATCGCCCAAGCGTGTTGGTCATCATGCTCATGCTGTGGCAGGCCGCCCAGAAAGCCGCAAGAGACGCGCATTCGATTTGTTGATCGCTTCCATCAATGCAGCGGGCGGTTCGATAACGATGCCCCCGATGATGATCCAGAGGCTCACGCCGATGGCCGCCGCCAGCATCAGATATTGAACGATCGGAGCCAGCGGCGACTTCACCGCCATGACCGAGCAGGCGAATCCCGCCATGCGCAGCCCGAACACGGCGAGGATCGAACCGGTGATCGAAAAGTTGCGGCTCTGACGCGTGGTGCGCGGCGCGCCGAGGAACGCAAAGGTCAATACCGCAAAGGCAAACGGAT
>WNFL01292344.1_pt2 | contig 17147 bp, 18 predicted proteins | sample 5400361 | NCBI WGS metagenome assembly WNFL01 (sample SAMN13153351, study PRJNA577476) | soil metagenome | isolation source: 40 cm soil on Douglas fir-dominated hillslope | place: USA:California | collected 2013-09-17 | reverse complement strand
GGGCGCTCATGAAAGTCTCCGTCATTCTGCCCGCCGCGGGCCTCGGCACGCGCATGGGGCGGGAAAAGGCCGGCACCAGCCGCAAGCAGTTCATGCAGCTCGACGGCGTGCCGATCCTGATCCACACCATTCGCAAATTTCAACGCTGCCCCTCGGTGACCGAAATCGTGGTCGCTCTTCGCGCCGAAGATATGGACTGGGCGCACGGACTTGTACATCTCGAAAAGGCGCATCACGAGCATCCCAACAAGCCGGTGCGCTTTGTCGAAGGCGGCGATTCGCGCCAACAATCTGTGGAGAATGCGCTGGCGACGCTGGCTGCCGACACCGACCTGGTGGCGGTTCACGACGCCGTGCGCCCATTTGTCGAGCCCGAACTGGTCGAGAGGGTGATCGCGGAAGCTGCGCATACCGGCGCGGCCATCGCAGGCATCGTGCCGGTCGACACCGTGAAGAAGGTTCACAAGAATAAGATCCGCACCACCCTCAAGCGCGACGACCTGGTGCTGGCTCAAACCCCGCAGGTGTTCCGTTTCCCGCTGCTGAAAAAGGCCTTCGAGATGGCCCGCGCGGATGCGTTCCTCGCCACCGACGAAGCCAGCCTGGTGGAGCGAATGGAACAGGTCGAGGTCAGCGTGGTCCAGGGCAGCGACCGCAATATCAAGATCACCAAGCCCACCGATATGGATCTGGCGCAGTTATTCCTCTCGCAAGAGTTAGCCGGGCGCACGGCGTCCTGATGGAAGTCCGCACCGGATTGGGTTGGGACGTCCACCGGCTCGCTGCCGGACGCGCACTGATTCTGGGAGGCGTCACGATCCCCAGCGAACTGGGCCTCGAAGGCCACTCCGACGCCGACATTCTGTTGCACGCGATCACCGACGCGGTTCTCGGCGCGGCCGCGCTGGGCGACATCGGAATGCACTTCCCCGATACCGATCCGAAATGGAAGGGCGCAGGCAGCGCGCAGTTTCTGGACCACGCCGCGGCACTGGTGCGCGAGCGCGGTTACACCATCGTCAACGTGGATTCAACCGTGATTCTCGAGCGCCCTAAGCTGAAGGACTTTCGCCAGGCGATTCGCGAATCCATCGCGAAGATTCTCGCGCTCGATCTGGAGCGTGTCTCAGTGAAATTCAAAACCGCGGAACGCGTGGGGCCGGTGGGCGAAGGAAAATCCGCTGAGGCTCAGGCGGTCGTGACGCTCTCGCGCTAAGCCTGGTGCGCGGTTGGGTCCGTGACGTGGTGCATCACCACGCGCAACAGCGAATCAATCTGGCGTTGAGTCGCGTCGATATTTCGCTGGGTTCGATCGAACCCTTCTCGAATCTGGATTCGCGTTTCGTCCCAACGTTCCTGCAAGTAGGCCTGGTTTTCGACCAGCTTGGTGACGGTGTTGGTCATCTGCCGAAGGGATTCGTGGAGGTCGACGATCCACGCTTCATGAAGCGCCAAAGAGCGCTGCACGTCAATTTTGAATTGATCGGATCCCATCCTCATTAGAGTCTACCTCACCTCACTATCAACACTAACTTCCCCGTGGTCCTCCGACCCTCCAAATCCCGATGCGCCTGCGCCGCGTCCGCGAGCTTGTAAGTGTGCTCGACGCGCAACGTGATTTGCTTCCCCGCGATCCAGTCGAATACCTCGCCCGAACGCCACTCCAGATCACTGCGCGTCGCCACGTGATGTCCCAACATCGGGCGCGTCAGAAACAGCGACCCCTTCTGCATGAGTAACAGCGGCTCCATCGCCGGAACCGCGCCGCTGGCATTTCCGAAGACCACCATCATTCCCCGTGGGCGCAGCGAATCGAGACTCTTCTGAAATGTCGCTTGACCCACCGAATCGTAAACCACGTCGACGCCCACTCCGCCCGTCAGGCGCTTCGCCTCCGCCGCGAAATCGGTCTCGTTGTAGAGGATCACTTCATTGGCGCCGGCCTCGCGCGCGAGCTTCGCCTTCTCGGCCGATCCCGCCGTGCCGATCACGCGCGCTCCCGCCAATTTGGCCATCTGTACGATCAGCCGCCCGGTTCCACCAGCCGATGCATGCACCAGCGCCGTCTGCCCGGCCTTCAGCGGAAAGGTCGACTGCGTCAGGTAATGCGCCGTCATCCCTTGCAGCATCGCCGCCGCGGCCTGCTTAAAGTCGACGCCTTCGGGAATCGCGACCAATTGCGCCACCGGTGCTGCGAGATACTCGGCATACCCGCCGCGCACCGTTCCGAACGCTACGCGATCACCCGGCTTGAACTCGGTCACGCCCTCGCCCACCACCTCCACCGTCCCCGCGCCTTCCATTCCGAGCACCGTCGGCAGCGGCAGCTTGTACAGACCGCTGCGATGATACGTGTCGATGAAATTCACGCCAGCGGCGGCGATTTTCACCAGCGCTTCGCCCTTGCCCGGCTTCGGCATCGGCTGCTCGCCAAACTTCAGGACTTCAGGACCTCCGGTCTGTTCGATGTAGACGGCCTTCATGACGCTCCTCTCATGCCCAACCGAATTCTTCTTCTAAGATGCACGAACCCGGCGTACAGCAACAGGTACGTGAGCGATAACGGAAACATCGCGAGGCGCACCAGTGTCGGCACCGCCGCCGCCCCCGTCAGCCCCGCCCGGAATAGAATGAAGTGTCCGATCACGCCCAGGTGTCCCCGATCGAACCAGAAGTAGTCGCCATTTTCATTCAGCACGAAAAGCTTGGCGGGTACTTTGGCAGCGATCGCCCACTTCCATTTGGTCATGATCGGCTCCGCCGCGCAGATGATTCCGGTGACCGTGTAGTTGCGTGTGCGAAGCTCCGAATAAAGCCGCTTGCGCCCCGCCGCGCCCGCATAATCCGCGATGTTGTATAGCGTCCCGCGAAATCCGCGCGGCACACCAGCGAAGCAAGTCACCAGATCCAGTTCCATCTCCGGGTAAAGTTCGTGCAGGCCAGGGATCAGATGATCGAGCAGCCCGCGCGAGCCGCTTTCGACCAAAAGTACGCGGGTGAACGGCGGTAGGTTGCGGTGGAAGAAGTGGCGCAATCGACTATTTTACTAAGCGCTGTGCGTCGGACGTCCTCGTCCGCGCGGCCTTGCCCGCAAACGGGGACCTCCTGGTCCCGAATCTTGGGTCACGCACGACCCCTGGTCCCACCCTCGCTATAATGCCTCCTCAGTGCCTCTAATCACATGCAACTAACCACCATCGATTGGGCCGTCGTCGCGCTCTACTTCCTGTTCAACATCGCTGTCGGGTTCTACTACAAGTCACGCGCCGGAAAAAGCGTCAACGAATTCTTCCTTTCCGGACGCAACGTATCGTGGTGGCTGGCCGGGACCTCCATGGTCGCGACCACCTTCGCTGCGGACACCCCGCTGGTAGTGACAGGATTAGTCGCGACCGGAGGCATCGCGGGCAATTGGGTGTGGTGGTGCTTCGTCGCCAGCGGCATGATGACCGTGTTTTTCTACGCGCGCTTGTGGCGGCGCGCCGGCGTCATGACCGACGTCGAGTTCGCCGAGATCCGCTACTCCGGCAAGCCCGCCGCGTTTCTGCGCGGCTTCCGCGCGATCTATCTGGGCATCCCGATCAACTGCATCATTCTCGGTTGGGTCAACAAAGCCATGGTCGATATTCTGATGCTGATCCTGGGCGTCACCAAAGTGCAGGCGCTGATCATCGTGATCGGCATGATCGCGCTTACGTCGTTCATCTCCACGCTCTCGGGATTGTGGGGCGTGCTGGTCACCGACCTTTTTCAGTTCGTCATCAAGATGAGCATGGTGATCGCGCTTGCGGTTTACGCGGTGCACGCCGTCGGTGGTATGGAGGCGCTGAAGACCAAGCTGCTGGCAGTGGACGCGACCCGCGGCAATCAAGGCTCGGTGCTGAGTTTCATTCCCGATCTCAACTCCGCATGGATGCCGCTGATCACATTTCTGGTTTACATTTCGCTGAACTGGTGGGCCACCTGGTATCCGGGCGCGGAACCGGGCGGCGGTGGTTACGTGGCTCAGCGCATGTTCTCGGCGAAGGACGAAAAGAATTCGCTGCTGGCGACGCTGTGGTTCAACATCGCGCACTATGCGGTGCGCCCATGGCCTTGGATTCTGGTGGGTTTGGTTTCGCTGGTCGTGTTCCCGGGTCTCGAGCGCCCCGAAACCGGCTACATTCGCGTGATGATCGCGTACCTGCCGCCGGCGTTGCGTGGGCTGATGGTGGCGGCGTTCGCGGCGGCCTATATGTCCACCATCGCGACGCAGCTCAACTGGGGCGCCAGCTATCTGATCAACGATTTCTATCGCCGCTTTCTCAAACCGCAGGCGAGCGATCGCCACTACGTGAACATGTCGCAGCTCGCGACCGTGCTGCTGACGCTGATCTCGGCAACCGTGACCTTCTATATGGATTCGATCGCGGGCGCGTGGAAGCTGCTGATCGTCACCGGCGCGGGCACCGGCGGCGCGCTGCTGCTGCGCTGGTATTGGTGGCGCATCAACGCGTGGAGTGAAGTCTCCGCGATGATCTGCGCGTTCGTCGTGTCGGCGGTGCTGAAGTGGTTCTACAAACTGGACACCGACAAGCCGGTGGATTTCGCGTGGACCATGATTATTACCGTGGCGATCACGACGGTGGTGTGGCTCAGCGTGACGTTCCTCACCGAGCCCGAATCGCAGGACGTGCTAGTGGCGTTCTATCGCAGGACGCGACCGTCACTCGCGGGCTGGGGGCCGATCGCTAAGCTCGCGCCGGATGTGAAGCCGTCGCGCGACGGCTGGTCCAACATGGTCGATTGGCTGGCGGGCTGCGTGCTGATTTACGGCGTGTTGTTCGGCGTCGGTAAGCTGTTGCTGCATGAAACCGGAGTCGGCCTCGCGCTGCTGGCCGCGGGACTTCTGGGTGGCGCGGTCATTTATTGGGATCTTTCGCGGCGAGGTTGGAACGTTGTCGTGGATTAAGACCGCCGCGATCGCGGCGTTGCTCTTCTTCGCCGTCCTCTCGTGTCTTGCCGGGCCGAAAGAATTCGGACTCACCCAACTCAATCAGTCCCTCGCCGATCGGAATCTGGAAATCAAAATCACCGCCGAACTCGGAACCGATCCCCCCGAGACCTATCAGGTCGAACCGTCCCCGGCTGGCCGCCTGGCCCGCATCACTGGCGGCGATTTGCGCGGCTTGATGTATGGATTGATCGACGCCGCGGAACAGATTCACGCCTCCGGCAAACTCACGCGCATCCACGCCTCACCGACCATCGCGCTGCGCGGCGTGCGGCTCCCGCTTACCGACGCTGATAGATTCACCAGCGATTCCTGGCGTGCTTATATCCAGATGCTCGCGATCTCGCGCTTCAACCGCGTGACCGTCGTGGTGGATCATTTTCCCTCAGCGTTGGACCAGCGCCATCTGCGATCGCTAGCGCAAACCGCGGCCGATTACGCGCTCGACTTCATCCTCGGGCTTCCGCCACTCGCAGATACCGACGCGTTGCCGCCGCTTTTCGCCGCCTGCCCCCAGATCCGCGGCATCGAGATCGCGGCCGAAAGTCTCCCCGCCGCTCTGCGAGCTCAGCACGACGCCGGCCGCCTCATCAGCATCGATTTATCCGAAATCACCAACAGCGCACCGCACGGCGTCGCGGTTCGTGCCTTGGTCTCGATTCCCATCGACGCCGCTGGCACATCCGAAATCATCCGCCGCCGGCTCGCGCAAGTCGACCCCACTACCGGATTCAAGCTCGACGTTCCCGCCGCCGACGAATCGCCCGCTTCGCTCTATCGCCTGTGGGGTCGCCTCGCCTACAGCCTGAAACCCTAGCGTGGCGCGGGCTTCCGCCCGATGTGGCGCGGGCTTCCGCCCGATGTGGCGCGGGCTTTCAGCCTGCAGCCTCGGCTTTTAGCCGAGGTATAAAATAACTCCGTGACGCCCCTTCTGCTGTTCTCTCTGATGTGGTGCCAGCGCCTCCCCGATTTCAACGATGGCGATGCGCACGGCGACGCGCCCTACTTAATCGAAAGCGGCTGGAAGGCGCTGCTCAACGGCAAGGACATCAGCGGCTGGCACAGTGCCGATTCAAAACCAGTCGACTGGCTGACCGTACGCGGAGTCCTGTGGGACCGCCTGCTCGGCCCCACCCGACTGGGCGGATTTGCCGAGCCCTCCGGCACCATGCTCAACGGACGCGCCGGCCGCGGCGTCAATCTCGTTACCGATGAAAAGTTCGGCGACACGGAGCTGTACCTCGAATTCATGCTGGCGAAAGGCTCCAACTCCGGCGTCTATCTGCACGGCCTCTACGAGGTCCAGATTTTCGACAGCTTCGGTTCCACCGAACCCGTGACGTCTTCCGACGGTGGCGGCATTTATCACAAATGGATTAACAATCAGGGCGTCGGTGGATCTGCGCCTTCGCGCAACGCCTCACGCGCGCCCGGCCAATGGCAGAGCTACCAGATCTGGTTCCGCGCCCCGCGCTTCGACGCCTCCGGCAAAAAAACCGAGAACGCAAAATTTCTCCGCGTGCTCTATAACGGCCTCTCCGTGCAGAACAATGTGGAGTGCGACGGCCCCACCCGCGCCGCGATGAATCACCCGGAGGCCGCGGCCAACCCAATCATGCTGCAAGGGGACCACGGACCCGTCGCCTTCCGCAATATCTACGTGCACGTGCTCCGCCCGATCATCGAGCGCTAGCTGGACTTGTGGCGCGGGCTTTCCAGCCCGCAGCCTCGGCTTCAGCCGCGGTCACCCGACCGTCCGGCCGGTAGCTTCCGACCCCTCGCCGCGCTAGAATTGTCCCCATGCCCCGTCGCAGATTGCCGATTTTCATCCTCTTCCTCACCCTGTCCGCGCTCTCCTTCGCAGCGCCCAAAGAGGAAATGGTCCCCATGCGCGATGGCGTCCGCCTCGCCACCAACATCATGTTCCCCGAGGGCAACGGACCCTGGCCCGTCATCCTCACGCGCACGCCTTACGGAAAAGACGCCGGCCAAGGCGATCCGACGCGCCGCGAAGCGCTGTACCTCAACAACGGCTACGTCCGCATTGTCCAAGACTGCCGTGGACGATTCAAGAGCGAAGGCAAATACGTGGCCTTCGCAGATGATATGTCCGACGGCTACGACACCGTCGAGTGGATCGCCAAGCAATCCTGGTCGAACGGGAAAGTTGGCATGACCGGCGCGTCGGCCATGGGAATCACGTCGAACCTCGCCGCGATGAGCGGCGCGCCGCACCTGGTGGCGGCCTACGTGACCGTAGCGCATGGATCCAGCTACAACTACTCCGGCTATCCCGGCGGCGTGTTCCTCAAGAATCTCAACGAAGAGTGGCTGCGCCGGCAGGGCGTTCCGCCTACCGAAATCCCGCGCCCGATTTTCCGATCCTATGACGACGCCGCCAAGCGCGTCGACATGCGCACCTATCTCGACAAGATCAATGTGCCGTTCTACAACGTCGGCGGCTGGTACGACATCTTCCTCCAGGGCAACATCGATTCCTACACCAACCTCCAGACGCGCGGCGGACCGAAAGCGCGCGGCAACCAGAAGCTCTCCATGGGCGCGTTCGGGCACGGAACTTTATCCGGCGAACTGAAATATCCCTCCGACGCCGGCAACCTGCAAGGTGGACCCCAGGAAGCCGTCCGCTGGTTCGATTACTGGATGAAGGGCGTCGACAACAGCATCATGAAGGAGCCTGCGGTGCGCTACTTCGTGATGGGCGACACCATGGACAAGAGCGCGCCTGGAAACACCTGGCGAACTGCACCCGACTGGCCGCCCGCCTCCACAGCGACATCGTATTACCTGGCGTCGTCCGGAAAACTCGCGCTCGCGAAGCCGTCCGCTGCTGCGAAAGCCTCCTACGTCTACGATCCCAACGACCCCGTGCCCAGCATCGGCGGCAACAACCTGATGATGGATCGCGGACCCATGGATCAGCGCAAGGTCAGCGCTCGTAAGGATGTTCTGAAGTTTGAAACCGAGCCGCTAAAATCGCCGGTCGAAATTGCCGGCCGCGTGATGGCCGAACTCGCCGTCGCGACCGACGCGCAGGATACCGACTTCATGGTGAAGCTGGTCGACGTTTATCCCAACGGCTACGAAGCCCTGGTGCTGGACGAAGCCTTCCGCCTGCGCTACGTCAATGGTCTCGACCAGCCCGCCAAGCCCGAGCCCGGCAAGGTATATCCGATCAAGGTCGATCTCTGGTCCACCGCGCTGATCTTCAACACCGGCCACAGGATCGCAATTCACGTCTCGAGCAGCAATTCCCCGCGCTTCGAGGCTCACTCCAACACTTGGGATCCGGTCAAGAGTTACGACCAGGCGGTCAAAGCCACCAACACCGTATTTCTCGACGGACGTTCGCGGCTGGTTCTGCCGCTCATGAAGGTTGAATCGAAAAGCTCGAGCGGGGCCGCCGCCCGTTAGCCCGCCGCTGACCGGAGTTCAACTCTTTCCGACCGTGGACTCCCGTTCGATGCTCACGGAGTGCAGGTTGATGAGTGCTTCCGGAACTTCATCGCCCGCTCCAGAAAGAGCGTACGTGCACAACAAGGCGACCGAGTGATCCTTGATCACGTCGTTCCACAGTTCTTCCAGTCGTGTTGTGGCCGTCAGGTCCTTATTGCGCAACTGGCTAACCATCTCGCCAAAAACCCGGACCTTCGCGGGATGGCCGTTGCTCGCGCTTGCCCTGACCTTTTCAATCAGCCTCGCGACGGTCGATTTGAAGACACCTTCATCCAACCCGCCGTTAGGTGTGAACTTCGCTAAAAGATCCTCGGCCGTTATGCAGATGAGCTGGCCCGAACGCTCATAAGCGTCCGCATTTATCCCTTCCAGTTGCAGCCGGAGCCGGATTGCCTCGCCATGCTCGGCCGACATGATAAGGATTACGCCTTCCCCGTCACGAAGCCCCGCACTGGCGAAAAGGCTCACCGCCTGCCCCACCAGACCTTCGTCCGTATACGGATATACCAGATGGCCGCAGGGATGCGGATTGGCCAGGAGGGCGGCTCCGTTAGCGTTCATATTGACCTCCTGTTAGATTCGGTGTGGCACAACCTGTTTCCGAGTAGCGCCCTCAAAGGTGCCCGTGCCCGCGCGCCGACCCATGTAATTGCTACGCGACTTCGCGATCCTCGCACGGATCTTTTGCGAATCGCGCACAGACTTGCGCTCCAGGCGCCCCGATCGTGCCAGATTGCCGGACAGCTGCCTACAAATCGCACCTTGGCCATGTGGCACGCCGCTTGCAACGTGAGAGCTCGATGGAAGGTCTCACCGGCGGTACTCTCGAGCGGCACCCAGCGGTCAAATCCCGGATGGAAGTGTTGTACCGGCGAGGTTCGCAGCCCAAAACCCAACTGGGAGAAAAGTTCTGGAGAAAACATCATGAAGTACTGGATGAAACTGGCGATGCTCGCCCTGCTGCTGTCCAGCGCCGCTCTGGCCGAGCAATTCACGGGTTGGATCACCGACGCAAAGTGCGCCAAGACGGGCAACTATTCGGGCGACATGCACCAGAAGTGCGTGGCGTCGGGTCAACCCTTGGTTTTCGTGAACGAATCCGACAAAAAGATCTACGACATCTCTAACCCGGAACACGTCAAGGAGAGCGTCGGCAGAAAGGTAACGCTTAACGGGACGTTGAAGGATGACACCATCGAAACCGAGTCGGTTACCGTGATCATCGGAACGAGCCGTAAAACGGGCAGTAATCTGATTCGCGGGCGTCAGTTGACGGTCCGTCGTCACAACCACACCTAGGGATTCACGAAAGAGTCCCTGCTGGCACGCAGTCTCGCCAAGTTACGGTTCTGGAACTCCACGTGCACGGTAACACGAGGAGGTCGACCATGAGACTCTGGACGAAACTGGCTGCGCTGGTCATCTTCGTATCGGGGACCGCCCTGGCCGGCCAATTCGCGGGTTGGATCACCGACGCCAAGTGCGCGCAAACGGGCGACTACCTGGGCGAGCGGCACAAGAAGGAAGTTTCCCCAAGCAACCCGATCGTTTTCGTGAACGACCTCGACAAGAAGATCTATACCGTCACCAACCCGGACAAAGTGAAAGAGGCGGTCGGCAAGCGGGTGTCCCTGCAGGGGAAACTGAAGGACAACACCATTGAGGCCGAGGAAGTCACCGTGATGGAAGATCCCGCCGGACAGCGATAACCCCTCAGCGCGGTTGGTTAAACACCGGAGCCGCAACCTCGGTGTACTCGCACAGCGTTGTCGGCTCGGGAATAGGGTCGCCGTCCTCACGCATACCTTCGAGGTGAATTTCAACCGCCTCGCGGATCAATTGCTTCACTTCTTCGAGCGTGTCGCCCACCGACACGCAACCAGGAAGGTCAGGAATGTACGCTCCCCAACTGGTCGGACCTCTCTCGTAAAGGACAAGGTATTTCATCGGCTTGCTCAGTCCTGCCTGTTTCAGGATAGCGTGCAGAGTCCCTTTCAGGCACATCTGTCCCTGTCTTCCAGAAACCGTTACCTTCCCGGGCTTGAGGGGATGTTTGAATTGACGGTGGCTTCCCCTGACAATCTTCAGGCGCCAACCGTCGGCCTCGACCAGCCGGATCACATCGCCAACCCTCACCTGAACTTGTAGACACCCGGGACCGGCAGCGGAGGCACGTCCATCTTCTCGTCGTAACCGAACGACTTGGGGAACAGGTCCTGCTGCGAATTCATGATCTGATCCCAGGTAATCGCCTCGCCCGAGTACGCCGACTCGCGGCCCATGATGCAGGTCATGGTCGACTCGGCCACGGCCATCGCGTGATTGATGTACGGCCCGTCGCCGCGGATCGAGTTTAACATCGCCGTATGCTCGGAAACATACGGGCGGGTTTGCTGATTGCCTGCAAGATCGTGTGCGTTGCTGCGGCCCTTCGACCCCACGATCAACTCGCTTACGTTTTGGAAGATCGGGCCGCGCGTCGACGCTCCAGGGACTTGCCGGCAGTAGCTGGACATGCGCACGCCGTTCGCGTACTCAAAATCGGCCGCGATGTGATCGTAGATGTTCCCGTACAGCTCCTCGCGCGGACGCCATGCCGCACCGCCGGTCGCGAACACCTTCACCGGATGTGTGCCCATCACCCAGTTGCAGACATCGATGTTATGCAGATGCTGCTCCACAATCTGATCGCCGCAGATCCAAACGAACGAGTACCAGTTGCGGTGTTGCCAGGTCATATCGCCCCAGCGCGGATCGCGCGCTTTCTGCTGGATCACCGGCGTGCCCACCCAATATGCGTAAGTCGCGAGCACGTCGCCGATCTGCCCATCCTGAATGCGCTTGATGGTCTCTACATAATTCGGATCGTGACGCCTCTGTGCTCCGCTCATCACGGTTAGCTTCAGCTCTTCCGATTTCTTGGCGGCGGCCATGAAGCGGCGCACGCCCACCGGGTCGGTTCCGAAGGGCTTTTCGCAGAAGACGTGTTTCTTCGCGGCCACCGCGGCTTCGAAGTATTCGGGGCGATACGCCGGCGGCGTACACAGCATCACGATGTCGATATCGGACGCGAGCACCTTCTTGTACGCGTCGAAGCCAGTGAAGTGCTTCTCCGGTTCCACCTTGATCCGGTCTTTAAACTTCTCGTAGTCGCGATGCTTGCGCAGCCAGCCCAGTGCGCCTTCCAATCGATCCTCGAACACGTCCCCCATCGCGACAATCTGCGTATTCTCGGTGCCGTTCATCATGTCCATTACGGCCTGCTGGCCGCGCCCGCCGCACCCGACTAGGCCGGCTTTAAGCATCTCTTTCCCGGCGCCGCGCACCAGCTCGGGCCGGATGATCTGGAACGCTGCGCCAGCCGCAGCCGCACCTCTAAACAGAGAACGCCGGGATATAGTAGTCACATCGCCTCCATGAGCGCTCATTGTATACGCGGCGTGTTCGCCGCCGCCATCACCCCTCGACTGAACTCCGGAGTCGCGATCGATTTCGGCTCCGCGGCTGCTTTCGCGGAGTTTCTGGAATCGCGTGGCGTAGACGGGATCACGCTGCTCGGATCCACCGGCGAGTTCGTGCACTTCGAAGCGGCGGAGCGCGCGCGGCTGGTCCAAGAGGTGAAGAAGCGAACCGCGCTGCCAGTGCTGGTGAACGTCTCGCATTCCACCTTCGATGGCGCGGTGGGCATGGCGCACGACGCGGCGGACGCGGGTGCCGCTGGCGTAATGATCCTGCCGCCCTATTATTTCCGCTATGACCAGGAATCGATTCGCGCGTTCTGCCTGGAGTTCGCCGCCCAGGTGCAGCAGCATTCGAGCGTGCCCGTATTTCTCTACAACATTCCGTTCTTCACCAATCCCATCGATCTCGAGACCTCGCTCGATCTGCTGCACTCGGGCGCGTTCGCCGGGATCAAAGATTCGGGCGGCAAGTGGGACGATTTCGTCGCGCTGCAACAGACCGCGGCCGAGCGCAAGCTGGCCGTGCTGATCGGCAACGATGCGATTTACGGATGGGCTGCGAAGGCTGGCGCGGCGGGAGTGGTCTCGGGGGTTGCGAGCGCGCTGCCGGAGTTGATGGCGGCCGTAGGTCGCGCCGCGCGCTCTGGTGCCGACACTACGCCGTTGGACACTTTGGTCCAGGAATTTATCGATCGCGTTCTGAAATTCCCGTTGCCGATCGCGATCAAAGAAGCGGCGGCGATGCGCGGAATTGCCGTCGGTCCACACGCGACACCTCTGGGTGCTGAGGGCGAGAAGAGGTTGGAAGATTTCCGCGGGTGGTTCCGCGAATGGCTGCCCCCCGTGCTGACCCAGCTTAGTGCCCTAACCCAGCTCCCGGAGCGCTAACCCAACTTTAGACCGAACTCGCGCAGCAGCTCCGCGCTTTCCGAATACACTCGCACCCAATACACGCCTTGGGATAGCCGTTTCGCGACGTGCGTCGTCAGGATGCGGTCGCGTGCAGCCGCGCTTCCGGTCCACGCCGCGCGTCCCTCCGCGTTGACGATTTCGACCCGATAGGTGGCGGGCGCGGGCAGGCCGGTCAGGTCGATCTTGAGATCCAGCTCGGCGCCGGTGGGAGCGTGCGCCATCGGAAGGCTGCCTCCGCGCAAAGCCGCTAGTTCCACCGGGGCTGGAAGTGGAACCGGTCCGCGATGCCAGGGGATCAGGATCGCCAGTCCGACCATGGTCGTGACTGCGGCGCCATTCCAGAGCCAGGGTTGATGGAAGGAACCAGGCCAGCGAGGGCCGGGATGTGCCTGATATTCGGCTGCGGCAAATTTGGCGGCCTGGATGAATCGCTCGGTTTCTTCGAGCGCTTCACGGCAGCCTCCGCAAATCAGGAGATGGTTTTCGAGCTCGGATGCCTGCAATTCGGGCAAGCGGTGGAAGACATACTCCTCCAGCGCGTCCCCGGAGGGATGCGGAGTCGGGCCAGATCGCCAGGTATCCACAAGTTCTCCCAACCGGCGTCCCCGGCAACCGTTCCATGCCGAGACACCGTACCGAACCAGTACTCTTGGTTCTAGTGGGAGAGGCCCCCGGATGTTCTCAGGAAAACTGCGCTCAAACTGCGTTGCGCGAGCTTTTTCTTGCCAAGTTCGCCGAATCTGGACTTGGCCCGCGATTTCAGTAAGCGGAACTGGGTGTCGCTGAGCCCCATTTCAGAACAGATTTGATCCTGACTTTGTTCGTCCAGGTAGAAACGGTTCAGGATCTCGGCGTCGCGCGGGGCGAGTTCGTCAAGAACGCGGCGGATCAGCAGGGCGCGTTGCCGAAAGATGGCGCAATCCTCGGGGTTTTCATGCGGGTCGGCGACCCGGAAGGACGCATCCGTGTCGACGTGATCCCGGCGGTAGATGACGGCGCGGTCGATATGCGCGGCCACCTGGCGGCGGACGATGGTGCGGACGAAGCCCATGAGCCGTTCGGGCTCGCGCAACTCGCCGCGGCGGATGGCCTGCACCACCACCAGGAAGGTGTCGTGCACCTTGTCGTCGAGCTCCTGCGGGCCGAGCTGGCGGCACAGGTAGAAACGGACGCCCTTCGAGAACAGGCGATACAGATCCTCCATGCCATTGATGGCTCCGCTCTGGATGCGTTCCACCAGTGCGGCCAGGTTTTCATAGGTGGCGTACTCGGGACCGCCTGCATCCGGGCCGGCGACATCCGGGACACCCGGTGAACCGGGCGCGACCGGCAGCGGGACGATCGCTGGAATGATCGCCGGAATGATCGCGACCGCGATGGCGTCGATCCGCGCCAGCGCTTCGATTCTCCCAATGGTGGCAGCGGCCACGGCCTTGAGTCTCATCGGACACCTCCGGTGAGCTGGTAAGCAGCCCAATAGGCTGGCGCGGAACGCCAGGAGCGGGAGGCTAACATGTCGCATTGTGCGCGGCGCAGCGCCTCGGCTGGCGGCAGGGTTCCAAGATGGCGATAGAAGGGCGGGAAGAGATCCCCGGTTTAATCCGCCACCGGCCATTGCGTGGCAATGACGCCGGCAGCGCCGGCCGTGATCCAGGCTCGTACCATGCCGAGAAGTCCGGCGCCCGGCTGCGGATCGCCCGAGGCCGACTGGCACCCCGACAGAATCACCAGCGAGCCGGGAACCTGCAGTAGGGCGATTTGCTGCGCGGTCAGGATTTGGGCGGAAGCGGTCCGATCGGGGCTAAGGGCGAGGAAGGCTTGGCTGGGGTGCTGCGGGACGGTCAAAACGTGGGTCGCCAGATGCAGGATGGCGGGAGGCGCCGCGTCGATTGCTCCGAGCAAGACGTCGCGCCGGGCTTCGGAACCCAGCAGCACGCGGGGCTCGGTGCCCCCGGCCGCGGTCCAGCTTTCCGCGCTGGCTCGAATCTCGGTACCCGATCCGACCAGGCGCGGCAGCGCTGGCATCGCCGCATCCGAGCCGGCGTTGGGAGGCGGGCGTGGACTGGGCCAGCGGACATCCGCCGGGTTATGGATCGGATCGCCTACTCCGATGTAGCCTCCTCGAACGAATCTCTGCGCGGGATCTCCGGCGCCTTCCCGGCGTGAACTGCTCAGCAGCAGTGCTCCAGGGACAATCTGCAGGGAATGTCCCTCTGCTATATACACGTTTCGCTCCGTCACCAACGCCCCGAAGGGCAAATCGAAGAGCGGTCCATCCAGCGATAGCAGCCATTGCGGTTGGCTGATCGCTGCTTCCGGAACGGTCTTGAAAAACTCGGCATACAGCGTTGCACCAAGCACTCTCGCCTCCGACCGTCCGGACTGCACCGCTTCCCTGAAACGCCGGACTCCTTCGCCGATCTCCCGGCGCGATCCGATCTTTCGTATTGATATCGACTTCCGCGTCACTGCCCAGAGGTAGGACTGGTTTTCTCCTAAGTAGAAGCTCAGGAGTACCTCAAACTTACTTAGTCCTCCTTGAAAATGTTTAAGTGAAGACTGATCGCGAATAATCTCGGGATTATTCAGACTAATATCTTCTCCTACGCCTAATCCCGCTTTGGCTTGCAACTCGGTAAGTTTCAAATTGAGACGGTCCGAGAGTGAGCTGGAGGGCTCATTTCTTGTCAGCAGGCGGGCCTGCTCGGACCTTAGGCGGTCGAGGGTTTGCCAGAACTCGGGGGAAAGCCGGCGGCGCCAGATCTCAGACCAGGCGATGCCCTGCCGCAGGCTGGCGGCGCGATTCAGCTCCACGGCTTGAAACGACTCGCGGGCCCAGCGCGGGTCGCCGGTGCGAATTGCCTCGGCCGCGGCGGTTTCAATGAAGGAATCGAAGATGCCGCGTGCCAGCGTGGCATTGGCGGCGTCGAAAGAGGAAGCTGCCGGCAGCACGACGGCGCGCCAGCGGCCGGCCAGGTCGACGGCATCCGCGAAGTCGCGGAGCGCGGCGGGGCGATCGCCGCCGGCCAGGCGGATACGGCCGCGCAGGTGGCGCAGGCGGTAGGGCGGGATGGAGAAACGCGGGTCGGATGCGATGGCCAGATTAACAAAGCGCATCGCTTCGGGAAGGCGGCCCTGGGCCAGGCGCAACTCCGCCCAACGCGAGTAAGAAACGGGCAGATCGATGCGCCAGCGCAGCGCGCGCAGAACAAAAGCCTCGGTCAAAGCGCGTTCCGCATTCGACAGGTCGCGACGGCGGAGGAAATCGTCACCCGCCGCCTCCCATCCCTGCGCTTCGAGACCGGCGTCATTCTGATCGTAGGCGGCTTGGATGCCTTCTTCAATTAGAGATCGGACCTCGCCCCCGAGGGCGAATCTCAGTCTCGCGGTGTGTAGCAGCAATTGCGCGCGATTGTAGACCGGCGGCAACCCGACCGCGGCCTGGCGCGCTTCGTCAGCGGCCTGGAGCGCGGAATCCAGATCCCAAACCTGCTGATAAAGCGCCGAAAGATTCAACAGAACGGCTTCGAGATCCTCCTGAAAACCGTTTTGGCGAGCCATCCCGCAGGCGTCGAGATAAGCCTCCAGAGCGCCGCTGTAATTCAGGCCGAGAAAGCGGGCTGTGCCGACGCCCATGCGGAAGCGGCAGGCGCGCAGCAGATCGAGGTCGCGAAGCGCGTCTTCACAGGCGAGTTGATAGCGGGCCTCGACAGCCGCGAAGTTTCCCTGGCGACGGAGGGCGAGGATTTCCTCTTGGAATTTATTGCGGGCCTCGGTTCCCCACTTCCCGGAACCGAGCGATCCGGATCGGAGGGCCGCTGAAGGACGCGAGCCGGCCATCCACAGCGCGAGGAGCAGGCAGAGGCATCGGGGGAGCGTTGCCACGGCTGGATCTTTAGCTGTCTCGGGAATCCTAGCAGCATTACTCCGAAACTCCTAGGAATTAATGCGGAGCGCCGGCTATCCGGCGCTCGGCTGGCCTCAACTAGAACAGCGGAGGCGGCGGCCAAGTAACGATTGGATCTCCCATAATTGTTCCCCTTTCTTGGCCTAAAGATACTCGGGGAATTCTGGTGAGACGATTCAACCAAAGCTTGAAGTGATTGAAAACGCGGTTGTACCGGACTAGTCTTGACGTAGGATTACGGCGGGATCGGCGGCGGTGGCGCGCCAGGCGGGGAGAAATCCGGCCGCGAGGCTGAGGAGCAGAACTGTGAGGGCGGCAAATACTTGGGCGATTGGGGCGAGTTGCGAAGGGAGCAGCAGCGATCCCAGGAATCGCGAAGTGAAAAAAGACAAAACGA
>WNFL01025276.1_pt1 | contig 17147 bp, 14 predicted proteins | sample 5400361 | NCBI WGS metagenome assembly WNFL01 (sample SAMN13153351, study PRJNA577476) | soil metagenome | isolation source: 40 cm soil on Douglas fir-dominated hillslope | place: USA:California | collected 2013-09-17 | reverse complement strand
TTTGCGATTCAGGATTCCTCGCTGCAGGAAAGCATGGGCCCGATCATCGACCGCTCGCGGGAAAACCTCGTCGCCACGGACAAGGGTATCGTCATGGCGCGGCGGCGTCTGTTGCGCGCGGCCAAAGCGTTATTGGATAGCGGCACGGCGCCTCCGGGCGTGGAACCGGCGCATCAGCGCGTGCGCTCCGCTTCCGTGGTGCTCCCGCCCGGTACGCCCTTCGCCACGGCGGTGGGCGAAGCCTTGGCTGCCAAGGCAGGGGCCGAACACACCTCGGTGTGATGATTAGGCAGTAGGAAGGCAGCCAATGGAAAAGAAATCCCCCGTCCCCTTGCGGGAGGGGAAGTCGTTCCGGGGAGCTGAGCCAAATCGATCAGCGCGTCGTGACTACCATCGGCCGCCCCAGCCGCTGCCCCAGCGCCCGCCACTTCGGACGAGCCGGATGACGAGGAGTAGCAGGATTGCGCCGATGGTGGCGTTGGTAATCGCGCCGATCGTTCCAGCACCAAGATGAATGCCAAGTCGCGGCATCAACCAGTCGCCAATGAAAGCGCCGATAACGCCGATGGCCATGTCACCAATGAGCCCCAGCCCGGTTCCCTGCACGAGGTGACTGGCCAACCAGCCGGCCACAACGCCGACCAATAATATGACAAGGAGACTTTCGTTTGATACGTGCATGACGATCTCCCCAAGGCTACTCGTTCACACGTCCGCATGGTCGTTGCAGGCGAACCATATACAGCCGCTGCAAGGAGAACGCGGAGACCCGCAAGACTGTTCCCTCTGCGACGCTGTCGTAGCGGTGCCAAAATGTGTTCGTTTTTGCACCCAAAGCAGGGCATTCGATGCTGCTCAATATCTAAAGCGCCTTGTCCAGCCGCGCCTTCGCTTCGCGGATGAGCGCTGCGCGATCCACCTTGTTGGTCGATGACAGCGGCAATCTCTCGACGAACCACACAAAGCGCGGATGCTCATAGGCCGGTGCGTTGGCCAGCGCATATTGCTTCACGTCATCTGCCACCAATGGCCGGCCGGCTTTCGCCACCACGAACGCAACGGGCTTCTGGCCTTTGATCTCGTCTTCGATCGGCACCACGACCGCCTGCAAGATGTCGGGATGGCGCTCCAGCATGCGCTCGACGTCGCCGGGATAGATGTTCTCGCCTCCCGATACGAACATGTCGTCGGTGCGCCCGACAAAAAAATGAAAGCCGTCGGCATCGCGACGAAAGACGTCGCCGGTCATATAGAACCCGTCGGGCGCGAAGGGCGGCGTCAGATCGGGACGGTTGTGATAGCCGTTCATGACCGCGGGACTTTTCATCTCCAGCGCGCCGTGCTCCGCGTCACGCCGCTCGCCATCGACCAGCCGCGTCTGAACTTCGCGGTGCGGATAGCCGACGGAAAGCTCCGGTTGGGGCAACCCCTTGGGATGCGGGCCGAACACGACCGGCCCGCCCTCGGTGGTGCCATAGGCGTTGGTGATCGCGGCATGGGGCAGGGCGCGTTTAAGCGCCGCCATCAAGCTCTCGCTGACCGGCGCCGAACCCATGCGCACGAACTCGACCGAGGAAAGATCGGCGTCCGCCATGAGCTTCTGTTCGCGCAGCATCATGGCGATCATCGGCGGTACCGCCGTCAGCCAGGTGCAGCGGTAGCGCTGCACGGCGTCGATATAGGCCGCCGCCGTGAATTGCGGCAGCAGCACGATGGTCGCGTGCGCCGCGCAGGCAAGCTGCGAAAGCGCCAGCGCATTCATGTGGTAGAGCGGGGCGGCGATGAGATAGCGATGCCGGGCCAAATCCGGCGCCAGGCGAGTCCCGACCACCCACAGATGGCTCTGATGCGACAGCACCACGCCTTTGGGAATTCCGGTCGAGCCCGAGGTGTAGAGGAACATGGCGGGTTCGCGTGGCTCCGGCGTGACGGCGCTGAACGAGCCGACATCGACAAATTCGTCGAAGGCGTTTCCGTCTCGTCCGCCGAATTCGACCAGCGGCAGATGAGGCGGCGCATCCGGGCAGCGCTCGGGATCGCAGAACACGAGCTTCGCGCCGGAATCAGAGATGATGAAATCGATCGTCTTGCGCGGGAATTTGAAGTTCACCGGCACGGCAATCAATCCGGCGCGCATGATTCCGAATAGGGCGGCGATATATTCCGCCCGGTTCGCCGAGAGGATTGCGACACGGTCGCCGCGCACAAAGCCGCGCGCCAAGAGGCCGCGCGCCACGCCGCGCGCAAGCTCGTTCAATCGGCGATAAGAGAATTCCCGCGGAGGATTCTCACCGCCGAGGTCGATCACGGCGATCTTGTCGGAATCGCCATCCGGATCGATCAAATCGCCGAGATTCTCAAACTGCGCCATCGCCGATGGAATTCACGCTTTGGGCGGTGGAGGCGGCGCGGTGAAATAGGTGCCTCGGCCGCTCGCCAGCAGCTTCCCCCCGGCATCATAGACATGCGCTTCGGCGGTAGAGAACTGGCCGCCCGCTTTGTCAGATCGCCCGGCATCGCGGCGGCGTGATAATCGACGCGCAGATCGATTGTCGGCACGCCGCGCCCGGTGCGTTTCACCAGCGCCCAATCCGCCGCCAGATCGACCAGCGCCGCCAGCACGCCGCCATGGGTGTAGCGCCGGTCCGGATTGACCACCCATTCCTCGCGCCATGCCGCTTTCAGATCGATGCCGTCATCATGCACTGCGAGCACTTGCAGCCCCAGCCATTGATGATAGGGCGCGCGGATGAGCAGCGCCTGCACCTTTTCCACCGTGATGTCTTCGCTCATGGCATCCTCGCGCAGGTCTAAGGCGTCACGACCACTTTGCCGATGACATGCCGGTCCTGGATCAGGCGCAAGCCCTCGGCGGCGCCTTCCAGCGGCACGATCTTGTCGATCACCGGCTTCATCTTGCCCTCCTGGATCAACTGCATCAGCGCGATCAGGTTCTCGTCGTAGAAACTGTTGGAGCCGATGATCTGCAGCTCGAAGCTCCAGATGTAGCGCAGATCTTCCTTGGGGTCGTAGCCGGCCGTCGCGCCGCACACCAAGAGCTTCCCGCCCCGCTTCAGACATTTGAGCGAAGGCTGCCAGGTATCGCCGCCGGTGAAATTGATCACCACGTCGACGCCGCCTTCATAGCTGCGGCGCTGTGGTTTGCCGTACCGTTCCACCGCCCAGCGCGAGAAATCGACTTCGGTGTAGTTGATCGCTTCGTCGGCGCCCATCTCCTTCAGCTTCTGCATTTTCTCCGGAGAACTTGCGCAGGCGATGACTTCCGCGCCCAGAAGCTTGGAGAGGATGACGCAGCCCGTGCCGACGCCGCCCGACGCGCCGAGGATCACGACCCGGTCGCCTTTCTTCACGGTGTTGTGGGTGACCAGCATGCGGTGCGCCGTTCCATAGGCAACGGGAAGCGACGCGGCGTCTTCATAGCTCACGCCCGAAGGAATGCGGATCAGCTGGTCGGCGCCGACGAGGCAGAATTGCTCCATGCCGCCATCGAGCATCTCGCCCATCAGGCCCTTCTTCTTGTTGAGCGGATTCACCAGCACGCGGTCGCCGATCTTCCAGCCCGTAACACCGGCTCCGAGTTCGGCAATCTCGCCCGCCATGTCCAGGCCGATGACCACGGGAAGCGGCACCTTGATGCCGGGCATGCCCTTCACCGTGAACACGTCGTGATAATTGAACGAGGACGCCTTCACCCGGATCACGACATGGCCATCGCCGGCCTTCGGCATGGGGTGATCGTCGACGACTTGAAGATTTTCGAGCCCGCCATGCTGGCGGAGAAGCAGAGCCTTCATGAGATGTCCATGGATGGATTTCGCGGTGCGTCCTATCTAGCCCGCCCCGCGCGGATTGGCTAGGTAAGGCCCTTCGGCGGACCCGGAGAGAGCTCATGCAAGAGACGTTCAGGCAATTTCTCGACCGCCTGCGGGAAGCAGACGAGCTCGTCGATATCAAGCAGCCCGTGGATATCCGCCACATCGCCACCCTGGTCGATCAGTTACGACATGCCGGTGGTCTCGGGCATCATCCGCTCGCAAAAGCGCGCCATCATCTCCATGGGCGTCAAGACCTATGGCGAGATCGAGGTGAAGCTCAAAAAGGCGATCGACAATCCGATTGCGCCCATCATGGTGAACACCTCGCGCGCTCGCGAAGTCACGCATCTCGGCGACGATGTCGACCTCTTCAAGCTGCCGATCCCGATGTCGTCGATCTTCGACGGCGGTCCCATGATCACGGCCGGCGTGGTCATCGCCAAGGACCCGGAGCTCGGCTGGAACAGCGGCATCTACCGCTTCATCGTCAAGGAAAAGGCGCTCACCGGCATCGACATCGTCACGCCGAACAATATGCGGCTCTTCGCCCAGCGCGCCTTCGAGGCGAAGCGCCCGTTGCCCATCTCCATCAGCATCGGCACGCATCCGCTCGAGATCATGGCGTCGGGTTATCGCGCGCCTTTGGGCGTCGATGAGATGCACATCGCGGGCGGCTTGCGCGGCGCACCGGTCGAGCTCGCGCCGTGCCAGACGGTGGACGCGCCTTATATCGCCGATGCGGAGATCGTGCTGGAGGCGGAAATCCTTCCCACGGGATGGACCTGGCCGGAAGGGCGCTTTGGCGAATTCACGCGGCTGATGGGCGGGCTTCACTGGAATCCGCTGGTGATGATCAAGGCGATCTCACACCGCAAGGACGCGATCTATTATTCGCTGCACATGCCGTGGGAGAACACCTGGCTCGCGGCGCCGACGCGCTATGCCGCCATCCGCCAGGCGCTGCGCACCGCCGGCGTCACCGTGAAGGACATCAACGTCACGCTCGGCGGCTGCGCTTTCTGGCACGCGGTGATCTCGATCAAGAAGCAGCCGGGCGAGGCCAAGAACGCCATCCTCGCCGCGCTTTCGGTGATGGACCTGAAGCACGTCGTGATCGTCGATGACGACATCGATGTGTTCAATCCGATGGATGTCGAATGGGCGATCGCGACGCGCGTGCAAGGCGACAAGGACATCCTCATCGTCACCAATGCGCGCGGCAAGCCGCTCGATCCGTCACTGCCGCCGACGCCGCATGGCGTCGTGCCCACCACGGCGAAAGTCGGGATCGATGCGACCATCGGCGAAGGGATTCCGAAGGAGCGCTTCGAGCGCATCGCCTACGCCTATGCCGACACCGCCAGAATCGGCGACTACGTCAAGGGCAAGATCGACCCATCGGGCAAAGCCGGCGATGAACGCGCCGTGGCTGTGTTGGCGGATGAGATTTTGAAAGCGATCGCGGAGAAGCCGCTCTATTACACGGAAATCGCCGAACGCTTCGCGCAGTTCGATTTCCAGACCGTCGCGCGCGCCCTCGGCCATCTGCATGCGACCGAACGGCTGTGGCAGGACCCCGAGGGGCGCATGTGCGAACGCGGCTCCAAATTCGCCGCCAAACGCCCGGGCGGCTGATTTTCCCTCCCTTGAAAAGGGAGGGTCGAATCGTCAAGAGCGGAGCGAAGGACGATTCGGGGAGGGATCATTCTACCGGCGCTCCAGGAAGACCCCCACCCGCGCCGCTTGCGCGGCTCGACCTCCCCCTTTCCGGGGGAGGAGAAACTCCGCGTCTACCGCCCCGCCGCGTAGCCCTGCATGCCACGCGGATTGGCCGCCGCCTTGCGCCGCACACCCTCGCGCGAGGCCGCGGTCAGGCGCCCCTCCGACCAGGCGGGTCCCACTTCGACGATGTGCCCGCGCCGGCGCAATTCTTCGATGGTGGCTTGGCTCAGCCGCCCCTCGACGGCGAGCACGCCGGGACGCGCAACGCGTGGCCAGAACGAGCTCGGGAAGTGCTCCGAATGCCAAGCCGGCGCGTCGATCGCCTGCTGCAGATTGTGCCCCGCATGCGCATGCCGGAGCAGGAACTGGCAGGTCCATTGATCCTGCTGGTCCCCGCCCGGCGTTCCCCAGGCGAGATAGGGCTCGCCGTCCCGCATCGCGATGGTCGGCGACAGCGTCGTGCGCGGCCGCTTTCCGGGCGCCAGTGCCGCGGGGTGGCTCTCGTCGAGCCAGAACATCTGCGCCCGCGTGCCGATGCAAAATCCCAGCTCCGGGATGACCGGCGAGGATTGAAGCCAGCCGCCCGAGGGCGTCGAGGAGATCATGTTGCCCCAGCGGTCGATGATGTCGAAATGGACAGTGTCGCCGCGCGCCTCGCCAAGCTTTCCGACCGTCGGCTCGCCCGCGCCAAGCTTTCCCGACGTCGGCTCACCGGCCCCAGCCGCCGAGGCCCCGGTCGCTTTGCCGACATGCACCTTGCCGCCGCAACCGGGGATGTTTCCCGGACGCAGCTCCAGGCTCGCGCGTTCTGCGATCAGCCGCCGCCTTTCGTCATTGTAGACATCGGACAACAGCACTTCTCCGGGCACCGCGACGAAAGCCGGATCGCCGTAGAAGCTGTCGCGGTCGGCGAAGGCAAGCTTGGCGCATTCGACCTGCAGATGGATGAAATCGGGGCCAGCCGGGTCGAGCCCGTCGAGATCGAAGCCTTTGAGCAAAGCGAGCTGCTGCAGCAGCACCGGTCCCTGGCTCCAGAACCCCGCCTTGCAGACGGTGAAGCGGCCATAATCATAACTGACCGGCGCTTCGGTATACGGCGCCCACGCCGCGATATCGTCGGCGGTGAGCAAGCCGCCATGCGGCACGCCGCTCGTATCCATGGCTTCGGTCGTGCGGCAGAAGCGATCTATCGCCTCCGCCACGAAACCGCGCGACCAGCTTTCGCGCGCGCGCTCGATCTGGCGCAGGCGGTCGCCGCCGGCGCTTTCCGCTTCCTTCAGCAGCCGCTCATAGGTTGCGGCAAGTGTTGGATTGCGGAACAGCGTGCCCGGCGCCGGTACCTTCCCGCCGGGCAGATAGATCGCCGCCGAGCTCTTCCAATGCTCGCGGAACAGCGCTTCCACGCTTCCGATGGTTTCGGTTTCGCGCTCGACCAACGGATGACCTTCCCGGGCATAGAAGATCGCGGGCTCCAGCACGTCGCGCAGCCGCATCGTGCCGAAATCGCGCAGCAGCATCATCCAGGTCTCGAACGTCCCCGGCACGCAGGCGGCGAGCAGGCCCGATCCCGGCACCATGTCGAGGCCGAGAGCGCGGAAGCGCGGGATGGTCGCGGCGCGCGGCGCGACGCCTTGGCCGCAGATCACGATGGGCTTTGCCGCGCGCGCATCGTAGAGGATGACGGGCACGTCGCCGCCAGGCCCGTTCAGATGCGGCTCGACCATTTGCAGCGTAAACGCGGTGGCGACCGCCGCATCGAAGGCGTTCCCGCCTCTCTCCAGCATGGACATGCCGATTGCGGTCGCGATCCAATGGGTCGTTGCGACCACGCCGAAGATCCCGTCGATCTCGGGGCGGGTGGTGAAGGGCGTTGGATTTGTCATGTGCGGCCGGTGAATAGCGTGTAACGAGGAGATGTCACGAATGCGCCCGCCACGGCAAGTCCGCGGCATTCTCGACGAAAGCCCAGGCACCGGTACCCAGCTCGGACGGGAAGGGCGAAATCAGAATATCGCCCCGCCGCGTCACAGGATTCCCGGCCGCCTTGAGAACGGTTTCGGTTTCAGCGAGCCGTTCGACGCCCAAGGCAACCATCCCGATGAACGGCAGGATGGGGATGCGCAACTCCGGCAGGTGCTGCGCGAAACCGGGTGCGTCGAAGAGTTGCACGCCTCCGCGATTGAGGAAGAACGCCCGGCCGAAACCGGTCGCGACAGATTTGCGGTTGAGGAAACGGGCGAAGCGCGAATCCGCTTCGGCCATGTTGGGGACCGCGACCGCCACATCGATCAGCTCGCGCACGCCATTGGGATGGCTCAGCCAGCGCGGCTGCCACACCGCATCTTCCGTATGATGCGTGAGCATCTGAATCCGCCCCTCGGCCATTTCGCCGGCTTGGACGCGAGCAACCGTGAAACCCGCTTCCGCCGTGCCGTTCTCCGTGCCCACAGGCCGGCGCAATGACACCAGCGGCTGGACGGCAAAGCGGTTGGACGCAAGCCGTTCGCGCTGCGCTTTCGCATCCGCGACGCCAAAGGCGATCAGATGAATCCCGACATAGCGCGCGTTTCCCTCATCGAACTCGCGGCCCAAGGGCGTATCGGCGGTCTTGAACAGGAACTCGAGATAGCCGCGCGGCAGCATGGCCGTGGTATTTCCGGTACCCGTCGGACGCTCCGTGCCGTCGGATTCGCGGTTGGTCTGAATCGAGAATGGCGTCGGTGCGAAGCCCAGGCGCGTCAGCGCGTTGCGGGCGGCATCCTTGTCCGGAACGAAATGTGCGATGTGGTCCAGGAATATCTCATCGCCCATCGGCAATTGCCGATCGACTCCGGATGTCGCTTGGAAGGGCCGCATCGCGCGTTAGGTTCCGACGCGCAAGGGCGCGGTCATCTTCCGTAAAGCGGCGAGCGCGCTCAGCGCGGTGATGCGCCCGGTTTTCGGATTCTCGCTCGGCACGTTCTCGATTGACATTTCGAAACGCGCGGAATCGGCCTCGACCACCACGCGATGGATATTGCGTGTGACCGAAGGATCCGCCCAGATTTCGATGGTGGTGCGGTCCGCGCCGATACCCGCCAGCGACAATGCGGCGGCGACATTGACGTTCTCGGGAAAGCCGGCGGCGGCATCGCGCGCGCTGCCCTCAAACACGAGTAAGGGCTCGCGCAGCCCGGCGATATCGATCTTGTGCTTGACCAGATAGGGCGCGCCCATGAGACCCCTTACCGGTTTTCGCGTGATCATCCTGACCGACTGAATCTCGCTTTCGGCCGCCGCGGACACCGCGTCAAAGCCGATAAGAGCGCCGGTCGGCACGATGATCTGGCCGCCATGTTCCTTGGCCAGGGCGATCAGCTCGGGATGCCGCAACAGCATCCCTGCGCTCAAGACCATCAGCTTCTTCCCGGCGGCCAAGACCGGAACCGCAATTTCCGCGAGCACAGCCGGCGGTGCACACTCGACGACGATGTCCGCATCCGCTGCAAGGGCTTCCATCGTGAGGATCGGCGCGTCGCACCCGATCTCCTTCAGGAAAGCTTCGGCCCGGCTGCGGTCGCGCACCACAGCGCCGGCAAACACCGCTTTGGGGATCGCGCCCTCATGCAGGTTCCGCGCGACGGTTTTGCCGATCGAGCCGAGCCCCACGATGCCCACCCTCATTTGGGGCCCCTCATGTCGAGGCCAGGGGTTTCTTCTTGGCCGGCGGCGGAAAGGCGCGATCCAGCTCCGCGAGGTCGCGCGCATCCAGACGCACGGCCAGCGCGCCATGGTTCTCGCGCACATGCGCCTCGCTGCCGGCCTTCGGGATGACCATCACGCCGTCCTGCTGCAGGAGCCAGGCGAGCGCGACCTTCGCGGGATTCGCGCCGTGCCGCGCCGCCACGGCTTCCACCTCGCGCGAGCGCAGCAGGCGCCCTTGGTCGAGCGGCGAATAGGCCATGATGGGAATCCGGCGCCGCTCACACCAAGGGATCAGATCGAACTCGATCCCCCGCTTGCGCAGATTGTACATCACCTGATTGGTTGCGACGTCTTTGCCGTCGGGAAGTTCGACAACCTCCTCCATCTCGCCAACGTCGAAATTGCTGACGCCCCAATGGCGGATCTTTCCGGCCCGCTTCAATGTGGTGAAGGCATCCACAGTTTCGGCGATCGGACTCGGTCCGGGCCAGTGCAGCAGATAAAGATCGATGCGGTCGGTCTTCAAACGCTTCAGGCTCTTCTCGCACGCCGCTACCGTGCCGCGCCGCGAGGCGTTTCCGGGCATCACCTTGCTGACGAGAAAGGCTTCGTCGCGGCGGCCCGCGACCGCTTCGCCCACCACCTCTTCGGCGCCGCCGCTCGCATACATTTCGGCGGTGTCGATCAGCGTCATCCCAAGGTCCATGCCGAGCCTAAGGGCTGCGATTTCCTCTTTGCGCCGCTTCGCGCTGTCGCCCATGGTCCAGGTGCCCTGTCCAAGGGCCGGCACGGTCTCGCCGGAAGGAAGGGTGATCAGGGGCATGGTGCTCATGGGCCGAAGATAGCACCGCGCAGCATTTTGGAAATCACCGTCAAGCCGATAAAACGAAGCTATGTGGGTCTTGCGATTCCTGACTGCGGTGTTGGGCCTGTTCGGGCGGGGCCGCTCGCCGGCCATGATGCTCAACCTGACCGTGCCGCGTTCGGGTTACCGCGTGCGTCGCGATCTGGCCTATGGGAAGGCCCCGCGCCAACGCTTCGATCTCTATCTCCCCAAGGTCCTGACCACGCCCGCGCCCATCGTGCTGTTCTTTTACGGTGGCGCGTTCCGTGCCGGCCGCAGAAGCGAATATCGCGTGGTCGGTGAGGCTCTTACGAGCAAGGGCATCATCGTCGCCGTGGCGGATTATCGGATCTATCCCGAAGCGCGCTTTCCCGATTTTCTCGAAGACGGCGCGAATGCGCTCGCGGCGGTCCACGCGCGGGCCGCCGAATTCGGCGGCGATCCGGCGCGCATTTTCCTCGCCGGTCATTCGGCGGGCGCCTATATCTCGGTGATGCTGGCGGCCAACCCGGCCTATCTGCGTGGCGCGAACGCCGATCTTTCCTGGATCCGCGGCGTCATCGCGATGGCCGGCCGCTACCACGAGCTGCCCATCAACGATCCGATCATCCGCGATACGTTCCGCGGCCCCGCGCGCCCCGAGACGCGGCCCGCCACCTTCATCACCGGCACGCGGCCGCCGATGCTGCTCGTGGCAGGCTCCAGCGAAAGCCCGGAGGTTCTCGAGAGCCACAGCAAACTCGCGGCGCATCTGAGGGAGCACGCGAGCGAAGTGGAAGAGATCACCTACCCCGATATCGGCCATATGGGGATCATGCTCGCGCTGGCGCCGGGATTCCGCGGCCGCGCGCCGTTGCGCGACGACATCGCCCGCTTCGTCTCCACGCACTAAAGTCGGATCAATTCCACAGCTGCTTGCTGGCACGCCGCGCGCCTTCCGCCATGGCTTCGAGCTTCGCCCACATGATCGAGGGATGAACGCGGCGGTGGAACGGCCCTTGCGCAAAGCCGCAATCGGTTCCGGCGATCACATTCTCGCGGCCCAAAGCCTTGGCGTAACGCACGATGCGCTGGGCCACGAGATCGGGATGCTCGACGATGTTGGTGGCGTGGCTGATGACGCCGGGGATCAGCACCTTGCCCTCGGGCAGCTTGACGTTCTGCCAGACCTCCCATTCATGCTCGTGCCGCGGATTGGCCCCTTCGATCAGGAAGGCGCCGACATTGGCCTTCATCAAGATGTCGACGATGTCCTTCAACGGCACGTCGGTGGTGTGCGGTCCGGGCCAGCTTCCCCAGCACACGTGATAGCGGATGCGGTCCTGCGGAATTCCTTGGATCGCGTGGTTGAGCACCTCGATCTGATGTTCCAGCCATTTGCGGTAATCGGCAAAGCTGGCGGGCGGCACCATGCGGTCATAGGTGACCGCCGCGCGCGCATCGTCCAACTGCACAAGCAACCCCGATTCCGCGATGGTGCGGTATTCGGTTCGCATCGCCTCGGCGAGCGCCTGGAACATCTCCTCGTCGTTCCGGTAATACTCATTCTTGCGGTCGGGGATGACGCTCGCCGGCGCCGCGACCGGAAGAAACGCTTCCTCGACGGCGACGCCCTTCAGCGCCGTCTTGATGTCGTCGATGTCGCGCTGCAGCGCTTCGATGCCGGTATAGGCGATCGGTCCGACGCAGACCGAATCCCAATCCGATGACGGCGCCTGCTGCGCATCCATCTCGGCGTAGAATTCCTTGAACCGCGCGCGGTCCGCGCCCGCGACGAATGGGTTCGCTTCCAGTGGCACGCGGCGGCGCTCGAATCCGCTCAGACGCTCCAGCGCATATTGCGACCACGAGATGTTCTTGCCGTATTCGCCGTCATCGACGATATCGATGCCGGCCTCGGCCTGCCGCCGCACCACGTCCGCGACGCTCTGCTTCAGGCATTCGGTATAGGCGCGATCATCGCTCTGGCCGTTTTGCCGCGCCCGCAGCAGATCCTGCAGCGGCTTGGGCCGGATCAGGCTCCCGACATGGGTGGTCAGGATGCGTTTGGTGCTGCGTTTCATGGCCGGGGCCCAATGCTCATCCGCTTACGACTAGAAGAAATTCGCGCTCCTCACAACCGCGCCGGCCCAAACCCCGCGCGGCAATCTGGATGATCGCATAGCGCAGATTTTTCGACTAAAAGGACCGCAAAATCAGGGGTTGAGAAATGGCCGTCATCGATATTCATCCGCATGTGATTTCCGCCGATACGACGCGTTATCCAAGGGCGCCTTTGGGCGGGCACCAATCCGACTGGTCGCGCGAGCGCCCTGTGAGCGTCGATGCGATGATCGCGGCGATGGATCGGGCAGGGGTGGCGAGATCGGCGCTGGTGCAGGCCTCCACCTGCTATGGGCACGACAATTCCTACGTCGCCGATGCGGTGGCCGCGCATCCCGAGCGTTTCACCGGCGTCTTTTCTGCCGATATTCTGGCTCCCGATGCCTGCGACAAGATGCGCTACTGGATGGGACGCGGCCTCACGGGCATGCGCCTCTTCACCACGGGCAGCACCATGCCGGGCCAAGCCGACTGGCTCGACGATCCGCGCTCCTTTCCGGCCTGGGAGATGGCGGACAGAACCAATCTTCCCGTTTGCCTGCAGATGACCGCCAAGGGAATCCCTCAGCTTACCGGCGTGCTCAAACGCTTTGCGCGTCTGCGCGTGATCCTGGATCATCTGGCGCGCCCCACTCAGGACGACGGCCCTCCTTATCGTGGCGCGGACAGTCTTTGGGATCTCGCGTCCTATCCGAACGTCTATCTCAAAGTGACGGAGCGCAACCTTGTCGGTGCACGCGCCGGCAAAGCGACGCCGGAAACATTCTTCGGGCGCATCGTCGGAGATTTCGGCGCCTCGCGCGTCGCCTGGGGCTCGAATTTCCCGGCGTCCGAAAAATCGCTCCCCGAGCTTCTGAAGCTCGCGCAGGAAACACTCGCCTTCCTCCCCAGCCGCGACCGCGAGTGGATTTTCTCCGGCACCGCGCAGACGCTGTATCCTGCGCTCAAACACGCATAGGACATCCCATGGCCAATTTGGAACCGGTTGTGCTGCACAGCCTGCTTGGCATGCACCCGAACACCAAAGCGCTGAAGACCGGCGAAATCTCCTCGCCACTCGTCACATTCGATTTTTTCGAGGTGAAGGTCGCCAACACGCAGTTCAAAGCACTGGTGCGCGAGCTCAAATATGATTTCGGCGAGCTCGCCATGGTCACGTTCCTGCAGGCGAAGCATTTCGGCAAACCCTATGTGCTGCTCCCCGCCACCATTGTCGGCCGCAATCAGCACCACACCATCTTCTACAATGCGGACAGGGGTCGGCTCACGCCCGCCGATCTCTCGGGCCGGCGCGTGGGCGTGCGCGCTTACTCTCAGACCACGGGCGCCTGGGTGCGCGGTTTTCTCGCCGAGGATTACGGCGTCGACATCGCCAGCGTCCGCTGGATCACCTTCGAGGACGCGCATTTGGCCGAATATCGCAATCCTTCCAATGTCGAGCGCGCGCCCGACGGCAAGATGCTGAAGCAGATGCTGCTCGACGGCGAGATCGACGCGGTAATTCTCGGCGATGTCGCCGAAGAGGGACCGCTGAAACATCTGATCCCCGACCATGAGGCCGCGGGCCGCGCCTGGGCGCGAAAACATGGCGGCGTGCCGATCAACCATCTCGCCGTGATGCGCGAATCCGTCGTGAAGGCGCGGCCCGATGTTGTGCGCGAAGTCTATCGCGTGATGAAAGAAAGCCGCGCCGCGGCCGCCCTTCCGACGGCTGCGGACGATCCCTTGCGCTTCGGCATCAAGGCTATCCGTCAGTCTCTGGAGCAGCTCAATGAATATGCGGTGCGCCAGAAACTGATTCCGCGCGCCTTCTCGGCCGATGAGCTATTCGCCGATGCGGCCCGCATCCTCGGCCCCATGGCGGAATAGCTTTACGCTTTCGCGTAACCCGCATTGATCCGGTCGCGGTTCAGAATCGCGTGGAGCGTGATCAATGGCACACCCCCCACGACGACGGCCTGCTTGAGCATGATGCGGACCACCAGAGGCAGCGCTTGATAGGCCTCGCCGGCGACGAACAATCCGCCCACGCCCAGCAGCAGCGAGAACCCGGCGATGATCAGATTGCGGTCGTCCCATTCGACCACCGAGAGATGCTGGATCGCATGCATCATCACGATGCCGAACAGCAGCGTGGCGATGGCGGCAAGCACCGGCGTCGGCACAAGCACGAGCAGCATGTCGAATTTGATGCACGACCCCAGCAGGATCAACAGAATGCCGCAGGTCAGCGTCGCATAGCGCGAGGCGACGCGCGTGGTGCGCAGCAGCCCCATATTGTCGGGATAGATATGCGTGGCATAGGTCCCGAGCACCGATGCCAGCATGCCGCCGATCGCCACGCTCATCAGGCCGCCGGACATGCGCGCCGGCGTGAGCTTCTCGTTCGCCCATTTGCCGACCACCGTGTAGAGCGCCATGGAAGCGATGTTCGCCGGCACCAGCACGAGCACGAACAGGACCACGATGTCGAAACGCACGGAAAACCCGTAAGGGAAGAATTGCGGCGTCACCAGCCAGGGCGAAGCGATCACGCGTCCGAACGAAATCGGAATGAACAGCGCGTAGACGAGGGTGCCCAGAACCAGCCCCACCAGCATGGCGACGCGGCGGAACTGCTTGCCGCCCCACAGCGTGAAACAGATGAGGAAGGCCACCGCAACGGCGCCGGCGAGAAGGTTGATGCCGGGAAATCCCGGACTCGCCTTTTCACCGATCCAGGCGGGCAGCGACGTGTTCGCGATCTGCACCATGGCGAGAAGCACCATGATGCCCGAGATCATCGGGCTGTGCAGATAGCGTGCGAACAATCCGGCGAAGCTCCAGCCGCGAATCGGCACCGTCAACAGGAACCAGATGATGCAGGCGACGAAACATGAGCCGAAGGCGAGTCCGAGCCCACCGTCTGGCAGCGCGCCGAGCGCCAAGAGGGCCGTGAAGCTCCCGACATAGGGTCCGTGCACGATCGGCAGCTTCAAGATCAAAACCGATTGGCATGCCGTGACGAAGCCCGAAACCAGGAAGGTCATCCCGTAAAGATGCGCCGTCTGTTCGACGGAAAGATGCAGCACCTGTCCGGTGATCCCGGGGAACACGAACATCCCGATCATGCCGAAGATGTTCTGGAAGCCGAGCATCAGCGCCTGCCCCAATGGCAGCTTCTCATGGATGCCGACGTCGAAAATCTCCGAACGTCCCGCGCTCGCGGCCGGCGCCGCAACGCCTGCGTCCGCTGTCGTGCTCGCAATCGTCATGCTACGTCCCCCCACCCGCCCGGCTTTGCCCTATGGGCTTCGCCGCGGCGACCTCCCCATGAGGGGGAGATGAATGCTCCAGTATCCCTCCCCCTTGTGGGGAGGGGTAGGGGTGGGGCACTCGGCTTATGCCTTCTTTGCGTCATCGATCGTTTTCTCGACGCTCTTGACCGGCGTCTCGGGTTTCAAGCCCTTGCGCTCGCGCGCCAGTGTTTCCACGCCGCTTTGTTCCCAATCGCCGGCCACGGCGCGTTTGGCGAACAAGTCCCAGCTCTCGCTCCAATCGCCCAGCGTGTAGCCATGCCAGGGCGGATTGATGCTGAGCGCCGGCAATCCAAGTTCGTCCCAGATCACACGCGCGTTCTCCATGAATTCGCGTCCCGGCAGAGCCAGCGGCGGCATCGGATTTTTCAACGTCGCGTCGATCAGCAAGCTTGAATCCGCTTTGCGCACGCCATATTGCGCGCCCTGCAAATTGCCCCGGAAGGGCACGATGTGCACGTCCTCAATCGGGTTGGTGCGATAGGCCAGCGACCACAACACCGCATCGACGCTCTCCGGATCGATGTCTTCGCTCACCGCAATCACCACCTTGCCGCAGCCGGCCTGGAAATTCGCCGTGCCATAGAGGCCACGCCACACTTCGGTCTTGGGCGTGCCGGGCGCAAATTGCACGAAGATCACCGGACGCAGATTGGTCAGGCGCTCATGCATCACCACGCGCTTGATTCCCGTCACCTCCAGGTGATCGCGCAAGTGCGCGAGGAACATCGGTTCATACGCCACCTTCTTGATGACGCTGGATTCGGACGGCGTGACCTGGCTGATGATCGCGACGAAGACGGGCGCGCGCTTCATGGTGATCGCGGTGACTTGCATCTTCATGTTGAACGCTTCGAGCGCGACATAGCCGTTGCTTTCCCCGAACGGCGCTTCGGGCTCCAGCAATTCGGGATCGATCAGCCCTTCGATGACGATCTCCGCATCCGCCGGCACGTCGAGATCGACGCTCACCGCTTTCACCATGCGGATCGGCTGGCCGGCGAGCCCGCCCGCCACTGCCATCTCGTTCACATCGATGGCGAGCTTCTGCGGTCCTGTGAAGCACACGACCGGCGCGCAGCCGATGACGATCGCGATCGGCATCTTCTCCTTGCGCTGATGGTATTTCAGCCAATGGAGATAGCCCCCCGCGCCGCCGGGCCGGGCCACCATCCGCACGGCCAGCCGGTCGGTCGCCTTCAACGCGGCGCGATAGGTGCCCATGTTCTGGATGCGGCTCTCGGGATCGCGCGTGATGCACAGCGTGGCGGTGAGGTACGGCGCGGAATCGAATCCCGGGGTCGATATGGGAACCGGCAGCCGCGCCAGACCACCGCCGGCCTGCTTCAACGCCTCGCCCTTGATCACGACGTCCTGGCAGGCGGCCTCATTCACAAAGACCGGCGCAATCGGATGGGCGAGGGCCTGTTCCCATGCCGCGCCGATGTCTTCGACGCGTCTGCCCATGCCGATGGCATAAATCCGCGGCGAGGCGGCGAGGGCGCCCACGACCACGGGAATGTCGTAGCGCCGCCCCTTGGAGTCGACGACATTGGTGAACAGGAACGCGCGGCGCTCATCCTCCGGCAAACCGCCGAGGAACTGCCAGCGCACCAGCGGATGCAGCTCCGTGTCCTTGTTGATCGGCCGGTCCACCCGGAT
>WNFL01423099.1_pt1 | contig 17154 bp, 12 predicted proteins | sample 5400361 | NCBI WGS metagenome assembly WNFL01 (sample SAMN13153351, study PRJNA577476) | soil metagenome | isolation source: 40 cm soil on Douglas fir-dominated hillslope | place: USA:California | collected 2013-09-17 | reverse complement strand
CGAGCCAGCCGAGCCACTTCGATTCGTCGGAGGCGGTCCAGAGCGAGGCGTCCCTGGCCCACAGGCGCGCGACCTTCTTCGAGCTCTTCCAGTCCTCGAGCTGGTTCGTGACCGAGGTTGCGAGCGCGTCGGGCAGCTTCCAGCTCAGCGTGCCGCCCTGGGCCGCGGCGGACTTCGAGGCCTCGATCGCCGCGAGCAGCTTGACGAAGGCGTCGGAGAAGAGCTTCAGGCCCTCCGCCAGCAGCTGGTCGGTGACCTCCTCGAGCGGCACGACGCTGCGTTCGAGCTCGGCGAGCTGCGCGCGCGCGGTCTCGAGGCCGCCCTCGAGGCTGGCCCGCGGCTTGCCATGGTCGCGGAAGGCGTCGATCGTCTGCGGCGGCGCGGTGTTGACCGTGTCGGGCCCGATCAACCCCTCGATGTAGAGCACGTCGCTGTAGGCCTTGTTCTTCGTGCCGGTCGAGGCCCACAGGACGCGCTGCGTGCGCGCGCCCTTCGGCTCCAGCGCCCGCCAGCGCGGCGAGCCGAAGAGCTCGCGGTACTTCGCGTAGGCCAGCTTGGCGTTGGCGATCGCGATCTTGCCCGCCAGTGCGCTGTCGCCCCGCTCGGCCAGCAGCTTGTCGACCAGCGAGTCGATCCGCGAGACGAAGAAGCTCGCGACGCTGGCGACCCTGGACGGGTCGCCGCCCTGCCTGGCGAAGGCCTCGACGCCGTCGATGTAGGCCGCGGCGACCTTGGCGTAGGTCCCGACCGAGAAGAGCAGCGTGATGTTGACGTTGATCCCCTCGGAGATCAGCTGCCGCGCGGCCGGGATCCCGGCGGGGATGCCCGGGACCTTGATCATCAGGTTCGGGCGCCCGACGCGCTGCCACAGGCTGCGCGCCTCCTTCAGGATCGCGGCCTCGTCCTCGCCGGCGAACATCGTGACCTCCAGCGAGACGTAGCCGTCGCGGCCGCGGGTCTTCTCGTAGACCTTGCGCAAGACGTCGGCCGCGTCCTGGATGTCGCGGATCGCGATCGCCTCGTAGAGCTCGAAGGCGGTTGCATTCGGGCGCTCGGAGCGCAGGCGCGCGAGCAGCGGCTTGTACTCGACGCCCTCGGCGATAGCCTTCTCGAAGATCGCCGGGTTGCTGGTGACGCCCAGGATCTCGCCCGCGTCGACGAGCCTCAGTAGCGTGCCGTCGTCGAGGATCCTGCGGCTGATGAAGTCGAGCCAGATCGACTGGCGGAAGACCGTGAGCTGCTGGAGCGGGTTCGACATGATTGGGACCTCAGGTTGCGGCCAGCGCGAGTCGACGGTGAACCCGAAACGCTTCTGCAGCTCGCTGAACGGCGCGGAGGCGCCGAAGCCGCTCATGCAGACCTTGGCGCCCTCCATGCCGACCCAGCGATCCCAGCCGAAGCCGGTCGCCTGCTCGACGCAGACGCGCGCGCGCAGCTCGGGCGGGAGGACGGCGTCGCGGTAGGCCCGGGGCTGCTCGGCGAAGAGCTCCCAGCAGGGCATGCTCACGACGCGCGCGGCGACGCCTTCGGCCGCGAGCTTCTCCCAGGCGGAGAGACACAGCGAGACCTCGGAGCCGGTGCCGATCAGGACGAGCTGCGGGTTCTGCGAGTCGGCCAGCACGTAGGCGCCCTTGCGCGCGCCCGCGGCCGCGCCGAACTTCGTGCGGTCGATCGTGGGCAGCGCCTGGCGCGTCAGCGCCAGCGCGCAGGGCTTGTGCTTCTGCTCCAGGGCCACGCGCCAGCACTCGGCCGTCTCGTTCGCGTCGCAGGGCCGGAGCACGTACACGCCGGGCGTCGCGCGCATCGTCGCCAGCTGCTCGATCGGCTGGTGCGTGGGCNNNCACGTGCATCAGCGCCGAGAGCCGCAGCGCGGGCTTCAGGTAGTCGAGGAAGACGAGGAACGTCGAGCCGAAGGCGCGCAGGCCCGAGAGCGTCATGCCGTTGACGATCGCGGCCATCGCGTGCTCGCGGATCCCGAAGTGCATGTTGCGCCCGCCGGGGCTGCCGGGCAGGAGGTCGCCGGCGCCCTCGAACGTGAGCCGGGTCTTGGTGCTCGGCGCCAGGTCGGCCGAGCCGCCGACCAGCCAGGGCACCTTCGCGGCCAGCGCGTTGAGCACCTTGCCGCCCGCGTCGCGCGAAGCGACGCCCTTCGGATCGGCGGGGAACACCGGCAGCACCTGTTCCCAGCCCGCGGGCAGGTCGCCGCGCCAGAGCGTCTCGAGCTCCTCGGCCAGCGCCGGGTGCGACTTCTTGTAGGTCTGGAAGAGCGTGAGCCACTCGGCGTGCGCCAGCGCGCCGCGCGTGCCGAGCTTGTCGGTGAAGCGCGCCGGCACGCCCTCGGGCACGAGGAACTTCGCGTCCTCCGGCCAGCCCGTGCGCCGAGTGCGTGTCCTGTTTCTTGGGCGCGCCGAAGCCGATGTGGCTCTGCACGACGATCAGCGTCGGCCGCCGCGCCTCGCCGCGCGCGCGCTCGAAGCACTGCGCGAGCTGCGCCGTGTCGTTGGCGTCGCCGACGCGCAGCACGTTCCAGCCCGCGGCCTGGAAGCGCGCAGCCACGTCCTCGCTGAAGGCGAGATCCGTGTGGCCCTCGATCGTGATCCGGTTCGAGTCGTAGATCCAGCACAGGTTCGCGAGCCCGAGGTGGCCCGCGATCGAGGCGGCCTCGCTCGAGATGCCCTCCATCAGGTCGCCGTCGCCGCACAGGGCCCAGACGCGATGGCGCACGACCTCGAAGCCCGGCTGGTTGTAGCGCGCGGCCAGCCAGCGCTGCGCGATCGCCATGCCGACCGAGTTCGCGATGCCCTGGCCGAGCGGCCCGGTGGTGGTCTCGACGCCGCTCGTGTGGCCGTACTCGGGGTGACCGGGCGTCTTCGAGTCCAGCTGGCGGAAGCGCTGCAGCTCCTCGAGCGTCACGGCCAGCTTGCCGGTCTTGCGCCCGTTCTTGTCGAGCTCCTTCACGCCGGCGAGGAAGAGCGTGCTGTAGAGCAGCATCGAGGCGTGGCCGCAGGAGAGCACGAAGCGGTCGCNNNCTGCCAGAGCGTGTAGACGACCGGCGCGAGCGCCATCGGCGTCCCCGGATGGCCCGAGTTCGCCTTCTGGACGGCGTCCATCGAGAGCGTGCGGATGGTGTCGATCGCCAGCGTGTCGAGCGACGAGGTCGTGGGTTGCGGCATGGGCTTGGCGGAGCGGGCCTGCGTCAGGAGGAACGGGACGGCTCGGATTGTGACGATTCCGCGGGCGCGGAGCGAGGAACGGTCCGCTCCGGGCAAGGGATCCCCGGCGAGCGCCGTTCCAGGGCCTGGGGTTGCGCTTTGCGCAATCGTCATCGCCGGGAGCAGCTCGACGCGCCCGGCCCGGCTGGCGGACTTTCGGAATCGGTGGTGTGATCACGATGGAGCACCACCATGAATATCACCCCGGTACTGGCCCTAACCCTGGCACTGTGTTCGTCCCCCGCGGCCCCGCTCGCGACCCAGAGGCCCGGCGGCTGCGTCGCTGCCGTGATCACGCAGCCCCTCTCGAACACGCAGGCCTGCCTCGGCGACACCGTCGTCCTGCACGTCGTGGCGACGGGCTCGGACCTGCAGTACGCCTGGACGCACGGCGGCCTGCCCTACGCCGGGTCGACCAGCGACACCGTGACGCTTCCGAGCGTGACGATGGCGGAGCGCGGCATCTGGTGCGTGCGGGTCTTCAACGCCTGCAGCAGTGTGCAGAGCTGCTGCCGCATCTCGATCTCCGACTGCGGCGGCCTGTACTGCACGCTCACGCAAGGTGGCTACGGCAATCCCAACGGCCAATGGAACGGCATGGGCCGCCTGGATCTGATCACCAGCCTGCTCGCGCAGGGACCGCTGGTCCTGGGCGAGGCCGGCCGCTCGCTGACGATCCCCGTCGGCGCGGCGAGCGCGCAGTGCATCATCGACCGGCTCCCGGCGAACGGCCCGCCGGCGACGCTGCCGACGTTCGGCGACCAGTCGCTCGACCCCTCGACCTGCCAGACCACCCCGGCGCTGCCCCTGCGCAACGGCTGCTTCCGCAACGTGCTGCTGGGCCAGACGATCTCCCTGGCGCTCAACGTGCGCCTCGACCCCACGCTCGGACCGCTGGTCATCTGCACACAGATGACCACCACGAACGGCACGTTCCTGGTCGACCCCGACGTGATCGACGCGATGGTGCAGTTCGGCGGCGGCCACGGGGTCAACAACCTCCTTTCGCTCGCGAACCACGCGCTCGCCGGCGACAACACGGGCGGCGTCAGCCTGTCCCTGATCTGCTCGGCGATCGACGCGGTCAACAACGCCTTCGACGAGTGCGCGACCCTGACCGGTTGCCAATGAGGTCGGCGGCTCAGGTCTTGCGGGGAGCCCGGGCGAAGTTCGTCTCGAGCAGCTCCGAGGGCAGGCTGCCGTCCGAGCCGATCGCGCCGCCGCGGCTCTGGGCCAGCTCCTCCGCGCAGCGCGTCACGAGTGCGGTCCAGCCGGTCTGGTGCGATGCGCCCAGGCCCTTGCCGCTCTCGCCGTGGAAGTACTCGTGGAACAGGACCAGCTCGCGCAGGCGCGGGTCCTCGGCGTAGCGCGCGTCCGCGCCGTGGCAAGGGCGCCGGCCGTCGGGGCCGGGCAGGAACAGGCTCAGCATGCGCCGGCAGAGTTCGTCGGCCACCTCGGAGAGCGTGAGCATCACGCCCGAGCCCGTCGGGCATTCGACGCGGAAGCCGTCCCCGTAGAAGTAGTGGTAGCGCTGGAGGGCCTCGACCAGGAGGTAGTTGAGCGGGAACCAGACCGGTCCGCGCCAGTTGGAGTTCCCGCCGAAGAGCGTCGTCTGCGACTCGCCCGGCTCGTAGCCGACGCGGTAGGTCTGCTGGTCGAATTCGATCACGAAGGGTTTCTCGCCGTGCACGGCCGAGAGCGAGCGCAACCCGAAGGGCGAGAGGAACTCGCTCTCGTCGAGCGCGTAGCGCAGCACGCGCGCGAGGCGTTCCTTCGAGGGGATCGCCAGCAGGCGGTGGTCGCCGCGCGGCGAGCGCTCGAGGTAGCTGTGCATGGCGGCCAGGTCCTGGCGGTGTTCGAGGAACCAGTCCATGCGCTTCTTGAAGCCCGGACAGCGGTCGATCACGCCCTGGTCGAGCACCGCGGCCGCCAGCAGCGGGATCACGCCGACCATCGAACGGACCTTGAGCGGCGCGCTGTGGCCGCCGGTCAGGAGCTGGTCGTAGTAGAAGCCGTCCTGCTCGTCCCACAGGCCGCTGCCCCCGAGCGTGTTCATCGCGTCGCAGATCTCGACGAAGTGCTCGAAGAACTTGGAGGCGATGTCCTCGTAGGCCGGCCGGTGGGGTGCGAGCTCGAGCGCCATCGCGAGCATCGTGTTGCAGTAGAAGGCCATCCAGGCCGTGCCGTCCGCCTGCTGCAGGTGGCCGCCCTTGGGCAGCGGGGCGCTGCGGTCGAAGACGCCGATGTTGTCGAGGCCCAGGAAGCCGCCCGCGAAGAGGTGGTTCCCGTCGGGGTCCTTGCGGTTGACCCACCAGGTGAAGTTGATCAGGAGCTTCTGGAAGCAACGCTCGAGGAACTCGAGATCGCGCGCGCCGCGCGCGCCGGTCATCTTGTACACGCGCCAGCAGGCCCAGGCGTGCACGGGCGGGTTGACGTCCGAGAAGGCCCACTCGTAGGCCGGGATCTGGCCGCTCGGGTGCATGTACCACTCGCGCAGGAACAAGAGCAGCTGCTCCTTGGCGAAGACCGAGTCGACGCGCGCCATCGGCAGCATGTGGAAGGCGAGGTCCCAGGCCGCGTACCAGGGATACTCCCACTTGTCCGGCATCGAGATCAGGTCGCGGTTGTAGAGGTGCGGCCAGTCGTGGTTGCGACCCGCCATTCGCTCGGGCGGCGGCGGCGGCTGGGCCGGGTCGCCATCCAGCCAGTCGCTGACGATGTAGTGGTAGAACTGCTTCGACCAGAGCAGGCCCGCGTAGGCCTGCTTGACGACGTTGCGCTCCTCTGCGGCGAGCGCGATCGGGAGGCGCGCGCTGTAGAAGGCCTCGCACTCCGAGCGCCGCAGCGCGCAGAGCTTGTCGAAGGCCGGACCGAAGGGCTGCGCGGGCGCATCGGCCGCGCACGAGAGGCGCAGGCGCAGCGTGTGCGTCTCGCCCGGCGCGAGCGTGAGCGCGCAGTGCGCGGCCGCCTTGGTGCCCGTGCGCTGCGGGTTGACCGCGGCCTCCTCACCCTGGACCACGCGGCGGTGGAAGGCGTCCTTGACCCAGGGCGAGGGATTCGGCGTCTCGAACAGGCGCTGCGTGTTGGTCTCGTTCTCGGTGAAATAGAGCGCGGGACGGCCCTCGCAGGCGAGCCGGTACTCGCCGAGGCCGGGCACCCTGGCCGCGATCTCGCTCGCCGAGCGCGTGGAGAGCAGCGGCTTCTCGCCCACACCCTCCTCGCGATTGCCCCAGGACCACGTGTTGCGCGCCCAGAGCGTGGGCAGGACGTGCAGCGTCGCCGGCTCGGGCCCGAGGTTCGTGGCGTGCACGCGGATCAGGATGTCCTCGGGCGTGTTCTTGGCGTACTCGACGCGCAGCTCGAAGACGCGGTTCTCCTCCAGCACGCCGGTGTCCGAGAGCTCGTACTCCGACTCGCTGCGCGGGCGGCGCCGGTTCTCCTCGACCAGCTCCGCGTAGGGATAGGGCCGCTGCGGGTAGCGGTAGAGCGCCGAGCACCAGGCGTAGCTCGGCACGGCCTCGACGTAGTGGTACTCCTCCTTGACGTCCTCGCCGTGGTTGCCCTGCGGGCCCGAGAGGCCGAAGAGGCGCTCCTTCAGGTACGCGTCGCGTCCGTTCCAGAGCGCGAGCGCGAACGCCAGGCGGCACTGGCGGTCGCAGAAACCGAGCAGGCCGTCCTCGCCCCAGCGGTAGGCGCGGCTGCGCGCGTGCTCGTGCGGGAAGTAGTCCCAGGCGCTGCCGTCGCCCGAGTAGTCCTCGCGCACCGTGCCCCACTGGCGTTCGGAGAGATACGGACCCCAGCGCTTCCAGTTGAGCTGGCGCTGCCGGTCCTGTTCCAGACGCCGGGACTCGGGATCGCTGTGGGGTTCGCGCGCGGCCATGGGTCGGAAGATTATGCGCGGACGGCGCGATTCGAGCCGCGCGGCACGCTTCTTCGCTGCAAGGAACATGAAGAGCCAGTGCTCTGCAAGCCGAAAAGCCTCCGAGCCCCCATGACGTCCCCCCAGGTCGACTCCGCGCCCGCCTCGCACGAGACGGAGCTGCGCGCCCAGCTCGTGCAGCGCATCGGCGAACAGCGCCTGGAGCTGCCGATGCTGCCGCAGGCCGCGGCGGACGTGCTGACGGTCTGCAACGACTCGAGCTGCGACGCCGCTCGCCTGGCCGGCCTGATCCAGCGCGACCAGGCGCTCGCCGCGCACACGCTGCACGTGGCGAACTCCGCGGCCTACGCCCCGCGCGAACCGATCGTCTCGCTCCAGCAGGCCGTCAGCCGCCTGGGCTTCAAGACCATGCGCGACATCGCGGTCGCGGTCGCGATGCGGAGCAAGCTCTTCGTGCTCGAGGGCCAGGAGGAGCGCCTGCGCACGATGTGGATCCACTCCGCGACGAGCGGCGCCTGGGCCAAGGAGATCGCGCGCGTGCGCCGGCGCAACGTCGAGGGCGCGTTCCTCTCCGGCCTGCTGCACGACATCGGCTCGCCGGTGGTGCTCCATGCCGCGCTCGAGCTCTGGCGCGGCCGGCACGTCCCGCCCGACGAGGGCATGCTCGACCGCCTGATCCTCGAGTTCCACGCCGAGGTCGGCGGGATCGTGCTCACGAGCTGGAAGCTGCCCGACTGGATGTGCGCCGCCGTGCGCTGGCACCACGATCCCGACGTCGCCGGCGAGCACGCGGAATACGCGCGCACCGCGCTGCTCTCCGACCTCCTGGCGCACGCCTCCGAGATGCCCGACGAGCTAACCGACAACGTGCTGCGCACGCACCCCGTGCTCACCGACCTCGACCTCTACGACGAGGAGACCGAGGCGCTCTTCGCGCGCCGCGAGCTCGTGCAGAAGACCGCCGAAGCCTACCGCTGAGTCCCGCCCACCCCGCGGCGCACGCGGCCCCCCCACCGATGTCTGCTCCCCAAGCGCACTACGAACTGGTCGTGATCGGCGCCGGCCCGGCCGGCCACAAGGCCGCGGTCCAGGCCTCCAAGGCCGGTCACAGCGTCTTGCTCGTCGATCGCGCCGCTTCCCCGGGCGGCGAGTGCGTGCACCGCGGCACGATTCCCTCGAAGACCCTGCGCGAGAGCGCGCTCTACCTCACCGGCCTGAAGCAGCGCGCCGCGGGCATCGCCTCCTCCGTGATCAGCGCGCACACGAAGGTCGAGAGCCTGATGAAGCGCCTCGACCACGTGCTCCACGCGCACGAGAACTTCATCCGCAGCCAGACCGAGCGCAACGGGATCGACTTCCAGCGCGGCCGCGTGCGCTTCCTCGGCCCGCACGAGCTCGAGCTGGCGCAACCGGGCGGCGGCAAGCGCCGCATCACCTCCGACTTCTTCGTGATCGCCAGCGGCTCGCGTCCGCGCCAGCCGGCCGAGATGCAGATCGACCACGAGCAGATCCTCGACAGCGACTCGATCCTTTCGCTGATCTACCTGCCGCAGTCGCTGACCGTGCTCGGCGCGGGCGTGATCGCCTGCGAGTTCGCCACCATCTTCCAGGCCCTGGGTGTGCGCGTGACGATGGTCGACAAGAGCGCGCGCCCGCTCTCGTTCCTCGACGAGGAGATCACCGAGCGCTTCGTCAAGGCCTTCACCCACATGGGCGGGACCTGGCTCTCCGGCCGCAAGCCGCTCGCCTGCCGCCTCGAAGGCGTCGCCGGCACCGCGACCACGCTGGACGACGGCTCGACGATCGTCTCCGAGAAGACGCTCGTCGCGCTCGGCCGCAGCGCCAGCGTCGCGGGCCTGGGCCTCGAGGCGCTCGGCCTCGCCGTCAACGAGCGCGGCTACATCCCCGTCGACGCCAACCTGCGCACCGCGCTCGCGCACGTCTACGCCGCGGGCGACGTGATCGGCCCGCCCGCGCTGGCCGCCTCCGCCATGGAGCAGGGCCGCCGCGCCGCGCGCCACATGTTCGGCCTGCCGCTGCACACGAGCTCCGACATGATCCCCTCGGGCATCTACACCATCCCCGAGATGTCCTGCGTCGGCATCTCCGAAGCGGAAGCGACCAAGCGCCACGGCGGGGCACTCGTCGGCCGCGCTCGCTTCTCCGAGCTCGCGCGCGGACAGATCTCCGGCGACGTCGAAGGCATGCTCAAGCTCGTCGCCGAACCCGGCACCGGCCAGGTGCTCGGCGCCCAGATCATCGGCGAAGGCGCGACGGAACTGATCCACCTCGCCCAGCTTGCGATGATCGGCGGCATGACCGTCGATACCTTCGTCGACAACGTCTTCAACTTCCCCACGCTGGCCGAGGCCTACCGCGTCGCGGCGCTGGAGTGCATCGCCCAGCGCGCGAAGCTGCGCCGGGCGGGTTAAGAATCCAGCCCGCCTGGATTCTCAACCTCTCCACGCAGCGGGACCGGCACGCATTCTCGCTGCAGATCCCGCACGACCCGGGAGGCGCTCTCCGCATAGCACGCGTCGCTCGACAGGAGTTCTCGATGACGCTTGCAGAGTTTCCAGACGGCCGTGCCGGAGATTCGCATGCGCGCTGCGGCCTCGTCGTAGGTGAGTCCGCAGAACTCTCGCAGGAGCCCCGCCTCGAGACTGCGCCACGCTGCTGCGGCAAGCTGGCCGCGGCCGGTCGCGCCGCCCTCGCCCGGCGAGGTCGAGATCCGGACCAGGCGTTCTACTTGCGCGGGCGCGGCGAGCGTCAGCCCGATCGATCCTCCGTCCGCGAGCTCGGCCCGCGATCTCAACCACGCGATCACGTGCGCGGGCGCTGCATGCAGGAGTTCGTTGCCACGCTCGTCGCCGTGGCGATTCGGCGTGCCGCGCTCTAGCCGACGTTCGATGATCCAGAACTCGTCCGGGTCCAGACGCGAGCCGAAGAGCCACTCGTAGTCGGCCGGCTCGAAGGAGCGCTCTCGCGAGAGCCAGGGGGCGGACCTCGACCCGCAGTACATCCGGGCACTCCCGAACTCGTAGTCCCCTGCCCGAGCGCACAGGCCCGCATCGACGGGGTTGGCGTCGATGTAGCGGATCACGTTGAACCAGTACTCCTCGGTGTCGATGAGCCTCGAGCGGAAGCGTGACCGGAACAGCGATCCATCCCGTCCGCGCAGCCTGTTGAAGTGCTTCACGTAGCGGTTCTCGATCCACATCATCGCGTCGGAAAGCTCGCCCTTCGTGCTCCTGAGCAGGAGGTGGAAGTGGGTGGTGAGGATCGCGTACGAATGCACCTCGACCTGGCCGTCGCGGACCTTGGCTGCAAGGAGCGCCAGGAAGGCCCGGACGTCCGACCGACCTTCGAATGCAGGGCGGTGAGCAAGCCCGCGGTTAGTGACGTGGTGCCACGCGCCCGGGTGGTCCCCGCGGGGCTTGCTGATCGTCTCCATGCCCTACAGGGAGACGTGCGGAAGCCCTGAAGGTTGCTGGTCGCGCGAGGGAAACCCGGCGGACGGGTTGGGAATCCAGGCGGGCTGGAATCTTCACGCGGCCGGCGACCACCAGCCGAGGCCGTAGATGATCGCCAGGATCACGGCGACGAGCGCCTCGCCGGCGATCAGGCCCGACGCGACGGGGATCGCGTAGTTCTTGCTGGCCTCGGGGTCGGACTTGCGCCAGCGCCACTCGACCAGCGCGCCGACGAGCATGGTCGCGACTGCACTCGCCGGGACGAGCATCCCGATGCCGATCCCGGTCGGCGAGGGCACGAAGTTGCGCCACTCCTTTTTCTGCTCGAGCACGGTGAAGAGGATGCCGAGCGCGGCGCCGATCGCCAGCGCGTACAGCGCGGAGACGGGCAGCTTGGAGAAGCCCTGGCTGAGGATCGTCGCGAACCCCACCCAGCGCTGGGAGATCGGGCTCGACAGCCCGTGCTCGCCGCCGATGCCGTAGGTCTTCACGAACAGGGGATACATGATCGCCAGGGCCAGCGCGCCGACGGGAATGGCCAGGATCTGCATCCACGTCAGGAGGCGCGGTGTCGAGCCGATCATGTGTCCCGCCTTGTAGTCCTGCATCAGGCCTTCGGACTCCGCGGCGACCGAACCAGTGATGCCGCTCGAGATCATGCCGGCGCGCAGGTCGCCTGGTGCGATGGCGCCGAAGAGCGCCTGCATCACGTTCGTCATGGTGCTGATCGGGCCCCAGTTCGTCTCGCCCAGCACGCGCATCGCGACCAGCATCAGCGGGACGCTCAGCACGATCGCGACCAGGGACTGCCAGACCGGGGTCCCGATGAACGCCTTCTGGATCCAGACCAGCGCCCCGCCGGAGAGCAGGCAACCCAGGCCCACCCAGCGCAACGGGAAGTCGCCGCTCGACACCGCGGATCCAGAGAGCGTGCCGAAGGTCCGCACCAGCGTCTTCCACTTCAGGAAGAGGGCGGTCAGGCCGCCGGCGACGAGCATCCCGGTCGCGGGCCACATGACCCAGAGCAGGACGTCGGGCTTCTTCGCGCCGGCCGCGATCACGCCGCTGCCGATGAGCAGCCCGGGTGCGATGACCCACGATGCCAGCAGGCCGAGGAACATGCTGAAGCAGATACGTACGCCGATGATCATCCCCGAGCCGATGTTGAGCAGCGACAGCGAGAAGCCGACGCCCGTCGGAACGGGGATCGAGCCCGGACAGACGAGGATCGTGTCGACTAGCCACGAACGTGTCGTGGTCAGCATGAGCACTGCCGAGTACACGAGGGCCTCGACCATCGCCATCGCCGACTTCTTCGCCTGCGGACCCTTGGAGTCCAGCAGGATCAGCGTCTCCCCCGCCGCGATGCCATCGGGGAAGGGCAACTTCTCGTCCTCGATGTAGTGCTTGCGCAGCGGCACCGCGAGCAGCGCACCGAGGATGCCCGCGGTCGAAAGCCAGAGGAAGATCTGCATCTTCGTCAGGTCGACCGTGAACCCGCTGCCGGGCTTGGCGCGCAGCATGTCGAAGGCCGCCAGCAGCCAGCACAAGAACGCGATCTGTCCCGCGGCGGTGCCCGCGGTCTGGACGAGGTTGTTCTCCCAGCGGTGGAAGTTCTTCGAGACGAGCCCGAGCGCAAGGAACCCGAAGAAGGCGGAGACGACCGAGATGTTCGGCCCGAACCCGAGCTTGAGCACGATGTACGGGTAGCTCGCGCCGATCACGGCCGCGACGAGCAGGCCCGCGATCACCGCGCGCCACGTGAACTCGCGCGCTCCGGCCGGCTTCTGGGGAGGAACTTCGCTCGAACCCGTTCCGGCGGCATGGGGCGCTTCCATTGGCCGGGAAGATAGCAAGGACGCCCCGGCACGCCCCCGCCGGCCGGGGCCTTTTCCTCCCGGCCGCCGGACCCTATCATCGCCCCCCCTCAGGGGACGTAGCTCAGTTGGTAGAGCGACGCGTTCGCAATGCGTAGGTCGAGGGTTCGAGCCCCTTCGTCTCCACCAGATCACGAGGCCGCGCGTTTTCCGCGCGGTCTCGCAGTCGGGTTGTGATTCCAGCCCGCCTGGATTCTTCACCCGCAGTCGTAGGGTTGAGAATCCAGGCGGGCTGGAATGTTCACCCGCGCCAGGGGCCGCGCCGGCGGCTGGCGGGGAGCAGGCCGGCGGCGCGCTCGCGTTCGAACTGCTCGACCACCGCCAGCAGGTCCTGGCCGTAGTCGCGCACCTGCCAGTCGAGCAAGCCCTCGATGCGCGCGAGCTCCTCGCGGGTGCGCGGCTTGGCCCGCGCGATGCGCGTCAGCACGTGGCGGTTGATCAGGTAGGCCGAGTCGATGCCCAGCGCCTGGGCCAGCTCCTTGCGCCGGTTCTTGAGCCGCTCGTGCAGTTCGATGTCCTGGTCGCTGAAGCCGTCCGTGCCGTCGCGGCTGGGGAGCTGCGGGAGCTTGCGCAGCGGGCCGAGCTCGGTCCCGCGGCGCACGGCCTCGAGCAGGTCGTCGGAGAGGCGCCGGCCCTGCTTGAACGAGACGCCGGGGATGCGCTGCAGCTCGCTGGTGCTGCGCGGCCGCACGCGCGCGACCTCGACCAAGGCCTCGTTGTTCATGATCCGGAACGGCGGCTGGTCGCTCTCGCTGGCGAGCTTCTCGCGCAGCGTGAAGAGCTCGCGCAGCACCTGGCGGCCGAGCGGGTCGAGCGTGCGCGCGTTCTTGAGCTTGACGAATTCGTCGGGGTCGAAGCTCGCGTCGGGCGGCTCGAGTGCCTCCAGTCGCCGGCACTCGCCCTCGACGAAGTGCGCGCGCGCGCGCGCCGCGAGCTCGACGCGCTGTTCGCGCATCAGCGGCAGCAGGAAGCGCGTGTCCAGGCGCGCGTAGCGGATCTGCTTCTCGGACAGCGGCCGCTGGGCCCAGTCCGAGCGCTGCATCGACTTGTCGAGCTCGATGCCGTAGCGCTCGCGGAGCACGTTCGCCAGGCCCGGGTTGGGCGAGCCCAGCGTCGCGGCGGCCACGCGCGTGTCGAAGAGGTTCTTGAAGCGGAAGCCGTAGATGCGCTTCAGGATCAGGACGTCGTACTCGCCGTCGTGGAAGACCTTGAGCCGCGCGGGATCGGCCAGCACGTGGCCCAGCGGCGCGAGGTCGAAGCCCGCCAGCGGGTCGACGAGGTAGTCGCGGTCCTCGACCGTGACCTGCACGAGGCAGACCTTCTCGCGGTGGCTGTAGAAGGAGTCGGCCTCGGTGTCGACCGCGATCTCCCGCTGGCGCTCGAGGTCCTCGAGCAGGCGCGCGAACCCGCGCGAATCCTGCACCAGCATGGGGGGAGGGAGGCCGTTCAGCATGCTCGACGGGGAATGGGCCCGGGCCGAGATTACCCGATGACCGGCTTCGAGGCGCAGATCCCGCGCGCGGAGGCCGCGGGCGCAGCGCCCCATCCGCTAGGATGACCGCACCGGAAGACAGGCTCGCGCCGAAGGACGGACTCGCGCCGACAGTCAGGTTCTCGCTGGAAAACAGGCTCGCGCCGAACGACGGGCTCGCGCCGAAAGTCAGGTTCTCGCTGGAAAACAGGCTCGCGCCGGAAAACAGGCTCGCTCGTGAACACATCCCTCCGCCTCGCCCTCCTGATGCTGCTCCCGCTCGGGGGCTGCGGCCATTTCCTCGAGGACAACGGTACGCACCTTGCCTACGCGCTCGAGAAGGGTGTCAGCGAATTGAAGGCCTCGGGCGCGAGCGAGCTGGTGGTGCACTTCCAGACGCTCGATGCCCGCGACCAGAGCTACTACGTCGAGGTCACGCCCTCCCTCGATCCCGCGCTCCCCGCGCAGACCGTGTGGGGCAGCTATCTCGTCGTCTCGGGCAAGACCTCGGGCGGCACGAGCTACCACAATCGATTCGTGTTCGTTCCCGAACGGCTCTACATCGAGAAGTCGCAGGGCGGCGCGACCGATCTCGTGCTGCGCAAGCAGGGCGACCGGGTCAGCGTGGTCGAGATCCGCTAGTGTCCTGAGTCGAGAGTTCTACGCCGCGCACGAGACGCGGAACGGTCGGTGCCTGGCTCGGTTTTCCTGCGTCCGCCCTCTCCCGTCCAGCGCCCTTCCTCTCGCAGCGGACGCGGGAAAAGCGTGCCTGGCTCCGTACGTTCCGCGTTCCACGCCCTTGACTCGATCGGTGATGGGATCCGCGACGACGCATGTGCGCCTCGGATTCTCCGACTCAGGACACTCGAGCGCAGGCCGCGTTGCGGAACGCCGCCCACGTTCATCCGCGCACGTACAGCGTGTACTCGTACTCGATCGTCGTCGGCTTCCCGGCCTCGAGCGCCACCGTCCACGACAGGCGCGTGTTCGGGTTGACCTGCTTCAGGCCCTCGGCCAGCGCCACGACCTCCGCCTTGGCCGGGTTCTTCGTCACCTCGCCCACGATCCGCCTGCGGATCTCGAGCTTGACGGCCTCGCGCTTGTAGTTCGTCACGCGCAGCTGGCCGTGCACGGTCACGAGGTCGTAGCTCGAGCCGTAGAATTGCGCTGCGCCCCGACTGCGCGCGATCTCGCTCTCGCTCTGCTCGCCCTGGACGTCGAGCGCGCGCGTGATGCGCACCGTCGCCTTCGCGCCCACCGCGGCGTAGCGCAGCGTGTCCTGCCCGAGGATGTTCCCGCCCTTCTGGGTCATCGCCGGCGCGGTCGTCCAGGGCAGGCCCGTGTCGTTCGTCAGGCGCAGCGAGTGCCAGATCTCCTCCTGCGGCGGCTCGCGGCCCTCGGAATCCCCTTGCCGGCGGTCGAGCGTCGTCTCGGCGATCTCCCACTCGTAGACGTGCTCGCAGGGCACGCGCTTCGAGAACAGCGGGTACAGCCCGCGCTCCCCGCGAGCGAGCGTCACGTCGCGCTGCTCGTAGAGGAACAGGTCCTCGACGCCCCCTTGCGCCGCTTCCTGCGCGACGGGCAGCGTGGCGGCACCCGGATCGTTGTAGAGCGAGTTGGACGCCACCGACTGCGACATCACCTGGCCGCGCTGCGTCGAACCCGTCCCCCCGAGCGCGTTCAGGAACGCCTCCAGGTCCCCGCGCAGCGCCAGCGGATCGGCGACGTGCGCGAACTTCAGGTTCGGGTACCCGGTCACGAACTGCAGCGTCGCCCCCGCGAGCTCCTCCGCCTCGTCGATCACCTCGGCCTTGGCGCTGATCAGCGCCTTGCCCTCCTCGCTGATGTCGATCGAGTACGAGGGCGCCCAGGTCAACCCGCGCTCGAGATAGCGCAGCTCGAACGGCGCCGGCGCCTTGCTCGCCGCCGCGAATTCGAGCGTCAGCGAAGCGCCTGGGTGGCGCCGCTCGAACTCCCGGTTCAGCGCGCCGCTCGCGGCAGAGATGCGCGACACTCGATTCGGGTCCACCGCCGTCGTGCTGTTCTCGGTGTCGAAGATCAAGAGCGAGTGGATCGACTGCGGCATGTAGCCGTAGCGCGGAATCTCCTCCGGCTCGAGCGGCCGCGGCTCGGGCATCGAGACCAGCGTGCCCACGATCGTCTCCTTCTCGCCCAGGAACAGCGTGAGCTTCTGCCCGACGTTCGCCTGGAGCAGCTCCATCATGTTGGTCGCCGCGACGCGCTCGACGCGCTCGGTCTTGCGCGCGACCGCCGAGACCAGCGCCGGAGCCCCGTTCCCCGCCGTCACCCAGAACGTGCCGTGCGTCGGCACGGGCAGCGAATCGATGCGCGCCTGCGCGCTGTCGGCAGGCGCGACACCGCTGCGCTGCACGAAAGCCAAACCGTTCTTGAACAGCGCGGCCGAGCGCACCTTCGTCGGCACGGCCGCGGGGAGCTGGGGCGCGAGCGGGGCGAGAACCGGGGCGAGCAGCAGCAGGGCTAGGGACATGAGCGAACCTCCAGGGCCGAGAGCCTAGCGCTCGGACGCCGCACGCTCGCGCGCCTTCCCGCGCGACCCGAGGGAACCTGGACCCGCCGCGCCGGGCGCGCCATGCTGTGAACAGGCGCAGGCTCGACACGCGGATGGGTCGCGCCTTCGGAGCGCTGGGCACTTCGCCGGCCTACGCGACGGGCGCCCTCGCGCTGGGTGTCGCCGTCTCGCGCCTCCCCGGACAGACGAGTGCCCCGCGCGCAAGATCCGAGTATCCTTGCTCCCGGTCCCGCGGGCGAGCAGCATGGACGCGGGAAGGAGGACTGCGATGAAGAAGCAAGACGTCGACCCGCGGGAATCGCCGGCGTACACGCTCATCGAGGCAGCGCGCTACGTCCGGCTGCCGGTCGCAACCCTGCGCTCCTGGGTCGTCGGGAGACCGTACCCGAAGGCCGGTGGAATCGCGCACTTCCAGCCCCTGATCCGGCCCCCGGCGGTTCAGCCGCCGCTGCTGTCCTTCCTGAACTTGATCGAGGCGCACGTCCTGCGGGCACTGCGCACCGAGCATGGCGTGTCCTTGCAGTCGATGCGCGATGCGCTCGCCTTCGCCGAGCGCAAGCTCGGCATCGAGCGCCTGCTGCTCAGCGAGCAGATCCGGACGGCTGCCGGACTGGTCTTCCTCGACCGCTACGGAGAGCTCATCGACCTCTCCACTTCCGGACAACTCGCGATGCGCAAGGTGTTCGAGGA
>WNFL01087938.1_pt1 | contig 17169 bp, 17 predicted proteins | sample 5400361 | NCBI WGS metagenome assembly WNFL01 (sample SAMN13153351, study PRJNA577476) | soil metagenome | isolation source: 40 cm soil on Douglas fir-dominated hillslope | place: USA:California | collected 2013-09-17 | reverse complement strand
CGCGCTTTGGACCGTGGTCGACGGTGGCCAGTCGCTATCAACGCTGGCTCAAAGAGGGTCTGTGGACACGCATCTTACACGTCTTGCTTCCGTCTGAGGCGGCCTTCCTGTCCTCAGCTTGAGCCTTTTAAGTGGGACTGTAGTACTAAGCGCCAAGGAGCGAACTGCTGACAAGTGGATTATTGTGAGTCTAAGTATCCCCATTCCGAATAGGCAGGTTCTATCGCTCTTACATTGGCTTTTTCCGAACGGATATTCCAAGTAGCCAATACAGCCTCTATCCGGTGCAGCAATCTGATGATCTGTGACAAGTTGAAGTAGTTGAAACAGTAACGCTTCCCAGGAAAGACGCAACGACTATCGAGGTCGGATCGAGAACACGTTATCAATCCTGCCATGCTCATTTTATTGTGCGACCAGGCTCTGTACCTTCTCTCGTATAGCTTCGCCCAATTGTCGCGTACCTTCTCTCGTATAGCTTCGCCCAATTGTCGCGTCGTCGCCGTACCTCCGAGATCAGGTGTATGCGCTTGCCCATTTGCCAGAACCTCTTCGATGGCTCGCATAAGGAGAGCAGCTGCCTCGCGCTCGCCAAGGAAATCAAGTAAGAGTTGTCCTGACCAGATGGAGGCGAGAGGATTCGCAATTCCTTTGCCCGCTATATCTGGCGCAGAGCCGTGAATTGCTTGAAAGAGACTTGGATAACGCCGCTGCGGGTCAAGATTTGCACTCGGAGCCAGTCCCAGACTGCCCGAAATCGCCGCTCCCAGATCTGTGAGAATATCGCCAAAGAGATTCGATGCGACAACGATATCCAGACTCTCGGGATGGGAGACGAAGCGCGCGGCAAGTGAGTCGATCAACTGCTGCTCGTGTGAGACGTCTGGATACTCTGCAGCCACCTGGTGAAATATTTCATCCCAGAAAACCATCGCGTACTGCATGCTGTTGGATTTTGTGGCGCTTGTGACCTTCTTGCGGCCATATTGCTTCGCATACTCGAACGCATAGCGCATGATCCGCTCCGTACCACTGCGGGTCAAGATTGTCGATTGGATGGCCACTTCATCCCTCGTCCCCTGGTGGACGCGCCCTCCGACACCGGCATACTCGCCTTCGGTATTTTCACGAATGCACACAATATCAATATCCTGGGGATGCTTATCGACCAGAGGACTGTGGACCCCTGGCAACAGGCGCAGGGGACGGAGATTGACATACTGGTCAAACGCCTGGCGAATAGGCAATATCAGGCCCCACAGAGTGATGTGGTCTGGAACGCGTGGGTCGCCCACGGGGCCAAGCAGGATACCGTCGAAGCCTCCTTGTTCAAGAGTGGTAAGTCCGTTCACTGGCATCATTGCCCCTTCGCGCAGGTAGCGCTCCGTGCCCCAATCGAAGTGCCTGATGTCAAAATGAAAGCTGCCCTGTGCAGCAGCAAGGCTTGTAAGGGTCAGTACACTTTCAGTCACAACCTCTGGCCCGATTCCGTCTCCTGGTATGACGGCCAGGTGATACGTTCTCATTGTGCTTTCATCCTCTCACAGTTGCCCTTACTCTTTTAAAAGTGGTACTTTTGGACGATCTCTTCGCGAACCTCGACGCCAAGTCCTGGAGACAGCGGGACATCAATCCAACCGTTTTTCTGCGTGAACGGCATCGTTACGAGTTCATGCTGCATTGGATTTTCCAACGGCTTCATTTCAAACAACAGGCAGCGGTCGGAAAGCGCGGAGAGCGCCAAGCTGGCTGCAGTAATGATGGCGCTGCTCCAGGCATGGGCGTTGTACCAGACATCGGCTTGCTCCACCAGTTGGATCAGCTTGTAAAAGCCGGTGATTCCCTCTGCTCGCCCAGGGTCGCACCCCACAACGTCCACGATGCCGGTTTCGATCAATCGTTGATAGCCTGCGAGATTCCACTCTCTCTCGCCAGTAGCAATGAGGGTCTTCACTTGCTGACGCAATTTGCGGAATCCCTCAATATCGGCTGGCTCCAGGGGCTCCTCGATCCAGCGAAGGTCGTACTCCTCGAAGGCGTTGACCAGGCGAATGGCATGCCCCAGGTCCCATTGCAGCGATTGGCCGCGGTCGATCATGATAGCTGCCTGCGGTCCTACTGCCTCGCGGAGCAGGCGCATGAAAGTGATATCACGCTCTGCCTCATAGCCAAGGTGGGCTTCCCCACGCTTACCAAAGCCGATCTTGACTCCCCGGTAACCTTCCTCCTTTACGTATCGTCCGTGACGTTCAGCCTCCTGTTCGATACTCGGCAGGAAGGCGTGTGTGCTGGCAATCACTGGGAGTTTGTCCCGGCGAGCGCCACCAAGCAGTTTGACGAGGGGTAGTGAAAGGAGCTTTCCCTTCAGGTCCCATAGGGCGATATCGATGGCGCTGAGCGCGAAGGAAGCGATACCGCCCTGATAGCCGTACCACCATGTGTGCGCCTTGAGGCGTCGCCAGTGCTCTACGTTGTCCAGCGGGTCACGATCGACTAGTAGTGGGGCTAAACCTTCGATCAACTGTTCTGTGGCACGGGCCGACTCTGGCCATTGAGTGATGGCTTCTCCCCAACCAACGGTACCATCGCTAGCCTCGATTCGGCAGAGCGTGAGGTAGCGTATGTTGTTGTTATCGTTTGGTTCGGGATATGAGACCGAGATTGGTTGGACTTTGCGAATATGCATATTTCACCTTCGTAGTGTACTATTCTTAGTACATCAAGAAGCCGCCACTGATGTTGATTGTAGCGCCGGAGATAAACGCGGCGTGATCACTGGCAAGAAAGACTACCGTACCGGCTATTTCCTGTGGCTCTGCCAGGCGACCCAAGGGGGTGGCACTGTTCGTAGCTTCAACGGCAGCGGGATCGAGTCCGTCGAGCAGCATAGATGTGTTTACGAAACCTGGCGCCACAGCATTGACGGTGATCTTATAGGGTCCGAAAGTGCGGGCCAATCCACGCGTCATCGTCACGATGCCTCCTTTCGCCGCATTGTAGACGACCGATCCCCCCAGGCCACCTGTCCACCAGCCCTGTGAGGCAAATGTAATGATACGCCCTCCCTGACCCTGCTCGCGCATGGCTTGCGCTGCTGCGCGGCAGAGAAAGAAGCTGGCTTTCAGATTCAAATCAACCTGGAAATCCCAATCGTCCTCAGTGATGTCATCGATATTGTGCTGGCGGCGAAGGACAGCGGCGAGGTGAGACAGTACATACAGTGAACCGAGTTCGCTGCGCGCGCGCTTTACAAGTGCTTCATGGGTTGCCAGGTCACGCAGATCAGCGCCGACAGCAATATGGTCTTTACCCTCCATACCGGTCACCACTTCTTCGACGGCCTTCTGGTGCAAATCGACGGCCATCACACGAGCACCTGTAGTGGCAAAAGCTTCGGCTACCTTGCGGCCAATGCCGCCCGCTGCGCCAGTGACAATAACTCCTTTCCCTTCCAGTCCTGCGCCAACACTCCATGCCATCTTTGAGCCTCCTTATCTTCGTCTTTTGTTAGCCTGTTGATGCCGAGGGCCAAAAAGTTACCTCTTCGACGATTATCACTGTTGATTGGCCGAGAAAGCGGGGGCGGTCGGCCTGTAGCAGGCGGGCAATTTCAGGATCGGCAAAGGCCTGCTCCAGCGCTGCGATACCATCGAACCAGAGTTCACCCACCGCATCCCATTGCGCCGTTTGGGAGCCTTCGATCCGTGAGAGCACCATCTTACGCAGGCCTGGCATCTTTTGTACAATTGCTGCATGTGGGCCTTTGTAATGCTCCCAAAATTCCTCTACCGTCATTCCCTGCTTGCGCTGTACGAGTGCAATGCGTCTAATCACGGCTGTTATTCTCTTCTTTCACCCGCAAAGGCACACTACCAGGGATACCTTTAAGCATTCGTTCCTTGCCCACTCAGCATTTCCCAGGCCAGGTTGCGGAACAGAATCGTCTCGCTCACATTCTCCGATCGGTTGCAGTCCTGCCAATTCTGCCACACGTATTCGATGGCGAAATATCCGTTATAGCCAATCTCCTGCATACGCTGAATAACTCGGCGATAGTCGATTGTATTCTCGTCGAAGTTTGCCTGTAGATGACCTTTATTTGCGCCACGACAGTGGAAGTGCCTGGCATGGGCGAGGAGCGGCTCGATCTCGCTATCAGGGATACCGGCGTAGGTAAAGTGAGTGTAGTCGAGGGTAAGCTTCAGTCCAGGAGTAAGTTCAATCAGGTGCATTAGCTTTTCCGGGGTATCGACGTTCGATCCTACGTGTCCCTCTATCGAGAGCAACATGTTGTGTTTTGCCGCTGCGTCAACCCGCCACTTGAGAGCTTCTGCGGAACGCCGGATGGATGTCTCCCAGCTTTCGTCTCCAAAGCGAATGCCTGGCAACATGGTAATACCTGGAGCGCCCATACGACGTGCCATCTCAACCATATCATGGAAGAGTGCGGCGGCGTCATCTTGCTGTTTTGGGTCCGGATGGTTAGGAGCCATCGTTTCGAAGTCGGTCCAGGGCTGGAAGAAGAAGTCGCTGAGTTCCAGGCCGGAGCGCTCAATACGCTCTTTCAAAATACCTGACCACATCGGGATATCTGAGCGTACCGTTTCAGGCCGTACATGTGAACGATTACCAAAGAGAGATAGGTCAACTCCCTCAATGTCGAGTAAGCGGATCAGGGTAAAAACTCGGTCATGAGGAAGTAAGGGCCAGCTAAAGTCGGCACAGGCCAGTTTCATGACATTATCTCCTCCATATCAATTGCACAGAATCTTTCGAGGCAACCGCTCTCTGGACTTCCAGAGAGCGACTACCCCATAGACGCGAACTTAATCGGTGCTCCAAGAGCCCCTGCTCTCTGGCAATATTCCCTCAGTTCCAGTTCGCACCTAACCCTTAGAAAGTAAACTGGTCCAGATTATCCTTTGAGAATACAGTCGGCGGTCCTGCCGTTACAGTGCCTGAGTCGCCTACTGTAAAGTCGCCGAGGTTGCCGCCGCAGGAGAACTTTTCACCTGCTTTACCAGTGATCTGATGTTCGAGAACGGCATGCATGGCGCACATGGCTACCTGGCCCTCGCGGCTAAAGCTCCACAGAGCGAACTTCTTGACACAGCCCGAGGTAATATAGGATTCCATCTGCTTTGGATCTCCCAGGCCGGTTATGACATACTTATTGCAGACGTTCTCCTGCTGTACAACCTGGGCAGCAGCCGCTACTGCGATGGTCGTAGGCGCGATGATGCCCTTGATGTGTGGATACTCCTTGAGGATGCTCTGTGCATACTGCACTGCCGAAGGGGTAGAGTCATCAGGCGGATTGATGATGGTCACCAGGTGCATATTCTTATACTTGGGATTAGTTTGTAGAGATTGCACCAGCAGTTTGTTCCACTGCACCTGGTTGGCATCCGTCGCCTGAGCGGAGAGGATTACAAAGTCGCCGCTGTATCCAATCTGTGATCCCAGCATCTCTAGCTGGCCGTCCGCTATCTGCTGGGCGCTAGTTCCCTCGACATAGATCGATCGACCGGCGGGAAGCACGTCGGCATCAAAGGACACCACCGAGACACCGTTTTGCTGGGCGCGCTGTAGAGCAGGAGTAACAGCGGCAGGGTCATCCCCAGAAATAAAGATACCTTTGTACCCATTTGCTACCGCAGAATTAATGAACTGCACTTGCTGAGTCGCCGAAGCTGAAGTTGGGCCACCATATGAGAGTTGGTAGCCGTACTGCTTAGCGACATCTTGCGCTCCCTGGTCGGCTTGCGTAAAGGGTGGGATACCTGTAAATTTCGGTATCATGTACAATTTTACAGATGACGAGTTGCCTGTACTACCGCCGCCAGAACTCGTCGAACCACCACCGCCACAAGCACTCAGCAGGAGCACGATCAGAAGAAAAGGCGCGAGAATAGCTAAGGGGCTACGATGACGTGAGCTACCAAAATAGAGACGCTGTTTCAAGTTCATGACGTTCCTCCATCATTTGTCACCGTAGCACTACGTTGCTACGATGAATGTTACACCTGTACAGACCGGTACAAAATATGCCGGGGTTAGCTTTTATGCACATCGGTCTGCCCATTGTCAACGCCGACAGGCACGACCTCTGGAGCCGCAGAGGTTTCTGCCGGGGACGAATTTTGACGCCACAATTTACGGCGGATACCGGTGTGGATAGAGCGGATTGCAACACCTCCACTAATAGCAACGATAAGCAGCACTCCAACGCTGATTGTCTGCTCTTGACCGGAGAGACCCGCCAATCCTAAACCGGTCTCAAGCATCTGTAAGAGGACAAGCGCTAGCACAACGCCTGGAATAGTCCCTGTTCCACCATAGGCACTTACTCCGCCAAGAATGACCACAGTGACAGCAGGAAGCACCTGGTCCATTGCCATATTGGCCTGAGCAGTATCAAAGTTGCCAAGGTAGAAAATCGCGGCCAGCGCGGCAAATGCGCCCGAAATGACGAAGAGAATAATACGGGTGCGGGCAACAGGGATACCTGAAAATTGCGCCGCCTGTTTGTTTCCGCCAATGGCGAACACAGCTTTGCCCAGCGTCGTGAAGTGGATTGCAAAAGCCAGGATCGCCGCACAAACCAGCAGGACAGCCGTGGCTGTGGGAAAGGTACTACCAAATAGCCCACCTGACCCTAGATTCACCAGCGACTGCGGGAAATTCGTGATGGCCTTGCCCTGCAATATAAGGAAAGCAATGCCGGTATAAGTGCTCATGGTTCCCAGAGTCACAGCCAGCGAAGGCAGCCTGAAAACCACCACCAGCAGACCGTTGACCAGGCCAAGAAAGCATCCCAGCAGCAGCGCGAGCATCGCAGCCAGCCAGATATTCATGCCTTGCTGCCAGAGCACCGCCATGAACACGCCACAAAGTGCAAGAGTTGAAGCGATTGAAAGGTCAATATCGCCCGTCATAATAACCGGGGCCACACCCAGAGCCAGGAGACCAAGCACAGTCGCATTGAGGGCCATCGTCTGTAGATTGAACGGCGAGAGGAAATCGCTCGACACAGCCGAGCTTCCCACAATGACAAGGACAATGAGCAAGCAGAGTCCGACCTCCCAGCGCATCGCCAGGCGTATAACCTCACTCATTGGCGAGTCACCCTTGCTGCTCGCTGTATTCTGCACGCGGAACTTCATCGTACTCACTCGCTCGCCTCCGTTCTAGCAACATACTCAGTCCCATCACCCCTTTCCTGATTGGCACGTGCTGCCGGTTGTTGCAGCCTGTATGCCAGGTAGGCATAAATAGCAATTGCGCAGATAATCGCCACCCCCTGGAGCGTCTGCTGAGCAAAGATAGAGATCTTGAGCAGGGCTAGAATATTTTCAATCTCCAGCAGCAGCACAGCCCCCAACGCGGCTCCCAGTGGAGAGCCAGAGCCACCGAAGAGGCTAACTCCACCAATGACCGCCGCAGCGATCACCGTCAATTCAAAGCCCGCACCGGCAGTGGCATCGACATTACCATACTGTGCAGTAAAGAGGAGACCCCCGAAACCTGCCAGGGCACCGCACGCGACGAAAGCCTCAATTGTACGTCGTCGCGTGGGAATAGCCATGTAACGTGCTGCCTCTGGATTAGAACCCATGGCATAGAGATCCCTTCCCCAGCGCATCATGTACATTACAAAGCTGAATAGTATAACGCATACCGCCGCAATCCAGACGAAACTGCCGATACCCAGCCACGAGGTTGTGTAGAGCTGACCCAACCAGGACGGCAACTGATAGGCATACACCTGTGAGCCCCCGGAAGCGACCACTTGCAGTCCACCGTAGATCGAAAGCGTCGCCAGGGTGGCAATAATGGCGGGCATACGAGCGAAGCTAATCAGCAGCCCATTGCCATGCTGTAGGAAGAAGCACGGCTATCAGTACCACACCCACGCCACTCGATAAACCGAGATGACTGAGGACCGACCCGGTGATGAACGCTGAGAGACCAAGAATCGTGCCTACGCTGAGATCGATCTGCCGCGATAGCAAAACCAGAGACTCGCCAATAGCGACAATAGCCACGACCGCCGCGTTGTTCAGCATTTCCCGGAGGTTGACGCTATCGCGAAAGGCCGGAACGACGATAGCGGCCATGACAGCGACAATGAGGACAATAGCGATCAAGCCCATTTCTCGCACCTGAAATAGCTTTGCCAACTGAGCGCGGTATGTACTTATGCCATGCCGTATAGTAGGTTGTGTACTCATGCCGACACCTCCTGGTTTGCCAATCCAGAGGCCGCCGCCAGAACGGTCTGACTATCCACCGGGCAATCGAAGGTACCGGTGATGCGTCCTTTGCGCATGGCAATGAGCCGGTCGCACATTGAGCGCACCTCCTCCATTTCTGAAGAGATGAGGATAATCCCCACGCCAGCCTGAGCCAGTTCAGAGATAATCGCCAGGATATCGGCCTTAGCCCCCACGTCAATGCCATGTGTAGGCTCGTCCAGTATAAGGACACGTGGCTCGGCGGCTAGCCATTTCGCCAGCACAACCTTCTGCTGGTTGCCGCCCGAAAGGCTAGCGGCAATACGATCTCGTCGCCCTGGCTGTAGTCGAACGCGCAAGGCAAGCGTATCGGTCATGCGATTAACAAGTGTTTTCTGTACGACGCCAAGGCGAGACAGTTTTTGCCAGATAGACATAGTAACATTGAAAGGGATTGACATGGTCGGAACCAACCCATGAGCAATGCGGTTCTCCGGCAGATACATCAAGCCACAGCTAATGGCATGGCGAGGGGAGCGTGGTTGAAACGGATGGCCCTCCAGGATGATTCTGCCTCTATCGAAAGGATCGATGCCGAACAACGCCTGCGCCAACTCGGTTCTCCCAGCCCCAACGAGACCAGCGAAGCCGAGAATTTCGCCACGACGTAGCGTGAATGAAATATTCTCAAAATAGCCTTCGCGCGTGAGACCCTGCACTTCCAGAATTGTTTCGCCCAACTTTGCAGGCCGCTTGGGGTAGAGTGTCGAAACCTCACGACCGACCATGTGCCGGATAAGATTGGGGATTGTCACTTCAGCAGTGCGCATCTCAGCTACTTTTTGTCCATCACGCAGCACAATCACGCGATCAGTCCACTGATAGACCTCTTCAAGTCGGTGGCTGATAAACAGCACAGACACACTACGAGCTTTAAGATTCTGCACAATTTTGTAGAGAGAAGCAACCTCGCGCGCAGAAAGCACGGCGGTTGGCTCATCCAGGATTAATACCTGAGCACCGCTAGAGAGCGCTTTAGCGATCTCCACAAGCTGCCGTTCGGCAACACGCAGTTGGTACACTGGAGTATGAGGATCGATATGCAGATCGAGTTGCTCAAGGAGTTCACGAGCTTGATTGTGCATCGAATTCCACGCAATGACTCCCCGCTGCGTCATTTGATGCCCGGCGAAAATATTTTCCGTAATGGAGAGGTCGGGAAAGAGCATTGGCTCCTGATACATGGCGGCAATACCGGAGTCACGTGCCGCACGAGGAGAGGCAAATTGACGTTCGTTGCCCTGCACAATGATCGTTCCTTGAGCGGGCTGCACTATCCCGGTGAGGATCTTCACCAAAGTGGACTTGCCCGCGCCATTCTCTCCCACCAGGCCCACCACCTCACCAGGCGACAGAGCAAAGCTCACACCGCGCAGCGTCTCTACTACACCGTAGCTATGACGAATATCGTGTAACTCAACAACAGGTCTCATTCTACATACCCTTTGGAAAAATCCAACATTGGATGTGCCTGCTGGCATAGAGAAAAAGTTGCAAACGATTCCAGTTTCGTTACCACAATACTAACATCAAAAATTTTCCTCGTCAACCCTAAAATAGACCATTTTCTCCTGAAGACTATTTTCGAATTTTCAGCCATTTAAGAAATATATGTTGCCATAATGATGTCCGTATGGGTTGTATCCCTTGGTATTACTGTAACTATTCAGGTCTCCTCTCTCGTTGATACCTCACCGCCTATGGCGGTTCGCAAGGTTTTTTCTCTGACTGCAGTGGGTTTTGTCGCCGCAGGAGTATCATAACTAGCCTTGACAAAGAAATATTATGATGGTATAAATTAGAAACGAAACTGGAATCGATTACATTTTCTCCTTTATCGGTGTTACAGGCGCAGAAGAACTGATGAAAGGATTGCCAGGCCTATGTCATCACAGCAAGTTAGCGGGTCTGACCGCCGAGAGTGGTTTCGTACCATGCTTCTGATCCGGTCCTTTGAGGACAAAGTGCAGCGACTCTTCATGCAGGGACTCATCCCCGGCACTACACACCTCTGTCAGGGTCAGGAAGCGGTATCTGTCGGTGCCGTTAGCGCTCTTGCCTCCACTGATTATCTGACTATCACCTACCGGGGACACGGTCAGGCATTAGCACGCGGTATCGACCCCGAAGCCGCCTTCGCCGAATTGATGGGTCGCGAGACGGGTATTTGCAAGGGGCGAGGAGGATCAATGCACCTCACAGATTTCTCACGCGGGCTCATCGGAGCTTTTGCAATTGTGGGTGCCGGTCTGCCCGTCGCGCTAGGAGCCGCGATGTCGGCCAGGCTAAGGGGAACGTCAGCAGTCGCCATGACATTTTTCGGCGACGGTTCCACGAACATCGGAACATTTCACGAGGCCCTCAACATGGCCAGCGTATGGAAAGCCCCGGTCGTTTTCGTCTGTGAGAACAACCTGTATGGAGAGTATAGCCCACAGCGCACAACGACCCCCCTCGACGACCTGGCGGCGAGAGCAAGTGCTTATGCAATGGAAGGCGTGGTTGTTGACGGAAATGACGTGGATGCCGTTTACAAAGCCGCCGCAACGGCGGTCGAGCGGGCACGCGCTGGAGAAGGACCTACGCTACTAGAATGTAAGACGTATCGTTACAGCGGACACTCAAGAAGCGACCCGGCGAAATACCGCAAACCGGGAGAACTTGAGGCCTGGAAGGCCAGAGATCCTATCAAACTGTTGGGACAAGCTCTGGCAACTGAGGGCCTGCTTAGCACTGCGGAGCAGGAGACGACACGCCGGGAGGTTCAGCAATTGATTGATGCCGCCGCTGAGCGTGCTGCTGCCGCCCCCTGGCCCAAACAAGAGGAGATCAGCCGCTATGTCTACGCAGAGTGAGACCAGAGACGCAAACGATATTTCCGCCAGCGAGATGAACTACCGTCAGGCCATTCGTACCGCTCTTGCAGATGAATTACATGCGGACAGCAGCGTTATTTTACTCGGCGAAGATATCGGTGCCGCAGGAGGATCGTTTAAGACCACCGAAGGACTGATCGAAGAGTTCGGCCCGGCGCGCATAATGGATACACCTATCGCGGAAAATGGCTTCGTCGGAGCAGCACTGGGTATGGCCGTTACCGGAATGCGCCCCGTCGTCGAGATCATGTTCTCCGACTTCCTGCTCACCGCAGCCGATGCCCTGATGAACGAAGTCTCGAAATTCCGCTTCATGTCAGGAGGCCAGGCGAACGTACCTCTCACCATACGCGCGATTGGAGGTGCCACAGGACGATTTGGCTCTCAGCATTCAGCAACCGGTGAATCCTGGTTTATGCAAGCACCCGGTCTCCTGATCGTTACCGCCAGTTCTCCCGCCTCAGCTTATGGTTTGCTGCGCGCCTCTATACGCCTGGACAACCCGGTACTCTTTATTGAGCATAAAGGAATGTATGCGCTCAAGGGCCTGGTAGACCGTTCAGCGCGTTTGCCAGAAGTGAGCAAGGCTGAGATTGTGCGAGCGGGGCAGGATGTAACAATCGTCGGCACCCTCCTTATGGTGCAACGCTCACTACAGGCAGCGGAGGCCTTAGCCGGAGAGAATATCCAGGCCGAAGTCATCGACTTGCGCTGGATCACCCCCCTCGATATCGAGACAATCAGCCAGAGCATCTCACGCACAAGGCGACTGGTCATCGTTGAGGAACAGGTCCATGCAGGTGGATGGGGGGCAACAATCATTAGTATGCTAGCACAGCGAGGGCTACTGAAAGATATTGCAGTGTGTGCAGTTAGTATGCCATTCGCGTCGGTCGCCTTTAGCCCGGTGCTGGAAGATGCGGCGGTGCCAGGTGCTGACCAAATTGCTACGGCAGTACGATCTTTAGTGCGTGAGTGAGGGATATGCATTGAGTATCATGAAACAGGATTCGAATCTCAGCACATTGCGTCCTTGCAGGCCAATCATCCGAAGCTACCTATCGAAAGGATCGAGACGATTGCACTGCGCGTTCCATTAAACAAGCGCTACAGCGGCAGCGCCTATTCGATGGTCAATCGTTGTACGATCATCACCCGGCTGTACACACACGATGGTCTCGTAGGCGAAGTATATACGGGAGACACCGACGCGGAACAAGAGAGTATTGTGCGCATCATCCACGAGGAACTGGCTCCAGCGCTCATGGGACACGACGCTATGAGCCCGGATCGCTGCTGGCAGGCGATGCAGCCAGCGACCTATGATATCCTGAGAGATCGCGGATTGGCGCTGCAAGCTATCGCGTGCCTGGATACTGCCATCTGGGATGCTTTCGGCAAAGCGGTCGGTCTGCCACTCTTCCGCTTATGGGGAGCATACCGGGACACGCTTCCGGTAATAGTGATTGGCGGCTATTATGGACTCGACCGATCTCAGATAATGGAACAGATGCAGCAATACAAGAGCATGGGATTTGCCGGATGTAAGTTTAAAGTCGGGGGAGCATCAGCGCAGCAGGACGCCGAACGTGTAAGAGCTGCTCGTGAAGCGGTTGGTGATCAATTTATCCTGCTCGTTGATGCCAATCAGGGTTATACACGCGAGCAAGCGGTGGAGTTCGCGCGACGCGTCGCCGACCAGAGTATTCGCTGGTTCGAGGAGCCCTGCCGCTGGTTCAACGACCGCCGATGGATGCGTGACGTGCGCTACATGACGGGAATGGCTATTGCCGCAGGTCAGAGCGAGTCCACAGTAGCCGGAGTACGGGATCTGATCGTCGATGATGCTATTGATGTGTGCAATTTCGACAGTTCCTGGGGAGGTGGACCCACCGTATGGCGCAAAATCGCCAGCCTGGCAACGGCATTTGGTATCGAGATGGGCCATCATGAGGAGCCACAGGTCTCCGCACATCTCCTCGCCAGCATTCCACACGGGACCTATATTGAGTGCTTCGACCCGGATCGCGACCCCATATTCTGGAATCTGTTCAGTAACCGCCCCACCTTTACTGATGGCATGTATGCCGTGCCGGACAAACCGGGCCTCGGCATCGAACTAAATACAGATTATGTTGAACGTTATTGTGTGGATAAGCGCCTGACCCAAAAATAATCAGAGGATACATGAAAGGGGTCTGAGGATCGATGGCGAAAGATATCGTGATGCCGAAAATGGGTTATGACATGACCGAAGGGAGACTCCTGCGCTGGATCAAGCGCGAGGGAGACTTTATTGAGGCGGGCGAGATCATTGCCGAAATCGAAACCGACAAGGTATCTATCGAGATGGAGGCTTTTGATTCCGGGATACTGCGACGTATCATAGTGCAGGAAGGAGAAATGGCAAACATAGGTGAGCCAATCGCCATCCTGGCTGAGCCAAACGAGATACCGACAACTGAAGATAGCTCTCCGCAGCCAGTTCCTTCCGAAGCGGGGACATCTTCCGCTCCCACCTCTATGACTGCAACTCAGGCTCCAAATGCAACATCTACAACACCGCTACAAGAGCCAGCCAGCCCCGACAAGACACTATCCAAAGAGCAACCCCTGACACGTCTGCAGCAGACAATGGGCCGCCGCATGGCGGAGAGCAAAGCGGCGATACCGCATTTCTACTTAACGACGCACGTAGATATGTCAGAGGCACTGGCGCTGCGAGAGAAACTGAACGCGCAGGCAGCCGAGGACACGAAAATCTCAGTGAACGACCTTGTCATTAAGGCGGCATCCCTGGCATTGTTCCGCTTCCCTACGCTCAATGCCTCACTCGCTAACGATAGGTTAATCCTCCACGACGAAATTTCCATCTGTGTAGCAGTGGCGATTGAAGATGGACTGGTTACACCTGTCATACATAACACCAACCAGAAAACGTTAGAGCAGATCTCACAGGAGACAAAGCGCCTCATCGAGCAGGCCCACGCTGGTAGAGGTCGTACGGAGGACTACGATGGCGGAACCTTTACGGTAAGCAATCTCGGTATGCTCAACATCGACACCTTCGCGGCAATCATCAATCCGCCGCAAGCCGCTATTCTTGCCGTTGGGACCGTGCAACGCGTGCCCGCCTACCGAGGGGAAGAACTGGTGCCTTGTGAGAGAATGAATATAACACTCTCGGCGGACCACCGGGTGGCCGATGGAGCCAAGGGCGCTCGTTTCCTGCAAGAAGTGCGGGATAATCTGGAGCATCCAGAACGACTACTTGATGAGTGAGGTTAGAAGTGTGTATGATTAAAGCATTTTATGAATAAAATAAGGTGAGATAGATGCTCCCGAAAGAGAACAAAGAACGGGGTCAAAGCCAGAATACCAGCAAGAGACCGAGCATGCGGCAAGTCGCAGAACTTGCCGGTGTGGGAGTTTCAACGGTTTCGCGCGTGATTTCAAATCATCCCGATGTCAGTCCCAAGATGCGAGCACGCGTCTCGATGGCAGTCCAGGAACTGGGCTACGAACCCGATTTTCTAGCGCAAAGCCTGCGACGCGGCGCCACGCAATCCATTGGCTTCGCCCTGAGTGATATCACAAACCCGGTAGTGACTCAGATCATTCATGGCGCGGAGGAGGCGCTGCGCAATGCCGGTTACTCATTGCTCGTCATGGACTCCGAGCGCAACCCGGTGCTTGATACCGAGCATATTCACTTCCTACACAGCAGACATGTTGATGGCTTGATCTTTCTGGCCACGAGTGAGCGCCGCAAGGCGACCATAGATGCGCTGGCGGCGCGAGATATCCCCGTAGTGATAATTGATCGCGATCTTCCCAAACGCCTGCGCGCAAGTGCAGTGTTAACAGATCACCAATCAGGCATGGCAGCAGCCGTTGGACATCTGCTCGATCTAGGCCATCGTCGTGTCGGCCTGGTATCATGGCCTCTCGACCTGCGACCTGGCCGCGAACGCCTGGCAGGTTTAAGACAGGCCTACGCTGAGCGGAACCTGCCGGATACCTCTATTCCTATTACAGGCTTCACAATCGAGCAAGGAGAAGCCGCCACGCTTGAGCTACTGGACTTACCTGTGAAGCCAACAGCTATCATCGCGGGTAGCAATCAGCTTCTGATCGGCTGCCTGCGTGCTCTTGTCAAACGCAGACTGCGGCCTGGCATCGATATCGCCTTCGTGACCTGTGACGATGTCCCCCTGGCCGAACTCTTTACGCCACCACTCGCGGTTATCGAACGCGATAACGTCGCGACGGGACGTGTTGCCGTAGAATTGCTTCTACGTCGCATCAATGGGCGAGATAAACCCGAAACGGTTATCCTGGAAACAAACTTCCTGCCTCGCGCCTCGTGTTGTCCACCGCGCACGTAGTGACGCGAAGCAAATATGAGTAAAAATGGAGGAGCAAAGCATGATCAGGCGAGCATTTCTTATGCGGTTGAAGCCCGGTGGGTTGGCCGAATATAAAAAAAATCACGACCAGATATGGCCCGAACTGGTCGCGGAGATCAAGGCATCTGGCATCAAAAGTATGACTATTTTTGAAGATGACCCGGTGCTAATCCTCTATTCAGAAATTGAGAACGAAGAGGCATGGGACAAACTCTGGAGTTCCAAAATACATGACCGTTGGTCAGAACTCATGAACCCCTTAATGGAATTCCGCCCAGATGGCCTTGTCGAGTCGAAACCGGTACGTGAAATCTTCCACCTGGAGTAGGCATTGTGGTGAGGAACTCGATGAGCATGAGTTCCTTACCGCTATTTACCCCCCTCATGAAGGAGGAACAGCGTATGGAAAAGCTACGCTTAGGAGTAATTGGAGCCGGATCATGGGCGGTAGCTTCGCATCTGCCCAATCTGCTCAGGTATGCAGATGTTATCGATTTTGTCGCAGTCAATCGTATTGGGCGTGAACAACTGGAGCGCATTCGCTCACATTTTGGTTTTAAGATTGCCAGCGAAGACTACCATGACATCATTAACGCTGGCATAGATATTTGCATTATCTCCAGTCCCGCAGCACTCCACTATGAACATGCTAGAGCAGCTTTAGAGGCAGGCGCACACATCCTTATCGAGAAACCGATGACACTCGATCCCAAACACGCCTGGGATCTTGTAGAGATAGCTAAACGGATGAATCGTCATGCAGTTGTCTCCTTTGGTTGGAACTATAAGCCTATGGTACGCGATGCCAAAGTGCTTATGGAAGCGGACGGAGGAATCGGTGAGATTGAGCAGGTCATGATACAAATGTCTTCGTCAACCCGCGAGCTGCTTTCAAACACCGGAGTCTACCCGGATGCCTCTGCCGAAGCCGTACCGGATACAGCCACCTGGACAGATCCATCGCTATCTGGTGGAGGCTATGGACAGGCGCAGCTCTCTCATGCACTTGGATTAGCACTTTGGTTAACCGGGCTCCGTGGGCAAGAAGTCTTTGCATTTATGGGGGCACCGCCTTCCGCGCCGGTTGAGCTGTATGACGCTATCTCACTGCGCTTCGATAACGGGGCAATTGGCTCCTTAGCTGGCGGATCAAGCTACAACGGCGCTGATGATGACAAACACCTCTTGGACGTGCGAGCTTTTGGGGCAAAAGGACAGTTCCATGTTGATCTGCAACGAGAGACTATTTACCGCTATCGTAACCCAGGTGAGGCTGTGGAGTTACCAATTGAGCCAGGTGCCGGTATATACGATTGCGTGGGACCCATAAATACCCTGGTAGAGCTGGCTCTTGGCCACGGCGTTGAAAACTGCTCACCACTCGAACTGGGAGCCCGTACAGTTGAGATTCTTGACGCAGCCTATCGCAGCGCTCACAGCAGAGCAATAGAGACGGTCAACCATGCCTGACCCAGATGGTCTGTGGCGCCTATCGTCGTCTATTAAAAGGAGATCAACGCGTGGGAGATTTGACAGGCTTCTACGAAAGAATAGCACGCTGCCAGGCTGACTACCATGAACGCCCCA
>WNFL01002756.1_pt3 | contig 17169 bp, 16 predicted proteins | sample 5400361 | NCBI WGS metagenome assembly WNFL01 (sample SAMN13153351, study PRJNA577476) | soil metagenome | isolation source: 40 cm soil on Douglas fir-dominated hillslope | place: USA:California | collected 2013-09-17 | reverse complement strand
CGCGCGGCAGGTCCATCCACGGCTTGTCGCCTTCCGGCGTGATCACCGACTGGTACATGCCGCCCCTGCGGTAGTTGATCGCCCGCACCTGGTACTCGACGCAGGTCGTGTAGCGCTGCGGGCCGAGATAGCCCGGCGCCTCGCCGAACGGCCCTTCGACGACGCGCTTGCCGGGCACCAGCGCGCCCTCGATTACAATTTCCGCATCGGCCGGGATTAAAAAATCGTCGCCCCAGGTCGCCGACGCGGTGAGTCTCAGCGGCTCCTGCAGATAGCCGCCGATCACGTCGTACTCGCTCACCTCGAACGGCCCGCTGTAGCAGGCGCCCATGTGGTAGGCGGGATGGTGGCCGAGCACGGTCGCCACCGGGGTCTCCATCTTGTTCGCTTCGTAGTCGCGGTAGATCTTCCACAGGTGGCGCGGCGAGGCGTAGAGCGCGGTGGTGTTTTTGGTCTTCACCTCCATGCGGTGGTACGAGACGTTGTAGATGCCGCTCTTACGGTCTTTGGTGATCGTGGAGAGGACGATATACGGGCCGCCGTCCATGTAGTGGTGGCGCATCACCGGCAGCTCGAAGAGGTCGACGTCTTTCCCCGTCTTGACGATCTCTTTTACCGGCGCCTGCTTGGCGTCGACGATCGTCGGCGGGACCCTGCGCTCTTCGCGCTCGAGGCAGACCTCGGCCATCTGCGACCGGCTCGTCTCCTTCGGCACGCCGAGCGCGATCTGGGTTTTGCGCTGCGAGATCTCGCAGTTCATCACGAGCTTGAAGTCGCTGCTCGGCTTGCCGTGCAAGTTCAGGGGTTTGTCGAAGACGAGAATGGGGAATTTCTTCTGCGCGCCGAGGTGCTTGATGATCGCGGTCACGTCGTAATGGGCGGGATCGACTTCCTTGCCGACGTGCACGATCTCGTTCGGGATCTCGCGCCGGCAATCCTCCAGAAAAGTGCGCAGGCTCTTGGGCATGAAATTCCTCCCGGGACAAGCGAAAAAATGCTTACCACATTCCTACATCCAGTTTCGGCGCAAAGTCAATGAACGGGAAATTCGCCGGAACAACGGTCGTCCCGATCCGTCATTCCCGTGAAAGCATGTCCTGAGCGCAGTCGAAGGACGGGAATCCGGTCTTTGTTGATAAACCGGACTCCCGCTTCCGTGGCTCGACCAGCTCGCCACCCTGAGTCCATCGAAGGGCGGGAGTGACTCGGAGGTCCCAAGGTTGCAGGTTAAACTTTTATTGGCCTGGAGTCGACTAGGCGGATGCGCCGTTCATCTTGAACAGCCGCATGAGGTTTTTGCCCAGGATCTTTTCCTTTTCTTCTTCCGCCAGGCCGGCCATCGCCTGGATCGGCGCGATCGTGTTGGGCCAGGTGGAGATCGCGTCGCCGTGGTCGAAGTCGCTGCCGATGATGATGTTGTGGTCGGGCCAGACCTTGACGATCTCCGGCAGGTAGGTCTCCCACGACACCGCGGCGATATAAAAGTGCCGGAAGTATTCGCCGGGGGATTTCTTGAGCTTGTTCTCGCCCTTGAAGAACTGCTTGACCGCGGTCGAGACCGGCGCCTCGGCGGGCATGTGGTGGTCGAGCATGGTCATGAGCCAGGGCACCCAGCCGATGCCGCCTTCGAAAAACGCCATGCGGAGCGAGGGAAAGCGGTCGAGCACGCCGCTGAAGATGAGGCGCGCCGCCGTGACCATGTAGGTGAGCGGGAAGCCGAGCGCGGTGGGGAAAAGCGGAAAGCCTTCGTAGCGCTCGCTGCCGATGAGCCACGGGTGGCTGTGCTGGTGCTCGTAGACGCGCGCCCCGGGATGGACGAGCACCGGGATGTCGAGCCGGCAGATCTCTTCGTAGAGCGGCCACAGGACTTCCGAATCGAGGTCGCCGTCGCCGTAGCCGCCGCTCAACTTCACCGCCTTGAGCCCGAGCTCTTCCACCGAGCGGCGCAGCTCGCGAACGGCTTCTTTGATGTCGGGCAGATAGACCCAGCCGACGCCGATGAACTCCGGGCGGCCCTGGATATCTTCGGCGACCGTGTCGTTGTAGGCGCGCGCGAGCTGCCGGCCGAGCTCCGGGTCGAGCTCGTAGATCAATTGCCGGTTGTCGGGGATCAAGACCTGGCGGTCGAAGCCGTCTTTTTTCATGTACTCGCGGCGGATGTCTAAGTTCCAGCGGCCTTCCTTGAACGAGTGGACGACGTTGCCGTCGCGGTAATAGGTGGCGATCTTCCCCGCGACCCGCTCGCCGAATCGTATATACTTGCCGTTGTCGTCTTTGATCTCCACCCGGCCGCGGCCGGGGTGCTGAACCCGGTCGATGAAGCGGACCGGCCAATAATGCGTGTCTCCGTCGATGTACACGAGAGCCTCCTATCGATTCAGTTCTTGACGCCGTAGGTCTCGAAGAGCCGCGCGATAAACCCGCTCTGCTCCAGGCCGCGGAGGATGCGGTCGTCGATCATCTCCTCCACCTTTATCTTCTCGGCGGCGGGAGTGCGCAGCTTCATGAGGCGCTGGATGTTGCGCAGCCCCTCGACGGTCGGGAAAGGCTTCCGCTCGACGCTCTTGATCACGTCCTGGTAGCCTTCTTCGGCGACCGAAGCGTCGGACAATTTCAGCCGCTTCATGATCGTCGCGACGACCTGCGGCTTGTTTTTCGGCGCCAGGCTGAAGGCGATTCCTTCCAGCAGCCCTTTGAGAACGCTTTCCAGCGCGTCGCGCCGCTCCTGGAGGTACGGCGCTCTCACGATCAGGCCCTGGCCCGAGAACGGGATGCCGCTGTCGAAGAGCTCGGAGAGAATCGTGAAGCCTTTTTGCTTGAGCCGGCGGCTGAAGACGCCGTCCAGCACCGTGGCGTCGATCTGTCCGGATTCCAGCGCCTGCGCGAGCACGGTCTGGTCGCCGATCACGAGGACGTTGATGTTGTCGCGGCGGGGATCGACGCCGACGTGCTCCAGCCCCAGCATCCCGGCCATCCAGATCGTGCCGCCGATGCTCTGGACGCCGAAGCGCCGGCCGCGGAGGTCTTTGGCGGTTTTGATCGCGGGCGCGGCGACCAGATCGTAGCCCAGATGGTTGGTGAGCGAGGCGATCATCTTGAGATCGGCGCCGCCGAGCACCGCCGCCATGACGGAAGAGCCTCCGGTGTAGCCGATCTTGACGTCGCCGGCGGTCAGCGCGGCGACCAGCACCGGCGCCTGGCGGATGAAGATCGTGCTCGCCGGGACGCCGTACTTGGCGAAAAAGCCGTGGTCCTCGGAGATCCAGAGCGGCGCGACCCGGGCGTTCATGGCGGCGTGGGCGATGACGATCGGGGCGGGCGCCGAAGCGGCGTGCGAGACGACGCCGGGGCTTAACGCGAGTAAAAGGAGAAAAATCCCGATCAGCGGGCGCACGGTTTCCTGCCTCTTCGAGAGAACTCAAGCAACGGACGAGCTTCCGGCTACAGGTTCAACAGGCGCGCCGCATTCTCGCCGAGCAGCTTGTCCTTTTGCCTGGCCGTGATGTCCTGCCGCGCCTTCAAGCCGGCGACCGTATGCGGATACTCGGAATCGAAGTGCGGGTAGTCGGTCGCCATCAGGATGTGATCGTCGCCCAGCTCCGCGAACGGCCGCGCCAGGTCCTTCTCGTCCGCCTCGCAGGTGAAGTAGCAGTTGCGCCGGACGTATTCCGAAGGCGGCATCTTGAGAGCGCCCTTCAGCTGGGAAAAGTCCTGCGCCCATTCCCAGTCGTCGTCCATCCGGTGCATCCAGTAGAGCGGGAACTCGGCGCTGCACTCGAAGAAGACGACCTTCAACTTGGGGAACTTCTCGAAAATGCCGCCGAGCACGAGCGCGATGAGCGCCGGCGTACAGTTCATCGGCCGGCCGAGGACGTGGGTCTTGAAGAAATTGTCGAAGCGGTCGACCAGATCGCCGTTGCTGTTCGGGTGGCAGAAGAGCGGCACGTTCAGCTCTTCGGCCGCCAGGTAGTAGTCGTAGTAATCCGAGCTGTCGAGGTTCCGGCTGCCGCAGTAGGGCACCAGGTGGCCGGCCTTGAAGCCGAGCTCTTTCACCGCGCGCCGGAGCTCGCCGGCCATCGCCTCGGGGTAGCCGCCGGACGCCATCGCGCAGGGCAGAAAGACGTCCTCGTAGCCCTTGACGAGATTGGCGACCCAGTTGTTGTAGCAGCGCGCGAGCTGGCCGCCGAGCGGGCCGATGTTCTGCGTGGCGATGCTGATCTGGGTCGGAAAGATGATCTGCTTTTCCACGCCCTCTTTCTTGATGCCCTCGCGCCTTACTTCCATGTCGTAGCCGGCCACCTGCCGCGCCGCGATCTCGCCGCCGCGCCAGCCGTATTCGGGATCGTAGATATAGGGATGGCTGTGCGCCGCCTTCCCCTGCGGGCTGATCGGGTCGAGCGTGTGGAGGAACTTGGTCTTATGGTGCTTGCCGTCGCCCGTGCGCACCGGCGTGAACCGCGCGTAGGGCTCCTCGAGCTTGTAGATCTCGTCGAGGAAATAACTGTCGCGCAGGTGAGAATCCAGATCGATAATCATGGGTCACCTCTTAAAGAAATAGTTCGCCTACTTCCCGCCTAAAATCTTCATGAAGGATTTATCGATCAGATCATCCACCGGGAACTTACGCTTGATCATTCCGGCCTCGAACTGATCCTCGATAACCGCCGGAATCGCCTTATCCGCGATGGCGCCGCTCATCGGGAAGGAGTTACGGTACTCGTCGTAGCCCCTGGGAGCGTACGCCGGATCGATCTTCACATACTGCCGGATCGCCTTGACCGCATCCGCTTTGTTTTCCAAAGTATGTTTAACGCCCCGCTGATAAGCGCGCAAAAACTTCACGACCTGGTCTTTTTCCCTGGCCAGCCAGGACTCCCGGGCCGCAAACGTTTCGTACGGCCATTCTGGAAAAATCCCTTTGAGGTCGTAGAGCCTGTTATAGCCTTGGGCTTTCGCGATGTCGGTTACCGGAAACCAGACGATGCTCGCGTCAACCGAGCCGGCGGCAAGCGCGGCGAAGCGCGCCGGGGTGCTGCCGATCTGCAAAATCGTCACTTCTTTGGGATGGACGCCGAAATGCTGCAACGTCGCCCGCGTTAAATAATCGGTGAGAGAGCCGAAGCGGCTGATGGCGAACTTCTTGCCCTTGGCGTCTTTCATCGATTTGAAATTGGGATGGGAATATAACTCGAACGGCATGAGATTGGAGATGCCCCAGAAGTTTTTTATGTCGAAACCCGCGGCGCGGCCGCCGATGGTTTCCACGAAAGCGCTGCCCATGACCTGGACGTCGCCGCCCATGAGAGCCTGCAGATTGGTCGACCCGGCGTTGAACATGACGAAGATGACGTCCAGGCCCTCGTCCCTGAAGAAGCCCCTTTCCTGCGCGACGTAGACCGGCAGGAAGGCGATGTTCACGGACGATAGGCCGACGACGATTTTCGACTGGGCGAAGAGCGGAGGCGCGCATAAGAAAAAAAAGAACAGCAGCGACAGCAGCGAGCGGCGCATGGCGTCCTCCGATTCAGATGACCGACTGCTCGGGCAGAATGGTCTTCAGCACCCTGAGGTAGTTGCCGCCCAGAATGAGAGCGATATCGCTTTCCTTGTAGCCGCGGCGGCCGAGGCGGTCGATCAGGTTGGGCAGGTCCTCGATCTCCTCGAAGTCCTTGACGTAGGTGCGCTGGTGCAGCGGGTGGTGCTGGTCCTTCAGCGTGCGCGGGCCGTCGTACTTGATGAAGTCCATCCCCAGCGCGATGTGCTCGATGCCGGCGAGATTCACCATGTAGTCGATGTGCCCCAGCAGGTCGTCGATGGTGGCGTCTTTTTTGGCCACGCGCTCCGGGAGGGCCAGGATTCCCACCAGGCCGCCCTGATCGGCGATCGCCTTGATCTGATCGTCGGCGAGGTTCCGCGGGTTGTCGAGCATGCCGCAGGCGTTGGCGTGGCTCACTATCAGCGGCGCCTCGGCGGCATCGAGCGACTGGAAAAATCCCTCGCGGTTCATGTGGGCGAGGTCCACGACCATGCCCAGGCGGTTCATCTCCTTGATGACCTCGACGCCGAAGCGCGTGAGGCCGCCCTTGGTGCGGTTTTCCCAGACGCCGTCGCCCAATTCGTTCCGGAAGTTCCAGGTAAGCTGCATCGAGCGGAGCCCGAGGCGATAAAAGTTCCTGAGCTGGTGGATGCTGCCCTGGAGCGGCATTCCGCCCTCGAAGTGGAGGAGGAACGAGACCTCGCCCGGGCGGACCTGCTCGGGCAGATCGGACCGCGTGCGGACGAGCGAGAGCATCCCCTCCGAGCGCGGCGCCTCTTCCAGGAACATGTCGATGTTTTCCAGCGCGGTTTCGAGATAGCGGCCGGTGTTCTGCGAATGGGAATAGGAATCGCCGCTGACGGCGTAGACGCAGACGTTGATGCCGTCGCGGATCAGCCGCGGGGCGATGGCGTCGCGGAGCGGCGCCTCCTCGCCCACCGACTTGCGGTAAAGCTGCTCGTAGACGTCCCGGTGGCCTTCGACCACCACCTGTTTCTTAAGGATTTCGCGCGGGTCCATGCGGCTTCCTTTTCCCTTGAAGATCGCCTATGCTTGGGGTAGTAATAGCGACAAACCAAACCGGACGCAAGCGCTATTTCCTTGACATTTCCACTGAGAAAACACGTTTTTCGGCTGATCCCCGTCCTGTTGTTTTTAGCGGCCCTGTCCTCCTGCGGGCGATCCTCCGCGACCGGCGACGGCCGGACCTTCCGCGTCAATCTCTCGACCGAGCCGCCGAGCCTCGACTGGTCGCTGGCGACCGACCACGTCTCGCTCAACGTCATCGCCAATCTCATGGTCGGGCTCACCGAGTTCGACAAGAGCTTGAAGACCGCGCCGGTCATCGCCAAGTCGTGGGACGTGCTCGACGGCGGGCGCCGGATCGTTTTCCACCTGCGCGAAGACGCGGCGTGGAGCGACGGCGTGAAGGTGAAGGCCGAGGATTTCGAGTATTCGTGGAAGCGGCTCCTCGATCCCAAGACCGCTTCCCAGTACGCCTACATTCTATTCGACATCGTCAACGCCGAGGAGTTCCAGCAGGGAAAATTGACCGACGACGGCCAGGTCGGCGTCAAGGCCCTCGACGACGCGACGCTGGAGGTGCGGCTCAAGCACCCGACGTCCTATTTTTTATCGATCACGACGTTCGAGGTCACCTTCCCGCAGCGGAGAGACGTGGTCGAGAAATACGGCACGCAATGGACCGAGCCCGGGCACATCGTCACCAACGGCCCCTTCCTCCTCGACTCGTGGAAGCACGAAAACGAGATCCGGCTCAAGGCCAATCCCGGCTTTTTTCTCGGCAAGCCGGCGATCGAGCGGGTCGAGATGTTCATGATCACGGAAAAAACCACGGCCGTGAGCATGTACGATCAGGGCCAGCTCGATTTCCTCGACAACGACAGCATCCCGCCGCTCGAAAAGCCGCGGCTCGCCAAGAGCCCCGGCTACAAGCCGGTGCCGCAGCTCCGCGGCGAGTATTACGCCTTCGCCGTCGACCGCAAGCCGTTCGACGATCCGCGCGTGCGCAAGGCGTTCGCCATGGCGATCGACCGCAGCGTCTTTCCGAAGATCCTGCACGGCGGCGAGCTGCCGGCGACTTCGTGGATCCCGCCCGGCATGCTGGCCCACAACCCGAAGATCGGGCTGATGTACAACCCGCCGGAGGCGCGGCGGCTGCTCCGCGAGGCGGGATATCCGGACGGCAAGGCCTTCCCGCAGGTGACGCTGGTTTATAATACCAAAGAAGACAACAAGCTCGTCGCCGAGGCGATCCAGAGCATGTGGAAGAACAACCTGCGCGTCCTGGTGCGCCTGGAGAACCTCGATTGGAAGGTTTACTTGAAGCGGCTGCAGAACGATCCGCCGCCGGTGTTTCGCGACGGCTGGGGCGCCGACTACCCCGACCCGGACAATTTCATGAAGCTGTTCACCTCGAACAGCGGCAACAACCACACGCGCTGGAAGAACGCCCGCTACGACCAGATCCTGGAGCAGGCGGCCGAGGACCTGCGGGAGCCGCGCAGGATTCGCCTCTACGACGAGGCGCAAAGAATTCTGCTGGAGAACGACACGGCGATCATCCCCCTGTTCACCCGGGTCGAGAGCACGGTTTTGAATCCCCGCTACGTCGGGCTGGAATACAACTCCATGGGCCGGCTCGTCCTCAAGAACGTGCGCGTGAAGGCCGGGAGCGGTGAGAAGTGAGCCGTGAGCGGTAAAGACAAAGCCCCGGCCGTCGAATATCGTTTAACTCTTATCCGCTCACTACTCACGGCTCACTGCTCACTCCCATGATCCGCTTTTTATCGAGGCGCCTCCTGCACGGGCTCGCCGTCCTCTGGGTGGTGGCGACGCTCACCTTCGCGCTGCTCCGAATTCTTCCCGGCGGCCCGTTCGACCAGGAGCGCCGGCTCCCGCCCGAGGTGATGGCCAATATCGAAGCCAAGTATCATCTCGACGAGCCGCTCGCGGCGCAGTATGCACGCTACCTCAAGGGCGCCGTCCAGGGCGACCTGGGGCCGTCTTACAAGTACACGGACCGCAACGTCGCCGACATCATCGTCGACACGCTGCCGGCGTCGGTCGTCCTCGGCCTGCTGGCGCTCGGGCTCGCGCTCTTGCTCTCGCTTCCCCTCGGCGTGACCGCCGCCACTTTTCACGACAGCTGGATCGACCGCGCCTGCACGCTCGTCGCGACGCTCGGCATCTCGCTGCCCAACTTCGTTCTGGGCGCGGTTTTGATCTGGGTCTTTTCGCTCCAGCTCGGCTGGTTTCAGGCGGCGCGCTGGGGCGCGCCCGGCAGCGCCGTGCTGCCGGCGCTCACGCTCGGCGCCATGCCGTGCGCCCAGCTGACCTACCTGCTCCGCTCCTCGCTGCTCGAAACGCTGGGCGAGGATTTCATCCGGACGGCGCGCGCCAAGGGGCTCAGGGAATCCGTGGTGCTGTTCAAGCACGCGCTTAGGAATTCCCTCATTCCCGTGCTGACGCTGCTCGGGCCGCTGCTGGCGATCCTGGTGGCCGGCTCCTTCGTGGTCGAATACGTCTTCGCCATCCCCGGCATGGGGAGATTTTTCATCACCGCGGTCACCGACCGCGACTACCCGCTGGTGATGGGCGTGACTCTGGTCTACACGGCGATCCTGGTCGCCGCCAATCTGGCGGTGGACATTTTATACTCGGTCGTCGATCCCAGGATGCGCGCCCGTTGAGGTCAGTATGATGACGCGCCTGCGCGACGAGCTCGGACGAAGCCCGGCCTTTCTGGCCGGCCTGGTTTTTATCTCCCTGGTGACGCTGGCGGGATTCTTCGCGCCCGCGCTCTCGCCCTATTCGGCGGGCGGCTTCGAGGAGCAGCGCATCCTCGAGGGGCCGAGCCGCGAGCACTGGCTCGGCACGGACGAGCTGGGCCGCGACCTCCTGACACGCATCCTCTACGGCGCGCGCGTCTCGATCGCCGTCGGGCTCGGCACCGCGCTGCTCGCGCTTTTCATCGGGACGCTCTACGGCCTCGTCTCCGGCTACGCCGGCGGCGCGCTGGACAGCCTCCTCATGCGCGTCGTGGACGTCTTCTACGGCCTCCCCGACTTGCTCGTCTTCGTGCTGCTGTCGCTGTTTTTGGGGCGCAATATCGGCGGGGTCTTGATCGCCCTCGGCTTCATCTCCTGGGTGCGCTTCGCGCGCGTCGCGCGCGGGCAGGTGCTCCAGGCGCGCGAGATGACCTACGTCGAAGGCGCGCGCGCGGCCGGCGCGTCGCACGCGCGGATTCTTTTGCGCCACATCCTGCCCAACATCTTCGCGCCGCTGCTCGTCACGCTCACCTTCAGCATCCCGGCCGCGATACTCGCCGAATCGACCTTGAGCTTCATCGGCCTCGGGCTCAACGATCCGTACAGCCCGTGGGGCACGAGCTGGGGGACGCTGGCGCAGGACGGCTGGCGCGCCATGCGCAGCTACCCGCACATCATTTTTTTTCCGGCGCTGGCGATTTTCCTGACGATTTTGTCGTTTAACTTTTTAGGCAACGGCCTCAGGGATATTCTCGACCCGAAGGGACGATAGCCAAAGAGATCCTTCACGGAGTTTAGCCTGAGCGCAGCCGAGGGGTTCAGCATTCTGAGCGCAGCGAAGAATCTCTCCGAAGAGCCCAGGTCTTCGATCTCATTTAAACTCCGGCTTCTCCTTCACATAAAACTTCTGGAGCAAGGGCCGGTAGCGCTCCATGATCTCCTTGTTGAGATGGACCGGCGGCTTTTGGTCCGGGGGTAAAAACGACTTGTACCGGACGTCGGAAGAAGTCGAGCGCCGAAGCGGCCAGGACCTTGGCGCCCGCGACGGCGCCTTTATGGGCCAGCGACGTCGCCGGCGCGACGCCGGCGGCCCAATGGTGCGCCGGGATGCCGGGAATGTTGGAAGGAAACGTCACCCGGCCGGTGGGAACGATCCAGGTCACTTCTCCGGAGTCGTTCGAGGAGGCGGTCTGGCGCGACTCCCGCAAAGCTTCGACTTTGTGGTGCAGGCCGATGACCTTGGCGCCCTGCTTCTGCTGCAGCTCCTTCGCCAGGCCCTCTTCCTGCTCGCTCCACTCGGGCATGCCGACCAGCTCGATGTTTTTTTGCGTCGCCTCCGCCAGGGTCTTGTTGCCGCGCGTGGGCCAGATGGCGCTGAAAACCTCTACGCTCCATTCCGTGCCCGTCATCAAAGCCGCGCCCTGGGCGATTTTTTTTGCCTTGTCGAAGTTCGCCTGCGCCCTTTCGATCGTCGTCTCCCGGAAGAACCACCAGATTCTGGCCAATGCGGGAATGACGTTCGGCTGGTCCCCGCCGTAGCTGATCACCCGATGGCTCCGCTGGGTCGGCTCGAGATGCTCGCGGAGCTTGTCGAATCCTATGCTCATCAATTCCGCCGCGTCGACCGCGTCCCTGCCGTGCCAGGGCGCCGAGGCGGCGTGGGAGGTCTGCCCTTTGAAGGTGAACTCGGCGGAGATCAGCGCGTATTGCCGAATGCCGTGTTCGGTCTTCAGCTCTTCCCCGATGTGGGTGTGAAACGCCACGTCCACGTCCTTGAAGTAGCCGTCGCGGACGAAATAGGGGCGCGGGACCAGCAGCTCTTCCGCCGGGGCGCCGAAGACCTTGAGCGTCCCCTTCAGCTTGAACTCGTCCATCGCCTTTTTGACCGCGAAGGCGGCGCCGACCATCACCGCCGCGTTCACGTTGTGCCCCTCGGCGTGTCCGGGCGCGCCCTCGATCATGGGCTTGTGATCGGTCACGCCGGGAGTCTGCGAGTTTCCCGGAGTCGTGTCGTACTCGGTGTGCAGCGCGATGACCGGCGCGCCCGACCCGTAGGTCGCCAGGAACGCCGTCGGCATCCCGGAGATGCCGCGCTCGACTTTGAAGCCGCCCTTTTCGAGAATCTCCGTCATGAGCTTGGAAGTCTCGAACTCCTGCATCCCGAGCTCGGCGAAATAGAAAATGTTGTCCCCCAGCAGGGCGATCGCCCTGGCGTTGTCGTCGACCGATTTGAAGACGAATTTTTTTTGCGGGGAGACGTCTTGGCCGAGCCCGGGGGCGGAGCCGCCCAGGACCCAAACCATCAGGGAAAAAAGCGCAGCCCGCTTGGCCGCCGTCGTCCTGGCGTTAAAAAACATCTGCGGGCCTCCTGGCGGAAAATTGTTCCGAAGGTATATAACGGCCCGGCCCGCTGTCAAGCCGCGCCGAGTAATACTTCCCGTAAACGGACAATAAAAACTTCCCGTATCCGCTCCCGGACGCCCGCGCCTTGACCGCGGATCGTCTTTCTTTTAGTCTGGGCTTGATAGAGACATAAAGATCAGGAGGAGCCGCATGAACTACCGTCTCGAACACGTCGCGATTCAATGCAAAAATTTGCAGGACTCGATCAAGTTTTATCAAGAGCTCTTCGGCGGCCAGACGACGCCGATCCGGAAAGGCGCCGCGGGATACGGCTTCTGCTTTCTCAAAGTGGACGGCGAAGCGCCGATCCAGCTGATGGAGACCGACGGTCCGGTCGGGGTGCACCACTACGGCTTCGTCACCGACGACATCGACGCCGTGGCGAAGGATTTCCAGTCCAAGGGGACCAAGATCCTGCGCGAGAACCGCGACGCCGCCGGCAACCTCACGACCATCTTCTGCCAGGACCCGAACGGTCTCCAGATCGAAGTCCGGGTGCCGCGCTAAGACCGGGAGATTACTGGACTTTTACGACCGGTTTAGTCGTAAACATTGACTTTTCGCTGTCGAATGTGTAACTTAGACTCTCAAGGTCCAGCATAGTCGCGGGGAGACTCAGGAGGAGTAATGGCCAAGAGCTATAAACAGTTGATGGACGAAGCGCGGAAGGACGTAAAGGAGATATCCGTCCAGGAGGCGAAAGACCTCCTGGCCAAGAACGGCCATCACATGCTTCTGGACGTCCGGGAAAAGGACGAATGGCGCGAGGGGCACCTCGAAGGCGCCGTCTCGCTGCCGCGCGGCTTTCTCGAGCTCAAGGTCGAAACCACCGTGCCCGAGAAATCGACGCCGATCATCGCCTATTGCGCCGGCGGCGTGCGCTCGCTCCTGGCGGCCAAACAGTTGAAGGAGATGGGCTACCAGGACGTGATCTCGATGTCCGGCGGCTACGGCGCCTGGAAAAACGCCGGCTATAAATGGGTCCAGGACCACCAGTTCACCCAGGAGCAGACGACCCGCTACAGCCGGCACTTCCTGCTGCCCGAAGTCGGCGAGGTGGGGCAGGCGAAGCTCCTCAATTACCTCGCCGCGGCGGGCGTGGGGACGATCGGCATCATCGACAACGACGTGGTCGATTTATCGAACCTGCAGCGGCAGATCCTGCACACCAACGACCGCATCGGCATGCCCAAGGTGGAGTCGGCGAAGCTGACGCTGCAGGGGCTCAATCCCGACGTCCGCGTCGTGACCTACCAGGAAAAGCTCACGTCGCAGAACATCATGGAGATCCTCAAGGACTACGACATCGTCGTGGACGGCTGCGACAACTTTCCGACGCGCTACCTGGTCAACGACGCCTGCGTGCTGACCGGCAAGCCCAACGTGCACGGCAGCATCTTTCAGTTCGAGGGACAGGCGACGGTATTCTATCCGGGCAAAGGCCCCTGCTATCGCTGCCTCTACCCGGAGCCGCCGCCGGCGGACATGGCGCCCTCCTGCGCCGAGGCCGGCGTGCTCGGCGTGCTCCCGGGCCTCATTGGCACGATCCAGGCGCTCGAGACGATCAAGCTGATTCTCGGCAAAGGCGAAAACCTGATCGGGAAGCTGCTCTGCTTCAACACGCTGACGAACGAGATCACGTCGTTGAATCTCCGACGGGACGCGGCCTGCCCGATGTGCGGCGACAACCCGACCATCCACGAGCTCATCGACTACGAGGAGTTCTGCAGCCTGCGGAGCGCGCACGCGCCCGCGGCGCCCCAGTCGCCCGAAAAGGCGGCGTAAGCGCGGTTCAAAGTTATAACGGCAAAAAGGCCGGCGGCAACGCCGGCCTTTTTTTATTGTAACGACTGTAAGTGCGATTCACGAACCGCCTTCTTTTTTCCACCCCTCCACTGTAGCGCCGAAGCGACGAGGGGCGCGCCTGAACGAGCGCGGGCACCGGACGTGAAGTCACGATGACTTGATTGGTTCGGCTATTGATTTGCCGCAGCCGGAAAAGTTCCAATCACCGAGGAGGTGAAGATCTCCCGTTGAGGAACTGACTTATCGCCCGCGCTCGGGAAGGCGCGGCCCGAGGAGCATTCTAAGCTACAACCCCACCGCCTTCTTGAGAGCGGCAATCTCATGCGGCAAGAGCGGCCGGTATTCCCCCGGCGCGAGCGGCCCCAGGCGGAGCGGCCCCATGCGGATGCGCACCAGCTTTTCGACGAAGTATCCGACCGCCTCGAACATGCGCCGGACTTCTCGATACCTGCCCTCGTGGATCTCGATCTCCAGCCAGGCCTTTTTATTCAGCATCTCCACGACTTTCACTTTGGCCGGCGCGGTCCAGCCGTCCTCCAGCCGGACGCCCTTGCGCAACCGCTCGAGCGCCTCTTCCGGCGGGCGGCCGCTCACCTTGGCGCGATAGACTTTTCTCACCTCGTAGCGCGGGTGCATGAGCTTCTGCGACAGCGCGCCGTCGTTGGTGAGCAGCAAGAGGCCGGACGAGTTGAAATCCAGCCGCCCGACGGGAAAGAGGCGGCCCTTCGCGCCGAGGGACTCGAGCCATTCGCCGAGGTGCGGCCGGCCCTCGGGGTCGCGGAGCGAGGTGATCATGCCGGGCGGCTTGTGGAAGAGGAAATAGCGCAGCGTCGGGCGGGCGATGAGCTTGCCGTCGACCTTGATCTTGTCCTTGACCGCGTCGGCCTGCGTGCCCATCTTGGTGACCACCGCGCCGTTGACGGTCACCCGCCCTTCCTGAATCCAGCGCTCGGCCTCGCGGCGCGAGGCCACGCCGGCGCGCGAGAGGATTTTCTGCAAACGTTCCATAGGAAGTGAGGAGTGAGCAGTGAGTGAGCAGTCCCCTCACCCCGCGGTTCACTCCTTGGTGTCCGCCTTCTCGCCGCCGGCCGCTTCGCTGCTCGGCGCGCCGCTGTCTTCTTCCACGGGCAGGAGGTCTTCCTCGGCGGGCGGCTCGGGCAGCGTCATCTCTTCCATCTCCTTCAGAGTCGGGAGCTGGCCCAGGTCCTTGAGATTGAAAAGCTGGAGAAATTCCGGCGTGGTGCCGTAGAGGAACGGCCGGCCGGGGATGTCCTTGCGGGCGACGATCCGGATCAGCCTCCGGTCGAGCAGCGTGGCCACCACGCCGTCCACGTCGACGCCGCGGATCGCCTCCATCTCGGCGCGCGTGATCGGCTGCTTGTAGGCGATGATGGCGAGCGTCTCGAGCGTCGCCCGGCTCATGCGCGCGGGCCGGTCGCGATAGAGCTTCTTGACCCAATCGGCGTTCTCGCGCGCGGTCCTGAACTGATAGCCGCCGGCCACCTCGGTGAGGCGGAAGCCGCGCCCGGCGGCGTCGTACTCGGCCGTCATCTCTTCGAGGACGGAAGCGATCTCCTGCCGCTCGACGCCTTCGAGGACTTCGCCCAGGCGGCCGAGCGTCACCGGCCCCTCGGAGGCGAAGAAAAGGCTCTCCAAAACCGATTTCAGCTGATTACGTTCCATTGCCGTCTTCCTCGCCGACCCCGGCGATTTTTTGCTGCGCCTCTTCCAGCGGGGTCGCCGGCGCGATCACGATCGGCCCCGTCGCTCGCTCCTGCCAGATTTTCACCGCGCGGATTTTCACCAGCTCCAGCATCGCCAGAAAAGTCACGATCACTTCGAGCCGCGACGCCGCCCCGGCGAAGAGGTCCTGGAAGACGACGCTCCCCTTGCGGTGCAGGTCGTCGAGCAGCATGCTCATCTTCTCCCGGACCGAGACGGTCTCCAGCACCACCTGGTGGACCGAGTCCTTCGGCAGCCGTTCGAGCACCGTGCGGAGCGCCGAGATCAGGTCAAACAGGGAGACGCTCTCGAACCCGACCGTCTCGACTTCGTCGGGCGGCTCGGGCGAGCGCACGAAGACGTCGCGCTTCAGGATATCGCGCCGCTCCAGCTCCCCCGCCGCCTCTTTGAACCGCTGGTACTCCAGCAGCCGCCGGACCAGCTCGTCGCGCGGGTCGCCGCCTTCCTCCTCCTCCAGGTCGGTCTCGTCGGGCGGCAGCAGCATGCGCGACTTGATGTGGATCAGCGTCGCCGCCATGACCAGAAACTCGCCGGCCAGGTCGAGATTCAAATCCTCCATCAGCTCCATCATCGCCAGATACTGCTCGGTGATCGCGGCGATGGGGATGTCGGTGATGCTGACCTCGTTCTTCTTGATCAGGTGGAGCAGGAGGTCGAGCGGCCCCTCGAATATCTCGGTTTGAATGTTCGTCATAACCCGACCGCCGCGTTCACTTCCTGCATCGTCTCGGCGGCCTTCGCCTGGGCCGCCCGGTTGCCCGCGGCCAGCACCGCTTCCACTTCCTCGGGCTTCTTTTCCAGCGCGGCCCTTTTTTCCCGGATCGGCGCGAGATCGGCGATCACGTGCTTGATCATGATCTTCTTGCAGTCGAGGCAGCCGATGCCGGCGGTGCGGCAGCCCTGGGTGACGTAGTCTACCTCGTCCGGCGTGCAATAGATCTTGTGCAGGTTGAAAGCCGGGCATTTTTCCGGCTCGCCGGGGTCCTTCCGCCTGACGCGCGCCGGGTCGGTCATCATGCGCGAGAGCTTCTGGTCGATCTCCTCCGGCGGGTCGGTCAGGAAGACGGCGTTGCCGTAGCTCTTGCTCATCTTGCGGCCGTCGAGCCCCGGGACTTTGGGAATCTGGGTCAGGAGCACGTCCGGCTCGGGAAAGACCGGGCCGTAAAACTGGTTGAAGCGCCGGACGATCTCGCGCGTCAGCTCGACGTGCGGCGCCTGATCGACGCCCACCGGGACCTTGTTCGCCTTGTACATGATGATGTCGGCGGACTGGAGCACCGGATAGCCCAAAAAGCCGTAGGTCGACAGGTCCTTGCCCACGATCTCGCGCATCTGCTCCTTGTAGGTCGGGTTGCGCTCCAGCCAGCCGAGCGGGGTGATCATGGAGAGCAGCAGGTGCAGCTCGGCGTGCTGCTTGACGTCCGATTGGCGGAAGATCACCGACCGCGCCGGGTCGAGGCCGACGGCGAGCCAATCGGCGACCATCTCGAGCCCGCTCTGCCGGATGCCCTGCGGCGCGGCGTAGTCGGTCGTCAGCGCGTGCCAGTCGGCGACGAAAAAATAACAGCGGTAGTCTTTTTGCAGCCGCACCCAGTTCCTGAGCGCGCCGTGGAGATGGCCGAGATGAAGCCGGCCGGTCGGACGCATGCCGCTGACGATGGTGTCCATGCGATCGCTACTCGATCAGGAGCGCCTGCAGGACTCCCAGCACGAAGCGGACGATCGGCCCGATAAACATGTCCAGCGTGTGGGTCATGAGCAAAACGATGATGATTAAAAAGCCGAACGGCTCGATCCGCGCCACGGTCGTGGAAAGGGGCTGCGGCAGGAGCCCGACCAGCACCCGGCCGCCGTCGAGCGGCGGCACCGGCAATAAATTGAACGCCGCCA
>WNFL01424450.1_pt1 | contig 17170 bp, 22 predicted proteins | sample 5400361 | NCBI WGS metagenome assembly WNFL01 (sample SAMN13153351, study PRJNA577476) | soil metagenome | isolation source: 40 cm soil on Douglas fir-dominated hillslope | place: USA:California | collected 2013-09-17 | reverse complement strand
AACATCCAACTTGGTCCTACAAGGTTTGGCCCGAGTCAGATTATTGGACCTGACGCAAGAGCAACCATTCCGAATCGCGGAGATCGAACTACTTCAACCAAACCGCGGGAACCTTATCGAGGCCGAAGCACTCTGCGTCAAAGTGAAGGAACTGTGTGCGCAAATTCAGAAATTAGGCGTGCGCCTACCGGCGAACCTGATGAAGCAGATGCAACAAATCGATGACCCGGAGGTTTTGGCCGATGTGGTCGCGGCCGCGTTTATTAGTGAAGCTCAATCGCGGCAGCAACTATTGGAAGCGAGTGGGGTTCCCGATCGTTTGCGCTTGCTGATCCAATTGCTGCGTAGCCAGATCAATTAGCAGTCCGTAGCAGCCTGTCGGATTTAAAAATTTGAGCAGCGGGCCGACCCGATCCGTTCGCCTCACGCTCAATTGAAGGCCCGGCGCGGTGCCCGCAAAAGGGGTTGTCATTCGGCAGTGAATGAATTAATCCTCAATCACGCATCCTTTATGAGCCGCCACTGCCTATTCGCATCTCTTGCCGTTGTAATTCTGGCGCTAGTTTCTTGCGATTCGAATTCGGGGAGCAAAAGAAGTTCCGTCCGCGGACCTGTTTCGACTCCACCTCCAGTCACGGTGATGCCAACGGCAACACCAACACCGATGGTTGTGCCAACACCAACTCCGGCACCAGATGTAAGTAACGTGCCGAATCCGGCGGCGAGTCCAAGTGCGCAACCAGAAAACTATCCGACGGCCAGCAAGGTGCCGGGTAAGCCGGGTCGCGTGATTAGTCCCTACGCTCCGAATGCGGACGAGGTCGACGTTTCCGGCTACCCTCCGGGTGCGGAAGTGCGAGACCCATATACGAACAAGATCTTTCTAGTTCCTTAGGTCGCTCCGTTACTTGGCTGCCGCCCCGAACCGTGGTCACCACGGCAAATCTTGGCTATCGGCGATTGGCTATTGAGTATTCTTGGTTAGGTTCCTCCACCGATTCAATCGCTCGGGACTAAGCGATTCGGTCGGAAAAGAGAGGAGCAGAGGTGATGGTTGCCAGGATTCAAAAGAAATATGGATGATGGAATGATCGGGGTTGTTGGTGCGGGCTTAATCGGCGGCTCGATTGCGCTTGGTGCTCAAAAGGCAGGTTTTTCGGTGACCGTCTATGATCAATACAACTCTGCCACCGGGCTCAACTTGGGAGCTGCCAACTTATGGGCGGCGACGATCGAGGAAGTTGCGCTCGCCAGCGACTTAATTTTTATCGCTACACCAATATCGGCGACAGTTTCCGCGGCCGAAGCACTGTTGATCCATCTCAAGCCCGGTACCATTGTGTCGGAGGTGGCTAGCGCAAAACAGGAGATCGCGCCTAAGCTTTCCCGATTACTGTCTTCCCGCTGCCAATACATTCCAACTCATCCCATGGCCGGCTCGGAACGTTCCGGATGGGAAGCAGCTCACGCGGAACTTTTTCAGGGAGCTGTGACCGTGGTTTGCGACGATTTCTGTCCTGATCCAAACGCTGCCGCCGTTATGAGAAGCTTTTGGGAACGGCTCGGCAGTACCACGATCACCCTCGATGTTATCACCCACGATCGGCTGGTGGCCGCGGTCAGCCACCTCCCCCATCTGCTGGCATCCATTTTGGTGACTGATGTGGCCGAGTCTTTCGAACCAGCGTTTCAAGTCGCGGGTCGTGGGTTCCGCGACCTGACTCGAATCGCCTCTGGTTCTCCGAGTCTTTGGACAGAAATCCTGCTTGCCAATCGGGGTGAGCTGCTCAATCACTTGCAGAGATTTCGCGGTCGCCTGGACGAAGCAATTCAACTACTGCAGAGAAACGATGCGAAAAACTTGCAAGCACTTCTGAACGCGGCGAAAAGGAACCGCGACAAGTTAATCGGATAAGGAATCATGGCCAGCTTAAGCGTCTTTCGGGCTCCACAAATAGAAGCGGAAATAGTTGTTCCCGGCGATAAGAGCATCTCTCATCGCGCCGTACTGTTGGCCGCAATTTCCAATGGCTCCTGTGCTATCCGGGGATTTCTTCCGAGCCATGACTGCCGGTGTACCGTTCAGGCAATGCGCTCACTCGGTATCCTGATCGATCAACCCGGCGAGAACTACTTGATGGTGCACGGCCAGCGCGGCAAATTCCAATCCTCTGCGGAACCGATTGATTGCGGTAACTCAGGGACTTTGATGCGGTTGATGTGCGGGTTAGCAGCGACGCAGCCGTTTGAAACAGTTCTGATTGGGGACGCCTCGCTTTCTTCTCGACCGATGCGCCGTGTCATCGAGCCGCTGACGTTGATGGGTGCGTCGATCGAAGCGAAAGAACCGACCGGTACTGCACCCCTGAAAATCCGAGGTGGGAATCTCAATCCGGTGACTTACGAATTGCCGGTGGCGAGCGCCCAGGTGAAAAGCGCGATTCTATTGGCGGCACTTGGCGCGCCCGGTAAAACCACGGTTATCGAGCCGATTGCGTCCCGGGATCATACCGAGCGGATTTTGAATTATTTTCTGATCGAGACAAAGCGAGAAACGACCCCCAGAGGACATGCAATTTCGATTTATGGTGAACAAGTCGCTGAATCGCGTGATTTTTTCGTTCCCGGAGATTTTTCTAGCGCGGCGTTTTGGATGGTGGCCGCTGCCGCTCAAGAGGGCTCTAGCCTGTTGGTGCGGAATGTCGGATTGAACGAGACGAGGACTGGCGCACTGGCCGTTCTATTGCGAATGGGAGCGCACGTTCGCGAAGTGGTTCAGGATAGTGAAAAAGGAGAGCCGAGCGGTGAGATCCATATTCAAGGCAGCCGCCTGCACGGCACGGTAATCGGTGGACATGAGATCCCTAGATTGATCGACGAAATTCCCATCTTGGCGATTGCCGGCGCGCTTGCTCAGGGCAAGACCACCATCCGGGATGCCCATGAATTACGAGTCAAGGAAACGGATCGGCTGGCAGCAATTGCTGCCAACCTTACCGAAATGGGAGTCGATGTGGTCGAAACCGAAGATGGGCTGGAAATTAATGGGGGAGCCCCATTGATTGCTGGCCGTTTAAAGAGTTACGGAGATCATCGCATCGCGATGGCTTTCGCTGTCGCTGGTATGTTTGCCGATGGCGAAACGATAATTGATGACACCGATTGTATAGCGACTTCTTATCCGGGATTTGAAGAACGGCTTCAGGCTTTCCTTGACCCGAGTCATGAACAGCCTACGCCGGTGATTAATCCGGCTGGAGCCATTGAAAAACATTGAACGAAAGATCAGGTTTTTCGGTAGTCGCCATTGATGGCCCGGCCGCCTCCGGGAAGAGCACTGTAGCCAAAGTTTTGGCCGCTCACCTGGCCTTTTCCTATGTCAATAGCGGACTGATGTATCGCTCCGCGGCATGGTTGGCCCACTTGCACCGAATCAATCCTGACCATTCCGACGCAGTGTGGCAGGCGCTTCGCCATGCCGAGTTGCAATTTGGATTAGCAAATAAAGAGCTCTTTATACGAATCGGCGGCGTTGATCCCGTAGCCCACCTGAAAGAGGAAGTCGTGAATCGGACTGTCTCAAGTGTGGCAACGATTCCGGAAGTGCGCGCATTCCTTTCCGATCATCTGCGCAAATTCGCCGGGCTCGACAATGTAGTGGTGGAAGGACGTGACATCGGGTCCGTTGTTTTTCCGGCATCGATGCCTCTCCCGAAATCCGTGCGCGGCGTCGTGCCGCTCAGGGATTGAAGGATAGTCCTGCCCATCGCGATCTAATTGATTCCTCCCGCCGGTCTTCTCCGCTCATGATTGCTGATGATGCGGAAGTTATTGATACCTCGTCTCTAACCATCGAGCGCGTACTTAAAGATGTGGTGGCTCGCTTACAAAGGAAAGGGTTGGCTTCCGCCTTGAGCGTGAATTTATGACTCCTCTGTACCGGATCGGTTACACCCTTTGCAATCTGGTTGGAAAAGTCGCGTTCGATTTCAAGGTCTACGGTCGCGAGAATTTGATTGAGGATGGAGCCGCGATTCTGGCTTCAAACCATCAAAGCTATTTGGATCCGCCTTGTATCGGAATGGCCTGTCGCAATGATATTTATTATCTCGCTCGAAACACACTTTACCAGCGGCCGTTGATCGGACCTTTGTTGAAGCGGCTGAATACTGTTCCCGTCGATCGAGACCGTGGTGATGTGAGTTCGATCAAAACAATTATCCGGTTGCTGCGAAGCGGGCATCGAGTGATCATTTTTCCGGAAGGCACTCGATCTTTGGACGGGCAGTTACAGCCGGCTCGCGCTGGGTTGGGAATGATCATCGCTAAGACTCTGGCGCCGGTCGTTCCGGTTCGAGTATTTGGGAGTTTCGAGGCGCTGCCGCGAGTCGGCGGTCTCAAACTCAGACCAGTTTCCGTGGTTGTTGGTAAACCAATGCGATTCAGTGAAGATGCCTTGAAAGGTGATCGGGACGTTTATCAGAAATTGAGCAACCAAGTAATGGAGAAAATCGCCGGCCTCGAGTTACCAGCAGAGCGGCGCGGCTAGGCGGTGCCTGATGTTCCAGCCTTAGGAAGGATGCGACCCGCTCTGAAGAATCGACGGCGCCTGGATTCCTGAGCCGGAGGTCCAGGACTACATTGACAACGTATTTCGCCCTGCTATGTCACCGGCCGTGGGTTCGGCGCTGAATAGTAATCCGCTTAACCCGGGCATCGTCATTTGGGCTAAAGCTCATCACCTCGGGATCGCCCGTCAACGCATTGTGAACAATGCGCCGATCGTAAGAATTCATCGGCTCCAGCTTCACCGGGCGCCCGGTGGCTCGCACCGTTTCGGCGATCTGCTTTATTCTTTGCCGAAGCTTATCATCCCGCATGGCTCGCCAATGGCCGACATCTACTTGCACCCTGGGAGCGTTTCGATCCTGAGATTGCAAAATCCGGTTTAAAAGAAATTGCAAATCTTCCAACGTTTCTCCGTGTGGTCCGATCAAAGCCTCATTCTCGGCCGTGAAGACCTGCAGCTGCTTACCGGTCTCGGTCTCAATCTCCTGAATATCGACAACGAATCCAAGATGACCGAGCATGGTATCAAGGATTTCTCTGGCGTCCATAGGAGCGACTACACCTGGATCTGGTGTACTAATTTATTAACGGTAACTCTTCTTTTTGGCAACTGCGGGAGTGGGAGCGGGCTTGGTCAAAGGGGCATCGAACTGGTTGCGAGTGAGATAGGTCTGAAGAATCAGAAACAGGTTTTGAACCGTATAATAAAGGGAAAGCGCCGATGCAAAGTTGTAGCAGATTGCCAAGAAAACGACCGGCATTATCATCAAGATTCTCTGCTGCGAAGGATCGCCGGTCTTAGGGGTAATTCGCAGTTGCCAAAGTTGGGTCGCCGCCATAATCAGCGGCAGGATGTTGACCGGAAATCCGAACAGATGGGCAACGGTATCAGGTTGGGATAGATCTGCCACCCACAAAAAAGTACTATTCCGTAGTTCGACCGCAGAACCCAACATCGTATAAAAGCCAAAAAAGATCGGGATCTGAATGAGCATCGGCAAGCAGCCGGTGAACGGATTGATCTTGTACTCCTTGTACAACTTCATCATCTCCTGATTCATCCGCTGCGGGTCATCCTTGTACTTCGCCTTTAATTCGTTCATCACCGGCGAGAGCTTGGCCATCCGGCGCATACTCTTGGTCGTGTAATTTTGTAGCGGCCAGAGTAGAAGCCGGATGATCAGGGTCATGAGAATGATCGCTAACGCATAACTCTTCACGAAAGCGTGAAGGGTATCCATGGTAGTGAGCAGGATCTGACTGATCGGAGCGAACATCCCAAAATCCATTACTGCAGTAAGGTCTCCCGGAAGCTTGGCCAGGCGGCTGTACTCCTTCGGCCCAGCATAAATCGTGAAGTCAAACTTCTTGCTTTCGCCCGGCTGCAGGGTAAAGCCGGGTACGCCCATGGCACCTTGGATCGTTTGGGTGGAGGGTTGGCCATTGGGGCCGGCGATCTGGGTTCGTCTAGCCCAGACTTGCGATCCGATTCTGTCCGGGGATTGAAGAATGGTTGCAAAATATTGATCCGCGGTGGCTGCCCACATGATGTGGTCGGCTGCTTCGGAATAAATCTCCTTCGGACCGGAGGTCTGAATAAAGAAAAGGAGGCTCGACGCGTTAAACCAATTTACATCGATTTGTCGGAACTTACCGTCAGTATACCAATCGAACTTCGTATAAGTGGAGCGGTCCGAAACGTGAATCGGTTGTGCGCTTCCCGTGTTAACGAAGAAACCGAGCGTTTTGAATTCGCCTGATCCAGAATTCTCGAATGAGATTGTCAGCCTGGCCTGGTACTCGTCAGCAAGCCCGGCTGCTTTTCCTACGGTGTAAGTTTTGGTAATTTTTAGCTGATCAGTAAGTTGGCGCGTGAGCGTCGCAGTACCCGTGCTTTCGTCGACCGACAACTGGTAGCCGGTATCTGACCAATCATTTGGATTCTGCGTCAACGCGCCAATCGCCGGCGCATCATCGGCGTTCAAGCGGACGGCAGTACCTCTCTCGGCCTTGTGGCCGGGAAGTACGATGTTGTCCAAACCTCCCCGGGTGTTCGAAAATTGAAATACCGCCACTGGGCTTTTTAAGCTGCCCGTTTGCTCAGGGATAGCGGGAATAGCCGGCTTTGTCTCGGCGACATTAGGAGTCGGTGAAGCGTTCGCAGTTGGCATGGCCGACGCATGAGCGCTGGCCAAGGCTTGCTGAGCCTCTGCTTGCGCTCGCACTCTCGCGGCATCCTGTTGGCCCCAATAAATTGACAGAATCAGGCCGATCGTGGCCAGGGAAACAGCTATCCAGGTGGTGCGGTCGCGACTCATGCGTAAATTCTTAGCTAGTGATTCTTCTGTAAACGCTCAGGGACCGGATCGTAACCCGAACCACCCCACGGATGGCACCGGCACAATCGCTTCAAGCCAAGCCACCCGCCGGCCAGCAGTCCGTGCGCTTCGATCGCTTGGACCAAGTATTCTGAGCAAGTCGGGTTGAAGCGACAGCCAGTTCCCGGTCCACCGGTGAGCGCCGCCAAAAACGGAGAGAGGGTCAACTTATAAATTCTTAAGAGCAGTTTAAGGAGCGGTACCATGGATCCGGCACTCAGAGTTTATTATCCATTTGGTCGTGCGAAGCCGGCGCTAAAATAGAAGCTCGACCGGCTAGCCGCAACCAGTCTCGCTCAAGCTGGTGAAAAGTCGCATCCGCTGCCGAAACCCGAGCTATGGTCACTATCCATATGCCAGTCACCAGCTGATGCTGGTTTAGCCGGAAGATTTCTCGGAGTCGCCGTCTGACCCGATTGCGAATAACCGCCTGGCCGATTCGCCGAGTTGTGATGATCCCCAGCCGTGCGGCTCTCTCACCTGCCCGATGCAAAATTCCTAAAGAGACGTGCCGTCCGGTCCAGGCTTTTCCTTCTTTCTTGACCAGAGCGAATTCGGCCGTCCGCGTTAATCGAGAAGCTTTGGGAAATCTAAAACGCTCCCGGCTCCCGGGTGGCATAGAACTAAGCCTCGGTATGTCGGGCGTAATGATTTTCCGCTCCGACTGGCAGCAACCGCTTCCGACCGCGCTGACGACGTCTAGCGAGAGTGGCCCGCCCGCCTTTGGTTTTCATCCGGGCACGAAAGCCGTGCTGACGCTTTCTCGTGCGCTTGGAAGGTTGATAGGTTCGTTTCATGGCAACATCTCCTGGATCCTGGGAGTCGGGAATGATAGTCGGAGAGTCTCGGATGTCAAATCGCTAGCAGCCAGTCGGATTTGGAATTGAGCCGGCATGATGGATAACGAATAATGTGAGCGGCAAGAGCGCAGTCCGCGGCCCTAAAAAAGCCATCCCGGCGCCGAATTACCGGGCTACTTTCCCTGGGTCCGGGTCAACTAGCTATTCAATTTCCGGAGGATCCGGGCAAAGCTGGTCGCGAGCCGCTCGGTTGACGCGCATGGGCGGCTGCCGGATGATTGACAGCGACCGAGCCCGCAATATGCGCGTCGATTCTAATAGCGCGTGATTTTTGGGCTCGGACAGCACTCTCAAATTCTCTATGCAACCGGCGGCAGATACGATTCGACAACTTGAAGAGGGAGGCGCAAAACTGATCAGCGCACAAGAGCTTGCCACCAAACTCGAGGAGAAACGCCCACTGCGGGTTAAACTCGGCGTTGATCCTACTGCTCCCGACCTCCATCTTGGCCACTCGGTTGGGTTGTCAAAGCTGCGCCAATTTCAAGAGCTCGGGCACCGCGCGATTCTAGTGATCGGTGATTTCACCACGATGGTGGGTGACCCGACCGGGCGCTCTTCGACTCGGCCGATGCTCAACCATGATGAGGTGATGGCAAATGCGGAAACCTACAAAACGCAGGCCTTTAAGGTTCTCGACCCAGAACGGACAGAGATAGTGTTCAACGGCGACTGGTTCGCCAAAATGACGTTCATGGAAGTCATTCGTCTTAACAGTCAGGTGACTCTGCAACAGATGTTGCAACGGGAGGATTTCAAGAGCCGGATCGATGAGGCTACTCCGGTATTCTTGCACGAATTGCAGTATCCACTCATGCAAGGATGGGATTCAGTCATGATCGCTGCAGACGTCGAGTTAGGGGGCACCGACCAGCTCTTTAACATCTTGGTTGGCCGAGATCTGCAAAAGGCGCACCAACAAGCACAGCAAGTCGCTTGTATCTTACCAATTTTAGAGGGCTTGGACGGCGTCCAAAAGATGAGTAAGAGCCTTGGAAATTACATCGGCCTCACCGAACCGGCCTCTTCGATGTTCGGAAAAGTAATGAGTATATCCGATGAATTGATGGCTCGCTATTATCAGGTTCTATTCAACGAACCCGTTCCAGGTGGGCATCCGATGGAAGCAAAGAAGGCGCTCGCTTCGAAAATTGTCGCCCGCTTCCATGATCAAGCTGCAGCCCGCGCCGCTCGGGAGGAGTTTGACGTACGATTCGCGAAGCGGGACTTGGCTGCCGCAGAGTTGCCGGCGGTGTCACTCAAGGATTTCGGGGAAGATTTGGTTTCTGCGGTCGTCGCCGCCTATGCTCAGGGGTTTCAAACTACCAAGTCGCGAGCCGAAGCCCGGCGTTTGATCGAGCAGGGAAGCGTCCAATGGCTTGGCGACAAGATCACTGACCCAAAGGCAAAACCATCGTTCCGACCAGGCGGCGTGCTGAAACTAGATAAAACGCGCGCTGTGCGGCTCAAGGAATAACAAGGAACAGAAGAGCTCAGCGCGACATAGCCGCAACCACATATGGCGATTGTATCGGCGTATCGGTGTATCGGCGTGGTAAAGCCTCTTTCGCCCGAGAGGAATCCTCGCGAAAATACGCGAAGTTCAACGTCAGCACTGCAAAGACGGATTCCTGGAATAGGAGCCCACGAAGAGAAGACTTTTAAACAGGGAGGTCGCAAAGATCGCAGAGAGGAGATTCAGTTTTAGCCGGCATCGCATTCGTCAAGACAGATAGCGATTTTGGTCCCAGAGCCGGATCAAGTATTGCGTGCTTTGCAGTGCTGACGCTGAACTTCGCGCATTTTCGCGAGGATTCCTCTCGGGCGAAAGAGGCCTTACCACGCCGATACGCCGATACAATCGCCATATGTGGTTGCGGCTATGCCGCCGCTGAGATCTCTGTTTAAGAATCTCTTTGTGTTCTTTTGTACACATCTGTCATTCGCGTTTGTCTTTAAGTAGGTCTTCGACCGATTTTCTTTTGCGCAGCCGCATGAGATTGTTCCAGGTCTTGCGGATAGTGCCTCCGATCGACAGATATTTTTCACTGAGCGGGTTGTCTTTCACTACCTGGGCTATAACTCCGGCCACAGAGAAATTGTCCGTCTCCAAAACGGTGTAAGCGGTTCCGATGGCGGCGTGATGGTGGGCATCGCTGGAGGCGGTCATTGCTAGACCATGATCAAGCGCATAGTCATAGGCCATGCGGTTATAACGTTTGAGCGTGGTGGCGGCGTTGAATACTTCAATCCCGTCAATTTGCAGAGTCTTTAGAACGTTCTCTCGGATTCCGGCCCGGAAAACGTCATAAGGATGGGGAGGAATAGCGACCCCACCGGCCTCGTGGATCAGATTGCATACTTCAAACGCGGGCCGGCCCTTGAGGTTCGGCAATACGGCGCCAATACAGAGGAGATGGCCTTCCGCCGTCGTGACCTCCACTCCGGGCACAATCAAGAAATTATCGACCGGCAAACCGTCCGGTCGCATATACCCCTTATCGATCATATACTTAACGGCATCGCAGGTGTTATGGTCGGTAATGGCAAAGCCATCGAGGCCTTTGGCTCGGGCCGCTTCGATCAATTGCTCTGGGCTGCTAACACCGTCGCCAGAAAAGAACGAGTGGCAATGGAGGTCGATCTTGATGGCCATGAGGCGAGCTAAGTAAGCCTGAAAAACGTGGGTGTAAACGGTAAAGCGAGCTGTCGGCGAGGCAGAAATATGTTATTGGTAGGACATGCTGGAGTCACCTGTCATTTCACACTACGTGCGTCCAATGCCGGGCCTGCTCCCGGCGATTGGGTTCAAAGAATGGGCGTTGGTATGTGAATCGATGCTCCGGGGAGAAACGAGCCTGATTTTTCGTAAAGGCGGAATCGCCGAAGGAAAAGAAGGTTTTAGGTTTAAACACTCTCAGTTCTTTCTCTTTCCGAGTTTTTTCCACGAGCAGATCGCCGAGACTCGTCTGGATACGACCAGAGACTTAGGACCGCAGCTCGAGATTATCACGATCGAAGCATTCGCTTACGTCGAATTCACACTCTGGATCTCAGACCTTCAAACCATCGAGGCGCTTTCCGAGTTTCACATCCTTCGTCCCGAGTTGCTCGAAAAGCGGTTCAATCAAGACGATGTCAAAGGTGTTCACCTGGCTTTCCTCAGAGTTTTCCGGGTCATTCCGAGCTGGCATCTGGCCTTCCAAAGCTCCTTTGGCGGCTGTCGATCTTGGGTTGACCTACCACCTCCGTCACCGGATCTGGTGTGCCGACCCGTCCTTTCTGATGAGGAACATGAGCGGCGTCGCGAATTGGTGGAATCCGTCCGTCAATAACCTGCTTTCTGCGCGGAGCAACCTCGCCAACTTCATTTGAGTCAACCCGACCGCTCGCTCCTAGCTGCTTCGTGCAAAAAGCCGGCTATAGCGTCAGAAGCTGAAGCCGGTTCGAGACCGCAGCGAGCCGGTCACGCACTCTTTTGATATCGGCTGAGGTGCTATAGACGGTCAATTGCCGATTCAATCTGTCAAAAATCGGTTTAGCATCGTCCAGCTTCTTTTTAACGTTGGTAACGAAATCCTGGAACGCCTTCTTCGCGTCCGCATCATTGTCCATTGCCTTCAAAATATCGGATCCCAGGTAGCGATCACGTACGTCGTTAAACTCCTCGACGAAGGCGTTCGCCTCATCGCAGAATTTGTCCGCTGCTTTAACTATATCCTGATCGCCTTTGGCAGAATCGAGCGTCGTACCCAATGTTTGAATCGCGGCGAAGTAACCAGTCCACGGTTTTTGATAGGCATCCAATACCGCTTTCTGATCCGCGTCGAAAGCTCTGGCGGTCCACGCTCCGAGGGCCACAAGTAGCACGCAGGTATAAGGAGCAAGTTTTGGGAGATGATAACGACTCATAGAAATGCAGCAAACCGAAGCGCAACGTTGGGTGAGAGGACCTTGGAGTTCAACGAAATTTTCTGAATTACAAATCTGCCATTCGAGAGGCGGCCTCGCCCACGCCGCCGGCGGTAAGGCGGAAAAGATGAATTACTATTTGTGGACTGCTGAGCTTAGAAGCAAATAATTTCCGACGGTTGTCCACTCGGGCGACGAGATCGACTGACTTCCTCGCGCCAGATAAAACCCGGTCGATGACCCGCCATCAAGATTGAGCGCTTCAGCAATTGGGCCATTCGGCAGCAGATCCGCTATCGTCAAGATTTCTGATAGCTCTGCCAGGGTAGCCGACCGGCAGATCCCGACACCACAAATGCTTTCCTTGGTCAGAAAAACAAACGTCCGTGGTGCGCTACGTCTGTTGTTTAGTCCGGCAACAATGCCGCCGCTCTCTGCTAGAAAAGGTCCGCATTGGATCGCATCCGAGATACCTACTGCATCGGAAAAGTGCTGCACTCGCACTAAAGCCGGCTTTTGTTTTCGTACAAAAAAGACGCCCGAGAGTAGCCTCGCTCGTTCCAGCGGATGTATCCACTTACCCTCGCTGATGAGCAGTCCAACCGGCGTCAAGTCCCCCTGGAAATAGCCGCCATTAACCCCGGCAATCGCTTCGGACTTGGAGACCGCCTCTTTTACGCTGGAGAATCGGCGATCGACATTGTTTACCACTCGAAACCGGAGTTCGGACGCCCGACCGGCCACTGCGTATATTTTAGCTTGGTTCGAGCCATTGCTAATCGTGATAACAAAAGCTTGGGAAAAGCCAGCATTCGATTCTTGCCGATCTATGACCTTCCATCCGGCTGCTGCAATCGATGGTATGAGAAAAACGACAAACCAGCTGCGCATAGGGAGAATCATTCTCGCCTAAGGCTTGAATGAAATGACAGACAGCAAATAGCAGATAGCAAAGAAATTACCAAGTGGTAACCGCTTCGAGCAGTAAATGGTGAGTAGTGAGCAATAAGCAGCAAATCGGGGCCGTTTCGTGCTCCGCAGCATTATTCCCGCCGCTTACTGTTTAATGCTGACTTGTGACTGTTTGGCGGCTTCCGGGCGGTCGCAAGAAGCGTCTGAAAAAATGGGCTCTCTCTTTCGCGGGACACCACCCGGACTTCGGCTTCGACGAAGCCTGCCTTTTGCAACGCATAAGAGAGTTCCACTTCGCTAAATCCCAGCCAGATGTCCGCATACTGTTCCCTTGCCTGCTCGAAGGTGTGGGCCAGTAGATCCAGGATGAGAATGCGGCCACCCGGCCGCAAAAGACGATATGCTGCTTGGACCGCCCGCCCAGGGTCGATCGCGTGATGTAGCGCCTGGCTCAGAATAGCGAGGTCGATTGTCTCCGGAGCTATCGGAGGATTCTCAATATCGCCCAGCCGGTATTCAAGATTCGAAAAGCCGTTTTCGCGCGCAAGTTGAGCGCCGAATTCGACCATCTTCTCCGAAAGATCGACGGCGATCACGCTCCTCGCACGGCGGGCCAGCAGTTGGGCCAAAGTTCCTTCGCCAGCCCCTAAATCGGCTATGTCGATTTCAGGCAAAAGGGTGAGGAGAAGGTGTGATAAAGCCTGCCATGATCGGCCTGGACAGCGACTACGCCCAAATTTACCGGCTAAACGGTTAAAGTATTCTCCAGCGCGGTCGCGGCGTTTTGCCAGAATGTGTTCGCGTCCCGCGTGGTCTGTCTTTGCCTCTGGCATTTCGCGAGCTGCCAGTTCAACGAGCTGCTTGAGCTCGGGCTGCGGTATCGGCGTCTCCTCGTTCCAGCTGTAAAAGATGTTTTTTCCGACCCGGCGATCGTGAACCAGGCCTGCCCTTTTCAGCTGGGCCAAATGCGTAGAGATCCGGGATTGTCCCATTCCTAAGACCTCTTGGATCTCCGCCACGGAGAGTTCGCCTGGTTCCAGGAGGTAGAGGAGTCGGGTCCGGGTGGGATCGGCCAAAAGGCGCAATAAATTCAGCGTTGACGACATCAGAAACCGAGTGATATATCAGGATATCATGATTGGTCAATATACGGCACAATGCCGCCTTGTCACCTCAATGCACCGCTGACCACCATCCTTTCTCTATGTCGCGTCGCTATATATTCTCTTCTGAATCTGTAACCGAGGGTCATCCAGACAAAGTTTGCGATACGATCTCGGACACTATCCTGGACGCCTGCCTGGCGCAGGACCCAAGTAGCCGAGTCGCCTGCGAAACCCTTGCCAAAGGAAACCTGGTCGTTGTCGCCGGTGAAATTACGACCAACGCGAAGTTTGACTACATCGAGGAAGTCCGATCCGCGATTCGGGGAATCGGATACATTCACGATGGATCGCTTTTCCACGCTGATACTTGTTTGGTTGTTCAAGCGCTGAGTCGTCAATCCCGCGACATTGCTCAGGGCGTTGATGCAACACCGGCCGACGGCAAAGAGACCGATGAACAAGGGGCCGGCGATCAGGGACTGATGTTCGGTTTCGCCGTAAGAGAAACTCCCGAATTGATGCCGGCGCCGATTCAGCTAAGCCACAAACTGGGACGCGAATTGACGAGGTTGCGCAAGAATGGCGAGCTGCCTTGGCTTCGGCCCGACGCAAAAACCCAGGTATCAATAGAATACGATGGATTTCGTCCGGTACGTGTCGATGCAGTAGTCATCTCGACCCAGCACGCTCCCGAAGTAAAACATAAAGAAATTCGCGAGACTATCATTGAACGAGTGATCAGGCAGGTTGTGCCTTCGGAATGGATTGACTCCAAAACACGATATCTCATCAATCCTACCGGCAGATTTGTAATTGGTGGCCCGGAAGGTGATTCGGGCCTGACTGGAAGAAAGATCATCGTCGACTCCTATGGTGGAATGGGCCGCCACGGAGGCGGCGCGTTTTCCGGTAAAGATCCCTCGAAGGTAGATCGATCCGCGGCGTATATGGGCCGGTACGTCGCTAAGAATGTGGTAGCGGCTGGTCTGGCCGACCGGTGTGAAGTTCAGTTCGCTTACGCCATCGGTTATCCCGATCCGGTCAGCGTATGCGTCAACACGTTTGGAACCTCGCAAATAGATGAAGTAAAAATTGAGAAGGCCGTGCAAGAGGTATTCAACTTCAAGCCGGCAGCGATCATCAAACAACTGGATCTCCTGCGCCCAATCTATCGGAAGACGACCAACTACGGTCATTTCGGGCGCGAGGATGACCTGGAATCGCTTACCTGGGAGCGTACGGATCGAGCCGCAGCTCTCAATCAGCACCTCTCCTAATTCAAAATACATGAGCAACGTAACTACCAAAACTGCTGTCGACTATAAGGTTGCCGATCTCGGCCTGGCTGAGTTTGGGCGAAAAGAGATCGAAATTGCCGAACAGGAAATGCCTGGCCTGATGGCGATCCGGGCGAAATATGCAAAGGCTAAGCCATTGGCAGGCGTCCGGATCACCGGTTCGTTGCACATGACGATTCAAACCGCCGTCTTGATCGAGACGTTGGTTGATCTGGGTGCGTCCGTCCGCTGGGCGAGTTGCAACATCTTTTCGACGCAGGACCATGCGGCTGCCGCGATCGCCAAATCGGGTGTTCCCGTATTTGCGTGGAAGGGTGAGACCTTGGAAGATTATTGGTGGTGTACAAACCGAGCGATTTCGCATCCGGATGGTAAGGGTCCACAACTGGTGGTCGACGACGGTGGCGATGTGACTCTTCTCATCCACAAAGGGTACGAACTGGAAGAAGGCAGCGATTGGGTAAATACGCCGTCCTCCAGCCATGAAGAAGGAGTGATCAAGAATCTACTCAAAGAGATTCACGCCGAAAATCCATATCGATGGCATGAGCTCGTGAAAGAGTGGCGCGGTGTTTCTGAGGAAACGACGACCGGTGTTCATCGCCTCTACAAGCTGCAAGAGCTCGGTAAATTGCTTGTTCCCGCGTTCAACGTGAATGACTCTGTGACCAAGTCGAAGTTCGACAATCTGTACGGTTGCCGGCATTCGCTCGTGGACGGTATCAACCGCGCCTTAGATGTCATGTTGTCGGGAAAGGTGGCGGTCGTGTGTGGATATGGCGATGTTGGGAAGGGTTGCGCGCAATCGTTACGAGGTCAGGGCGCGCGTGTTGTCATCACGGAGATCGATCCGATCAACGCGCTTCAAGCCGCGATGGAAGGATACGAGGTCACCACGATTGAAGATACCCTTGGGCGCGGAGATGTTTATGTCACCACCACGGGTAACTGCGACGTCATCACTGTCGAGCACATCGCTAAAATGAAAAATCAGGCCGCCGTCTGCAATATCGGTCACTTCGATAACGAGATTCAAGTGGACAAGCTCAATGCCTTCCCCGGCGTTCAGCGAACCAACATCAAGCCTCAGCTCGACAAATACCGATTCCCGGATGGGCATGAGATTTTCCTGTTGGCCGAAGGTCGGCTGGTTAACCTTGGTTGTGCAACCGGGCATCCCTCTTTCGTTATGAGTAACTCCTTTTCCAATCAGGTGCTCGCTCAGATCGATCTTTGGAAAAATAGGGATACTTACAAACCGCAGGTCTATATTTTGCCGAAGAAGCTTGATGAAGAAGTGGCTCGCTTACATCTCGAAAAAATAGGGGTGAAGCTAACGAAGCTGACGCCGAAGCAAGCGAGCTACCTTGATGTGCCGGTCGAGGGCCCATACAAGTCCGAGCATTACCGTTACTGAGACCAACCTGGCCTAGTTCAGACTCTTCAGAAAAGGCGTTCTGCTTTTGCAGAACGCCTTTTCGGCTTGTACTCAGGGGAGTATTTTCCTGGCCGATGATAGCCGGGATCATGCTAACCGAAGCTTGGTGTACGTCTCACATCGCGGAAACGCGGAATGCGATTGCGGAATGGAATAGAGTGCTCGCGAACGCTGCCTTTTACGCCCTGGCCATGAAAACGGTAGACCAGCTTGATTGTCAATCCGCAATCCGCATTCCGCGTTTCCACGACGTCACCATTATATGCGAGACGGTACATTAGATGCTTTTGTTGAAAGGCTAAAACGCGTACCCGGAATCGTGGCGATCGCGTACTCCGAAGAGAAGCGGTTGAAACCGTACGCGAGCTGACAGCGGAAGTAAGCCGATTGGTACGGCAGGAAGGTCTAGAGTGAAGCTGACAGCACGATACTGGTCCAGAATTAGCCCTCGCTTTCGCTTGAGAGGGGACGTTCCGCGCGCCTGATTCCTGGATTCTGCATTCCGGAGTCTGCTAAGCTCGGTGGCTATGAGCAAGGACTTCATCTGCGCGGTTACTTGGTTTGGCCAACTTCACCGTTTTTTTGGTTTGGATTGGAGCTATCTGATGATCCTCGGCTTTGTCGGACAGCTGCTTTTTGCGATGCGTTTTATTGTTCAGTGGATTGCTTCCGAAAAACGCGGCGAGAGCGTCCTGCC
>WNFL01054333.1_pt2 | contig 17175 bp, 18 predicted proteins | sample 5400361 | NCBI WGS metagenome assembly WNFL01 (sample SAMN13153351, study PRJNA577476) | soil metagenome | isolation source: 40 cm soil on Douglas fir-dominated hillslope | place: USA:California | collected 2013-09-17 | reverse complement strand
CCCCTGATCGATCCCCGCCTTCCCATGATGCTGGTCACGTCGTGGAACGAATGGAGCGAGGACACCGCGATCGAGCCCGCGGCCTCGGCGCCCGCCACCGCCTCGGACCGAAGCCGCTCGGGCAGCGTCTACACGCAGGGCTACCGCTACGAAGGGTACGGGACCCGCTACCTGGACATCCTGCGCGAGAAGACCAGCCGTTAGGCGCCTGGCGCAGGTGTAGACTCCGGTCGGTGTCAGCGTTCCCCGAGGCCGGCTTCGTCCCCTTGCCCCCGCACCCGACCGCCCCTCTCCGGAGCTCACGCTTCATGCTCGCGGAGGGCAGCCGGTGCTTCGAAGGCCACTTCGAGGGAGCGCCGATCCTGCCGGGGGTGGCGCATCTGGCCCTGGCCCTGAGCGCCTGCGCGGGGGAGGCGGGTAGCCCTCGCGTCGTGACCGGGGTGCGGGACTTTCGGCTCGAGCGCCCGCTGGGCCCCGGCGATGAAGTCGAGGTGCTCCTCGCCGATGATGGCGAGGCGCGCTCCGTCCGCTTCGAGATTCGCTGTCGCGGAGAGACCGCCAGCGTTGGAGTCCTGCTCTTCGCCCTCCTTCAAGAGGGGCCGCGTGACTGATCCGCGCCCCCGGCTCGTCGACGACCTGCTGCCGCACACCGGTACGGCTCGCCTGCTCACCCACGTCTTGCGGTCGGGCCCGGGCATTATTGAGGCGACGGGCCGCGTGCCCGCCGCTCACCCCCTGGTGGCCGATGGGCGCGCGCCCTGCTTCCTCGGTCTGGAGCTCGGCGCCCAGGCCGCGGCCGCTCTCGAAGCCCTCGAACGGGCCGCGGCAGGTGGGGACCGGGGTCCCTACGTCGGCTACCTGGTGCGCGTGCGCGAGGCCGCCCTCTCGAGCCCCAGTCTCCCTGTCGACACGCCCCTCCACGTGAAAGCGCTTCTCACGGGCGCCGCTCCACCCCTCGCCATCTACCGGATTGGGGTCAGCGTCGGTGGAGTAGAATCGCTCCGAGCCACCCTGAGCACGCTCAGCGGAACGAGCCCCGGTTCATTGAGAAGACCCGGAGAAATGCCATGAATGACTCTGCGCCTCCTCCCTTCGAGGTGCGGGGGCTCTTCAAGGCCTATCGCCAGGGAGCGGTCACCGTGGAGGCGCTGTCGGGCGTGGACCTCGTCATCCCCGGCGGAGAGTTCCTGGTGGTGGCGGGCCCGTCCGGCAGCGGCAAGAGCACCCTGCTCAACCTGCTGGGCGGTCTTGACCGCCCCGACGGCGGCGAGGTGCTCTTCGCGGGGAGGGACCTCGCGGCCCGCAGCGAGGCCGAGCTGACTGCGATCAGGCGCCGCCAACTGGGTTTCGTCTTCCAGTCCTTCAACCTGGTTCCCGTGCTCTCCGCGTATGAGAACGTGGAGTACGGCCTTTGGCTGGACGGCATCGCAAAGGCCGAGCGGCGCCGACGGGTGGAGGAGGCCCTGGCCACCGTAGGGCTGGCCGACCGCATGAGTCACCGCCCCGACCACCTCTCGGGAGGGGAGCGCCAGCGGGTCGCGCTGGCCCGGGCCCTGGTGCACGAGCCCCTGGTAGTCCTCGCCGACGAGCCCACCGCCAACCTCGACTCGCGCACCGGGGGCGCCATCGTCCAGCTCTTGACCCGCTTGAACGCGGAGCGGGGCATGACCTTCGTCTTCGCTACCCACGACCCGGCCATCATCGAGCGCGCGCCGCGGGTGGTGCGCCTGGCCGATGGCCGGATCACCGAGGACTTCCGCCGTACCGCCCACTGATGCCGGCTCTCGACGCGCTCCGGAGCCTTTTCCCCGACCGTCGGCGGACCCTGCTCTCCCTGCTCCTTCTCGTCGCCCTCGTGTTGGCCATCGGCGCCTTTTCGCTCTGCCACCACGGCCAGCTCGTCTACATGGGGGGTATGGCCGAGGAGTATCTCTTCCTCGCCGGGAACCTGAACGACTACGGCACCTTCGGATTCGGGAAGGAGGCCTTCTTTCTGCGCCCTCCGGCGTATTCGTGGTTTCTCGCCCTCGGCCTGCGACTCGCAGGCTTGTTCTGCGACCCTTCTTGCGTCGTATTGCACGCCGTGCAGGTGGCCGCCTGGGCCCAGTGTCTGGTTCTCGCAGCCGGCGCCGGGCTGTTCTTTCTCTGGACGACCCCGCTCCTCGGCCGCACCATCGCCTTCTTCGCGGCTCTGGCCTTCGCCGCGAATCCCTACGTCCTGGCCCTCGTCGGACTGATCCACTACGAGATCCTTCACCTCGTGCTGCTGGTGTGCTCGTGCTACACCCTCGATCGCGTGCTTGCTGCGCACGAGGAAAGCGCCCCGCGCATGCTGGCGGCGGGCTTTGTTTGGGGGGTTACGACCCTCGTCCGCCCGCTGACCCTCGCCCTGCCGCCGTTCATGTTCGGCGCGTTCGCGCTCCGCGGACGGAGACTCGGGATCGTGTCCCGACAATGGGCCGTCTTCTGTCTCGGGATGGGGCTCGCCATCCTTCCGTGGACGGTCCGGAACTACGTCGTGAGCGGGGCGGTCATTCCGGTGAACGCCCAGGCGTGGGCAGCCATCTGGGGCTCAACCGTGCGAACACCCATCGCAGATCCGAACCAGTACGGCTGGTACTCGATCGCCCGTCCGAAATTCCTGCCCCTCTTCAGGAGAGCCACGGGCCTCGAGGACTACGACCTCATCTCCTCTCTGCGCCACAACCTCGATCTCGAGGCAGCGCTCAAGCAGGAAGCCGTCGCGAACATCCAGAGTCATCCGGGCGTCTACCTGCGGAACTGCGCCGCGAACTTCCTCTCGTTGAACCTCGACATGAGCACGGTGATCCTCCGGGAGTTCGAGTCCGTCAAGCAACCAGGCACGAGCGTCACCTCCCTGTGGTTCACGCCAGGGCATTCTGCGGACGCCCTGCCCTCCCGGTGCGCCGGCCGATTCCGCGTGTACGTCTGGATACTGACGATCCTGGCGGCGGGTGGCATCGTGCTTGCCCTGCGCCGACGCGACCGACACCTGCTGGTCGCGGGAGCCGCTTATCTTTGTGTATGCCTGGCGCATACGTTCACGTTCATGGACGTGATGTACTACTACGTGAAGCTGCCCTTTCTGTTCCTGTTCGCCTTCTATGTGCTCACGCTGCGCCATTCGCTCGTGGGAAGGATCGCCGCGGGCCTGTTGGGGCTCACCGCGCTCTGGATGACGATCGGCGTGCTGTAGAGGAGAGAACGCCTTGAACGCGGACTGATGCTGGCCCTCATCGCGCTCCGGAACCTTTCCCGCAACCGTCGGCGGACCCTGCTCTCCCTGCTGGTCGTGAGCTCGGGTACGGCAGGGCTGCTCCTCACCTCCGGCTTCGTGCGCTACTCCTTCGACGGGCTCCGCGAGGCCATCATCCGCGGCGGTCTCGGTCACCTCGAGGTCACCCCCGCGCGGGATCTCGAGGGCAACGCCTCACCCGCCGAGCGTACCGGCCGCTCCCCCGGCTTCGCCCAGTGGCGTGAGACCCGCTCCGTGATCGAGGGCAGACCCCGAGTGCGGGCCGCGGGGGCCGCCATCCAGTTCGCGGGAGTGGCCACGAACGGCGACCGCTCCGCTTCCTTCCTCGGCTTCGGGGTGGAGCCCCTCCGCGAGCGTCGCATGGGCGTCGAGGTCAAGCTCCGCAGCGGGGCCAACCTGTCCGACGAGGAACCAAAGGAGGGGGAGGACCGGGTGCTGCTGGGCGTCGGACTCGGCCTCATCCTGCGCGCGGCCCCCGGCGACAGCATCGTGGTCATGGCCGCCACCCCCGATGGCTCCCTCAACGCCCTCGACCTGACGGTGTCCGGCCTCTTCAGCACCGGGTTCCAGGACCTGGACGGCCGGATCCTGAAGATGCACGTGGCGACCGCCCAGCGCTTGCTGGGCACGGACCAGGTCACGTCCCTGCTGGTCGGCCTCGAGGACACGCGCGACACCCGCGAGGCGGCGATGGATTTGAGGCGCGCGCTCGCCGGGAGCACGCCGCCGCTCGCGATCGTGGACTGGGAGGCCCGAGCTCCGTTCTACGGCCAGGTTCGCGCGCTCTACGCCGGCATTTTCGCCTTCCTCGGAGCCGTCGTGGCCCTGCTCGTGGTGCTTTCGTGCTCCAACACCCTGTTCATGGCCGTCCTCGAGCGCGTCAGGGAGTTCGGTACCCTGCTCGCCATCGGCACCAGCCGGGCCCGGCTGGCGGGCCTGTTGGTACTGGAGGCGTTCTGGCTGGGGCTCCTGGGCGGTCTCTTGGGAAGCGTGCTCGGTCTCGGCCTCGTGGTGCTCGTCAACGTCCTCGAGATCAAGATGCCCCCTCCGCCGGCCGCCGTCGATCCCATGAAGCTGGCGCTGAACGTGGCCCCCCTGGACTTCCTCTGGGCGGTGGCGTTCATGGTCGTCATCGTGGTGGTGGCGGCGATCCCCCCGACGCTCAGGATCCTGCGCCTCCGGATCGTGGACGCACTGGGACACATATAGGATCCGCGAGGATGGTCTGCCCTCCGTTGTCGCGCGGTGCGCTCTCCTTCCTGCTTGCGCTGGCCGGGCTCGACGCCCACGCCGCCGTCCGGAGCCCCCAGGAGCTCCTGGCCCGCAGTGACGTGGGCTCATTTGCCCCCGCCTCCTTTCGGGCGCGGCTCCTTCTGAAGCCGCCGCCTCCGCGCGAAAGCCGCGAGGTCGAGGTGTGGCGGTCTGGAGAAGCGAAGACCCTCGTGCGGTTCCTGAGCGCGAAGGAGCGGGGCAAGTACCTCCTGCGCCTGGGCCGCCAGCTCTGGCTGGTCGCCCCGGGGGCCAGGGAGCCGGTCCGCCTCAGCCCGTCGTATCGTCTCCCCGCCTCGCCGGGGAGTACGCAGTGGAGTCGGCCTCGGAGGAGGAGGAGGCCGGTGGCATGGTCGTCGTCCTCGAGCTCCGCGCGAAGGCGGAGCACGTGCTGTTCCCCCAGGTGCGCTATGTCGTGCGAGAGGCCACGGAGCGTCCGATCCGCGCCGAGTACCGGCTCATGAGCGGACGCCCGGCCACCGCCGTCGAGTTCGTGGAATGGAACGACAAGGGCCCTCCATACGCTCGGCGGCTCGTGGTGCGGGACCTCCTGCGCAAGGGTGCGATGACCGAAGTCCACGTGCTCGACTTGCAGGAGCGACACGTCCCCGAGGCCCTGTTCGATCTCCACGATTCCTCCGCTCGCCGGGCCCTGGACGCTCGGATGCCGCCGCCGTGAACGCCGCGATCAAGCGGGCCCTCCGGTCCGCGTGGTGAAGCAGGAGGATCGAATGTCCGTCTACGACCGGCTCAAGACCCTGGGCATCCGCCTGCCCGAGCTCGCTCGGCCGGCGGCCGTCTACGTTCCCTTCGTGCGCGCCGGGAACCTGGTGTTCGTGTCGGGCCACATCGCGCGGAGGGACGGCGAGCCGTGGGTGGGCCAGCTCGGCGCGGGGCTTTCCACCGCGGAAGGGCAGGCCGCGGCGCGGGCGATCGCGATCGAGCTCCTGGGCACCCTGCACGCCGCGGTGGGGAACCTCGACCGGATCTCCCGAATCGTGAAGCTGATGACGCTCGTCAACAGCGCGCCGACGTTCACCGAGCAGCACCTGGTGGCCAACGGCGCCTCGGAGCTGCTCGTCCAGGTCTTCGGCGACCGGGGACCGCACGCGCGCAGCGCCTTCGGCGTCGCCCAGATCCCGCGCGGCGCATGTGTCGAGATCGAGCTGATCGCCGAGGTCGCCTGACGCGTGCGTCCTCAGGCCTCCTGCTCCCAGAGGTTGCGGAAGCAGAACCACTGGTGGGGGCGCTCCCGGATCGCCCACTCGATCTCGGCCGCGAGGCGGCGCACGGCGTCGGCCACGTCGGCGTCGCGATCGGCGGTGCGGGCGACGTGAATGGGAGGTCGGACCACGGCCCGCAGGCGGTAGCGGCCTTCCCGGAAATTGAAGACGGGAACCAGCGGGACCTGGGCGGCCCGGGCCAACGCGGCCGGCCCGACCGGCATCGGCATGGGGCGGCCGAACAGGCTCACCGTCACGCAGCGCCCGCCGGCTCGCGGCCGGTCACCCTGGAGCGCCACCAGGTCGCCCCGCCGCAGGGCATCGGCCAGCTCCAGGGAAAGCCGGGGGTCGTTCCCGGCGAAGTGGGTGACGGTGCTGTCCCCGGCCTGGGCGAGCAGGTCCCGCATGAAGGCCTGGGCGTACGGGTCGATCTCCTCCTCGCGCACGACGTGGATGCGCCGCCGCGCCTCCACCGCCCCGAATTGCGAAGCGGCCTCCCAGGGGCCGATGTGGGCGGTGACGAGGACGACTCCCGTGCCCGCTTCCATCGCCTTGCGCCAGTTCTCCTCCCCTTCGAGCACCGAGCGGAAGCGCTGGGGAGCCTCGAAGCGCCGGTAGCGCTCGGTCAAACACCAGGCGAAGGCGTACATCGTCCGAAACGAGCGGAGCCAGCGCTCGCCGCGACCCGCCCGCCCCAGCACGGGCTCGAGGTTCCAGGCGATGGCGCCCCGGATGCGGCCGAGCGCCACGAAGAAGAACGTCGTGAAGAGGACGACCGAGGGCCTCTCGGTCCAGGACGGCAAGTGCGTGAAGGCCCAGTGGGGGAACTGGTACCAGAAGACCCCGGTCACGTGGAACCGGCCGAGCAGGCGCCGGGTGAACCCCAGAGCGGGAGCGTGCGGGTGGCCGGCGTGGCCGCCGTCGGCGTTCGATCCCATGGCTCAGGCCGAGGCGCCGGCGTCCACCAGCAGGGCCTGCCCGGTGATGGCCGCGGCGCGATCGGAGATCAGGAACGCGACCAGGCTCGCGACGTCTCCGGCGGACGTGCCGAGGGGGAGGCATTCGTGGGACCGCAGGGCGCGGACGGCTTCCTCGGGAAGAGCGGCCGTCATCTCCGTGGGCACGAACCCGGGCAGGACGGTGTTGACCCGCACGCCCCGCCGGCCAACCTCGCGCGCAAGCGCACGGGTGAGCCCGAGGAGGGCGGCCTTCGAGGCGGCGTAGGCCGTCTGCCCGGCCACGCCGGAAACCGCGGAGAGCGAGGAGATGTTCACGATGGCGCCCCGCCGCCGGTGCATCATCTGCGGCAGCACGGCGCGGCAGCACCGGAAGGCGCCGCCCAGGTTCACGTCCATCACCTCGTCCCAGTCGCGGTCGGGAGTCATGGCGAGCAGGGCTTCTCTTCTCACGCCCGCGTTGTTGACGAGCCCTTCGAGGGGCGCCAGGGACTTCTCGATCTCCGTCACCAGGCGGCGGGGCTGCTCCCGGTCGAGCAGGTCGAGGACGAAGGCATGGGCACGTCCCCCGGAGGCGGCCTCGACGTCTCGGGCCGCAGCTTCGTCGCTCCGATAGGTGAAGGCGACGGTCCAGCCGTCGGCCACGAGCGCCGACACCGTGGCGCGCCCGATGCCGCGGCTGCCCCCCGTCACGAGGACGCTGCCGTTGCTCATGCCTGACTCCAAAGACGCGCGCGGATCACCGCGGAGGCGATCCGCACGGTGTCGCTGATCGGCCGGTAATGGCTGGTGGCCCGGCCGTCGGCCTGCCCCAGACGGACGGGCGTCGTGGCCACGCGCAGGCCAAGCCGGACCGCGCGCACCACCACTGCGCTCTCCGCCTCGAAGCGGGCCTCGGGGAAGCCGGTGCGCTCGATCAGCCCCCGGGTGTACAGACGAAAGCCCGTTTGCACGTCGGATATCGAGCGCCCCGCGGCCAGGGAGATGGCGCGGGACGAGAGACGGTTGCTGAAGCGGCGCACGACGCTCATCTCCGCGAAGAGGTGGTCGCGCGTGCCCAGGATGAGGTCGGCTTCGGGGGCGGCCGCCAGCAGGCGGGGGATCTCTTCGGGAAGATGCTGGCCGTCCGCGTCCAGGGTCACCACCCCCGTGAAGCCGCGCGAGAACAGGATCTGGAACGCGGCGCGGAGGGCAGCTCCCTTGCCCCGGTTGACCGGCAGGACATGCACCTCGCCCCCCGCCGTCCGGGCGGCCTCCGCCGTGTCGTCGCGCGAGCCGTCGTCGACCACCAGCACGTTCGGAACGATGGCGAGCGTCCGGCCGACGACCGAGCCCACCGAGGGGGCCGCGTCGTACGCGGGAATCGCAGCCGCGATCCGGATCAAGGCCGCTCCAGGACCAGCCAGGAGGCCCCTCCCCCCGAGGCCAGGCTCGTCACGAGGGTGATGGGGGCTTCGGGCACGGGTCCCCCCCGGTGCGGCATCACTCCCAGCTCCGGATCGGGCTCCCTGAACCCACCGGTCGGGCCGAAATCCTGATCCGATGCGGCAAGCACGGCCGAGGCGAGAAAGCCGCCCCCGTACTCGCCGGTGACGCCCTTCGGGGCCAGGATCACCGGCAGGTCTTCGCCACCCCAGGCCGCCCGCAGCGTGTGGGCCTCGAGGCGGTCGCCGCTCACCGAGCCCGAAGCGCCCGAAACGATGCGCCGGACGTCGCGAGGCGCCAGGCCGAGGCGGTCGAGCAGCGCGCGTAGGCCCTGCGCCAGGCCCTCGTGGCCGCGGCCCCAGCCGACCCGGGGCGCGCTAGGATCGAAAGCGCCCCCCGCCCCGCGAATCCGAGCATAGACCCGCGCTCCGCGCGCTCTCGCGCCGTCCTCGGCCTCGAGCACCAGGACGACGGCCCCCTCCGCGGCCATGAAGCCATCCCGGCGCCGGTCGAAAGGGCGAGCCGCCTCGCCTTCCGTGATCCCCGGCCGAGCCAGGGCAAGGAACCGATCGAGGAGAGCGTGCAGGAGCGGCGGCATCTCTTCGACCCCGCCCACGAGCGCGCGATCGGCGCGGCCCGCCGCCACTTCCGCCGCTCCTCGCCCCGCCGCGGTCAGGACGCCGGCCTCTCTCTGCACGACCGTGAGGTTCGGTCCCTGGGCCTGGATGGCCATTCGCCACGCTCTCGGTGAACAAGAAGGGTGAGGCCGCCTCCGGCCCCTCGAGAATGACGCTCCGCAGCAGTCGCTCCGTGAATTGGACCGCACCGAACGCGGTCGACATGAAGACGGTCGTGCGGGGACCACCGACTTCGCCGCCGAGATCCGCGTCCGCCACCGCCATGCGCGCCGCCGCTACCCCGAGCTTGGACGGTGGGCTCATGCGGCGGCCGGCGGCGGGCGGCACCCAGGACGACAGGTCGAGGCACGTGGTCAGGACAGCCCGGCGCGCGGACTGGGGCAGGTGGTACCCGGCGGCCCGATCCACCTCCGAGCACGCCATGGTGGACGCCCGGAGCGCATCCGCGAGCCGGCCTTTGCCCCACAACGACCCGACGATCACGCCCAGGCCCGTCACCGCTACCCCCCGGGCCATGGTCCATCACCCTTTCCAGCGCCCAAGGACCACCGCTGCGTTGGCGCCCCCGAAGCCGAGGCTCACCGACACCGTGGTGCGCATCGCAGGCAACGCCCTTGGGCGGTCCAGAACGAGGCCGACAGGAAGCGCGGGATCGACCGTGCCTCCTCCGGGGGTCGGGTGCACCTCTCCTGCCAGCAGTCCCAGCACGGCCGCCACCGCCTCGATGACCCCGGCTGCCCCGAGCAGGTGTCCCAGGACGCCCTTGGTCGCTTCCATCGGGAGGCTTCTCGCGCGCTCCCCGAAGACACGCGAGAGAGCGGCCCATTCCGCGGCGTCGTTGAGGGGAGTGCCGGTCCCGTGCGCGTTGACCACGTCGATGTCATCGGCCTCGAGACCGGCGTCCTCGAGAGCGCGCTCGAGAGCCACCACGGCCCCCCGGCCCTCGGGGTGGGGGGCCGTCATGTGATTGGCGTCGCAGGACGAGCCCGCTCCCGCGATCTCGGCGAGGGGTCGTGCGCCTCGGGCGCGTGCGTGCTCGAGCGTCTCGAGGACCAGGACGGCCCCGCCTTCCCCCAGGGACAATCCGGCCCGATTCGCCCGGAAGGGTCGGCAGGGGCTCTCGTCCACCGCGCGCAGCGCATTGAACCCCGAGTAGGTCGTGCGGCAGAGAGAGTCGGCGCCTCCCGCGAAAGCCACGTCCACCTCGCGAGCGCGCAGGGCGCGTAGGGCTTGCTCGACGGCGAGACCGCCCGACGCGCAGGCCGAGGAGACGGTTTCGACGGGGCCGCGCAGTCGGAGGTGCCTCGCCACCGTTTCCGCGGGCGAGCTCAGGGAATGCGACGCCATCAGCGACCGTGGGGCGCGGCGCTCCGGCCTCCTCAGCAGCGCCTCGAAGTACTCCTCGGTCTCGTACAACCCCCCGGTGCTGCTCCCAAAGAAGACGCCGGCCAGACCGTGGTCGAAGGGCACCCTGAGTCCCGCCTGCTCGGCGGCCTCGACGGCTGCGAACAAGGCGAAGCGATCCGAGTTGGACAGCCGGCCCCAGTGGACGCCGTGCTTGCGTCGCGCCGGAGGCCCTGGCGGGACTTGTGCGGCGACGTGGGTGCGCTGCCTCCCGGTGTCGAAGCGGTCGAGGGGTCCGATGGCGGTTCGCCCCGACCGCAGGGCCTCGCGAAGCGAGGTCACCCCCCATCCGGCGGCGGTGACGGCTCCGAGGCCCGTGACGACGACGCGCCTTCGGAGACCGTCCGCGCTACTGTCCATCCGACGAGGGGCGGCGGTTCGGCCCGGCGAGAGTTCGGGAGACGAACTCCCCGAGGCTGGCGACCGACGTGAAGACGGTCTTGTCCACCTCGTGGCTCTCGATGCTGATCCCGTACTCCTGCTCGAGGGCGACCACCAGCTCCAGGGCGTCCACGGAGTCGAGGCCGAGCCCCTGCCCGAAGAGCGGGGTGTCGTCGGCGATGTTGTCGGGGGTGAGGCCCTCGAGGTTCAGGCATTCCACAATGAGCCGCTTGAGGTTTCCCCGGATCGTCGTCTGATCGGCCATGGCCCCCTTCTCGTCCTCTAGTTGCCCGTTTCGGTGGGATCGGCGCCGAAGAGGCGAGAGGCTGAGGGTTCCGAGGCGGCCAGCTTGTGTCGCCGCGCCAGCGGGATGAGCCGCTGGAGGGCGACCAGGAAGAAGAACGCGCCCAATCGCAGCCGTGTCTTCAAGGAGGGACGCCAGTTGCCGCCGAGCACCGACAGCACCGCCTCGTAGATCCCGAATCTTGAAGAGCGGCTGAAGAAGAGGTCTCGGAAAGCGGGGTCGTAGAAGCCGGTCGCGAATCGCCGGAAGTGCCGATAGCGGCGGACGAGGCGCCGCTCGTAAGCCCCGAACCGACGGGCCGAGAGATCGCCCTCGCGGAGGCCCTCGCTCACCACCTCCGCCGCCTCGATGCCGGACTGCATTGCGAGCAGCACGCCGGTCGAGAAGATCGGGTCCAGGAAGGCTCCCGCGTCTCCCACCAGGACGAAACGGTCGCCGGCGTGGCGGCTGTGCAGGTAGGAGTAGTCCGCATCGAAGCGGGCGGGGGTCAGGCTCCGCGCGTTCTCCACGAGTCGGGCGGCGGCCGGGGTCTCGGCCAGGAAGTGCGCGAGCGTCTCCTCTGGCGTGGGCTTCGCCGACGCGCGGTAGACCGCCTGCGACACCACGACGCCGACGCTGGTCACGGTGTCGGTCAGCGGGATGAACCAGAACCAGCCCTGGTCGGGCCGGGTCACCATGCGGATGTCACCCGACCGCCGCCCCTCGGAACGAGGGATTCCCTCGAACTGCCGGTGGACCGAGATGTTCTGCAGCCGGGGGTCCATGCGGCGTTCCCCGAAGCGCTTGGCCAGGAAGCCCGTGCGCCCCGAGGCATCGATGACGGCGCCCACCCTGACCGTCGCCGCGGCCGCCTCCGTTCCGGTATGGGTGAGGGTGACGCCCTGGGCGTCGAAGGTCACCGCCTCCGCTTTCCGTCCCCGGCGCACCTCCGCTCCGCACTTCCCCGCGTGCTCGAGCAGGACCTGATCGAACTTCGCCCGCGGCACCTGCCAGGTCTGGGGAATCGGGACCTCCCACGCCTGGGCGAAGTCCGCATACTGATCGGCCTCACCGTCGGCCGTGGTGAAGCTGGCCCCCCATTTGGGGATGAAGCCGGCGGCGGCCACCGCCTCCTTCGCGCCGATCCGGCCCAGAACCTCGTTGATCCAGGGAAGCTGCGATTCGCCGATGTGGAATCGGGGGAAGAGCTCCCGCTCCAACAAGAGCACCCGGCGACCGCGGAGGGCGAGGGCGCTGGCCGCGGCCGATCCAGCGGGCCCGCCTCCGACCACGGCCACGTCGAAGTCCCAGGCCTGCGTCATAGGTTCCGGTTGTCTATTGAGCTAACGGGCACAGTATACTAAGGTTACCTTCAGCTTCAAACGCGATGGCTCCTGCTCTTCCCTGCGGCGACGGCATCGTGGGCGCGTTTGCGCGGCTCGTGGCGCGACGGGCGAGCGACGAGGCCGTGGTTTCGCCCGGGCGGCGCGCGACCTTTGGCGAGATCGACTCCCTGTCCCGCGCCCTCTCTGAGCAGATCGCGGCGGAGCCCATCGAGCGCGGCCGTCTGGTGGGCCTCGCCGCCCCCAACGGGCCTGCCTTCCTGGCCGGCTTCCTCGCGCTGCGGCGAGCGGGCCAGGCGGTCCTGCTCCTCGATCCGCGAGCCCCATTCGAGGACTGGCGACGCGCCCTGACGGTGCTGGGGACGACCGCCGTCCTCGAGTGCAAGTCCGCGTGGCCGTCATCCACGGCCGACTTTCGGCTGTCCCACCAGGGGGCGGAGCCGGGGGAGCGAATCCTGCTGGGGGAAATCGCCGCCGTCACCCTGACCTCGGGCTCGACTGGCGTCCCCCGCGGTGTCGCCATGCGGACAGGGGCCTTGCTGGCCGACGAGGCCGCGCTTGCCAGCAGCATGGGTCTACGAGACGACGACCGTCTCCTGGCCACGATACCGATGTCGCACTCCTATGGGTTCACGACCCTGGCCCTCTCGGCTCTCGTCCGCGGCCTGACCCTGGTCCTGCCGGCGGACGAGGGCCCTTTCGCTCCCCTCGCCGCCGCGCGACAGCTCCTCGCCACCGTCTTTCCGACCGTGCCCGCCTACGTCCAGGGCCTGCTGAAGATGTCCCGGCCACCCGCGTGGCCGGGTGTCGTGCGGCTCGTGATCTCCGCGGGCGCGATCTTGCCCAGCGCTCTCGCGGGCCGCTTCCGGGAGACGTACGGCCAGCCGATTCACGTGTTCTACGGATCGAGCGAGTGCGGCGGAATCTGCTATGACCGGGAAGGCAGGGCTGCCGAGCGCGGCACCGTCGGAACGCCCGTCGACGGCGTGCGCATCTCGCTCCGGCCGCTCACGGAAGAGGGCGGCGTGGAGGGGCTGGTGGTCGTGGAATCGGCGTCCGTCGGGGCGACCTACCTGCCGGAACCGGACCCGCGACTCTGCGCCGGCCGTTTCGAAACGAGCGACGTGGCGGCCTGGGCCGGCGACGAGCTCGCCCTCCGGCGTCGAGTGGACCGCATCATCAACGTGCGGGGGCGCAAGGTGGACCCTTCGGAAGTCGAGAGAGTGCTGGCCGCCCTCCCGGGCGTAGAGGAGGCGGTCGTGATCGGTCTCGACTCCCACGACCGACGGGACGAGGTCGTGCGAGCGGTGGTCGCGTGCCCTTCGGGGCGGTTGGGCTACGAGGACGTGGTGTCGTGGTGTCGGCCCCGCCTCGCCGTTCACAAAGTGCCGCGCAGCGTGGTGATCGTGGACGCCATCCCGCGCACTCCGCGCGGCAAGATCGACCGCATGGCGCTTCTCGAGCTGCGTGGAGCCGAAAAGGTTTCAGGCGTCGCCGATGGCTGATCCCCTGCCCTGGCGTCCTTCACCCTTCCTCGCCGCGAGCGCCGGGCTCCATGCGGTCGCCCTCGCGGGGCTCTGCGTGTCCCCGCGCTCCTGGGGGTTCGTCCTGACCGTTCTGGTGGCGAATCACCTTGTGATCGGCGCGGTGGGACTGTTCCCGCGCTGCGCCTGGCTGGGACCCAACATCACCCGCCTGCCCAGTGGCGCAGGAGCCGGGCTCGTCGCCTTGACCTTCGACGATGGGCCCGACCCCGAGGTCACGCCCGCGGTGCTGGGCCTGCTCGAGCAGGCAGGGGCGAGGGCGACATTCTTTTGCGTGGGGCAGCGAGCCGAGGCGCATCCCCAGGTGATGGCCGCGATCCGCGCCCGAGGGCACGGTGTGGGAAACCACTCCTACAGCCATCCCAATAGCTTCGCGCTGCGGGGGCCCCGTGGGCTTTCGCGGGAGATCCTGCGGGCCCAGGAGGCGATCGAGCGCGTCGGGGGCGGCCGGCCCCGGCTCTTCCGGGCTCCGGCGGGCATTCAGAACCCCTGGCTGGCGCCAGCCCTCGCGTCGGCCGGCCTGGTCAGCCGCGACGGCGCGCGAGTGGCCGCCCGCCTGGGGCGCGGCCTGCAGGCGGGCGACATCCTGCTGCTGCACGACGGCTCCTCGGCCCGCGATACGAGCGGCCGTCCGGTGGTCCTCGAGGCCTTGCCGCGTGTCCTCGAAGAGATGGGCCGGAGAGGGCTGCGCTCCGAGGCGTTGCACGCGGTGCTCGAGAGACCAAGCGCGGGGCCATGAGCCTGGCGACGCGCCTGGGTCGGGTGGGCTTCGCTCTGCGTTACGGGGCCAGGATGCTGCGTGGTCGCCGCGCGGTGCTCGCGCACCTGCGCGCGCCGGGCTCGGCCGACCTTCCGATGCCCACCTTCGTCCAGCTTCGGCTGACGAACCTCTGCAACCTGCGCTGCAAGATGTGCGGCCAGTGGGGCGACACCGGAATCTTCCGCGAGCGGGGCGACGAGTCCGCCAGCGACGGCGAACCGGAGCGGCGCCGCATTCGGGAGCTCATCGGCCTGGAGCGCCAGCTTTCGCTCGCCGATTACAGCCGCCTGCTCGACGAGCTCGGGCCCCACCAGCCCATCGTCAGCCTCTTCGGAGGAGAGCCTTTCCTCTATCCCGACATCCTCCCCCTCATCCGCGACGTCAAGCGGCGCAACCTGACCCTGAACGTGATCACGAACGGCGGGCTGCTCGAGCGGTACGCGCGCGAGCTCGTGGAATCGGGCATCGATTCGATCGCGGTCTCCTTCGACGGGCCCGAGGAGGTGCACAACCGCATACGGGGCCAGGCCAGCAGCTTCCAGAAGGCGGCGGCGGGGGTCAGGGCGCTGGCCGAGTGGCGCGAGCGGCTCGGGCGGGCGGCCCCGGTCCTGCTCGCGATCTTCCCCATTACCGAGCTCAACATCGGGGCCGCGGAGGCGGGCTTCTTGAGCCTGCGGGAGCTTCCCCTCGACGTCATCAACGTCGGGCTCCGCTGGTTCGTGCCTCCCGCGGTGGGAGCGCGCTACGAGCAGGTCATGCGCGAGGCCTTCGGGGTGGCGGCAACGTCCTGGAGGGGCTTCGAGTTCGCCTGGCCCCGGACGGAGGCCAGCTCCCGCCAGATGGCGGATCTGGCGCGGTTCCTGAAAGCCCTCCGGAGACGCCGCCTTTTCGACTGGGCCACGGGTCCCCACGTCTCCTTCGTGCCCGACGTGAAGCCCGACGACGTGCCGGCCTACTTCGGGGAGCACTCGCAGACGTTCGGTCACGACCTGTGTCCGGTGGCCTGGTACTTCGCCCAGGTGGAGCCCGACGGCGAGGTCTGCTTCTGCGGTGATTTCCCCGACTATTCCATCGGCAACGTGCGCTCGGGGAGCTTCCGGGACATCTGGACCGGGGAGAAGGCGGCCGCCTTCCGGCACAAGCTGTCCCAGGAACCCCTGCCGATCTGTGCCCGCTGCTGCGGCAGCTTCGTCTACGGACGCTGGCAGCGACCGAGCCCACCCAGGAGCTTTCCCGTCGGCCAACGACCGCTCCCGGTGGTCGGCCGGCCTTCGCCCTGACGCCTGGGAGCCGGGATCACCGCCCCTTGATCGCCAGGTACTCGCTCAGCACGCCGCCCGTCGCCTGGCGGGTGGCCTCGGCGAACCCACTCGCGAGGAGCGCTCTCAGGATCACTTCGGGCGACACGCAGTTCTCGACCGTGTCCCAGAAGTAGTCCATCATCCGGCGGGCGGCTATGGCGCCCGTGCCCATGCGGGTGACGATCGAGATCACGTTGCGCAGGTAGAGCCGGTTCAGCCGGCGACCGAGCGGGGAGCTTGGCCGGGTGATCTCCAGCAGGAGCAGGCGGCCCCCGGGCTTGAGCACTCGGCGGCACTCGCCGAAGAGCGCGTGAAGGTCGGCCACGTGACGCAGGCCGTATCCCAGGCTGACCATGTCGAAGCAGGCGCTCGTGAAGGGCAGATGCTCGCCCCTCGCCTGGAGGAGCGGCGCCGCGCACGTCCGACGGCACTCGTTCAGCATGCCGCGACTCGGGTCGAGGCCGATGGCCAGGCCCTCGTCCCCGCACAGGACGATGGCGGAGCGCAGGACGAGGCCGGTGCCCGCCGCGATGTCCAGGAGGCGCATGCCGTCCCCGAGGCCCGCCTTACCGAGCGCGTGCCTTCGGTAGAGCTCTCCGGTCCCGAGGGACATGATGCGACAGATCCACTCATAGTAGGGGGCGCCCGCGTCGAACATCTCGTTCACGACGCCGGGCCGTTCCTCGTCGCGAGCGTAGTAGCGCGCGAGCCTCGGATGGGGCGGGAGGGGAGCGAGGCTCACAGCGGCTTCAGCACCTGGAACTGGAAGACCACGGACCCCGGCTTCCGATACTCGGGCGGCAGCACGCTCTTTCCGAAGTCGCCGCGGAGCAGCGTGCTCCAGGGCCCGCGCACGTTGAACCCCAGACCCAGCCCTGTCACCGCTCGAAAACGCCCGTCCACGCTCGGGTTGCGGCCATAGGCCTGGTCGAAGAACAGGTCGAGGCGGTACTGGTCGAAGAGGTTGAACGAATACGAGCCTCGGAACATCCCGAGCTCGGCGAACCGGACGCCGGACGACGGCACGCCGTGTATGCGGTTGTCGTCGAAGAACCCGAACTGATACATGCTGAAGCGGTCCAGGTCGCGGCCCCCGTAGTATGCGGCGTTCAGGTGGATCTTGTGAAAGCCGAAGAAGAGGTCCTTGCTCAGGCTGCCCGTATATTTGAGGTAGTCCTTCTGGGCCGGAGCGTAGTCGCCGGGGCCGCCCCACGGCTCCCATCTCGCCCGCTTGTACGCCGTCCCGCCGGCCACGAAGGAGTAACCCCAGCGCTTCCACTCCCAGGAGAGCCCGAGGCCATTGGTGACGGTGTCGACGGGCGTCACAAAGCTGGCCGCGGTCGTATCTTCGCGCGAGTAGGCGTCGAAGCG
>WNFL01410619.1_pt1 | contig 17187 bp, 14 predicted proteins | sample 5400361 | NCBI WGS metagenome assembly WNFL01 (sample SAMN13153351, study PRJNA577476) | soil metagenome | isolation source: 40 cm soil on Douglas fir-dominated hillslope | place: USA:California | collected 2013-09-17 | reverse complement strand
ACGCTCGATCAACGACTTGGCCGATCGCGCGTCTTGGCCCGGCTCTTGCGCTATCCCCCCCACGAATCCCACCAAGAGACGGCGCCCCAGCACAAGCGCCCCCCTCGAGGAGATTCGGAAGACGGGCTGGACGCTTCGGGGGATGCGGAAGGCTCGTTGAACGGCGGGGCCGGCGGTCGCTTTTGGCCGCCGGCCCTTGCCTTTGGTGCCCCGGGTCCGGCCATGCTTCCGTTCCCGTCGCCGAAGCCGCGCGCCGGCTCCCGCTCCGGTTGTGAGCGCGCGGTCGGGCCTATAGTGTGCGGCGCGTGAGCGAGACAGGGAAGTTCCTCACCCGCCTTCTCATGACGGTGTCGCTGAGCCTGTTCGGCGCCTGGCTGTGGGGGGTGCACGCGGTCGCCTGGGGGCTGGGCGGGCGTTCGTCGGTGCTCAACTACGACAGCGCCCAATACGCGCTCGCCGGCCGCGAGCTGGCGGCGCACGGCCGCCTCCAGACCATCTTCGCCCTGCCGCTCGAGCTGTCGCGGCACGCGGCGCCGCCGTGGCCGCTGGCGGTGGTCCAGCCCGGGCTGGTGTTCGTCGAGGCCGCGATCTTCAGGCTGGTGCCGCCCTCGCTCTCGATCGCGGGCCACCCGCTCTACTGGCTGGGGCGTCCCGATCAACGCGAGTGGCTGGTCCTGGTGGTGCCGGTCATCTGTTTCCTCATGATCGGCGCGGCGCTGGCGCAGGTCGTGGCCCGGCTGCTGGCGCGGCACGCGCCCGGGCTTTCCGGCTCGGGCCGGACCGCGGCGGGCCTGATCGTCGGGCTCGCCTTCCTGCTCGACCCCGAGGCTCAGCACTTCGCGGTGAGCGGCTTCACCGAGCTGCCGTTCACCCTCGGGCTCTTCTTCGCCATCGCGGCGCTGGCGCTCGAGGTCGCTCCGGCGCGCCCGCTGGTCTTCGGGCTGGCGCTCGGGCTCGCCGGGAGCTTCCGCGCCAACATGCTGTGGCTCGCCCCGCTTCTATGCCTGGCCGCGGTGGCCCTGGCGCCGCGTGAACGGCGCCTGCGCGTCGCGACGCTGGCGCTGATCGGGTACCTGGTCCCGACGGCGCCGTGGTGGCTCTACAAGTGGCGCGCCTTCGGGTCGCCGGGCTGGGACCTCACGCGCTTCGTGGTGTGGGACGGCGTTGGCGGGCGCACCTGGAACTCGATCTACCACCTGCCCGAGCTGCCGGCGCTGCCCGCCGGGCTCGAGGCGGTGCGGCTGCTGTCGCTCAAGGTGGCGCGCAACCTGCCGGCTCTGCTGCTGGCGGCGCTCACCGGACCGCGCGCGCTGTGGCTGGGCGCGCTCGCGGCGTGGCTCGCCTTCACCCGCCCGCCCCGGCCGCTGGCCGTGGCCGGGCTCGCGGTGCTCGCGACCTTCGGCGTCGGCCTGCTCGCGGCCGCGGTCAGCATTCCGTGGCTGCGCTACATGTTCCCGGCGCGGGTCCTGCTCGAGGCCGCGGGGCTGCTGGCGATGTGGGGGCTCGCGGCGCGCGTGCCGGTGCGCGCGGAGGCGCCCTCGCTGCCACGCATCCTGATCGCCGGCGCGGCGGTGCTCGCGATCGGCTGGGGCGCCCTCTCGACCGTGCGCGCCGATCTCGAGGCGCGCGCGGTGGTCGCGGACCGCAACCTGCCGGGCGTGGCGACGCTGCTCGCGACCGGGGTGCTCATGAGCAAGGAGATCCGGCCCGGCGAGGCGGTGATGAGCAACCTGGGGCCGCTGCTGGCATGGCACGCGCGCCGCCCGGTGATCCACCTCGCGCTGGCGCCCGAGGACCTCGAGGCGTGCCGGCGCCGGCTCGACTTCCGCAACGTCATCCTGGTGTACCGCGAGCCCGAGCGCGCCGGCCCCGAGTGGAGCGCCGTGGTCGCGCGCCCGCACGAGGCCGAGCACCATCCCGACTGGAACATCCGGCGCACGCGCACCTGGCAGACCGCGGACGGCTTCACGATCGTGTGGCTCGAGCTCGGCGACCTGCGGGCACCGCTCGCCCGCGGCGCTGGCGCCGGGTCCGCGCCGCCGGCCGCGGTGGAGGTCGCAGCCCTAGCGCAGTAGCGCGAAGCGCCGCGTCATGACGCGGCCGTTCACCTCGATGCTGGCGAAGTAGAGCCCGGCCGGCGCCGTCGTCCCGCGCGAGGTGGCGCCGCTCCACGTCAGCTCGAAGCGGCCGGCGGGCCGCTCCTCGGACGGCCTCTCCCAGACGCGGCGGCCCTGCAGGTCGTGGATCGTGAACCGCACCCGCGCGGTGGCCGGGAGCGCGAGCGCGAACCGCACCTGGCCCGGGGCCGGGTTGGGGCTCGGGGGCCCGAGCCACAGGCGCCGCGGCACCTCGTTCACCCCGAGGCCGCCGTCGAACACGTTGAGCGTGAACGGGACGCCGTTGTTGTCCTCGCGCGTCTCGGTCACCCGGCCCAGCGTGTCGGCGGTGATCCGCAGCAGGTGGGCGCCGGCGGTCGGCCAGGGCGGCAGGATCGTGCTCACCAGCACGCTGTCGAGCGCGCCGACCAGGGTGTCGCCGGCCGCGAGGGTGGTCGGGCCCTCGCACAGCACCCAGCGGGAGCGCGGCGCGGGCATGCGCCCGTGATTGACGATCCGGAAGGTCAGGAGCGTCGGGCTCAGGGTCCCGGCACCCGGCACCGGATCGGTGGTGGGCGAGCGCGGCTCGAGGTCCACCTCGGGGAACACCTCGGCGTGCCGGATGTCGGAGAGCCCGCTGGTGTCGGTGACCCGCAGGTGAACGATGTAGTGGGTCCCGGCGCCGTCGTCGTGGTTTACGCCCACGAACGCGGCGGTCTTCCCGTCGGCAACGAAGATCTCGGGGTGGATGTGGGTGTTGTGCGCGAGGCTCACGTCCCAATGGAAGGCGAGCGCGTTCTCGGGGTCGCGATCGTCGGTGGCGCTGCCGGCGAGCCGGATGGTGTCGCCGGTGACGTAGAACGCGCCGTCGAGCGGCGTCAGCAGATGCGCCTGGGGCGGATGGTTGCCGCTGATCACGATGTCGCCGCCGCCGAAGTCGTCCACGCGCGTGCCGGGGTCGCCGACCAGCGCGAAGCCCAGCAGGCCGCCGGCGCGCGCGAATGCCCAGTCGGCGATCGAGCGCGTGCCCACGATCGAGTCGTTCTTGAACACCTGGAGCACGCCGTTGCCGAACGCGCGCGCGCCCAGCCGGTCGCCCTCCTCGAAGCGCACCGGGATCCGGGCGCACAGCTCGCGCCATCCCTGGCCCGGCGTCGAGGCCTCGACCGACACGCTCTCCTGCGTGGCGTCGTAGAACACCAGCAGGGCGCCCTCGGTGGTCTGGATGGTCTGCGCCTTGAGGATGAGCCCGGCCGCGACCGACGGGTTCAGGTTGCCGGTGAAGCTCAGGTAGGCCTCCTGGTCGGGCGAGAGCGGCGGGCTGGTGTGGAACGCGTAGCCCGAGAAGCTGCTGAGCACGACCGAGGCCCCCTGGATCGCCAGCCCCGAGGTCTCGCCGGTCCACGCGCCGCCGAATGGTCCATCGGGCCGGTCGAAGTCGTCGAGCAGCGCGGTGCCGGGGAACTCGCCGCTTTCGATCGCCACCACCCGCACCGTGTCGCGCGCCACGCCGCCATGGTGGTCGTCCGCGGTGAGCACCGCCGCGTAGACGCCCGGCAGGTCGAAGCGATGAACCGGAACGGGCTCCCCCGAGCCCAGGCCGTCGCCGAAGTTCCAGCCCAGCGTGATCGGATCGAGCTCGGGGTCCACCGTGCCGGCGCTCGAGAAGCTCACGGTGAGCGGCGCCGTCCCGGCGATCGGCGCGCCGGTGGCGTGGACGATCGGGGGGCTGTTGCCCTGGATCGGCCCGGTGTAACGCAGGTGCATGATCTGCCGCGTTGTGATTGCGATGTAGTACAGGTCGCCGGTCACCGGATCGGTCTCGAAGTCCACCGGCCCCTGGGTGTCGGTCGCGAACGGCTGCAGGTCGACGAGGTGATCGGTGCTGTCGAAGCCCGCGGCGCGGATCCAGTTGTTGCCGTAGTCGGCGTAGAAATAGCGGTTGCGGTACTGGGGCGGATAGAGGCTGCCGGTGTAGAACAGCCCGCCGATCAGGCAGTAGCCGACGTAGCCGGGCGGGGTCCCGAGATCGGGCTCGCTGTGGTGGTAGGTCAGCAGCGGCTCGGAGGGCAGCACCGGGGTCTCGGCCGTGCCCCACGAGCCCCAGCCGGCGTGCGTGGGCTGGGTCACGCGGTAGTCGGGCTCGATCACCGGACCCTCGTGGCACGGCCAGCCGAAGTTGAGCCCGGGCCGGTCGGCGACGTCGAGCTCCTCCCAGTAGCGCCATCCCACGTCGCCGATGTAGAGCGTGCCCGGGTCGCCGTCGTTCACGTGGTGCTCCCCGGTGCCGGGCTTGACGCAGAAGCGCCACGGATTGCGCAGGCCGTAGGCCCAGATCTTCGAGCAGTTGTGATCCGCGAAGTCGTCGAAGTACGGGTTGCTGTCGTAGCCCTCGCCGGTCGCGGGGTTGATGCGCAGGATCTTGCCCGCCAGGCTGTTGATGTCCTGCGCCCGGTAGGCGCCGATGTCCTGCGAGGGATCGACGCGCCCGGGCAGGAACAGCTCGGGGTCGTGGCCGCCGGCGTCGGCCGAGTCCGCGGTGGCGCCGTCGCCGCACGAGACCAGCAGGCTGCCGTCCGTGCCCCAACGCAGGCCGTCGATCTCGTGGTCGACGTGGCCGGTCGGAACCCCGTCCGCCCACGAGTGACCGATCAGCACCGTCTTGCTGCTCTCGTCCACCACGTTGGAGTCGAGCGCCGAGGTGCGGAAGCGCGTCACGCGCCCGTAGGCTGGAACGCCGGTGTCCAGGCCGGCGGAATCCGGGTCCATGACATAGGCGAAGTAGACGAAGTGGTTCTGGGTGTAGTGCGGGTCCACGGCGATGCCGCTCAACCCGGCGTTGCCCGCGACCAGCACCTCGGGGGTGCCGTTCCAGAAGAAGGTGGGGAGCTTGGCGCCGTTCTGTACCACGTAGATGACGCCGTTCTTCTCGCCCACCAGGATGCGGCCGTCGGGAAAGAAGGCGAACGCGGTGGGGCCGAGGAAATTGGCGCCCGGGGCGGCGTCCTCGGCGACGAAATCGGGCGGGAGCGTGATGGCCCGGACCGTGGCCGGACTGGCCCAGCCGGCCGCGAGCAGCATCGCCGCGAACGAAACCCGCATGTCACGCACGAGGAACTCCTGGGGGTTGAAGTCCCGGCGACGGGTCTTCGGGATGGAATTGCACCCTCAATGATACGCCTGCCGGAGGCGGGAACGAAGCCCGCCGCATGAGCCTGCGCCTCTCCCGGAGCGGGCGGCGCGGGGCGGCGGCGGCTAGGCGGGCGGGGTGACCCAGGCGGCCACGACCACGATCCCCGCCGGGTCCAGCAGGGCTCCGGCCGCGACCATCTCGCCGATGCGGATGCGCCCGGTGTCGTAAACCAACGCGTTGGGCGGGGTTGAGACCGGCAGCATGAAGCCGAACGAGCAGCTCGCCGTGGCGGCGAGCGCCGGGTCGCGGACCTAGCGCGGCATGATGAGCTCGCCCGAGCTCGTCGCGTCGCGGCCCCGGTCCTCGCCGTCGAGCTCCGCCGGGTAGTCGGCCGGCAGCTCGCGCAGGCTCTCGACGAACAGCGGCACCTCGTCGGCGAGCCGCTCGAGCGCCTCGGGGCCCTCGGCCACGCGCACGATCTCGTAGGTCGTGGTGCGCTGGGCCGGGGTGAAGCCCGCTTCGCGGATCAGCGTCTCGACCTCGGCCACCGTGGTCTTCGCCCGGTGCCCGGTCGCGAGGTGAACGTTCTCCTCGTAGAGCGTGCCGCCGAAGTCGTCGGCGCCGAACTGGAGCGCGATCTGCCCGGTCTTCTTGCCTTCGCTGAACCAGGTCGCCTGGATGTGGTCGAAGTTGTCGAGGTAGAGCCGCGCCGCCGCCAGCACTCGCAGGTAGCGCGAGGCGCCGGCGACGTGCTTGACCTTGCCCTCCATCGGCGTGTTGCCGCGCTTGTAGGACCACGGCACGAAGGCGGTGAAGCCGCGGGTCTCGTCCTGAAGCGCGCGGATGTAGTCGAAGTGCTCGACGATCTCGGCGTCGGTCTCGACGTGGCCGTACATCATGGTGGCGGTCGAGCGCATCCCCACCTGGTGGGCGGCGCGATGGACCTCGAGCCAGGCCTCGGGCCCGCCCTTCTTGATCGAGATGCGCTTGCGCACCCGGGTGGCGAGGATCTCGGCGCCGCCGCCCGGCAGCGTGCGCTGCCCGGCCTCGTGGAGCGCCTCGAGCACGCCGCGGATCGTGAGCCCGCTGACCTCGACCATCTGGTGGATCTCGGGCGCCGAGAAGAAGTGGGGCGTGATGTGCGGGTAGCGGCGTCGCGCCTCGCGCACGATCGTGGGGTAGAACTCCCACGGGATCTCGGGGTTCAGGCCGCCCTGGAGCAGCACGGTGGTGGCGCCGAGCGCGTCGGCGTCCGCCATCATCTTCATGACCCCTTCGACGTCATGGGTGTACGCGTCCTTCGACCCCGCGCCCGGCTTGCGGTAGAAGGCGCAGAAGTGACAGTCCACCGTGCACAGGTTGGTGTAGTTGGGATTGGTGTCGATGACGTAGGTCACGAGGCGCGGGTCGGACTTCAGGGCGCGCACCTCGTGCGCGAGCGCCCCCATCTCGAGCAGCGGGGCCTCGGAGGCGAGATAGACGCCCTCCGCGGTGGTCAGACGCTCGCCGCGGCGGACTTTGGCTTCAATCGTGGGCCACACGGTGCGGGCTCCATTCATTGCGTCGCAGTGGCCGTAGGCAGCCGATATTACCTCTTCCCGAAAGAAGGAATCCCGACAGGAAGGCCTACTCTCATCAAAAATCGCGCGAATGCCTGCGCGAGGTGCTCCCGATAAGGTGGGCAAAGACGCAGACGTGGGGCACCATGTGATGCAAGGGACTCCACGTACTCAAGCGGTAGCGTAAAGACCAATCGAAAGTCTACTACACGGTAGCCGCGTTCAAATCCTGCTATCTCACACTTCTGCAGCAGGTGGACTCCCACGTAATATCCCTTTGTGAGGCTATTCCAAAGAGTCTCCGGCCTGGTCCCAGGCTCGCTCTTCGCAAACTCCTCCCAAGAGTCGTGAGGACATAGGAGGACCGACCTAATCTTCCTCGCCTCTATGTCGCATGACTGACTGATCACGACCGCATCAAAGCTGTCCGTTGGGACTGGAGTCGGGCTCTTCAGTGATCGCAGCTCCTCAGCATTCAGCCCCAACGGGGGTTTGAATACTGGGCACTGCTCGAAGAATTCCAAGACCGACGAATCACTGGTCGTTTCATACCATGGATATTCCATGAACTATGGTCTTCGCTCTAGGCTTCGAGGTCGCTCTCGAAATACTCGTTCATCTGCCACAAAGGAGTGGATTTGTGCGCAAAGTGTGGTTTAGCCATGAGCTCAAATGTGGCATTCGGCTTGATGAAGAAGGGAGCATCTCGCTCGATTTCGCCCAACTCCGCTCGTTGAGCAAGCGCTAGGGCTTCAGCAACAGCGAAGTTCAGAAACGACTCGAAGGATCGCGCAGTCAGACCAAAGTAACTAGACGGGTCCACCTGAGAGACAACCGCCATCCCCCCAATGTCCCTCCGAAACTCCCAAGGAAGAACCGTCGTCGTTTGTCCCGGGACATAGGACATGGTCGAGCGCACCGACTTCGCGGTTGCCAGATCTTCAGCTGGCAGACGGTTCATGGAGGACCTCCCTGAAGACCTCTTTATGGGTCTTCTCGGTGAAGCAAGCGTCGAAGATTCCCTCAATTGACGAGTGAACCGCCTCGATCCAGTTCGCCGCATTTTCAATGGCATCGGGCCGCGTCGAGCCGAATGCCAAGTCGACCAAGAATGAGGTCGCATCCGTAGCCTCAGCCGGCACGGGGCTAAAGACCATCTTCAACAATCCCCGCGGGTTTTCGTACGGGACCTCTACCTGCTGAAGGAATGTCTGGTACGTCTGTGGGACATTCGCCGGGAGCCTTGGGTAGATCATGAAGTAGTCTTCGAGTCTCACCTCACGACTGGCAATGTCAATCCTATTGAGATAGCGCAATGTCATTCCCGCAATTCTGTTGGGCTTGGCTATATCACAGTACAATTCTAACTTGTGAATAATCGCTGGCTTGAATGACTCCCACCCTGGATATGGGCGCAACTGGTTCACCGCGAGGAGGTCTGGTCCGACTTGTACGATCGCGTTCTGTTCTCTGTTTAGGAATTGCATCTTGTCGATGCTGGTCGTTTGCTGTTGCGCGGCAGGAAGGTTGGGGGGGAAAACCTGTATGGCAAGAACGTTCTGCTGGCGTTTCTCTGGGAAATCTCCCTTGATCCGCTCGTAGAGCAACCCTGGAACAGTCCAGTCCCACTGAGCGCGTGGCTCGAAGCGAAACTCGCAGAGTGCCTCAAGCAGTGGCGGTCGGTCATATTTTCGTGGCATCTGGCGGTCTCCGGAAGAACAAGCCGATTCGGAATTACTACCACTATTGGCGCTTGGCTCGCCAGCGCATGCCAAAGCGGTCTTTTTCAGGCTCTAGCGCCCGTCGCCGTCGAGCAGGTTGCCGAGCGTGCCGAGGATCGAGCCCTCCTCGCGCCGCCCGCCGCCGCGCTGCGGGGCGGCCGCGTAGATGCGGCTTGCCAGGCGCGAGAACGGCAGCGACTGGAGCCACACCTTGCCGGGGCCGCGCAGGGTGGCGAAGAACAGGCCCTCGCCGCCGAACAGCGCGGTCTTGATCCCGCCCACCATCTCGATGTTGTAGTCCACGCTGGGCTGCAGCGCGACGATGCAGCCGGTGTCCACGCGCAGCAGCTCGCCCGCGGCGAGCGTGCGCTCCTCGTGGGTGCCGCCGGCGTGCAGGAAGCACCAGCCGTCGCCGGAGAGGCGCTCGAGGATGAAGCCTTCGCCGCCGAACAGGCCGGCGCCGAAGCGCTTGGTGAACGCGATCCCGAGCGACACGCCCTTGGCCGCGCACAGGAACGAGTCCTTCTGGGCCAGCAGCTCGCCGCCGACCTCGGACAGTTTGACGGCCTCGATGCGGCCCGGGTAGGGCGCCGCGAAGGCGACCTTCTTCTTGCCCTGCCCGCGGTTCTGGAACACGGTCATGAACAGCGACTCGCCGGTGAGCAGCCGCTTTCCGGCGCTCATGAGCGAGCCCATGATCCCGCCCTGCTGCGACTGCTGCGAGCCGTCGCCGAAGATGGTCTCCATGACGATCCCGTCCTCGACGTACATCATGGCGCCGGCCTCGGCCAGGGCGGCTTCCCCGGGGTCGAGCTCGATCTTCACGAACTGCAGGTCGTCGCCGACGATCTCGTAGTCCACTTCGTGCATGGCGGGCATGGTCGATCTCCTTGAGGGGGTCCGCGGGATATTACGGCCGCCCGGGCGGCGGGGTTGCGGGCACGTCAGTCGGCGCCGAGCAGCCCGTGCTCCGTGATCAGGGCGCGGAAGCGCTCGAGGCCCTTCAGGTCCTCGGGGCCGAGCCGGTAGTGGAAGCGCCGCAGGTAGGCCTCGGTCTCGGCCGCGCTCCAGCCCGGCTCGGTGGTCTGGCGGGCGACCTCGGCGAGGCTCGCGAGCCCGGCGGCGAGAGACGCCTCGAGGAAGCGCCCGAACTCGGCGCGCACGCCGGGCTCGAGCGCGCGCCGCACCGCCCACAGCGCGTACACGAACGAGAGTCCGGTCCACTCCAGCCAGTCGGCGCCCAGGTCGAGGGTGTGGGTGAAGCCCTCGGGCCGGCGATTTCGCATCCGCATTGCCTGGTCGCCGATGACCAGCAGCGCGTCGGCCTGCGCGGGCTCGGCCCCGCGCACGTAGCGCACGCCGGCCAGCTCGCGCCGCACGTCGAGCAGCAGCTTGAGCAGCCGCACCGAGGTCGAGGTCTCGGGGGTCACCGAGATCAGCGCGCCGCCGAGCGCCTCGGCGGGGCGGCGCGAGGGGCGAGCAGCTCGAAGCGATCCTCGAGCCGCAGGAAATCGGCCGCCGCCATGAGCCCCAGGTCCACCGTGCCGGCCTCGGCCTCGCGCCCCAGCTCGCGCGGCACCAGGTTGCGCACCGCGAACGGCGCCTCGGCCCACAGGGTGTAGAACGGCGCCGCGTTGGCGTAGGGAATCCGCGCCGCGGTCGCGGTCGTGAGCCGGGAGGCCGGGGTCATGGCGCGCGGAAATTACACCGGGCGCCGGGCGGCGTCGAGCGGGGGGTCAACGGTGGCGCTATGATGCGCGGATGCGACGCCACGCCCCGCTGGTCGCCCTGACGCTCGCCGTGGCCGGCTGCCTGTCCGGCGGGCGCGCGCCCGAGGCCCCGGTGCCCGCGTTCGTCGCCGCCGAGCACTACGCCTACTCGATCGCGGCGGTGGGCTACCCCGGCGCCCAGCGCGCGTTCCAGATCGGGCCCGGCAGTGTGGTGTCCACGGGCGAATCCGCGCTCGAGTGGCGGCTGCCCGACGAGTCGGGCCCGATCCAGACCTCGCCGGTGTGGTTCGAGCGCGACGGGGTCCCGATCGCCCACTGGTGGATGGTGAGCGAGCGCGAGTCGCTCGCTTTCGAGGCCGCGGCGTTCCCGGCCGCGCCGCTCGGCGACACCAGCCTGGTGCTCTCGGTGCGCGTCACCTCGAGCGTGCGCGGCCGCGACCCGGTCGAGATGGCGCTCGAGGCGCGCCTGCGCGGGCGCCCCGACGGCCCCGGCTTCGTGCCCTGGGACGCGGACGACGACGACGGGTTCGACGAGGCGTGGGACGGGACCCTCGCGATCCGCAACGACCGCGTGGTGGCGGGCGTGGACCCGGCCGCGGACCGCGGCGACGTGCCGCCCTCGGTGCTGCATCCCGCGCACACCGTGGGCTTCGGGGCCGGCGCGCTCGCGGTGCGCTGCCGCGCGCGGCTGGTGCCGGGAGCCCACCCCTCGTGGACCTTCTGGATGCCGGCCTACCCGATCCCCTCCGCGCCGGCGCAGCGCCTCGAGCGCTCGCTGCGTCACGATCGGGTCGCCGCGCAGGCGCGCGCCGGCTGGCGCGAGTGGCTGGAGCGCGCCGCGCGCCTCGCCACCCCGGACGCGCGCGTCACCGCGCTGTGGCGCGCCTCGCTGGTCACGCTCATCCAGTGCCAGGAGCGCCGCGGCTCGGAGTGGATCCCGATCGGCAACCCGCTCCAGTACCGCGACGTCTGGATCCGCGACGGCGCCCGCGCGGTGCGCGCGCTGGCGGTGGCGGGGCTCACCAGCCTGGCGCGTGAGGACGCCTGGACGCTGCGCCGGTTCCAGCTCGAGAGCGGCGCGCTGCTGTCGCAGCGCGGCCAGCTCGATGGCACCGGGGCGGCGCTGTGGGCGTTCGAGCAGGCGGCCTCGCTGCCGCCCAGCGCGGAATGGTCGCGGCGCTACCTGCCGATCGCCGAGCGTGGCTACCGCTGGATCGCCGGCCAGCGCGACGCGACCCGGAACCTCAAGCTGCCGTGGCGCGGGCTGCTGCCCTACGCCGACCCGCGCGACAACGAGCTCACCCGCGCCCAGCTGGTGGGCAACGACGCCTGGTCGCTCGCCGGCTGCCGCGCCACCGCCGCGCTGGCGCGGCGCGCCGGCCGCGACGCGCTCGCGCGCGAGGCCGACTCGACGTTCAAGGACTATCGCGCGACGATCCGCACCGCGCTGCGCCGCGCGCCCGGGCCCGATCTGCCGGCGGCGTGGCAGGGCGGCGGCCGGGACTGGGGCAACCTGTCCCTCGGTTATCCGACCGCGACCCTGCCCGCCGAGGACCCGCGCCTGGCCCGACTCGCCGCTCGGGTGCGCAGCGCCGCGGCGCCCGGCCTGGTCGCCTACGGCAGCCCGGACTCGATCCACACCTATCTCGGCATGGACCTGGCGCAGACCTCGCTGCTCGCCGGCCGTCCCGCCGAGGCGCGCGCGGCGCTCGCCACCCTGCTCGCGCACAGCAGCTCGACCTTCGGGCAGGCCGAGCTGTTCGACCTCGCGAGCGGCGGCTTCGCCTCGAACCTCCCGCCCCACGCCACCGCCGCGGCCGGGATCGTGGATCTGGTGCGCAACATGATCGTGAGCGACGGCGGCGACACCCTCGAGCTCGCGCTGGGCGGCTCGCTCGCCTGGTGGGGCGGCACGCGGCTCGAGCACGCACCCACCCGGTTCGGGGTGATCGACGTGGGCTTCGCCCATCCGGCGCCCAACCGGCTCGAGGCGCGCTGGACCGCGGTGGCCGTCCCGACCCGGGTGCGCGTCCCCGACGGCGTGCGTGCGGTCGAGGTGCTGTCGAGCGCGGGGCGGATCGTGCGCGGCGTCTCGGTCGAGTGCGGACCGGGCGTCACGTCGATCGCCGTGCGCGTGGTCGCGGGGCCGGCCAGGAGCCGCCGATGACCGTGCCACGCCGCCCGGGCCGGCGCCGCCGGCGCTGGTCGCTGCTGTTCGCGCTGCTGGTCGCGGCGGGGCTGGCCGCGCTGTTCGTCCAGCAACGCCGCGAGGCCCCGGCCCCGGTGCTGCCCACCGACTTCGCCGCCGGCGCCGAGAGCCTGAACGCCGCGACGCGCCGCCACGACTGGGGCGCCGCCGAGCAGTGGGCGGAGCGGCTCGCGGCCGAGCAGCCGCGCAACTTCCAGGTCCTCTACAGCCTCGCGCTGTCGCTCCACAACCACGCCACCGCCATGACGCCGCGCTTCAACCGCCCGCGCCCGGCGTTGCGGCTCTCGCTCGACCGCATCGCGGCCGAGGCGCGCGTGATGGCGCTGCTCGATTCGGCCGCGCGCGTGGCGGCGACCCCCGACGACTGGGCGCGCGCCGAGCTGCTGCACGGCATGGCGTTCGAGGGGCTGGGGCTCCCGATCGAGGCGCTCGAGCGCTTCCGCGCGGTGAACCAGCGCATGCCGCAGCTCGGGGGGCCGGCGCAGCGCCTGCACTGGGTGAGCGCGCACCTCGCGGACCCGAGGCTGCCCGACCTGCTCGCGATGCCGGAGGCCGAAGCCCCCGCCGCGTCGCCCGCACCGCCCGCACCCGCCGCACCGGAGGCGACCCCACCGGCGCCGGAGCCGAGCCCGCCCGATACGGCGCCGGCGCCGTCGTCACCGCCGCCGCCGTGAGCGGCGTGGTGATGCGCTACTCGACCGCGTCGGTCTCCACCGGCCGCCCGGCCTCGATCCAGCGGCGATAGCCGCCCTTGAGCGAACGGACGTTGGTGTAGCCCATGCGCTGGAGGTTCTCGCACACCAGCACGCTGCGAAACCCCCCGCCGCAGTAGCACACCAGCGGGCTCGCGCGGTCGGGGAACTGCTGCTCGATGTCGCGCTCGATCACGCCCTTGCCGAGGTGGATCGAGCCCGGCAGCCGGCCGGCCTGCCACTCGTGATCCTCGCGCACGTCGATGAGCGCGGGCCGCGGGCGGCCTCCGCGCTCGGCTTCGAACGCGGCCAGGTCGATCTCGCGCACGCGGCGGCGCGCCTCCTCGATCAGGGCCAGGAATCCGGGGGAGTGCGCGTGGGTCGCCATCGGGATTCGGACCTCGGCCCTAGGCCGCGGGTGCGTACTCCCGCACCACGTGGTAGAGCGCGTCGCGCTGGACCGGGGTCTTGCCCGCCTCGCGGATGAGCTGGACCATCGAGTCCTCGGCCATCCCGACCGGGCTCCGCGCCAGGGCCGCGTGCGCGATCTTCTCGACCCCGATCGTGCCGTCGAGATCGCTGGCGCCGAAGTTCATCGCCACGCTCGCGGTGTCCTGGCCCAGCATGATCCAGTAGCTCTTGACGTGCGGCACGTTGTCGAACACCAGCCGCGAGATCGCGATGGTCTTGAGATCCTCGATCGCCGAGGCCTGGCGCCGCACGATCCCGGTGGTGCCGGGCTGGAAGGCGAGCGGGATGAAGGCGAAGAAGCCGGGAACACGCGCCTCGAGCTCGCGCAGCAGGATCATGTGCTGGACGCGCTCGGCGCGGGTCTCGATGTGGCGTTCGAGGGGATCCCGATGCGGTGCGCGATCTCGTGGATCTCGAGCCAGCGCCGGGCCCCGATCTTCTGGTGGAACAGCTCGCGGCGCACCCGCTCGCTGAACACCTCGGCGCCGCCGCCCGGCAGGGCGTCGAGCCCCGCCTGGCGCAGCTCCTCCAGCACCCACTCGGCCGGCTTGCGGGTGAGGCGGCAGAAGAAGTCGATCTCGACCGCGGTATAGGCCTTGACCGTGAGGCCGGGGCTCACCGCCTTCACCGCCCGCACCACCTCGAGGTAGTCGTCGAAGCGCCACTTGTTGTGGAGCCCGCCGACGATGTGGATCTCGCGGATGTCGGGATCCACGTGGGCCCGCATCTCGTCGAGGGTCATGGTGTAGGCGCCCTCGGCGCCCGGCTTCTTCGCGTAGTCGCAGAACTTGCACGCCAGCACGCACACGTTGGTGGGGTTGAGCTGGCGGTTGACGGTGAAGAACACCCGGTCCCCATGCCGGTCGGTGGCGAAGGCGTTGGCGAGCCGGCCGAGCTCGAGCACCGGCACTTCGAAGAGCCGGGTCCCGTCCTCCTGGGTCAGGCTCCCGCCGTCGAGCAGGGTGTTGCGGGCCGCGATCGCCCGGGGATCGGTTAGCCGCAGCTCGGCGATCCGGGTGCCCAGCGCCTGGGTCATGCTTCCTCCGTCGGGTTCAAAGGCTTGCGTAGTATAGCGTTTCGTCATATCCCGGTCGAGGGTTCCAGGGGCGGCCGGGCGGACTGCGGTTGGCGCGATGCGGCCGCATTCAGCTACACTTTACGAGCCTCGGGTTTCCTCCCGCACCCTGGCTCGTTTCCCCTTATCGGAGTGGAGGTTGCTCGTGCACGGCCGATTGCTGCGTGCCGCCGCCATCCTCGCCGTACTGTGCGGCGCGACCGTCGCCTTCGGAAACTCGACCGGGCCGATCGCGAGCCGCACCGGCGCCTTCGCGGTGGCCGGCCGCCCGGGCGAGCTCAACTGCTCCGAGTGCCACACCAAGAGCGCCCAGGGCATCCCCTCGGGGATCAACGACGCGAGCGGAAGCCTCAAGCTCTTTGACATCCCCGCAAGCTACACGCCGGGTGCGACCTATCCTCTGCGCGTCCACCTCGAGCACGCTTGGAATCCGCTGCCGCTCGACCCGATCCGCTGGGGGTTCGAGCTCCAGTCGGTGGCCGCGGCGACCGGCGACAGCGTCGGCAGCTGGGTGCTGGGCGCCAACACGCCGCCCGACACCTTCCGCATCGTGCTCGGGGTCTCGAGCTCGGTCTTCAGGGGCCGGCGCTACATCGAGCACACCCGCAACGCCTTCACCGACGTGGGCGCCAACCACGTGGGCGAGCCGGGCCCGATCGAGTGGCACGTCAATTGGAGGGCCCCGGCCACCGATGTCGGCAAGATCTACTTCTTCTCCGCCGGGAACTCGGCCAACGGCGACCTCACCTCGCTGGGGAGCGGCGACTACATCTTCACCACCGTGGACAGCACCGTCGCGGGCCCGGTGCTGGCGGTTCCACCGGGCGGCCCGCTCGCGCTCGAGGACGCCCTCGATCCGCCCACGCCCAACCCCACCACCCGGAGCGCGCACCTGACCTTTACGGTGGCCCGCGCCGGGGTCGTGGACCTCGCGGTCTTCGACCTGCAGGGTCGGCGGATCGCGAACCTGCTCCACGAGTGGAAGGACCCGGGCCTGCACGTCTCGTTCTGGGCCGGCCGCCGCGACGACGGCACGCCGGCGCCCAACGGGGTCTACTTCGTGCGGCTCAAGGCCCCCGGCCCGGGGCCCGCGATCACCCGCCGGGTGGCGCTGGCCCGCTAGCCGCGGGCGCGGCGGCCCGTTCCCCCCGCGTCGGACGCATCGAGGCCCGGCGTCAGCTTCGGCGCCGGGCCTCCTGTCCCCGGTCAACGATTCCGGAGGACGTTTCCTGATTCCGCCACGGGATCAGCGGTTGAAGTAGTAGGTCACCTTGGCGAGCAGGATGTTGTTCGCCCGTGCGTCCACCAGCCGGCTGAACGAGTGCTGGAAATCCGAGCTCGCGACGTCGGTCGAGGCGTCGCGCTGCTGGGTCCACACCAGGAACAGCGTCGAGCCCGGCATGTATTCCCAGCGCAGCACCGCGTTGCCACGCATCGTGCGCAGGTTGAAATCGTGGTTGCTCGGATCCTGGACCGAGAACGCCGACGCGGGTCCGGGACCGTCGGGGTCCACCATCATCGTGCCGGGATCGAAGGTCGAGGCCCCCTGGCCGTAGGTGTTGAAGTCGTAGCTCTTGGGCCGCGCCAGCTCCTTGAAGTCGTGGTAGTCGCCCGTGGAGACCAGGGGCTGGAGGAAGGTCTGGAGGCTCAGGTTGGGCCGGAACGCCCAGTTGAGCTGGATCTGGGCCCCGATCGTCTTCTGGTCGAGGGTCGCGAACACGTAGCGATGCCCGAAGGTTTCGGTCGCGAGCGGGTCGGTCACGGTCTCGACGTACTGGGCGTCCTCGATCACGTGCTCGATGTTGGGCCCGATCCGCAGCGACAGGCTCGAGACCGGCTTCCACTCGACCCCCGGGTAGAGGTAGTTCTGCTTCGACCCGGCGTCGGTGAAGTAGTTGTCGGATTCGATGAAGTAGAACAGCTTCGCCTTGCCGTCGGTGTCGAAGTACATGTTCCACTCGTAGCCCCGCTTGTTGAGCGAGAGCGGGCCGCCGCGGGTGCGGCGCGGGTTGACGGTCTGGGGGTTGAACGCGATCGAGGTGTTCCAGCTGTAGTTGTTGATGAACTCGATCTGCCCTTTGGCCCACAGGCCCTCGGCGATCATGTTGCCGTCGAAATCGCGGCTGCCGAACATCGATCCCAGGACGTTGGCGTACTTGCGCCACGGCGTGAGGTTGTTCCACTGGTACCCGCCGCCGATGTGGCTGTTGATGACGTCGGAGCGGGACTGGAAGCCCATGTCGTTGACGTCGAACTTGGGGCTCATGAACCCGATCGCCGAGTTCATGAGCGTGCGCCCGCTCTGCTTGTTGAGCCATACCCGCGACCCGTAGCCCGCGAGCGAGGTGGCGTTGGGGTCGACGCTGAACGACGTCGCGTCGGGGCGCTGGAAGTAGTGTCGTGAGCTCTGCTGCACCCCGGTGATGCGGGCCGTCGTGCCCTGGATCAGGGAGGACATCGCCCAGCCCGAGATCACCCAGATCTGCTTGCGGTCGAGGAAG
>WNFL01204427.1_pt1 | contig 17190 bp, 20 predicted proteins | sample 5400361 | NCBI WGS metagenome assembly WNFL01 (sample SAMN13153351, study PRJNA577476) | soil metagenome | isolation source: 40 cm soil on Douglas fir-dominated hillslope | place: USA:California | collected 2013-09-17 | reverse complement strand
TCGCCGCCAATCTCGCCGGGCTCCACGAATACTTAGCAGGATCGCTTAAGATCGCTCAGGAGCGCTGCCAACGCCCTGACGACGATAGCCGCCTTCCGCCACTCATCATCGTCAAGGTATTCCTCTTGTCGAAACACATCAAGACAACGCGACCCACCCGGAAACTCGCCGAACCTTACCTTGGAGCCTTCGAAGTCATCGAAGAATTCCACAAGCGTTGCCCCACCAAACCCGGTCCCGACATCTTCGCTCCCGATCACGAAGCTCGCACCGCTCGACGTCAAAGCGCCGCCAAGCGACGTAAAGCTCTTCGAGCGCAGGAGTAATTCCTTCCCTCTCGTTTTCTTCCTTCTCCTTTCGATTCCTTTCTTGTTTCAAACTTTGTAATCCCTCTTATCCGATTGCCTTGTTGCTTCCGATCCGTTCTCTTTGACCTATGTCCAGATTCAATTTCGCTCGCTTTTACATGTATACCTCCGTTCCTCATTTTTCTTCTCGACACCCGTTCCACCCTCCTCCTTGCCCCATCCGTTGTCACCACGTCTGCAATCCGACCGTCTCTGGACCCGTCTCCAACCTCTCCGCCCGCTGTCTCAAGGCTCCGCCGCCTCGCACGCGCGACCCTCCTTGCAAGTTCGCTTTCGAGTCGCCCGCAAAAGTCGCAAGACCTAGGAAAGACTCCTATCATCAGCACTCGAACCGACGCGAAAACAGAATCCACATACCGACGCTTAACCCTCATTTGCGCCAAGTCGCCGTATGCCTTTTGACGTGCTCGGTAATCTCCCGTTTGGCCACCCTGCCACGGCCAAGTCCCCTTGTCGCCTCGTGGGCTCGGCTCCTATTGGACCTTTTCCGACAACTCAACCGCCCGACGGCCTGCCGTGAAATCCCGCCGCCGATCCAGATCCCGAGTATGAGGAGAGACACCGCGGTACCCATTTCACTTCATTTTAGCTACGCTTCGTACTTACATACATTGGGCAGTCCGCACGTTTTCGTGCTCGGGTTTTGCCAATTAGACACCCACTGTTTCTTCGTGAGAAAATCAGTATGTGTTCCAATTTGTCCGATTCAAAGGTTGAACAGAATATTACAGGAACTCCCACGACTACTCCAATCAATGAAGTGGTTCTCATTTTCTCGACTTTTTCTCAAGCGAAGAATAACATTCGCCACATACAAGGATATGGACTCCACCCATGTGTTTCTTAGTTCAATGTTCCAAACATGCCTCCTCTATTCTTGTCTCGTTCCCGCTCACTCGATTGCTTTGATTTCTGACACCCTACCGGCTTGCGACTCGGCTTGTGACTCGTACAATAATATGTATTCAAGATATCGGTTCTGCTGCTATGTGGATACCTTCTCCGTATCGTCTTGGGTGTCCTTTAGTTCCCCCTTCCTCTCCGCCCATCTCATCCAGAGCCAAGCAAGTAATAAGGTGATGAAAGTAAGTGGTAAGTGGTACCGCGATCGCCGCATAGACCCAGCCTCTGGGGGAGACACTGAGTCCGGCCGTCACACTTGATGTGCCATCGGCAAAGTAGAAATCAAAAATGCCCATGCTCATTAATGTCTGGATATGAAATTTATTGAGAGTACACATACCGCCACAAACGTGGCAGGTAGATAAATCATCGTGACCACGCTAATAGTCTTCATTATCTCGTTATCTCGTTTAGTCCCTGGCTGTTTGGGTAGTTGCACGGGTTAAGTCTCGCAATTCAACTCCAGCTTTGAGACTAGCGTATCCCAGCAGCTATGTCGAGTAAAAGTAAGAGAAAAGCCTGGAGCGAATAGGCAATATTTACAACGTCAAGTTGCTTTCACTAGTTTGAAGGACCGTCCCCAAGGCCAATTTCATCTCTTCTGTTGATTGGAGCATCTGGTCAAACGAAGAAGCCATATCAAGGCCAGATGGCCTAGGCCACGACTCCGACTTGCTAAACGTTCGATAATGAGACTTTAACTCAACGAGGGCGCATTGAAGAGATAACACGCCGTTCTTGCCGTAGGTTGCAAATCGGTTTCGCTTCTCTGCGTTCCTGAGCTGCACGGCGTCGCTGAAGTCTGGTTTTAATGCTGCTTCGACCTATTTCATTGGCCACTGCTATTGTGTTATAAAGAAGATCAAAACTTTGCTTACAACAAACTATCGCTCTCTATCCATCGGTCACCGGTCTCCTTGGCACAATCTAGCACCGTCGAGAAGTAGGCACAGAGCATAATGAAGGGGGTCATTCCGCCATATTCTCCAGGAAGTATCGCCTTACATGCTTCTGCCAGTTCGTAATGAGGCGTTGTCAACCCCACTACTAAGGCGGTTATGGAAGAATCCCAGCTTCTGTAGGAGACATAGACCCCAGAATAGATAGATATCCCATCAAAAGATGCAATAAGCTTGCGCAGTCGAGTGGTATGAGGCTCTCGCCAGAGTTGAACTTCGGTTTCGTCGGCTGCCCATTGGAAGTTCGTCCTCACCCACATATATGGGCAGCAGTGTTGGTTTTAAGCGCAAGAGTTGTGAGCAGCTTGGCTCACGGTTTACGGTGCCTTCTGATCGCTGTTCCAGATACGAGCCAAACCCTGAAGGGTAAGCCGCCCGAAGAGCAGCGGCCGCGGCTGCTGGGGTGTTAGAGTCGTAGAAAAACTGCCGCATGTAGGAGCTATCCATGGTGGGCGGAAGTTGCTCCGAACACGCAGAGCTGCAGACTTGTCATTCGGATTCCGTCAGCCGGGGCAACGCCAGCGTTCAAGATACGTAATGCAGGACGAGAGCTCGAGCTCTAGTGGTTATTAAGTTCTATATCGCTGGCAGAACCCTTGCAGTACGAACCGCAAATCGCTCGCTAAGTTGAGGCTCATTCACATAACCATCAAATAGCACTGGAGCATTTCAGAATGTTTTCAGTGACATGACTTTAGGTGCCATACCTTCCTTATTCGAGATCTCAGTCACGAGGAAGACTTGTTGATAGTTCTTGGACCAACACGACCTCTCCTCATCTCTTACCCGGAATCTCTCCCGAAGTAATTTGAGAGTTCTGTTTGGAACGTATGGCCCTTGGCTGTCCGTTGGCCACTTCTCCCATGGAAAATGGTGTGTTTGACAGGTTTGAGTCTCGAGGCTCATCATATGGAAATGATAAGTGGGCGTCAAGATAGGAGTAAGTTCATGGTCCAGAGGACGAAGGTTATATTCGTCATAGCGCGCTTCCTGCCATCTGCCCTCTCACGGTTGGACATTCTACGTGTCGCCTTCTGATGGACGAATCGTCCTCCATGCAAAGCAATATCGTTCAGTTGTCGACAGCAGATAGAAATAGACCAACTGTGAGAGTGAAAGCGAGCATAGATGCGGCGGAATCCAAGGCTTGGGCCAACCACTACTCTTCTTGTGTAACCTTTCGTTTCTTTGATAGCCTCACGTATGAAGTACATCACATAGGTCTTCTATGTCTCTTACCTATATTTATTTGATGAATTTCACGCGGCCGGTTTTCGTAGTACGAGCGTTTATTGTTAGGATCCGCTACAAACACTTGGAGTACAAGGCGAGCAAAGCGAGTCCTTTTTATACTACAGAACCGACTGCGCATTCCGCAACAGGCACTGAGAGCTCGCACTCATCTCCATCATTAACAACTGTTCGGCTCCATGCTTGCACTGCTGGACAATATCCCTATCTGGTAGCACTAAACTCACTGAAACTGAGGCAACATCCCTTCAATCTGGCCCACTTTCAGAACAAATTCGGGCATCTCTTTGCCCCCGAACCTCTCCTCGTTTATCCTATAGAGGGATCCATCCTCCATCTGAGAGTGGTCGAGTTGGAAGTAGCCTGCTGTATATTTGAGAACTTTCCAGTGATGAAACAGAATGGTTCGCGTATTCTTTCGTGGGGATGCCGCAGTCAGAGTAGGAGTCATAATGGCAATACTGGATGATATGGTGTGCATATTTCCTCAGTTATTGAGAATGAGAGAGGCGATCAAGCTTTTCCTGAGATTCTTGGATGGTCAGGCCCAGCTGTCAAGAAGCAGCCATTATGGTCAATGGAGGTGCACAGTAGTCAAGCAATAAGAGCTCACATTGATAATTCCAGTCTCAACTGCGCGTACAACGTGTACCTCTGACTGTTCAGCGGTCCCACTTGCGGTATGCTGGTCCATTGCGGGTACCCAGGGTGCGGGGTCTTTGCTCTATAAGGGTGGATCAGCGGGTCCAGTGGTGGTCATAGCTTAAATCACCAATTCGCACTTTTCCTTTAGGTTCTGAAGGGACGGTGTCCTTCATCTCCAGGACGATGGCAAAAGTGGGGTCATCTGCGATGCAATATTTAACAATTGTGATAATATGGAGAGATAATGTCGACACAAACCAGCTGCGGCGAGCAATCCAAGTCGGTTCTCAAGGAGACTGAGTCGAATGAGGAAAGATCGGAAGTACTGTGCAAACACCGCGGGAGTGAGAGCACCTTCAATGCTATAAGGTGGGTGTAAGTTCTTCTGGAATTGAAGAAAAGTCTGGACAAACGAGGGACTCGCCTGACGTCTCGTTGCCAAATGGGAGGGGGATCGAGAACAGTTTGAAATTCGAACACGAAGCGCTCCAACGCCACCTCGTGTTTATCTTTAATCACAACGACGACACGTTCCACATTCCCCTACCACGGAGTCAGTTACATCTTATGGAGACATGAACGCTGAAGCGTCACGCGACTGAGCTCCTCCCCGACGGCCTTGACAGCACCTGAGATGTATTCGTTGAGATCTGGATGCCGTGATTGGTATACCGGCGCGTCCCACTTCTTCTTGCGCGTGAATAGGTCCACCGGATAGAGCCGGCGAACAAAAAGGATGGTATGAACGGCTACTTCCACTAATTGTAGGGTTATTATACAATCGTGGTGGACAGGAAAGGCGCAACTGACGGAATTCGAGCATCGAAACGAGGGTTTCTTGAGAAGGGTGAGTGGCAAGACGATTTGCTGTTCAGGTATGCTCACGATTATAAGTCAGAGGCTTGTTCTTCGACATCCTGGTATTAGCAGCCGTTGCCGCACAAGCGAGATTGGGGGCAAGTGGCTTCTGTTGTTTGCTCGAAAGTTGATTTCGTCCACAGCCCTTCGCAATGCCCTCGAAGAAGCGTGGAAGGGGAAACAGCTCGGAAGAGGAAGGGTCACAGATCCAAGAAGAGACCCGGTTCGAGCCATACGAGTCGGACCATTCCGAAGCATTCTGGGACGTCAAGTGTATCCTCAACGAGAAGCCAGGTTTTTATTTCGTCGACTGGGATGGCGTCGACCCGGCTACCGGAAAGCCATGGCCGCCTTCATGGGTCGCCAAATCCGATTGCACAGACGAGCTCATTCAGGAGTGGAAAGCCGCGAAGAGGAAGAAGAAAGAGGAGGCCAAGGCCGCCAAAGCTGCAAAAACCAGTACGTACACTCTTTGTTTTTCAGAAGGTGTTCATGTTGCTCTTTGCTCGTTTACTTGAATGTGCGTATACCTAGTATCGCCCAAGGCGACCTGCATATGAGAGAGGCAATGAAACATCTGGACATAAGCCAACACACAACTCTCTTGTCTCTACGAAGGCCTCGAGCTGGACAGGGGTTGATAAGTTCCGATATTCACACGTTCTTTCCACCGCGTCTCGACGGCAGGAAATAAGTGCTCAATATACGCTATGGCGGTATTGTCTCCTTGTTGTTGTAAGCTAACAAGGAGCGTGGTGCCATAGTGATGTGTGAAACTTGAGATCAGCGAATAACTTCTTCCAACCATCTCCTGTCTCTGTTGCCAATCACATACTGACAAGAATAAACCTATTAAGGCTCCAAAAGGGCTTCAGTAGCTGGCTCATCTCGAAGCCGTCACACGTCCCGTTCCCGTGGCCGTTCAGCCCCCACTAGTCCCACCTCTCACACAAGACCTGTCATCTCAAGGAAACGACGCAGAGCACCCCCAGAAATCTCTGAGGCTACTTCGGCTCCTGCCTCGGACGAAGAAGAGCAAGAAGAGCAAGAAAGACCCTTACGCAAGAAGAGGAGAATCGCTTCGCGAGATCTTAGCGAGATCCGAAATCAACTCGTGTCCTCCTCCGAATTGATCGACAACTGGGAGGAGATGGAACAAGAGCATGATGATGGTTATAAACTCCCCGCGACACCTCCCCCTCCAACCCCTGCACCTCGCAGACCTCCAATCAAGCCACCTAATGTCGTCCATAGCAGCCCAAGTGTCATTGCTGGAACGCAGACGCAGACAGAGTGGTCACCGCACGAATCGTCTAACCGTCCACGAACCGTTCCCAAAAGTCCACAGCCGAAGAAGTCTGTTCCAATGCGACCTGTCCCTGTTGTCACTGTTGAAGCCTTCAAACGAGCAAAGGAATCTCCGGCATCGCAGATAGAAGAGTACAGCTCGCCTGAGAGACTGACGAAGCTGACTGCGGTCACTGAAGGAATGTCCTGGCCAGAGAAAATTAAGCCTCCTATTCAGAAACGCCCTTTGGAAGACATCCTTTCCAAGTCGAAGTCGAAGTCGCAAACCGTCGGCCCGATGGAGAGTTCAACCCCTCAACCTATCATTTCGCAGCCTCCTCCATCATTCAAAAGCGGTCCACATAAAGCAGCCAAGGGTCGACCTGGAGTGGATGCCGAAGGCTCGCAAGATCCCAAGGGGAATGTGCAGACAGAATCGGATGTGAGCAAACGTCGGCAATGTATTGTATGTTAGAGAGTGCTGACGCACTCTTTCTCCACATCCCAATTGTCGCGACAATCTCGTTTTCTTGTACATCCCGATGCAATGAAACACTGTTTGTACTTGTTCGCCACACAAAATAGGACACGTCGCCTTTCGAGGGCTACTCTGCCCTTCCAGACGACAGTGGGTGGGATGACCCAATCGGGCCCCTCCCGATCGCATCAGGGCCTTCCGATGCCGCAAATCCCGAGGTAAAGTAAACCTTTCTTATAGTTAGTATTCAACTGACTTTAGAATTACTAGTCAAGGCCATCTGATCAAGTACAGGAATTGAAGGACACGCTTCGCTTACGTGATAATACTGTCCAAGCCCTCGAATCGCGAATTCATTCATGCGAAGAGCAACTCCATAAGCTCAAAACGGACAACCGAAGGCTTGAACGAGCCAACGCTGAAGCACTTGACAAGAAGAACCAGCTTGCAGATGCTACGTCTTCGGAAGAGGTCTGTTTGAGGGCTAAGATTGAGGTCCTTGATGAGGAGCAGGCTGAGGCGTTGCAGGAGAAGACCTTGTTTGAGCAGAAACCCCTGGAGCAAGCACCCACGGCGTTTCAAATGGAGATTGTCCCCAATCAATCCACCGATAATGAGGAAAAGCTCAAGGAACTTGAGAAGCGACTCGACAACCTCAGTGACTCGAACCACCAGCTGCAAGTCGAGCGAGACTACCTATCGGATATGTTGAAGGAGGCGAGAGAGATAGCTGGACGAGCCGAGGCTTCCAAGGCCGAACTCATGTCGAACGCGCGAATCATGCGGGAAACGCTACAAACTGCGCCAAAGGCTGCGGAGGGACTTTTCGCTGCTCGCGTCAGTGCAGCGGAAGGAGAAGCGGAGCGGCTACGAGCGCAAGTAAAGTTGCTCTTGGAGCAAAACAAGCTGACGCAAGCTGACGAGATCAGAAGAAAAGCTGCTCGGTACAGTGTGGTGGAGCTTAAGCTACGAGAAATGGAGGGTGAGAGGTTGACACTTATGAAGGAGGTTCTCGACGGTGAAGTAGAACAGGAGAAGCTCAGCAGAGAGTTGCGCAGACTGAAACAGGAATATGGACTCGCGATTCATGGGGATGCGGAGGACCAGACTGAGGAACGCTATGGACTGGTCGCCTCGGATGCTGGCTTCAACGACACTAGCTCCGAGGACACATCGCAGTCACCCACATCCACAGAAATGCCTTCAAACCCGTGGGCTGAGCCTGTGCTTATGGACACTGGGTCGCAACGTATGGTCTACGTTTGTCATTGGCAGATCGAAGACGATAATGTGATGTGTGGGCAAATCTTCGACCGTCGTGAAGTGAGTTGCCTAGCACCTATCACAGAGCGTTCATTTCTCACGCGTTCTGGTAGGATCTAAGAATTCATATTGTAAGGGACGGTCATATTCCAAAGTTCTAATATCCCACTCTATTAACATCAAGTCCCGGAACCGGTCCGCTATCGTCACGGTGTATCATACCTTTATCATACAAGGTTCATGGAATACAAAGTTCATATCAGTTGGATGTGAGGAATCCTGTAACAGCCCTCGACTGAGGTTCCAGTGTACTCAATACCCACAATCACTTTTGGTTCAGCCCTTGAGTTGGGGATTGGTTCCTGAACATGAAAGTATTAGTGATCGAGTTCCACCGCTCGGCTTATGGAATTGAATTGGTACATGGTAATGAACTCTCCCAGGCAATTGATCCTATTTTTGGAGACTCGTTACTCACGTCCTTCTCATTATGGTTTCCCCCGGGTCCAGATCCCTCGAAGGTACAGCAAGGGTGAACAATATGGCCGATGAGATGGAGTCGTTAACCTTAGCGGTACCGAAGCGTTCACTGAAGGCATCCACTTAGCCGATCCAGGGGCGGGGGAGTAAGACCATGACTGTATTGTTAAGACAAGTGATTTATTCAGAGTCAGGAAGCACAAGACACTGATTCAGAGGGGATAAGCTTGTTTCTGATTGTTCGATCTCACAGAAAACGCCAGAGAGTGTGAAAATACATCTCAAAACTGCCCTTTGATGATGTCTGCGGCTTTTTCCGCAATAGCATAGACAGTAGCCATGGGAGTGGCACCGAGTTGAAGAGGAATGACACTGGCGTCGACGACACGAAGGTTCTTCGTGCCGTAAACCTTAAGGCTGGGATCAACGACACCGCCGATCTCCTTGGGGGCAAGCGGAGCCGTTCCAACTGGATGGAACACGGTCGAGATGTTATTCTTCACCCAGCTGCGAATGGAATGTCAACCCGGGGAAGTCACCAAGCAAGAATAACTAAAAGAAAGTCATCAATGAGCAAAGACGTACGCTTCGAGCTGTTCGTCGGTTTGCACGTCTGGTCCAGGAACTGCACCGCCTGCTACTATCCCGGCCAGAGGCTCTGTCTTCGTGATCTTTTGTGCAAATCGAACAACCTCCATGAGTGCCTTGAGGTCTGCGGTCAATGCCCAAATGAAAACTTTATTCGAGCTTTTCCAGAGGGTCGGCTCACCATAGCTGCGAGTTAGGAATTTGTGGTCGATGACAGGTGGGGCCAGTGGGTCGGCACCGCTAATGTGCTGCAATGTGTTGAGCAAACATTGTGGTGTTGTAACATTTGTCAGACTTACGACGGAGCCACGGCTAGTGGGGTGCTGAAGAACGATAAATGATGATTCAAATGAGGGTAAATTCGCCACACACCAAATGAGACTGCAAGTAAAAGCATTGTCAAAAACTGACATGAGAGAAAGAGGAAAATAAAGGTACCACGGGGAGCCAAAGGGTCATTGTGCCGTCTGGTAGTGGAAGGCCCACTGCTCCTGGAAGGTTCGCGTACATCACTTCTGCATCTGGAACAGCTCTACCGTTGGTAAGCCATTCCCTTTGTAGCTTGAACTGAGTGCGTTCCATAGGAGACAAGTCCTCCGAAGCGAGGTACGAATCGAGTAGCTTGACAAGCTCAGCGTGAACACTAGGATCAGCTATAGCATTGAGAGGCGCAAAGAGGAAGGGACCACCAGTGGAGGTCGACTGGGCACTAAGAGGGATGAGACTATGGTCCATTAAAGTGTTGCCCACTTACTCCAAGCCTGGCTCAGACCTGGCGTTAGCGGTAGGAACGACTTTGAGGTCCGCTACAGAGTGGTCAGTTGGTCGTATTTTTCCACCTGGACGATAACACATACCGCAGCCGTCCGGAGTCAATGCGAAATTGAGGGACAGCATGAGATGGTCCTGTAAGTTCTCTCCAACCGGAAGATCGATCTTAGTTTCAATGCCATACTGATTGAGGACCGCCGGTTTTCCGATCCCAGAGAGCTCGAGGAGTTGTGGAGTCTGGTACGTCCCTAAGCGCTTTTTTAGTCTCACTCATCAATAAAGAGACGAGGCTACGTACCAGCGGAGAGAACGACCTGTTTAGTTGCGTTGACAATAAATATGGCTCCACCAGCATCATACTCCACTCCGGTAGCCGTAAGCTCCCCAAAGGCACCCGAGAAGGCGATTTTGGTGGCACGAGCTCCCAAAAGCACGGAGATGTTGCTCCTTCCAGACGTCTCCTCGAGATAGGTTACTCCAGAGTGTTGGCGTGTTCCTTTCGAACCGTCCACAGCCCGGGATATGTTCATAAAGCCAGTCGAGTCTCCTCCATTAGGATCTTCATTGATCTGGAAACCAAGGTTGGCAATAGCGGCGGCGACCGGCTTGATGAGCGATGAGTACCATGTGTTGTAGGAAGTCTGCAAAGGTATAAATATTAGGAGTTAGGCATGCTGAAAATGGGTGACTAACCTTGATAGGGCCATCGGTGCCTTGGTGAGTCGTGATACGTGCAGTACCAGGGAGGATGTCATTTTCTTGGGGTGTATGAGCCTGTGATTTCTTGAAATACGGAAGGAGAGTATCGAAGGACCATCCAGGGCTTCCAAACGTAGTAGACAGGGCGTCATATTCTTGCCTACTCGCACGCTAGAAAGGCAGAGTAGGTAAACAGAACATATGGAGAAAATGTGCTACAAACTGTCCACATCATTGCATTCATAGCACTGCATCCTCCCAGAAGCTTCCCCCTGGACTGTGATTAAGTTACCTTGGTTGGAATGGAACAGAGAAGAGACTGACCGAGGAAGTGGCATTGTTTGACCGCTTGCGGCGGTTTGTGGCTCGGTGGAGAAACCCCAGCTATACTGCGGGCCATAGGTCGTAGCTAACCATCCACCTGTTGAGGTCCTTTTGGTCAGAGGCACACATGGCATCACTGATTTTAACTTTGGAGTGTGCTAACCTGGGCACATTCAGTTTGGTGAGAGGCGAATAATGGAGAAAGCCGTGGATACACTCACCAGCGGAAGCAACCATAGGGTCTCCACAGAGGTCTGGACCAGCCTCGAGGACGCCAACAGTGATATTTGGATCCTCAGAGAGGCTGTGGGCGCTCGTTCAAACTTGACGATCTCGCATACTGGGGCAGAACCTTACCGGGTGGCGAGAGCGAGGCCTGCGGTGCCTCCACCGACAATCAGGATATCATAATATTTGTTCGAGAATGCAGCAGCATCAGTGGTGGTGTTGGCAGGCATGGAAGATGCGATATGGGGTCTTGCAGGAAAGAGGGGAGAACGTAACGCGACCGAGGACGCGACGGTGGCTTTAATATGCAACAGGACCCATAAGAAGCAGCAGAGGTGTTGGTGTTCTCGTTGTGCGCGCGGGGATGTGACCCCGGCCACCCGGATATCGTCCTCCCCGTACTCTCGTGAGTAACGCTGCCTTCGACATCTCNTCTTTGTATGTTGTCTCTCACTATGTAGTGCCTTCGGGTCAAGATTCATCCTCCTCACCCTTCCATCATCCTCGAATATCGTCGCGTTTGTCTGGCCAACAAAGGACGAGTCTCGGGATTGAGTCGCTCATTGCTACACGGAAGAGGCAGCCTATCGGGCCCACCCTTGCCCTCTTCAAATGCAAATAAAAGTTCCTCAATTATTTTTTGTTATTACGTGCAAACGCAGTCGGAATTTGGAGCTTTCGGTACGTTCGTCTTCCAGTCCCCTTGCTATTAATGGTTATGTTTGCCGATGGCTGTGTTTGACGGATGGCGATGGTGTTAGTGCTCCATCCTGATTGTTATGGATTGAGCTTTTCCTATGGGTTCCTGGACTCTCGTTTTCCGTATTATCGCCGTGTGCAAAAAAGTTGGCGTGGGGCTTTGTGCACCACCCAGTCCTCGATCCGGTCCTCGCACCGCGTATTGCAATTTCCCTTGCCGATTTCATATGTGGCTCGCTTATCGTTCCCATATAACTAACCCCATCCGTAGAATGTAATAGAACAGACGGCCTTAAATTTTCGTCAGTCGTCAGAGGGCGACAAAACGGCGAAGTGTTGCCGGCGCACGTTCCCTTCACAACGCGGGACTCTCCATCCAGTCTCCATAGTTGTCTAATCTCGCTTCAATACTATCATGGGAAGCCCCGTCGGTTCCGGACGAAAACCTGGCGCTTACTGTACCACTCCCTCCATACTGCCGGCCAACGCGGGCCTCCCATAAGTCCACTCTCTCGTCAATACAGGCCTCCCACAGGCCTCACGGAGACCGTAGACCGCCGGTCCTCTGCTGGCGAGGGACCTGTCCTCTCATCGCTCGATATCTTATCGCACAAACAAAATGACACCTGTGGTTGTTAGCGAGTCAGTTCTGCGGGTACACTCGTCATTGCCCAATAACCGCAAAGATCTTTGTGACATAATGTCGAGGGTCTCAGCATGATTATGGACAATCGATCCAAGGAGATCCATAGGTGTCACCTTGGCGGGCCGATCTGCGGATGTTACATCAAAGGTTACACGCTTTCAATCGTTGGAATGATGTCTCCCACGTCTATGGTATCTTCACCGCCAGGCTTTCTCTGCTGTGGACCGATTTAGTCAAGCCCCACAGTTTTCCGCATTCAGTGATTACATAAATGAAAACCGGTGGCCCATCAATTGGATATTTTGGTGAGAAGGACCACTTTGATCGGACCACTCTTTCGGACGTCAGTTACTCCGTCTAGTGATATACGAAGGGGTCACTGTCATCCGTTTTACTTCGCTCACCTCCTCTCTGCATTCCTTTCGATTCACCCTCACGCTAGTCGCCATGGGAAACGCTCTGTCTGCTACGTTTAGGACGAAGGCTTCCCTACCCAGCGCTACCTGCACTAGTGATCCTTCTTCCATAAGGAGCGAGACACGCTCGGGTTTCAAGGTCGACGAGGACTCCAAGTCCGCCCAGGTGTGTTTTCCTACCGTTCCTCACGTTGCCCATGTCTAAACTCACCTACAGGGAGAGCACTTGATCGCTATTCGAAATGTCATCCGGAACTTCGTTTCCTGCATTCCACAGGCTACTGTACGCTACGACTCGCCTCCGGTCGATGCCTTGCAAGCTGCAGTTGTTGAGGAACTCAATGTACTGGGAATCCCACTCGCAACTATCCAACACTGGCTCTCCTGGGCTTGCCAGGTCGCTGAGTGCTTCTATCCAAAACATTCTCTTGACCTGAAGGTCCTGATCGTTATTTGCAACCTCGTTATCTTCTACATCGACGATATCCTCTCCATCAACCCAGGGCCATTACTCACCTTCCAACTCAACTCCTTGAGAGGAGGACCGCAAGAAGACCCCATTCTCGAGTGCCTTGCACAAAAACTTCTCCCCCGGATGTGGGACTATTTCGACCCCCTCGCGGCTAATGCCATTGCTGTTGGGTTCCTCGAGTTCATCAATGGTACCGTCATGGAAGGGATGGCTAAATCGATGATGCCCCTGCATCGTTGTGCCCGAACCTTCCCGGAGTACATGCGCCTCAAGTCCGGTGCTCCTGCGCAATACGCCTTCTGGTTGTTCCCCCGGGATAAGCAACCCGACCTTAAATCATACTTACAGGCGATACCCGACCTTCTAGCGTTCATCAAGTATGCCCTCTGCTTTTACATGTACGCTGCACTAGAAATCTGACCCTCTACTGTGTAGTCGAGTGAACGACATACTTTCCTTCTACAAGGAAGAGCTGGCCGGCGAAGACGATAACTATGTGCACATGCGCGCAGGTCTATCAGGAAACGGTACTATTGCGACCCTGGAGGAGATCTGTGAAGAGACCCTCACCGAGATCAGCAACATCACCGCAACTCTTTCGCATGACCCAGAAGCTGCAGAAGTGTTCGACTGCTACATCCGCGACTATTTGCGCTTCCACTTCTCCACAACTCGTTACAAACTCGAGGAACTCATGACAGCCGACTGACAATAATTTGCCCATCAATTACTCCGACGGAGTTTCTACTAATTACCGGGTTTCTCCACAGAGTATCCTCAACGGATGGTAGAATTGATACTCATGCATATTATACACGTACATAAGCTACTACATCACTGATGCTCCTTTGAACCGTTGCCCTTATTATCAAGTCACGGTTATGATAATTATGCTTATGAAACCTGTCGCAGTTTAAGCTTTCTTTTTGCGACGAGCGGAGTTCAACGTGATATCTGGCCACCATGATCTAAGATTTCCATACTTCCCACTCATTTCAATTCATTGCCGCCCTGCCAACTTGCAGCATGGCGCACCTCAATCATGGTGTTGTGCAGGGTGAGATTACAGGGCATTCGATCAAGCGATATATCCGACTGATAACAAGCAATTCACTAGAACGCCAAAGCGCGCGTCTCTACCCCCCAAGCCAGCTTCGATTGACTGGTATTAATCAGCTCTCCTATTTCTGGGACTTCACACTATAAGATGGTATTTGCAGCTGAAAAGAAAAGTGAACTCCCGGTGTGCGGGCCGGCATGTCAGCCACCAATAGGAGGCGGTTACGAGGATGGTTTGAGTTTTTGCATGCACTGACAGACTCATGGTTCACTGACGTAACTTTCGTAATGATCGACTGGCCAAACTCCGAATGCGGTGCGCTCAGGAATGTCCTCAGTGGATGAGTGATTTCCCACGAATTCGTCCGGCGAAACAAGGCGATGACGTCGTTCGCCGAGGAGCAAGGAGCAAGAGCTCACTGCAGGGGTGCACTGGCGCACTTATCGATCTAACCAGTGGGGATTCTCCACGCCCAACTATCGTCGCCTCACCATGGAGCCTGCAGCATGCACCAGGAACTCAGAGGTGCCTTAGCTTAGTTAATCTCGGTGTATCCGACACCGCATTGTCAACGTGGCACCACTTCCCGGATTTGCTCCCAATATAGTTATCACAAGAGGCAGGACGTCGCTAAGCCAGCCATATGAACGTTAATGTTAATCTGCTTCGTACTGGTTCTAGTATTCAGTCTGGCCTTGAACAATCCAACAACACTATACGATCGCGGTCACGGTTCCTTCTCTTCCAGCTTGCAAGAGGCCCGCGCAGGCGGCCATTTACGGCAACCGGCCGCGGGTTGGGCGAGCTAAAGCCATTGAAACCTCCAGAAACTCATTCACGGAGCAGCGGCAATATAATGTTCCTCATTCAACTCTTGGTTGCTCTCTCCAGTCTTAAAGGCCTTTCTCCCCTCCCAGACCCTCGAGGCCACTGATTAGGCTAGTGCTACCCCTTCCCCCGTCTCATCCGAGCGATGTCCAACTCACCTTTTCCAATCCTCCCAGAAGGCACCTCATTGGTCCCTGGCGGCCTTCATTTGCTCTATGGAGCAGTCATCGTTTCCATAATCATCTCTTGCTATCTACTCGGTATCCTTACTGTACAAGTATACTTGTACTACGGAACCTTTAAGGACGACCCAACTTTCATCAAAGTTGTGGTTGGTCTTACTTTCGACTCTTCAGTTTTCTCCAATATGCCTGACTGAGCTTCTCAGGTCGCTGTGGTGTGGTACGAACCAACTAAGCCTTGTAGGAAGTGCTCAAGTATTCTCTCTTAGTGTTTTGGATACAGCGCAGCTCGCATCTTGTGTCGATTTTGCCTGTACGTTGAGCTTGCTTGACATCAGCTGGTCACTGACATACATTCCATCCTAGGGTGGTATGTTATTACTAATTGGTAAGCACCTACGCTTTAAGGACTTGATTCGCCGTTAAAATCTTATAATAGGGGCAATGTCGCTGCACTGGCAAACATCCGACTATCGTTCGGCCTGGAGGTGCTTTTCGGTACAATGGTCGGTAGGTGAATAGCCCCGTCCATTCTCTACTGTCACGCTAACACATGTGGTAGTGGCAATTGTCGAGTGCATGTTCCTTCGCCGGGTCTATACCTTGTCGAAGCAATCACTACTGCTCACTATCCCACTTGGATTTCTGATCGGAGTCCAAGTGGCCTTCGGTATCATCGGTGCTTACATTGGATTAAGACCGCAGCACTTTGCCCCGGCAGTAGGCTTTCCATTCGCTTCGGTACGTCTCTATTATGCGTCAGAACTCTCTTTGAACGGACTATTCGCGCTAGATCATAATCATGTTTTGGCTCGGCAGTGGAGTGGTCGTGGATGTTCTTCTTGCGCTCCTGCTCTGCATTTTCTTTGCTAATAGTCGCACCGGATTCAATCAGTATGTCGTGAATTGCGTGTTTCGAGTTAAGAAAATTTGACTCCAATCCGTAGGACTGAGTGAGTTGTGGCAATTCCAGGAACATATAACGAGACTGAAAGGACAGAAAGTGGTATCCTGAAGAAGCTCATCTACTTTACAATGAGTGAGCACCCAATGCTTCTTGGTCTACAAAAATGTTGACCATTTCTCAGACACCTGCCTTCTCACCTCGTGAGCTCGATGTTCGCGCATTCTGCCATCTGATGCAACTAACCGCCCTCTCTAGTGTGGCCTCCGTGTGCAACATAATCACGGTGTGTATTAGTTTCCAAACTGTTTCCTCGTGCCTAATCTGGTTTCGCTAGTTCTTCGCTATGCGGGACAACCTCATCCATGTCGCCTTCAACATGCTCCTCTGCAAGCTCTTCTCAAACTCACTCCTTGCATCCTTGAATCACCGAAAGGTCCTTCGTAACGACTTACGTGGATCGTCAAAGTCCACCCACCTACAGAGTAGCTCCCATTCCGATCCCCAACCGACCTTCGATCTTGCTAGCAAGAGTGGTGGCGTCGACGGGCCCCGCTATACCTCTAAGAGTAGCGTGAACCACTTTTATCCTCCTAGTGACAACACCTATGACAGAAAAATGAGCTTCCCCGATGACATCATGGTTGGACGGACTGTATCAGGTCCTGTGACCGATATGGTTGGTCTGAAGGATAACCCAGGGCAAAGTGACTCCCCGCATTGGGCAGAGTAATGGGCAAGGCACATCTATCGAGGATGGAGATGGGGTGGAGCGCAATATGTGAATGTTGAATCTCCATGTAATGAGTTCTCCAAACCATTGCCCGTCTGGCAATCATTCCCTGCAATATGTTCCATTCTTTTGAGAAAATTATTAATAT
>WNFL01436906.1_pt1 | contig 17193 bp, 11 predicted proteins | sample 5400361 | NCBI WGS metagenome assembly WNFL01 (sample SAMN13153351, study PRJNA577476) | soil metagenome | isolation source: 40 cm soil on Douglas fir-dominated hillslope | place: USA:California | collected 2013-09-17 | reverse complement strand
GAAGGTCAATACAAAAGCGCAAGTCCTCAATTCGCTTCACGAGCCTATCAAGGGACTATACGCATCCGGCGATATTCTTGGGCTCTTCTTCCACAATTACCCCGCATTCACCGGCCAGACTCGCAATGCCGTCTTCGGTCGACTCGCCGGCATCCACGCTGCCGCGGAAATTTGAGACAGAAACGAGAGACTCTGGAAAACATTAGGGTTAGAGGATTTCCTGCGGATCTTTGGTGCAGCAATCCTCAGTGAGCGAAAGCGTTGAAGTGGCCTGCGCCAACTGCGACTCGTTTCGGCCGAGAAGCACCAAATTCGTATGCGTGCGACCCGGATCTAGGTTTCGCAGACTCGCCTAGCCGTCCAATATGCTGCAGGCTGGCTCCATCAACGGATGCAGACGTTTGCTGCTGCTATACCGCAGGACGCCGCGTCGAACGGATAGGGCATGCAAAGGTGAGCGCCTTGGGCGTAATGAGGAGCGGCGCGGCAATTCGGAGGTAACATGGTTCAGTCCCTCTTGATCCATTTGATCTTCCATCCCGCTTCGAAGGAGGCGCGGTCCCTGGCGATCGATCTGCATGGCGCCTTCAACGACGATCCCATTCTACCCGGGCTGCGCCTGCCGACCGTCGTAGTGCCCGAAGACGGCACGAACGCGGCGCCGACGCGCTATGACCTGAATGGCGCGGAAAGGAGCGTTGTCATCGTTCTGGCGGATGACAATATGGCAGCGGATAGGCCGCCTGCCGGTCGCGTATCTTGGCCGGAGTTCGTTGCAGACCTGGCAGATCGTTGCGGTGATGATCGACACCGCTTCCTACCTGTGCAGCTATCGCAATATGCATGGCCTCTTCACGCCCGCCTGGAAGGGACAAATTTCATTCGCGCGTGGGGCGAGCCCGCCGGCAACCGCACCGCGTGGACGGAGCGGCGGATCGTGATCGAAATCTGCCGATTTCTTCTCGGCGAAAAGCGTGGCGAGCAGGCGCCTGTCCGGATTTTTCTCAGCCACGCAAAGCAGGACATCAATACCGAGCCGAAGCTGTTCGATGCGTTGGTGCAACACTTGAACGCGACACAGCCCGTCTCGACCTGGGTGGATAGCGGCAAGATCGAAGCTGGAAAGGATTTCGGATCGGCCATCGAAGCGGGCATCTGCGACAGCGCAGTCTTGGTCCTGGAGACCACCAACTACAGCAGCAGGCCGTGGTGCCGCCGCGAATTGCTGGTAGCCAAACAACTGGCGCGTCCGGTCGTCGTCGTCGACGGTCTAAAAGGCCTGGACGTCCGGAGTTTTCCCTACTCCGGCAATGTTCCTGTGATGGCATGGGCGCAAGACGGAGCGCAACGCGCCGTCGATCTGCTCTTGAAGGAGTGGCTGCGGCACCTGTATATGCGAAAGCTGCTCGAGGGCCAAAAGCGACCGAAGGATTGCGTTCTTCCGGCGCCGCCGGAACTGGCGACCATCGTGGCCCTACCAGGGAACAGCGCCGTGCTGTATCCCGATCCGCCGCTCGGCGACGAAGAACTTGCGATACTGGCCCCACTCGGCCACAGCATCGAGACGCCGCTGCAGCGGGCTGGCAGTGATCGTACCCTCAGGGAGAAGAAAATAGCCTTGTCGATCTCGGCGAGCGATGCGATCGAGGCCGCCGGTCTTCTGCTCGCGCATCTCGATCAAGCCTTCCTCGAGATTTCGCGATATTTGCTGGTGAAGGGCGCCACTCTTGTGTACGGCGGCAATCTCGGGAGCGGCGGTTACACGACGGCGCTGTTCGAGCTTGTCCGCGCGCACCAGAGTCAGAGCGGATTACCGCCGGCCGAGCGGATCGTGAACTATGTCGGATGGCCGACGCCTTTTCCGCTCGACAAGCGGGCGGAATTCAGCCAGCAAGCCTCATTCGTGCGCATTGCGCGGCCAGCCGGCATTGCGGCATTCGAACCGGAGACCTTTGTCGAGGAACCAGGATTCTTCGCGCCGACCAATCCGGCGCGTCGGTATGCGTGGTCGCGAGGCATGACGGCGATGCGCGAGCTACAGACGGCGAATATAGCTGCACGCATTGTGCTGGGCGGGAAAGCCGGTCCGTCCATCACCACCCTGCCCAATGGGGAGAAGCAAACGACCTGGTACAACGGTCGAGTTCCCGGCGTGCTCGAGGAGGCCCTCCTGTCGCTAAAGGCGAAGCAGCCCGTCTATCTTTGCGGAGGCTTCGGTGGCGTAGCGGCGATGCTCGGCGAATTGCTGCAGGGGCGAGTGCCCGAGCAATTTACCTGGGACTATCAACGCCAGGCGCCGTATTCCGACGAGCTGCGCGCGCTCTATAAGCAGGACGGAATTGCATGGGAGGACTACGGCGAGCAAGCACAGATGTGCAAAGACATCGGGCTTGCCGGTCTTTCGCGCTGCAATCATCTGAGCGAGGACCAAAATCTCGAACTACTAGGCAGCCGCGACCTTCAACGCATCATCGCCCTCTTGCTCGACGGCCTGACGCGCGCACTTGTGTAAGCGACATCGGGCCTTGCTTCCTCTGAGCAGTCTATCAATTTGGTGTCGGCTCAAGCAGATTCCTCGCGAGCGCCCTGAACCACGACTCGACAGTTGTAGGATTATCTCCATTCATCAAGGCGGGGGAAAAAAGCCCCTCCGCGACATGAACGCCAAGTTGCCGGTACGCCTCGAATTGTTCTTCGTCGAAGAACTGATCCAACGTGGTTTGATTTGGGAAATCCGGATGGATTATTCGATACCGCTTGATCAACTCCGACTCGTTCCCGGTCAATGACAATTTCATGTAAAGCATCAGCCCGATGCCCGCGGGCTGGTTACCGTCGCCTGGGTAGCGCACACGACAAAGAATCGTGTGTGTCTGGCTGTAACTCAATGGCGTTACGGGGCGCAATTCGTTGAGCTTCGCGTCGATCAGAATGCCAAAGTCAATTTGCGCATGGCGAACCAACGTCATAAAGCCAACGAAAGTCGTCTCAGGGTCCGCCTCCCCGTCGACGCAAATGATGTATTTGCAGCGGCGGCGCAGAAGTTCGTAGATACCCATATTCTCCAGGTGTCCACCGTCCGAAAGATTGAGCCACGCTTGTTTCTCGGACATTGCTATTCCGGTCATCTCCCGGAGCAGACACAAGAACCCCGGCGCTTTCAGGCGAGTCGGCTTTGGCGGATTGTGAATCCAAAATCCCAATCTAAGATTGAGAAACGTCAACAGCGCGGTGAGAGTCGACATGGATCGAAGTCCCATGTGCGACGACACCGCGCCACCCGAAATAGCCATCGCCGTAGCAAGATCCGCAGGATGGTTGTTCGTGCGCCACTCTTTCGTTGCTATGTAACCGGTCGCGGGCGATCCGCACCAATGCTTGGAGAAGACAAAGAAATCGCTCTTCCGTTGTCGTAGCGCGGCGTGTTCGCTGGATGGCAAGTTCACCGCGGCGTTGATGAGTTGATATGGTGCGCTGTGATTGGAGTTTATGCCAGTCAATGGGACATGCGTCCCGTTGCCTTTGGAATCCTGAACAAATGTCCGGGCCAACTGATCCCTATAAAGCCGGTGGGGAGCTGTCAGATTCACATTGAGCAGAAGTCCGGCGACAAGCGCGAAGACAAAGGCGATGCCCGCCAGAATGTATGTTCCACCGTAATGGAGCGGATTCCACATAGGACTAGATGGGTCAGGGTGCAAATTTTCCAAAAACCAAAATGCATAGAAAAGCAAGATTGCGCCGACCGGAATGATCAGGCCCGCACCGAGAAGCAATAGCTTCAGCGCGATCTTGCGAATGGCGGGGGTCTCGAGCAGCGGCACAAATCGAAGAATCGCTGGACCAGCAAGGATCAACGAACTCAGGACTCCACCAGCCAGCCAGTGATCTCGTATCCAACGGGGAATATGGTCATGCCCGACGGCGAGTGCCCAACCGCCGGCAAGCACCAACGTCAGCGCCGCGAGTGCGGCCAGTATGGTGCCGCCAAGCTGGGCAAGTTCGCGCCTCTGACGCATGAGAACGGAATATAAGACGAGCGCGGCAGCAGTCAGAGTTGCGGAGATAACCACGAGAACCTGCCACCATTGTGCCGGCGGAGACGCCAGGATAGCCAATAGCGCAGCAACGGCGACCACGAACCCCGGCGCCGTCCAATTCAAGACCAATCCTGCGAGCGTTGCAGTAACCATCGACCAGCTCTGCTTGAGATTGATACCCGTCATGTACTTCGCGTTCCGGCGGAGATATTGAATTGAGGTGGTGTCCGGTCCAAACGGATATGCGACCCGCTTGGGCTCCTCTCCACAGTCCGAACCATTGCCCTTCACACCCAATCTCATGGTGAGAAAGCTTCCCGTGTAACCACCGCCGGAAACGGTGGACAGGAAATCTACGTCCCTGAGCAGACTGCGTTCCGCTAAGACCTGGGCGACTCCAAGCGAGAATGTGGCCGAGCGAATACCGCCGCCGGAGAGAGCCAATCCGACCGCATTCACATTGCCGTCCGGGGTTATGTGATAATGGTTTCTACGCAGCTTCACTTCTGACGCTTCGTTCTGATTCATTTGGTTCGCCGCAGAGTGGAGGCTGGTATCGATGCCGAAAGAGAGCTTTTCGAAGAGCTTGCCTAACTCGTCGTCTGACATGACTGCCGGACTCAATGCGTCCGGCACGCCCGTGCCATAGGCCATCTGCTGCAACTCTTCAGAAAATGCCTGCAGTTTTTTCTGTACCTGTGCCAGATCTCCTCGAAATTCGTCTGCGCCATCGCGAGAGTTGAGACGGCCTTCCGAGTATGCTCGGTGCCACTTCACCGTGAATGGCCGGAGTTCGACGTTCAGCATATGCGTTACGGCCGCCGAAAACTTTTTGCAGCCCGGATATTTCTTCATCGCCTCGCGAGCTTGATCGAACACTTCCCGCAAACTCTCGAGAGCTCGGGCCTCGACACCGTGTTGATAAGGCAATGGCTGGGTTGCAATCCGCGTTCGCAACTCAGAAAGGAGTTCGTGAGCCGCTGACTGATCGGGCGTGCTGACCGGAGCTTTTCTCAGGAAGTGCATTGTAGCGGTTCCACTTTGTCCGTGTGTTTGCGGGCGAAGTCGTAGTGGGCGTTCGACTACCGAGCTCGGCTATTTGGAAGGTCTAAACTCTTAATCAGGACCTGCTGCGCGTCGATCTGAGCTTTCAGCAGGATGTACTCCTGGTAGAAAACCATCACGCCAAGAACTGTTACGACCGGGATCGCCCATGGATAACCGTATCGCCGCCACCACCGACGCCAGCGGCCGAACTTCATTTGCCAGGCGAACCTACGCGATTTGACCGTTGGGGGGATCAAAAACGGCTCCTCACCTTGCTTGAAGGCGAAAGCAGAGACGACAGCGGCACATTGCGCTTGGTCGCCCAGGTTCGAGCGGTTGAGCGAGTTGATCCTGCCATTGCTCAGCCAGCTTGCAAGGCGCAGAGACGAAGCCAAAATCGTACCGTGTGCGTCGGTATCATCCTTGAATGCAGCGGGTACTTCCTCGAACGCATAGAAAGTCTTGTAGGGCGTCTGGACGTCGCCCCAATAAGCGTTCTGTCCTCTGGAAATCTCCAAACCACCGGTCTCATAGGACTGCATTGGCGCGATATGCTCCAGCAGAGGTGCAAATGTCCGCTTCGCGAAGTTGAACGCCGCCTCGAGCTTGTCTGTCTCTGCGTTCTCCAAGCGGGTTGGGACGGGAAAAATCCTTAGCCCTGGACGCTGCAGCTGGATGGACGCCATGATCGATGCGACGCCAAGGATACTTTGGCGATTGAGCGTGAAGCAGGCTACGAGCACATCAGGCATCTGAACTGTGCAGATGCCTGATGTGTCACTGACACCTGTGCGGCTGTCGATGAGGACATATTGATATTTCTCCCGCAAGGAGTCGCGTGCCTGCTGAAGAAACCGCCCACCACCGAGCCGTTCGTAGAAGTTGTCCCAATTGAAGTTGTTGACTCGCCTTGCATACTGTTCGTCCTGGCGACCGGCGGCAATAAAGTCGATGTAACCTTCCCCTTTGAAATCCCAATCGAGACTGACGATGTAATCGGACAGATCGGGAAACTTCGCGTCAGAACCCAAATCCTCGAGACGAGGCGGGGTCAATTTCTTTTGTACGATATCCCAGACGAAATCGATTAGCCCCGGGGTGGACCTGAGTTCCGGATCGACAAGAAATGGACGCAGGTAGCGATGTAGTCCCGGTGCTTCGAGGTCCCAGTCGATAAGGAGAACGCGTTGCCCCGCACTCGCCAACACCCACGCCAAGTTGGCGACGGCCATCGTGCGTCCGGTGGTGGATTCTGGGCTGGTAACGAGACGTCTCGCGCGACCGGTACGGCATTCGTCATCAAAGGCCGCTTGTCAGGACCTTCGTTGTCTGGTGACGGCCGCTGGATTTTGCCCGCTTTCGCAACGCGCGCGAGAACCTCGTTGATCAGCGAGCCAAATTCGCGCCGGAATTCGGCTGCAGTACGCGTCATTTCGCGGACTAGAACGTCCTCGTGAGTCACATCGAATGCCTTCAGTGTCTGACGGGCTTGGTCAATAATCTCCTTCGTTGCAGAGGCCGAACCGGCCGGGAGGATGAAGACACCGCCTCGCCACTTCTGGTCATTGATTTGCTTCAGAAGCGCGTCCAAGCGGCCGGCATCGCCAAGATACGACTGCGGGACGAGTAGCACAGCGAGCGGGTTGCTATCACTGACGCTGGCAAGGCTTTTGAGGGCAAGTCCCACGTTATTCGGCCCTACTCGCAGGTGAGAACGTCTGAGGGCAAGATCGATGGCAACTTCGCCGACAAGTGCAGCAATATTCCGTCCATCGCCATAGGGGGTCCACTCGGCCTCCGTCAGGCAAAGCTCGATCGTGACGAGATTATCCGGCCCGGGATGTTGGCCTAGCGTCTGGAGGAGCGCGGCAAAGTCCACCGCCAACGCGGCGACCGGAGAAACGTGCTCGGCAACCGCGGTCTCATACGCATCCCAGAATGCGTTTTTCAGTTCGTTGAACTCGAGCACCTTATCCAACGGAGCCAATGGATTCTTCGCCATATTTACGATGCTACCGGCGAGGCTCTTCGTGACCGCAACATATGCCTGCTTGCGCCGATTGCGAGCAAGCGAACGCAACCCTTGGTTCTGGTAAGCTTTGTTGATTTCATCATCAACGTTCTCAAAGTCGAATTTGATACACTTGACGACTTTGGGCGGTAATTCTGCCACCCTTTTCAGATCTCCGAGACCATACCAAAGCACCGGCTGAATGTTTGCTACATCCCGGAATGCACCGTCCTTGTCTCGATAGTCAGGGATTTTCTGCCGTCGAATGAACGCGTAAAATTCCTTGGCGCAATATTCGCTGAACCGTTCTTTCGAAAAATAGCGCGGCGAGTAAAATGCGACGAGCCCGGCCGTCTCCTGAGCCGCCGCCGTGGCAATGCGAGTACCCCAGTCGGTCGCCGTCTTCACGCTCTTGGTGTCAATGAAGGCGACCTTATCGATCTCCGCCAGGGGAAGACCCCACAGGCCCGCGACCTCTTTCGTCAGGTCCGCAAAGAATCTCTGCATATACGCGTCGGCGTCATCTCGCGAATATGAGATGAATAATGGAGGAGGGATATGTCGATCGCCCATTGCTGCATCTCCCAGCCCAACTGTGAAATTTGATTGCTATGGAGTTCGAGTGATGCCAATCCAAACCCACTGTCGCGTTCATTCGTCGTCAGTCCATCCCTCAGACCGCTTGTCGTTGTCGTCCAACCAGAATTCGAAACGTATTTATGAGCAAACCGGGGTAAACGGCGGCACGAGCGGCATCGGGAGTGGTGGCAAAAGGCTTGTCGCGGTCGTTAACGCTCCTACGACTGTCGGCTCGTCCGGCGCGCCGCTCGGCGGGATTGCGGTTCTTAGAATATTCCCCGCTTCTGAGTACGCTCTGAGGGCCATCTGCGCAGTGGCGGTAAGTGCGGCTACGACTTTTTGAGCGTTCAATCGATGTTGTTCGAGATTGAGGCGCGCCTTCGTTTTCTCAGGCTCGGAAGTCTGCTCGCTCAATTCCAACGCATCGGTATTGAGCATTTGATAGTCGGCATAGATGGATTTTTCGCATGCTTGAAGCGCCCCTTTGATGTTTTTCTGATACACAATTGCGGCATCTCCGAGCGTCTTGCTTGCAGTTTGCACTGGCATCGTCGGGGGCGTGTTCGGCGCCTTACCCAAAACCGAACTCGCTACCAGCGCTTGGCCGGCGACGGTTAGACTCGTTGCACCATTATCGATCGACTTGACTGCCGATAGGTACGATGAAACGGGAAAACTACTACCGGCCTGTCCGAAGCCTCCAACGCCATTTCCGGAGAAACCGCTGAGCGAAGCGATTGCCGCCGCGTTTGCCGTGGCATCGGTATTGAGAGCGCTTGAGTCGTAGATTTTCTCAGTTTGAATCTTTTGAGTGAGGTTCACCTTGATCAGCGTTCGGTTGAGTTCGTCGAGACCGGGTTCCTGCGAGAGCTGGACATCGCTCTGCAGCTCTTCGAGACCGGAGACTAGGCTGCATTTTTCGTTGTAACGGAATGCGTCGCCGATGGCTGACCACAATGGATAGGAATCGACCGACGCTACGAGTTTTGGCCTGATGATCTTATCAACGTAATCGTCTCGTGACTTGTTGATAGCCTTGAAGATCACGGGGACAGCCTGTTTCGCAAATACGTCTGCGTTGATTTCGGCCCGGACCCCACTTGAGAAACCGGCGATACCGGCCAAGGCGCGCGCCGATGGGGCGTCCGTGACGATGGATCCAGCGGCTGCCAACCCCGTGGTGAAAATACCGGTAAAGAGATTTGCGATATCGCTCCCGCTATTGAGGTGTTCGCCAAACTGAAGACATTCAGCCTCCGATGCGGCCAATAGCCGGGCTTGAATCCCGTTGCGTCGTGTATCCTGATTGAGCGTGTCGCCGTTGAAGATTTCGGTCGCGGTCTCCAAACAATCCCGTCCCAATGCTTCCTTATCCGACCAATCCTTACTCCACCATGCCGGGTCATCTTTCGGGCAGTTCGTCAATCGCTTGTCGTTTCGGGCCAATGCGGCGGTTTGGCCGGAAGACCGAGCGATTAGATTGACCAAGTCGACGCGCCGCACGGCGCCGTCATTGACGGCGGATTGCTGCGCACCATTGATGTTGAGGTTTTCAGCCGCCCAGTGGGTACACCCCGCAAGTGCGAAGATCGCGCACGCGGCAATCATTATTCTAACCCAGCACACGTCGTGCCGCGTACCAATGCTCATGAGCGCCCCCGCGTCTCGATGGCAAACATCAAGAACCCGCCATCGCCTTTCCCCTCGAAAGGACAGCGGAGACATCCCCACATTACACGCTAACAGTATCCTGGGCTAGCCCGGAGCATCAGCTCGCAATCATCGCCGATAGGCCAGTCTTAGGTGCGCGCCGCGATTGCGATCGGGAGAACAACCCTCATTCAATCACGACCCCGGAGCTAGCGCAGGCCCAGAGGACAGAATGGTGGATACGGCTCTTGGAATTGTGAGGCGAATCAAGGTCTCCCAAGCAGATTGACTTTCGCCATGAGCGGTCGCCCGGCGCGTATCATGGATTTTGCGACGTCACATAGGCGGCGAGCGCAATCATGTCGTCCTGGGTGAGCTTGGCAACCACCTGCTGCATCAGCGCGACCGCGTTGCCCTTACGCGTGACGTGCCCATGACGGCAAAGCGCTGAGGATAGAGGGCAGCCGCATCCAAAGAGAATAGGTTGCCTGCCGGATCTCATAAGGGGGGACGAGCGCCGCGCGCGAACATAAGTCGAGGGTGCAACGCGGACCTATTTGAATTCCCGTCTTGGCAATTGGTTTCCCGCCAGCCGCAAGCATCGCCGCAACTTGTGCGCCCCCGGATCACGGGGGTCTCGCCAGCAACAGAACAGAGAGGAAGAAACGGAGCGCAATATATCGCGTGGTAGAAAAATGCGCTTAGTTTTGGCCGATTGTGGAATCGGCTTTGTCCATGACAATCACGATACTGCCGTCATAGCGGCCTATCACGCCCGTCACGTAATCGAACGCGTTGATCCCGGGATCATTCCAGTCCCCCTGAGACGGCATGAGGCGCAATCGCTTGGTTTTGTAACCGTAAGCGTTGCACGTGATCAGGAGTTCGTCCGTGCTTTTGCTTACAGTCATTGACTGAAACAAAGGATGATAAACACCCACCATACGTTCATTGCGCCAACCGAAGCATTGGGCGTTCTCCGGCGTAACCGTCATCGAGATCGTCTCGGATTGGCCTTCGAGGATGGCTGCACAACCCGCCAAATTGACCACGCCAGCGAGCGCGACGAGTCCTATCCTATTGCGCATACTCTTGCCCATGTTTGTAGAGGTCATTCCTCGGGCCATCCGCGCGCATCATAGGGAGGGCTCCTTAATGGAAGGTTCAAGGCGCGGTGAATCATCCAGCGGTGCTTAGGCCGCTGCCTCTTTGCCGCGCACGAAAAAGCCGTCAGACTGGCCAATGACGCCTGAGCAATGGTCTTTGGCCGGGAGAAGGTCTGGATTCTCTATCAGCGCGACGCATAGGTGCGGCGCGTTTACCTGAATGTGCCGCACAGCAGGAATCCCGGTTATTCCTGGTACGGAGAATCGGTCGGCCACTATGAGAACGGCGACACGCTTGAGTGGATTTCGAGCGTGGATCGGGAGCGCGTTCGGGCGCTTGGGTGGAATCCATTTGCGCCGAGAATCCGGTCGATTATTTTGCCGATGACAAGCCGGGTGCTGTTCCGATACCGCGGGCCGACAAGGCAGATTTCTGAATCGGATTGGCGCTTCCCCGAGTAATGGGATTGTCATCTGATGCCAGATGTAGATTGTTGTTGCTCCGCCCTGAGAACCCATAAATGATGCGCCCGGTCGAAGACTCGCAGATACAATGCGACGTGGCGTGTGAGCATCGGCGGACAACGTTAGCAGCGGGTCAAACGATGAAAACCAGATATGCGCTTTTGGTGGCTGCGCTGCTGTCTATGCACGCCTACGCCGTAGCGCAGCCTGCCACGGTCAATGGAATTCGCCTGGCGGAAGACGTCGTTCCTGCGCCGGACGGTTATGAAACGGTAACGACCAAATACATGGCCGCCGGTCCGACGGATCTCTACATCAGCCCCTTCATTTGGGCGGGGAAGGTCTTGGGCGTCCAGCTAAAAGCCGGTCAGCCCGTAGAAATTCTCGCCAAACCCAAAGGATATGACTGGCTTCTCGTCGGAAAAAACGGCGCAGGCATCGGCTATGTTCCGATGTCCGCTCTGTCGCAGGCGAGATAATAAATTCCGTTTCATGAAGCGCAGCACGAGCGTTTCCGTCCGTTCGGTTACATGTATGTAACGAACTGCCCTCGTCGTCCCAGCGAAATTGGCTTGACACAAAAGTGAGCAGCCATGATCTATGTCCTCATCCGTATCGCATGGGGAAAGCTCTTCGAACTGTCGTGAAGGACAAGGAAGAGCAACTACGAATTCCATCATAAAAGGAGAAGATTCGAGCCCGGCTGCGGAACGCTTTAGCCACTGATCAACAAACAGATCGCGTGAGCGGCGATCACGGGGGGGCCCGGGTATGAATTCAAAGGCATCGCGCTTGCGGGCGCGCAGCGCAATCTATTTGGCCGCGCTACTCGGCACGGCATCTTTCATGGCACTAGCGGCCGGCGGCGCCGCTCTGGCGCAAGCGCCGACCCAACAGCAGGCACAAGCACAGGCATCAGCGACTCCACCGGAACAGGTACTCATCACCGGTTCGCTGATTCGCGGCACGGCCGCCGTCGGCGTTCCGGTATCTGAACTGACTCCCCTGGAGTTCGTGGAAACCGGCAAGCTTTCCCTCACCGAAATTCTCAAGACCATTCCCGCGTTGAAAATCGACGCGGAAGCCTCACCCACCTATGGCGGTGGAACGTTGAGCTTTTTGCAGAACGTGCAGATCCACGGTCTGGGCACCGGGTCGGGCGTCGAAACGCTGCTTCTAGTGAATGGGCTGCGGTGGCCGCCACAGAACTACAGCAACGACACCGTCAATCCGTCCATCATCCCGCAGATTGCGATCGAGCGGGTCGACGTGCTCTCCGCGGGCGCATCGGCGGTCTATGGCTCCGACGCCACGGCCGGCGTGATCAACATCATCCTCAGGCGCGGCTATGACGGCGCCATAACCCAGGGCAGTTTCACCTCGTCGCCGGATCTCGGCTTCATGTCCGAGCAGGTCTCGCAACTCTTCGGCAAGTCGTGGGACAGCGGCAACGTCACGGTCAGCTATTCCCAGACCAACAGTGAACACCTCGATGCGACGAAGCGCAGCTATTACACGCTCGATTTTACGCCGTGGGGGCTTTTCGACGATACGCCCCTGGGATCCAGCATCCCGGGCATCGCGCATGTCGGTAATTCAACGACGCCGGCCAACGCGCCTGCTGGGGAAACCTCCGCCGCCGCCACCCGATTCTGCTCCAATTGCTTCTCCATTCCGAAGGGCCAGAACGGTGTCGGACTTTCCTGGGCTGCGATCCAAGCCAATCAAGGCGTCCTCAACGAGCGCAATCCCTGGTTGAACAGCGACTCCAGGCCCCGGCTGCAGACCAAAGCCGCTACCGCGACCTTCGATCAGCAGCTCACCGATGATCTCTTTGGCTTAGGGCCGGTCTCCCTGTTCGCCGACGGGTTCTATTCAAGGCAGATCGGCAAGCAGGTTTACCCGCCGGCGAATGGCGAGGCCCGGCAAGTCCTCGAGACCAATCTGGTAGTGCCGACCAAGAATCCCTTCTACCCGATCGGCGCCCCTTCGAACGTGCGGGTCGATTACAGTTTTGCTCTGGAGGTGCCGACTTTCGTCACCGGGGGCGAAACCGCCACTCATTATGATTTCGGCTTCAACATGGACAAATTGCCGTTCGATTGGCGCGGCAAGGCCACCTACTCGATCAGTGACGATCGCAACTTTGGAGATGCCACCAACGCGATCAACAAGAACAATATGAGTGCTGCGCTGGGCAACACCGTCTCCGTGAAGGGCTTTGCGACTTACACCAAACCGGCGAACATTCCCTACCTCAACGTCTTCTGCGATCCCGCAGCGTTCACTTGCAACGACCCGGCGACTCTGAACTACGTCGTGGGCTATCGCACGCAGCACGAGCATTTCCAGATTGAAGAGATCGGCCTAAACCTCGACGGCCCGCTGTTTGAGCTTCCCGGCGGGCCGGTCCGCGCCGCGGTCGCGTTCCAACATCTCTCGGAACATTGGTCGCTCATCAATTTGCAAAACGACAACACCGCCAGCACGGCGGTCGTCACCGACGCTGAGGACCGTGAGAAGCAAAGGAGCACCGCGTTCTTCGGCCAGCTCGACATACCTCTGGTCGGCAAGGACAACGCGCTGCCGTTCATCCAATCCTTCGTCATCGAAGCGGGATATCGCTACGACAAATACAATAATCTGTCGGATCCGGTTTACACGCCGAAGATCGCGGTCAATTGGGGCGTCGGCGATGGCCTCACGCTCCGTGGTGCCTGGGGCAAGTCCTTCCGCGTGCCGTCCTTCGCGGAAAACTCCCCGATCCAGTCGACCATATCGGGCGTGAACCCGGCGGGCGGGGCGCTGGCGAATGATGTCGCCGTTCTCGGCTGCAGCTCCATCAATGGTTCTACCCCCGGCGTCGCAATACCTGGGTCTTTGACGGCCCTGTTGAATCCAACCTGTTCGGCGAATGCCGCGCTCCGTCAACCTGGGGTCCTGGATGTCAGTGGCGGCGGCAATGGTGCCGCTGTGATCCTTAGAAATGGTCAGACGCTGGGCCCGCAGACGTTGAAGCAGTGGAGCACCGGCTTCAATTTCACGCCAACCGAACCGATCTTTGGGGTGAATCTTTCCGGCCTGAACCTCGACGCTTCCTGGTTCCGTCTGGAGTTCTCCGGGCTTATTTCCAGTGCGGCGACGAATCTTGGGCTTGGTCCCGACGATCCCGCCTCCCGCGGCCGATATACGGTGATACCGAATCCGAACGCCCCCATCACCGATCCGGCCAACGCATCCTTCCTTGCGCTGGTCAACACGCTCGCCGCCTATCCCAGCCGGGGCGGCGGCTTCGACCCCGCCTTCGTGCCAAGCAACATAAAAGTCATCTCCGACAGCGCGCTCACCAATGTCGGATCGCGCGTGTTCGCCGGCATCGATTTCGACGCGCGCTATGACTTTGATCTGGATAGAGTTGGTTTGGAGAATTTCGGTTCGGTGAATATCGGCGCGGCGGGCTTTTACGAAACCATCGACAAAAGCCGAGGCAGTACCACATCGCCCGTCGTCGACTTTTTTAAGGGACAGAACTCGGGCAACCGGCTGCAGCGCGTCCGATATCGCCTGGGCTGGGCCAATGAAACCTGGAGCGTCACCGGTTTCGCAAATTATTTCGGCCACGGCATGGTCAACGTCAACGGCAACAATCTGCTACCGCCCTGCTTCTATCAGGCTGGGTTCGGACCGGGTTCGTGCTTTCCAGGTTCGCCTTATTACGGGCCGTTCACGACGTTCCCCAATTTTTCGCCGGCGACCGTCTACTTCGATTTGACCGTCGGGTACCAAACCGGCGAGATGCCGGCGAACAAATATCTGCGCAACATCGGCATCCAGTTGACGGTCAACGATATCTTCAACAAGGAACCGCCGTTCCAGGTTGGCGCGCGCGGCAGCGGATCCATTCGCGCCTTCGACAACGCCTTCCCCGACTTGCAACGCACGTTCACCCTGACCGTGACAAAGGTCTGGTAGAGCGTTTTTCACAAACTAGCAGGGCCGCGATCGCACCGTCGCGGCCCTTTTTTTGCCCGAAAACACTGCGCTGGCGCGCCTCTCGCGAATGATTTGCTTCCCTTCGTCGGTTCGCCTCCCAATTTGGCCTCGCGGCATGCGACAGCATTGGAAAACCGCAAGACGCGCTTTCGGCAGGGCCAGCCATTGGGTAGACTGCCCGAAGCCAATAGCGAGGATATTCGACATGGATGTGAGGACGGTTATCGTCGCGGGAATCGCGCTTGTGTTGCCGGCGACCGCAATCCCGGCATTCGCGCATCATTCCTACGCAGAATTCGACACGGACAAGAAGATCACGTTGGAAGGGACGGTCAAGGAATTCCAATGGACGAACCCCCATAGCTGGATGCTCGTCATGGTACCGAATGCGAGCGGGGCGTTGGAGCAATGGGCCGTCGAACTCAACTCGGTGAGCCTGTTGGCGGAACGGGGCTGGAAGCCGAAAACCGTTTTGCCCGGCGATAAGATTGCGATTACGTTTCATCCGATGAGAAACGGATCGCATGCCGGCAGCTACATGGCGATCAAACTGCCAAATGGCAAAACCATGGGCAACGCCGACCGCCTCGGTACCGCGGCGGAATGATGTGCGCCCCTCGTCTCGCGCGGCTGGCTGCACCCTCGACTCTAATATTCGCGCTGGTGGTGCCATTTTCGATGGCGGGAGCGGCGACCAATGCTTCGGGGGCGCAGGCTTGGCCCGATATCAGCGGCATCTATTGGACGAACAGCTACAGCGCAAAAATCCAACCCGCGGGTGGCGGGAGTCCGCCCTACACGGCGGAGGCAATGGCGACCTACAACAAGAACATGGCCGCGGTGAAAACATATTCGCTCGATGACAAAGCCCGCAAACTCTGCACGCCCGACGGCGTGCCGCGAATTCTCGAAAGCCCGTATCCATTTGAAGTCGTGCAGAGTCCTGATCGTGGCGAGATTCATCTGCTCTACGAACTCAACCATGTTGTACGCCTGGTAACGATGGCCAAGCCTCTGCCGTCGGCAGATGAGCTCGAAACCTTTCCCTTTTATTCCGGCCACTCGGCCGGTCATTGGGATGGCGACACGCTGGTGGTGGAGACGGCTGGGTTCAACGAAAGGACTTTCCTCGACAATTCGGGCGCGCCCCACACCGACCAGCTGCGCACTGTCGAGCGTATCCGCAAGATCAATGGCGGCAAGGAACTCGAGGATGTCGTCACCATCCATGATCCCGGTGTATTTACCAAGGATTGGAGTGCGCGTTTCGTCTATCAGGCGCGCCCCGATATCCGGATCATGGATTACGCGTGTGGCGAAAAACATCGCGACCTTTCTCCGGTCAAGGGCGTTCAAGGTCACTAGGGAGCAATGTCGATGAACACGCGCATCGCGCTGAGCGGCATGTTTTCGGGAAGTCTTTTGACGGGACTTCTGCTTTGTGGCGCCGTGATCGGGACGAATTCCGCGGCACAATCTGCCCCCGCGCCGAGCAGCGCGATACCGGATTTCTCGTCCGCGGGCAAAACCTGGGTCCTGATAAATGGGACCCAGTTCTACAAGGTACCGGGCGATACCAGCCCCGGGCCAATCGACGACAAAAATTTCCCAAACGGGGCGTTCGCGAGACAAGGCGGCGGGGGCACGCGCACGGTCAATCGCATTGCCGACACGAGCAACCCCATTTTGAAGCCGTGGGCCAAGAAGCTGATGGATATCGCCAATGAGAGAGTGGCCGCCGGCGGCATTCCATTTGTGGATGATTCCCGCTGTTGGCTTGGCGGCGTCCCGAGCCTGCTTCTTTTCCCCGGTGAGGCCGTGGTTTTCTTGCAGACTCCGAAAGAGGTTTGGATCCTCTCAAAGCGCGACGCTCAGGTGCGGCGGATTTACATGGATGTACCGCACAGCAAAAACCCAGGATATTCCTGGACGGGCGAATCCGTTGGTCATTACGAGAACCGCGACACGCTTGTCGTCGATACGATCGGATTGGACGACAAGGGGCCGATCGATCGCTACCGGACGCCGCATACGAAGCAACTGCATGTCATCGAGCGTTACCATCTCAACAATGACCGCAAGGGCATCGAGATTACCTTCACCGTCGACGACCCGGGCGCCTTCACCATGCCGTGGAAAGGGAAAGTCGATTTTAAGGCTGGATCGCCCCCGCGCTCGGATCATTGGGAAGAAGACATCTGCGCTGACAATGGCGATGGTTATGGCTTCGATCCCGATCAGCTTGTTCCGATGCCGCACGCGGATAAGCCCGATTTCTGAAAAATCAATCGAGGGAAATCGC
>WNFL01430191.1_pt1 | contig 17195 bp, 7 predicted proteins | sample 5400361 | NCBI WGS metagenome assembly WNFL01 (sample SAMN13153351, study PRJNA577476) | soil metagenome | isolation source: 40 cm soil on Douglas fir-dominated hillslope | place: USA:California | collected 2013-09-17 | reverse complement strand
GTTCATGCGCCGGAAGGGCGCCGCCTGGGCGACGGCCCAGCGATCGGCTCCGCCGTTGGTGTTGATCGACATGTTCTCGGCCGAGCGCCAGAAGTTCTGGGTGGCATTGCCGGCGTCCGAAGCGTTGAAGGCGTCGACGGTGACGGCACCGTTGATCGTCACGTCGGTGGGGTTGATGCCCAGGCCCGCGACCGAGGTGTAGAAGCCGACATTGTCGAAGACGGCATAGGTGCCGGGCTTGAAGAGGTGGGCCACGCGGTTCTCAGAGAACTGCGCCGTCTGGGTGTCCTTCATCATGTTGAAATCGGCATCCAGCTGCGCCTGGATCGTGGCGGCCGACATGCTGGTGTCGAAGATGCGCATGTTCGGGCCGAAGTTCGGGTTGGCGGGCTGGGAACAGACACCGGTAGGGCTTGTAGCAGTGATCGTGGGGGTATTCGTGATGGCTGGCGCAGTGGCTGTCCACGTCGGCGTATTCGTGGGGCCACCGGTGCCGGCATAGACTTCGAACTCCCACAGCGAGTAGCCCCAGCCCGTGCCGCGCACGGTGCCGTTCATGCGGATATAGCGCCCACTGCCGGTTAATCCGGTCAGGTCGTCAACGCCGCCGTCACCTGTGGTGGTGGTATAGATCGAGGCCCAGGTCGCGGCGTCGGGCGAGGTCTGGATCTGGTAGCTCTTGCCGTAGGCCGTTTCCCAGGTGAGTTTGACGTGGCAGATGCTCTGTGTGGAGCCCAGGTCGATCTGGATCCACTGCGGGTCACTCGCAGCGCTGGACCAGCGTGTGCCGCCATTGCCGTCCACCGCCAGGTTGGGCGTGGTGCCGGCATTCTCGTTGGAAGAGGAGGTGGCCGGCTTATTGAGCGCAATGTTGGTGGTTCCGCAGCCTGCCGCAGTTGTGGCTGTCGCTGTGTTCGTGCGGGTTGGGGTATTTGTCACTGCCGCAACTGTGTTGGTGCGCGTTGGGGTATTCGTGATTGCGCCAACTGTGTTGGTCCAGGTAGGCGTATTGGTGGGCCCGCTGGTGCCGTAGACTTCGAACTCCCACAGCGAGTAGCCATACTGCGTGCCGCGGACGGTGCCGTACATGCGTACATAGCGACCACTGCCGGTTAATCCCGTCAGGTCGTCGACGCCGCCGTCACCCGTGGTGGTGGTATAGATGTTTGTCCAGGTCGCGGCGTCGGGCGAGGTCTGGATCTGGTAGCTCTTACCGTAGGCGGTTTCCCAGGTCAGCTTGACGTGGCTGATATTATAGCTGGCGCCCAGATCAACATAAATCCACTGGGGATCGACGCCCTGGGCACTGGCCCAGCGCGTGGTCAAGCTGCCGTCGAAGGCCTCGGCGCAGGGAAACTGAGGCGTTGGCGAACAGATAGCCGGCTTGTTCAAAGCCAGATTGGTGGTTTGTAGAGCTGGCTTCGCAATTGCGGACTCTATCGGTAAGCCAAGGCCCAACGCTCCCGTAACGAGCGCCAGGATTAATAAAGCTTGCGGTAAAAGTTTGGTAGACGCTTTCATGTTTTTTCTTTCTCCTTTTTAAAAAGTGTCGGATATTTATAAAATGTTTCTGTTGTTCAGCCTACCCGCTCACGATATCCGGAACAGTCCGTTGTCGAAGACAAACTTGCGCAGGCAGGAAAGCTTGGTTTGCACCTACAAAAAGGGCTAACAACAAGACGGTTTCTTCTCTGTTTCGTTTTAGGCAACGCCTCCTTGTAAGATTTGAGGGCCATCCCAAATTCCAGATGACACTGCAAACATTTTCACTCTTGCGAATAATTACCAGGTCATTCCCTGAGGTCGTCTAAAAAATGTACTCTATTCAATTAAACCAAAATGCGGGCGTGATAGATATAGAAGCCAGTGTACAATTGTTATACAATGGGTATACACGAGTAACAGATGAATATTTGCTTATCTTCATTCATAATACTGATTTCGTTTGGATAAATATCGCACAAAAGATTTTGCATTACGGATATTTCATTTCAATTCTGGACTATTCAGGAAAACCCCTGTGCTCTTGAGAGCACAGGGGTTTTTTTTACCCTTTGGGAATTCGGGAGTACGCGTCTCCGTCTACTGCACTCCAAAGGAGCGTGAATCAATCCCAATATTCCCTTTGCCATCGCTGGCGTAAACGTATAGCTTCCAAATGCCGGAGGTGCTGGGCGCCGTGACAGTGAAGACGCCAGGACTCGTCTGGGTGTAGGTCGCATTTGTGATTGAGACGCTGCCATTGATGTACTTGGTGCAAAGCTTGATCTGGTAGCTGATAGGGTCGCTATTCGGGTCGTAGGTCAAGACGGTGACGGTAAACGTGCTGCCTTTCAGGATGCCGGAGGTCTTGCTGAGTGTAATTGCTTGGATCTGCGGCGGCGTATTCTCAGTGATCGGGTTGCCGGTATACATTTGCTTGACCGAGTAGTAGGTAAGCCGGTGGAGGCCGCCAGCCTGCAGGAGGTTGAACCAGATGCCGCCGAAGTCTTCCTTGTCACCATAGATAAAGAGCGTGCCACCAAGCGCGACGCCCGCCGCGTTGGTAATGCAGTTCCAGACCGCCGGGTATGCATCACGCTTCTGGGTGTCAGATGGCTCAGTCGGGACGCCATTCGAGTCGTTCGGCACTTCCCACTCGCCCGCATTGCCCCACTCGGTCAGGATGTACGGTTTGGTGTAGCCGCCGTTGACCCAGTCCTGCTGCACGTTGCAGGCGCTCCCGTAAGAGTTGACGGCGTAGAGGTCGAGGCTAGGCGTGTTGGCCTTATAGTACGGCCAGGCGCCGGTCCAGGCATCCGTCGATGTAACCGGATGATTCGGATCGATCGCGTGGATCGCCTGCGTGACCTGTTCGACGTACTTGGCATAAGCCACCCGCTCCACCTCGAGCTGTGCGCCCGAGTAAGTATTCTGGAGGAAGAGGATCACCTCGTTGCCAACATCCCACATGAGAACGCCCGGGTCGTCTTTGTATTTGTTGACCTGGCGCTTGATGTTATTAAGGGTCGTGTTTTTATAAGTCGAGTCGTTGGCGTAGTCGGCGCTCTGGCTGAGCCAATGGCCCATGACGACCCTGATACCGACCTTGTTGACCGAGGCAAGCAAGTTCGCCGTGTCTGCCCCTGTACCCCAGGTTCGCGTCGTGTTCATGCCGAGCGAGGCCATATCCCTTGTGTAGGCATCCAACACTGCCGAAGTGCTCTTCGTCGAGGGCCCGAAGTCTGCCCCTTTGACGATGTAAGGCAAGCCATTCACTGTAAGCCGCCAATTACCCTGCGTACCGGTCACCTTGACGACGCTGCTGCCTGCCGCGCTGACGGGAGCACCCCAAACCAGCGTCAAAAGAATAACAAAAGACATGGTTAAGGCAAAAAGACGCGGTTTTCTTTCAGTTGTACGGATCATCCCATCTTCTCCTTGTGCTGGGTAGATATGGATATTCTTTCTACCATGATACTGCTTCCGTTTGAGCAAATATCGCACAAAAGATTTTGCATTATGGATATTTCATTTCAATTCAATATCTGTATGATTTTGAAAATCTCCCGCTTTGAGAATGGCCTGGAGGCCCGAGGGGGTGTTTGGGCAAGTTTCAAATGCGCCGGTAAGCATCCGGTGTTACACCCACCTGCCGCCGAAATACCCGGCCGAAATAGCTGCTGTCCGAAAAACCTACTGCCATGGCAATTTCGGTCACATTCTTGTTGCTTTCGGCCAGCAAGACTTTGGCCTGGTTCACGCGGTAACGGTTGAGATACGCGATGGGCGCCATACCAACTTCCTTTCGAAAACAGAGCGTCAAATAATCGCCGCTCATGCCAAGGTGATGGGCCAGGTCCTCGCGTGAGATCGGCTCGGCATAATGCTCATGGACGTACGCCATGGCCTGCCGCACCAACCGCTGCGCTTCCGTGCCCAGTTTGCGTTTGCGCGCCAGGGCGGCATCGATGTGGGTGAGCGTCTCCTCCACGCTGAACAAGCCTTTCCCTAATACCGTCGCCACCCCGCGGTTCAGCCGCGCCATTTCCTTCTCGGTCAGTATCTGCCCGGTCAGCACGATCACCGGAACATCACGTGTGCCGTCTTTCTGCCTCATCGCTTCCAGCACGCCAAACCCGTCCAGCTCCGGCATCATCAGGTCCAACAGCACCAGGTCGGGCCGCTGCTGCTGCATCACTTCCAAAGCTTCGCGCCCGTTACGCGCCTTGAGCACCTTGGGCGCTCCCGCCTGTGACTGCACGATGCGCCCATGCATCTCCAACGTGGCCGGATCGTCGTCCACGATCAAAAAGACCTTTTCTGTTTTACTTTCATCCGTGCTCAACTTCTGGTACTCCAGGGCGCGTGCCAATTCCGCCGACCCCACCGGCTTGGTCAGATAATCCAGCTCCAGCATCGCACCCTTATCTTTCGTCAGCGAATAGAACAATAACGGAATGGCATGCGTCGTGGGATTCTCTTTCAACATCCGTAATACATTCCAGCCCTGGGCAGGCGCAATGGCCATATCCAGAACCACCGCTCCCGGGGGATTCTTCAGCAACGGCGATATCCAGTCCTCGCCCTGGTCGATCTGCACCATGCTGACTTCGAAGCCCTTTTGGACCAAATGGTCACGCAAGCGCTCGCCGCTGCCAGACTGGTTGGTCAGCAATAAAACCGTCTCTTCCAGCCCCAGGGGCAGCAGTTGGTCTTCGCTGTGGATCGTTTCCGGTTCGATCAGGGGTAAGGTGAAATAAAAGGTCGACCCGGCGCCTTCTTCGCCGGAGGAGCCCACGCCGATCTCGCCCCCATGCATTTCTACCAACCGTTTCGAGATTGCCAGCCCCAGCCCCAGGCCTCCATACCCCTGGGCCGTGGCCTGCTCTGAACGCCGGAATTCATCGAAGATCAGCACTTGTTCCTCCGCCGAGATCCCCATGCCGGTATCGCTTACCATCACGACAGCCTTGCCATACTTTATTTCAACTTGCAGGCTGACTTCGCCATGCGAGGTAAACTTGACGGCATTACTGACCAGGTTCAAGGCCACTTGCCGCAAGCGCGTGCGGTCCCCCCACACCCACAGTTTGGCTTCTGGAAGTGAATCCCGCCAAGTGAGACCCTTGTCGTCTGCCAACTGGCGACCGGTTGCTGCAACCATTTCCAGCGTTTCGCTTAGATCCAGCAGTTCGTTCGCCAGGCGCAACTGGCCGACTTCACTGCTGGCCAGGTCCAGCACGTCGCGGATCAGGCGTCCCAGGTGCTGCGCACTGGCATAGATCTGTTCGATGTCCTTGCGATAGGGGCCGGGCAGCGCGCGCTGCCCCTGCTCCCGTTTCTGTAAAAGCATTTCACTCAACCCGACGATCAGGTTCAGGGGGGTGCGCAGTTCATGGCTGACCATGGACAGGAAGCGGCTTTTCAGGTTGTTAGCCTCTTCGGCCAGTTTGCGTCCTTCCGTAGCTTCAGCATACAGCCTGGCATTATTCAGCGCCGCAGCGATCTGCTGCGTGATTGGCCCGTCCAGTTCGATATTCGTGGAATCGTAGGCAATAAAGCCTATCTGGCCGGTCGGGCTGATCAATGGCACCAACGCCAGTGAAAATGCCTGGTCGGGTTGATAAAGTCCTTGCGGGGGGAATTGGCGCGTGGGAAAGCGCACCGGCAGCGTTTTGTTGCCTGGAATTGCGCGCAGGACACTCCAGGCAACCGGGTCGTCGCCATCCGCTTCGAAAAACGACAGGCTGTTGTGCTGGATGTCCATCGCCGGCAGTTCGTTGCCCAGGACTTCGAAAATTTGCGTCTCGTCTGAGGTCATCAGCAGACGGGTTGTGAGATACCCAATGCGGTTCGTCATCCATTTTTGGTCAATGATATAGCGATCGTGCTGCCGTTGCATGCGTTCGCTGATCGCATTGCGTGCCTGGTCGAGCATGTCCAGGGCAAACTGCTGCGCAGCCGGACGATGCGCCGCTTCGACCAGGGCTGGCACTTCCCGCCGCAGACTGGAAATGACTGCCTGCCAGATGTGCGCATTGTCCTGGGCTAGTTCGACCTGTTTGAGCAATTCTTCCATCATCTGCTGAAAATCGCTCGGATCACCCTTCTCTATACTTGAAATAAATATGTTCATCAAACGACCACACAAAATTCGGAGTTCATCGATATTAAATCGGTGGGTTTCCGCCAGCACAGCCTCGGACATGGATTGGACGATGGACTCCTGATGGGCGCTGGTATCCACATTTTGAACTGGCTTTGCCGAAGTCACAGAAGCAATACCGGCGGCATCCTGGCGACAGCCGCAGGACTGGCGGATGGCCAGGCTGGTTGAAATCTTGAGCGAGTGGGCGGCATCCTTCTGTCCATGAATATGCTGCAGTAATACTTCCACAGCCTGGTAGCCCGATTTTTGCAGCGGAACATGAACGCTGGTAAGGGGCGGTTCCTGGGCGGCTGCTTCTTGTCGGTCATCAAAACCGATGATGGCGACATCTTCGGGGATTTTCAGCCTGGCTTCCTTGAGCGCGCGCATGGCCCCCATCGCCGATTCGTCATTGCTCGCCAATACAGCGGTGAAGGATACCTGCGAAGCCAGGATTTGTCGCATGGCAGCATAGCCGCCTTCAAAGTTGTGGTAACCGTAGGCCAAAAGATCAGGGTCTGCCGCAAGCCCGAATTGCTGCACCACGGCCTGATAAGCCCTGAGTCGATCGCCGCTATCCCCCTTGGCATCCTCTGAATTTCCGGCAATGAAAGCAATGCGTTGGTGTCTATGTGCTATCAAGTGATCCATCGCCTGGGATATGCCGCCTTCATTATCGGCGACGATCGCAGGTTCGCCTTCGCCATCGGCAATGAAAACGACCGGATGGCCGGCCTCGATCAGCTCATGGATATATTTTGAACGCGTCTCGGAAACGAGGGGGTTTACTACGATCAGCCCATCCGTATTCCAGGGCCCTACGGGCACAAAATCGACATCATTCGCCAGAGTAGGCCATGCCGGTCGGTTCGCATCGGAGATATCGGTTCGCGAACCCATCCCACAGGCCAATAACAAATTACACCCCCGGTCATCTACCGCTGCGGTAATGCCCCGAAAGATCGGGTTCAGGTAACCGTAAGGGTTCGGTGTCCAGTACATATGCCAGCCAACCAATACCCCTATTGTGGGTCGCCCATGCCGATAATGATTCGCCATAGCGTAAATTTTACACCTATATTGAGTATGTTTATATGAGATGCCCTTACAAGTCTGTCGCCTTATGTTTCACCGAGGAGCATGAGTGCTTCTTGTAAAATACCCGTAGAGACCTGCCAGAATTGGCAAAGCACAATATGGGACTGGCAAATGCCAGTCCCATATTGTTATGAAGAGAAATCTGCTATGGCAACGTGTAAGTGATGACCAACACGGGCTTGCCGCTTACATGATCACCGCTCAGGAACCTCATCAGGTCTGCCACATGATTATTGTTATCATCCAGGTTGAAGTAGAGGCGCAGTTGCGTCAGACCGATCTTGTTGATGTTGCTGCGTCCAGCAGCATTCAAGGTATCTGTATACCAGCCGCCCGTTGGAATTGGGTTGAAGGCGCCCACTTTCGTTGCCGAGGCGGTCGCATTGAAATCTCCCAGCGCCAGGGCAGCATTACCGCCGAACGGACCTTGGCGGATATCAGCCCAGAGCTTGCCCAAAACAGTGAAAGGATCACTGCCAACTGGCGCTCCGCTCTGCCTGATCTTGATTAGCGCAGACTGGATCACGGCAGTATTGGGCAGGGAAACGGTGTTGAAGGACAGGATGGCCCGGTACTGACGATTGAGGGCATCGTCGCCCAGTCGGAAAATATTCGCCGTGGCATTCATCGAACCGCCTGCGTTGCTCATCTCACTCGATTCGAGCACCCAGCCATCCTGAGCTGCGATAGAGTCGAAGACCTGCACGACGGAGGTGGGCGTGGGTGTTGGTGTTGGAGTCCGCGTAGGTGTATTCGTTGGCGTAAGCGTAGGCGTTCGTGTTGCAGTTGGCATTTGAGTTGTTGTAGCGGTAGGTGTCGCAGTTGGATCCGCCTCAAGGCCGGTGATGTCGTCGAAGTAGTAGGTACCCGCCCAGTAGACAGCCATCTGGACCTTGTCCAGCGCGGCCAGGTTAATCGAGTTGTAAGCGGATAACTTGAAACACATCTGCACCCAGGTATTCTGCACGGTCTTGGAATTGGTGCCGATCTGGGAGTTGTCCGACCAGAACTCCTGGTTGGCGCCCGAAGCATCGAAGATACGGAAGCCGACGCTGTTGTCGGCAGCCGTCGTATCGTAAACCCACCAACAGATACGGTCGTAACTGCTGGCGTTGATCGGCCGGTTGTCGAGATAAGCGCCCACCGTATGCCAGGCGCCGGTGTCGCTAAAACTTTCCAGGGCTGAAGTTCCACCATGCACGACGGAGGTCGTCAGGCTGGGCGTGACCTGGTAATCGGCATAATACGTGCCCTCGGACTCGAAGGGCTGGAGTTCGCCCGCCGGGTAAGGTGTGACTGTCGGGGTGGCGGTGGCAACAGGTGTCGCAGTGGGAAGCTCCGGCGCGAGACCGGTAATATCGTCGAAGTAGTAGGTGCCCGCCCAATACATGGCCATCTGCACCTTGTCGAGCGCAGCCAGGTTGACCAGGGTGTAAGGAGCCAGTTTGAAGCACATCTGCACCCAGGTGTTTTGCACAGTTTTGGAATTGGAGCCGATCACGGGGTTATCGGACCAAAGCTCCTGGCTGGCGCCGGTAGCATCCACCAGACGGAAGCCCATTGTATTGTCTGCAGCCGTCGTATCGTAGACCCACAGGCAGATACGATCCAGGCCAGTGGCATTGATTGGCCGGTCATTCAAGTAGGCGCCCACCGTATGCCAGACCCCGGTATCGCTAAAGCTTTGCAGAGCCGAAGCACCGCCATGGACGACGGAGGTGGTCAGGCTGGTCGTGGCCTGATAATCGGTATAGTACGTGCCTTCAGTCTCGAAAGGTTGCAGCGCGCCCGCCGGGTAGGGAGTGGCCGTCGGAGAGGGGGTGGCCGTCGGAGCGGAGGTGGCCGTGGCACCCGGTGTGCTCCCGGTATCCCATTTGAACGTGACGGTGCCTTTGGCCGGCAGGGAGTAAGTGAAATGCTGGCCGTTCCATTCGACATCGAAGGTCGTCGCGGCGGTGGAATGAACGACAAGCGCCAGGCTGCCATCCGGATTCAGGAAGGCGACGTTCTCGGGCTGGCCATCTCCATAGTTGGTTGACTCGGCCCGGTAGGCTCCCGGGTCCACAAACTTACTGACGTGCCCCAGGATGTAGTATTCCTCGTTGTAGGTCACATCCCCGCTGGACGAGTCGATGGTCACCACCCCGCGGCAGTTGGTGCAGCCGCCATTCTGAGGGCCGGCATTTTCATCCAAGGCAACATTCCACAAGAGCAGACTCTTGCCCCAGTTGCGGAAATTGCCGATGACCAGATTGTGCAGGTTCCAGCTCATATTATCGCCAAAGTCTGTTGACCATGCGCCGCCGGAGCACTCGGTAAACCAGACGCCCTTATCGGGATAGGCAGTGTGTACCACAGACTGATTCCCGACCTGCCCGGCATAGCAATGGAAAGCAGTGCCGTCCACATAAGCCAGGGCAGCCGGATCGTTCAGGATCGTCAGGGCATAGTTGGTCAGGTCCCAGTTGTGATCCAGAACGAGAATTTTCGTATCGAGACCGGCGCTGGCGAACGCCGGCCCGAGATAATCCCTGACGAAAGTCTGCTGATCCGCGGCCGGCATAGACATGGTTGGGTAAGAAGAATTTTCGTTCATTGGCTCGTTCTGCGGCGTGATGGCATCGATCGGGATGCCGGCAGCGGTATAGGCCTGCACGAACTTCACGTGGTAATCCGCAAATGCCTGGCGGTAGGCCGGCAGGAGTGCGCCTGCGTTGAGATTCTCGTTTGTCTTCATCCAGGCCGGCGCGCTCCAGGGCGAACCCATAAATCTCAGTTGCGGATTGAGCGCCAGCGCATCCTGGAGCACCGGGATGATATAAGCTGTGTCATGGCTGATGGAGAAATTGGCCAGGGTTGGGTCTGTCTGCCCGACCGGCATATCATCGTAGGTATAACTGTTCAAGGCAAAGTCGGAGGCGCCCATTGGCAGGCGCAGGTAGCTCAGGCCAATACCGTAGCCTGTTCGGGTAAAAAGATTGTCCATCAAAGCATCGCGCTGGACCGTCGTCAGTTTTGTATCGATCAGCCAGGCCGAAGAATCCGTCATGGCGGCCCCCACCCCTTCCAGGCGCTGGTATAAGGTGTTGGGGGCCACGCTCACAACGGTACCACTGCCGGAACCGGCAGAAAAATTAAGACTGGATTCTTGCACCAGTTTCTTGCTTCCGTCAGCAAGCGTCAACCAGACTTGCACGCTTTCATCGGATGCAACAGCGCTTGTACGAGGGGTGAAATTGAACAAGATCACCGCCAGAGCAACTGCCACGACCGTTCCACAACCGATCAATCCTTTACGCGTTAGAAGTTTCATTGTCTTTCTCCTTGCTTTTTAATTGAACTTTACCTGAATACAGCCAGCCTACAGACAGACGTAAACGCAGAGACGCTCTCCTCCACTGGAATTGATTATATGGATTGAGATGATACAGACTTGGATAAAAGCCGGAATCTTATGGACAATTCATAGGGAATTAACATTCGGGCTTGCCTTAATAACTCACCTTACGCACTTATGCTCAGAGGCGGGCTGGGCCCGCCGTGTTTTGTGGCATAACTCGCTGGGGCCCAGCCCCAGCGAGAGCAAAAACTGCGTAAGGTGAGTTAATAATGAATCCAGAAAGATGTGCATTTACAAACCAGCATTGATTAAAGAGAAACGGGGTTTGTGCGGCATAACCGCACAAACCCCGAACCATTTTCTGGCTCCCGCGTCCCTATTTAGTGTTTGACGTTCAGTTCGGCGATGGACCACCAGTTACCGGCACTACCGGTCTGCACGACTCTAACGTAGCGGGCCGTTTGGGCTGCAAAGGTGATCGTGACCAGTTGGGTGCTGCCGCTGCCGGTAGCGATCGCAGCACCCCAGTTCGTCCCATCGTTCGAGACGAAGACCTGATAGCCGCGTGGATAGTCTCCGGTAGAACCGGCAGCATCCAGTGTGAGTGTACAGAAGCTTTGCGCCGCCAGCATATCGACTCGGAACCACTGGCCGTTGGTCTGAGCGGCACCGGTGCTCCAGCGCGAGGCAGTATTGCCATCCAGGGCATTGCCAGGAGTCTCACCGCTACCGGTCGAGGATGCTGTTGCCGTCCAACCCGTTCGACTCAGCACCGCCCCGGTGCAACTGCCGGAAGGAGTGGCCGTCCTGGTGGGCGTGGCCGTAGGCAGAGGTGTATTGGTCGGCCCCGCGCTGCCATAGACATTGAATTCATGCAGCGACCACCAGTTGCCCGCGCTGCCGGTCTGCACGACCCGGATGTAGCGCGCGGTCTGGACAGCAAATGTCACGGTGACAAGCTGGGCGCTGCCGGTGCCGCTGGCGACCGCGCTGCCCCAATTGGTGCCGTCACTGGAAACGAACACCTGGTATCCGCGTGGATAATCGCCTGTGCTGGTGCCAGCATCCAGGGTGAGCTGGTTGAAGGTCTTGCCAGACAACATATCGACCTGGAACCACTGGCCATTGGCCTGGGCCGCGCCAGTGCTCCAGCGCGAGGCAGCATTGCCATCCAACGCGTTGGCCGGGGCATCGCCGGCGCCGCTCGAGGAGGCCGTCGCCAGCCAGCCGGTGCGCGGCAGTGCGCCTGTGGTGGACGTCGCGGTGGCGGTGGGCGTCGCAGTTGGCGCGACGGGTGTGTTGGTACGAGTCGGGGTTAGCGTTGGTCCGCCGCCGCTGACAAACTTGAACCAGTTGACGTTGACGATACCGCTACCGCCCTGGAAGACCAGATAGAGATCCTTGATACCGCTGGCACCTGTGACCGTCGCAGTGGTCGTGAGCCAGGTCTGCCAGCCGCCGGTGCTGGCGGTGGGCACCGTGCCGATCAACGTGCCGGTTGGGCTGCCGAGGCGCAACTCGACCGTCCCATTAAAGGTGGCGGCGCTCGCCAGGCGCAATTGGACACTGCCGGCTCCGCTGCCAAAGTCGATATTGTTGAAAACCAGGTAATCATTCGAATCGGTATACCCGACGTCCTGGCCGCCACCGCTATCGCTGCAGGTTTCCAGCTGGGTACCCAGTTGGCTGTTGTAGCTCTCGGCCTCGATCTGGTTGAACGCCGAGCGGGTTGGCACGCTGGTCGGCGTACTGGTCGGCCCGACCACACCGGCCCATTTGAAGGTCGCGACGGCACCCGCCGGCAAGGTGTAGGAGAACGACTGCCCGCTCCAGCGCACTTTGAAGGTCGTACTGCCACCCCCGGCGTTGATGACGACCAGCACCTTCGATCCATCCGGGTTCTTGAAGGCTACATCCTCGATGTTACCGTCGTAGGTATTCGAGTCGATACGGACAGCGCCCGGCACCACAAACTTGCTGGCATGCCCCAGGCTGTAGTAGTCCACATCCAGTGACCAGGTCTTGGTGTTGGTATTGACCCGCGCGACTGAATAACAGGTAAAGCACGCACCAGAGCCATTGGTCGGCCCATTGTTCTGATCGAGCACCAGGTTCCAGTTGACCACCGATTGGGCCCAGTTGCGGGTCGAGCGGATCACCAGTTGCTGCACATTGCGATACAGGTTGGCGCCAAAACTGCCGCCGGCCGAATTGCCGCCGGTCACCCAGCTACCGCTGGAACACTCGGTCAGCCAGACGCCTTTGTTCGGATACAGGTTGCGCACCTGGGTCTGGGCATCGGGCGAGCCGCCGTAGCAATGCCAGGCCACCCCGGCAATATACGGGTTCGCCGCAGTATCGTTGAGCACGCTGGTCGGGTAGGCCGGGACATCCCAGTTATGGTCCCAAACCAAAATCTTGGTGGTAATCCCGGCCTGGGCAAAGGCAGGGCCAAGGTAGTTTTTGATGAAATTGACCTGTTCACTGGAGTCCATGTGCATGGCGGGCATGCCGCTGTTGTCGTTGAGCGGCTCATTTTGCACCGTTAGAAAGTCAATCGGCAACGACGTCGGTGTCAGTGCCGCATACGCCTGGACATACTTGACGAAGTATTGCGCATACGCCGCGTAATATTGCGTCAGCAAGTGAGCATTGCTGCCGCCAAACCAATCATTGTTGGTCTTCATCCAGCGCGGCGGGCTCCAGGGTGTGCCCAGCAGCCGGACTTGCGGGTTGATCTGTTTGATACGCTGCAGTTGCGGGATGATATAGGCGTTATCGTGACCGTTATTGAGCGAGAAATCGTTTACATCGCAGCAGGTGTCATCATAAGCATAGTTGCCGAGCGAGAAGTCGGAGCCGCCCAACGGCTGGCGCAGGAAGCTCAGGCCGATGCCCGTGGTGGGGTTGAACAGCGCCTGCAGCACCGCCTCGCGGTCAGCAGCCGAGAGCTGGTTCAAATCCCAGGCCGACGAGTCGGTCAGCGAGGCGCCGAAGCCGTCCATGCTCTGGTATGTGGTCGCCTCGTTGACGTCGATGGTGGTCGGGTTGGAGCCGCTGTCTGGAGCAAAGGTCACATTGGCTTGCTGCTGGAGCAGTTTACTTTGGTCAGCAGTCGTGACCCAGATGCTGACCGTTTCGCCGGCTGCCATGGCGGGCCCAGTCAGCAATGAGGCAAATAAAGCCATCACCACAGCCAGGAGCATGGACAGCCGGATCGTATTGGAAATTTTCCTCGTTTTGTAGTCCATATCACTCTCCTTTTACTTATTAATTTGATAGGTAGGCGAGTTATCTAAATGAAACTGCCAAAGCTAATCCTGTCGAGCTACACCGTTACGCACTAAAACAAAGTAGCGCATAATACCTACTTTCATGATACTGATTTCGTTTAAGGTAAATATTGGATAAAAGCGAGTATTTTATGGACAAATCAGTTGATATATGCATATGTTTGTTCCAGATGGTCAGATGCGCCGGTTTGACCGTCGTTGGTTGTGATGCGAATGTTTCCGATTACGGTGCACGCGTTGGCTTATCTCTGAAACCAGAAGGGCGGGGCGAGAAATATCGCCTCCGCCCTTCCAAAATTATTGACCTTTACAAAGGACGCTTCCAAGCTTTAATGAGCCAGAGTGTGGGGCCAGATGGTATTTTTCCAGCACATCGAAACGTTTTCTTTCCGGCATGTTTTTCTGTGCCCTTTCATAATATAGTCTGAACGCTAACATGCGGCAGGGTTGCCCCACAAACTCCGAACAATTTTCTGATACGCTTACATCCCTTGGCAAAAGGCCTTGAAATACTTTAATGTGTAGAGAATTTAACCCAGTTCAGGTTGAACAGGCCATCAGCAGTAGTTGCAGGGTCCCCACCGCGGAAAACGATGTACAGGCTTTGTATACCACTGGCGCCGCTGACCGACGCATTGACGGTAGTCCAGGCGCCCCAACTGCCGGTGTTGCCAACCGCTGCGCTGGCGATCAGTGTGCCGTTGGGACTGCCCAGGTGAAACTCGACCGTGCCGCCGGTAGAGCCACTGGCGACACGCAGGCTGACGGTCTTGATGCCCGTACCAAAGTTAACCTGGTTCCAGGCCAGGTAGTCGCCTTCTTCGGTATAGCCCACGCTCTGCCCACAACCACTGGTGTCGCTGCAATTTTCGATGCCTATGCCAGACTGACCGTTGAAGCTTTCCGCCTCAATCTGGCTTGTGGCGGTCACGACGGGCGGCGGGTTAGGGATGGCGCTGACCTGGGCGCTCGGCGCGCTTTCACCATGCCCGTTCACCGCTGTGACCACGTAATAGTAAGTCACGCCGTTGGTGACCGAGGCATCCACGTAAGCTGGCAAAGCCACATTGCTCTGGATGGTGGTGTAAGGCCCGCCGGAGACGGTAGCGCGCTTAACGGTATAGCTGGTGGCGTAGATCGAGAACTCCCATTTCAGCGTCGCTTTTTGGTTGCCGGCCGTGGTGGTCAACGCAGTGGGGGCGCCGGATATAGCCGGTTCGCCCTGCGTCCCGTTCCAGACAAAGGTGGCCACCGATTTGGTAGGGAGGGAGTACTGGAAGGATTGCCCGCCCCAGCGCACTTTGAAGGTCTGACTGCGCGAGCTGCTGTTGCTCACCACCAGGGCGATCTTGCCATCCGGGTTCTTGAAGGCCACCGAGTAGATGCTGCTGGTGGCCAGGTTGCTGGACGCGATGCGGTAGGCGCCGGGCACGACGAACTTGCTGACCTGTCCCAGCGCGTAATAATCGTGGTGGTAGCTGACTGCCCCGCTGGCCTGGTCGATCGTGACCAGGCCTGTACAACCGCTGCAACCGCCGGTATGCGGACCGGAATTGGCGTCCAGGGCGATGTTCCATTTCACGATTGTCTTGGCCCAGTTACGCGAGGCTCCGACCACCAGGTTTTGCACGTCCCACATCAGGTTATCGGCCCAGTTGGTGGCCCAGTTGCCGCTGGAGCACTCGGTAAAGTAGATATTGCGATCCGGGTAGGCGTCGCGGGTGATGCTCTGGAAATCCGGAATGCCGCCATAGCAATGGAAGGCGGTGCCATCAATGTAGGCTTTGGCGGCAGGGTCGTTCAGCACGTCGATGCCATAATAGGGCAGGGCCCAGTTGTGATCGAGCGCCAGGATTTTGACATTTTTGTTCGCCAGGGCCGGGCCCAGGTTATTTTTGACGAAACTGGCCTCATTGGCGGGCGTCATCCACATGCCGGGGTAGTCACCGGGTTTGGCCTGCGGCTCATTCTGCACGGTGAGGCTGTTGACCGGCACACCGGCGGCGGAATAGGCATCCACAAAACGGGCGAAGTAGTTGGCGTAGGCACCGTAGTAAGAGCTGAGCAGCCCTCCACGGTAGAGCGAACCGTTGGTTTTCATCCAGGCAGGCGCGCTCCAGGGGGTTGCCATAATACCCAGCGCCGGGTTAATACTGCGCGCCTGCTGTAAGACCGGGATAATATAGGCCTGGTCATGTGCAATGGAAAAGTTGTTCAGGTTGGGGTCGCTTTGCCCGGCAGGCATATCATCATAGGTATAGTGATTACCATTGACGAACTCGCTGGCCCCCATAGGCAGGCGCAGGTAGCTCAAGCCGATGCCGTTGGTGTTGGAGAACAGGCTTTGCATGAGGGTATTGCGCTGGCTGGTGCTTAGCTTGTTATAGATCAACCAGGCAGACGAGTCGGTCATCGCCGCGCCGAAACCATCCATCTGCTGATAGAGGTGGTTGGCGTTGACATTGACCAGCAGCCCGGAGGTGGTGTCTGCCCCGAAGGTCAGGTTGGGCTGCTGGGCAAGCAGCTTCGTCTGGTCGCCGGTGGTAACCCAGACACTGACCGTCTCGCCGGCCGCTTTAACCGGGCCAGCCAGCGATGAAGCCAACAACGCCATCACTACAGCCAGGAGGGTCGACAAACGGATACTATTGGAAATTTTTCTTATTTGAGGATTCATGCTAATTCTCCTTTACGACTAAAATTGTGAGGGATCGGAAAACTATTTGGTTAGGCAAGACAGGCTACTGAGGCGTTCTTTCAGAAGTAAAAATAGACCCATGAAAATGGGCCTATAGACGTACTACACATATAGAATAGAAGCCAGCAACTTTAAACAGTAAAATATAACTCTTCCAACTCATACTGCTCCTTACATTGAATAAGTGAACCAGTCAGGCACAAATTACAGGGAAGAATTGTTATTCAAGTTCACTTTATTACGCAGCACACAGTAGAATTCCTTTTCTGGTCCGGAACTGAAATATGCGGTGATGTTTTGCTTCTATGAATTCATGATACTGATTTTGTCGGGGTGAATATTGGATAAAAGCGCGTATCTCGTGGACAATTCAGCGTAATCTGTCCATGAGTTCGTCTCCCGATGGCGCAATTTTACGGGCCCGGCCAATGCAAAAAACCAGTCGAGGCTGACTGGAATGCGCAGTTATATTATTCTGTGCGCATGGAGACTCTTTGATTATTTTGGGGGAATCATCTAAAAGGATGCTTAATACAAGTTTCAGGTGCGCCGGTAGGCATCCGGCGATATGCCCACCTGGCGCCGAAATACCCGGCTGAAATAACCGCTGTCTGAGAAACCCACCGCCATCGCGAT
>WNFL01014079.1_pt1 | contig 17195 bp, 17 predicted proteins | sample 5400361 | NCBI WGS metagenome assembly WNFL01 (sample SAMN13153351, study PRJNA577476) | soil metagenome | isolation source: 40 cm soil on Douglas fir-dominated hillslope | place: USA:California | collected 2013-09-17 | reverse complement strand
CTCTCTTCTTTAAGTCACCAGGGAATTGATCAATTCTATTAAGAATCACGGATGGATGAGGATGGAATATTGAAATTGTCAGGTTTACCTTACCACTCATTGCTATGTTAAGGCGTGTTGATTTTTCAGATTTGGGTATAAATTCAACCCCATGCCAAACACGTATACCCAAATTCATATCCAGGCGGTATTTCCCGTCAAGTATCGATTGAGTCAGATACAAAATGATTGGAAAAATGATTTATGCAAATACATTACCGGCATTGTACAAAATCACAACCATAAGATGCTCGCTATAAACGGGATGTCAGACCACCTTCATGTCTTTTTTGGTATGCGACCAACACAGTCCCTATCTGACTTGCTCCAGAAAATAAAGGGAAGTTCTTCAGAATGGATCAATGATCAAAGGCTCACGAAGCGACGGTTCGAGTGGCAGCAGGGGTACGGCGCATTTTCTTACTGCAAATCTGAAGTTGAAAAAGTGATCGCCTATATTAGAAACCAGGAAGTGCACCATCAGAAGCTGAGCTTTTTGCAAGAGTATAGATTATTCCTCGAGGAATTTGAGATCGAATACGATGAGCGGTTTCTTTTCAAAGAGTTGGAATAATTGGATGTCGAATCCCTACGTAACTCCCGTTTTGAGCTCAAGACATACCTTTCCCTCTTCGTTCGTTTTTCTTGTAGACCAGTCGCAGTTACCAATATTTCATCCCTACGTGATGGGTGAGCAGATTTAATTAGTTTCATTTCTAAATGATAGTTTTCATTTCTAACTGAGTGTCCCATAGGGACAAAATATTGGTAAACAATCAATCGATGCAAATAAAGTCTCGTAGAGACTAAATATTGAAATCGTCCGGCTTGGCGTTTCTATCTTCGACAGGGGTGCCATGACTGAAGTCGTTGTGCCACTACAGCAAAGCAAAGTCCCCGGAGATGAGATATCGGTGACCACAGTTGGTACGGTAAACCTGACAATTTCAATATTCCGTCTCTACGAGACTTCAGTTTTCCTCCATCATATTGTTTACCAATATTTTGTCCCTACAGGACATGCATTAATATTGAAACTATAAATCTGCAAGAAATGGAAACTGGTATTTCTGCCTCCCATCCCGTAGGGATGAAATATTGGTAAACAATAATTCACCAACGAAGGAAGTCCCGCAGGGACGAAACCTTTTTCATGGCAATAGAAATCTTCCGTAAAGATTAGCTCCTTGAAAAAGGCGATTGCCCTGAATCGAGGTGTTGCCCCTATGGGGCAATGAATCAATTTTTGTGTCTCTTTCTACAAATATGTTGTCCTTACAGGACAAAATCATTTCTGCAAATGTCTGCTAATTACAACTCGCAAAAAGTTCCCTGTGTTGGGATCGTTGTCAATAGTGCGAAACCCCCTGTCAATGAACCCTGTCCCGCTAGGGACAGCATATTTGTAGAAAAGAAGACAAACACAAACCTATCGTCCCGTAGGGACGAAACCTTATTTTAGGGAGATAAACAGCAAAGGGTCTCGGCCCTTATGAAGAACTAATACGGACCTGCGACTGGCAAGTAAATGGATCCAGCATTTCCGGGATTTCATAGGAGGGTCCACACCGTTCCCCAAGGCAAAAACCAATACCTAAGTAACTTATGTATTGAAGGGAACCAATTTACCTTAACACCTCTTCCAGCTTCTTCTCCAACGCGTCCCCGCGGAGGTTTTTCGCTATGATGACTCCCTTTTTGTCCAGCAAAATGGAGAACGGAATCGCACCGATGTTATAAATCTTAGCAGCCTGCGAATCAAAATATTTCAGATCGGAGACCTGGGTCCAAACAAGGCCGTCTTCCTCAATGGCCTGTACCCAATCAGCCTTCGTCCGGTCGAGGGAGACACCGTAAACTTCAAAACCCTTTGCCTTGAATTTATGATAGGCCCTTACAACGTAGGGATTTTCCCGCCGGCACGGTCCGCACCATTTCGCCCAGAAGTCCACCAATACATATTTTCCGCGCAGCGATGATAGTTTGACGGTATCACCCTTGGGATTAGGCAAAGCGATTTCCGGTGCCTCTTTGCCAACAGCCGTTGTCTTTTGTTTTTCCACCTTACCGATAAAGTCCTTTGCGATCCATGAATCCGGATATTCTTTCTTGAGCTTTTGAGCAGCATCCTCGTAAACGTTCGTATACGAATCCTGATCAAGCGTTCCTTGCGACAGCACGTCGACGACGCCGATTGAGGCAGGCTCCCTCAACAATAATGTCGCCAGGGAGTCAGTCGCCTTCCTGGTGGCCAACAAGTACCGGCCTCTGATCTCCTTCATCCTGGCTTCATCCTTGGCTTCCGCGGCCTCGTTAGACTGCTTTTGTAGTTCGCTCAGCTCCGGTGATCCCTGAAACCTGGACATCAGGGCCTGAACCCGGGTAATCAGATCGTGTTCGGGTGATCCCTTTATTTCGGCAAACCCCTGCATGTTGTTTCCATCGACATTGACATCGATATTGCTTTTGCTAAGAATGATATTCACGACTTGCTGATTGTAAAAGTTGAGCTGATAGTATCCCGGTTCGGTCAGGTGAAGTTTCTTTTCAAACACATTGTCTTTGACCACGATGGAATCTGGACTCCCAAGCCCTTCCGACTTGAACTCACGAAGCGTGACCGATCCTTTTTGCGGGAAGCCTACTTTCCCCTTGATGACGATATCCCATCCTTTTTTTTCCTCAATTTGCCTGGACCCGCAAGAAAGGACAAGGAAACCAATCGCTAACCCGATAGATGCTCTCATACATGTTCTAATTTTTTCTTCAATAATTCGCTGGCGACTTTAGGGTCCGCCTTGCCCTTGCTGCGCTTCATCACTTCTCCCATAAACATGGCCATGATCCCCTTCTTCCCGTTTTGGTATTCCTCTACCTTTAACGGAAATTCTTTAATAATCTGATCAACGATCGGAAGAATGGACTCCATGCTGCTCTCCTGGACGAGGTTAAGGCGGTTTGCTACTTCGCCTGCGGATTTGTTCGGATTTTTGAGGAGTTCCGGGAACAATTGCCTTGAGGCAACTGAAAAATTCAACTTCCCCAGATCAATTAACAAAATGAGTTCTGCGATCACATTGGGTGAAACCGGAAATTCATCCGCGGACAAATTCAATTCGTTCAAAGAGGACTTCACCGGGCCCATGACCCAATTGGACGCCGCTTTGAAGTTTTTGGTATGTTTGCAAACTTCCTCAAAATAAAGAGCAACATCCTTTGAATCGGTGAGTACCTGCGCATCGTACTCCGGCAAACGGAATTCCGTAATGTACTTATCATAGAGTTCGCGGGGAAGCGCAGGCATGGACGACCTGATCTTGCTCAGCCATACATCGGAGACCTCAAGCGGGCTAAGATCAGGATCGGGGAAATAGCGGTAATCATTTAACTCCTCCTTGGTTCGCATGGAATAGGTCAACCCTGTGTTTGCATCAAAGGTCCTCGTCTCCGAGACAACTGCATTTCCCTTTTCCAATTCTTCGATTTGCCGCTCTATCTCGTACTCAATGGCGCTCTGTACGTTACGGATGGAGTTCATGTTCTTTACTTCCACCTTTTTGCCAAACTCGGTGGCCCCGTTCAGCATCATCGAAACGTTGGCATCGCAGCGCAGCGATCCTTCTTCCATATTGCCATCACAAATGTCGAGGTAGCCAACGAGCTTTCTGATCTCGGTCAAAAATGAATAGGCCTCGTCGGAGCTTTTGATCTCCGGATGGGTCACGATCTCGATCAGCGCGACTCCGGCGCGGTTAAAATCAACGAGCGTATCGGTTTCCTCTTCCCGGTGTATGGACTTGCCGGCATCTTCTTCGATGTGAATGCGGTTCAATCCAATGTTGCGCTCTCCACCTTCTTTGGTGGGGATGGTCACGTACCCTCCCCGGCAAATGGGGGTTCTTTGCTGCGTGATTTGATAACCTTTTGGAAGGTCGGGATAAAAATAGTTCTTGCGGTCAAAGATCTGAAATCGTGAAATCTCGCAACGGCATGCCAAACCCATTTTTATAGCATGCTCGGCCGCACGCTTGTTCAATAGCGGCAGGGTGCCGGGATGGGCCAGCGTGATGACACTGATGTTGGTATTCGGAGCGCTGCCGTATTCCGTTGAGTCGGTCGCAAAGATCTTGCTTTTGGTCAGGAGCTGTGCATGGACTTCCAGACCAATAACGACGGTATATTTATCGCGAATTGATTTCTCCATGACTATTCCCGCAATTTAAACTTGCGACTTGTACTAAGCTCTGAAATTTCTCGCAAAGTCCGCAAAGGAACACGCAAAGTACGCAAAGGATTTAAATCAGTTCTGCTGGTTCCGTGCGACATCAATGACTTTCCCTTAACCAAAACATTGCCAAGCACACCCTCTGGCTCCCTAAAGGGAGAACCCTGCGCGCAGGCGCCCTTTAGGGAGGGGGTGCGCGCGGGCAGCTCAAGCTATCAGCATCGCTTTACATTAGTTTGGTATTTGAATCAGTCTCTAAACTTTCGAACTTATTAGTGCTTTCGCTTTATCCAAAACCTTATCCAAGCCTTCCAGTTTCTTTCCACCCGCCGTGGCGAAGAAGGGTTGCCCTCCGCCGCCACCATCAATCTCCTTGGCTAGTTCCTTCACCATGTTGCCGGCGTGAAATTTATTCGTGGCGGCCAATTTCTCCCCGATCATTACGGCTACCAGTGGTTTGCTGTCAACGTCCGCGGCCAGGATCATCAACAGGTCATCAAACTGGTTTCGCAAGGCATAGGCGATATGTTTCAGAGAGTCGGCGTTGGGAACACTCACCTTTTCCGCAATCAAAGTATGACCGTTTGACTTCACCGCCTTCCGGGCAAGGGCTTCTTTCAAAACATGAGTTTGTTGCTGGTACAGGACTTCCAGTTTTTTCTCCAGGGAATGCCTCTCTTCAACCAGGCTTTGCGTCGCGGCAACAACATCCTTCGGATTCTTCAGGATGCTCTTTACTTCGTGCAGCCTTGCCAATTCTTCGTTGACAAACTCCTCTGCCCCTTCCGCCGTCAACGCTTCGATCCGCCTCACTCCGGCTGCCACAGAGCTTTCGGATACAATCTTGAACAAGCCGATCCGGCCGGTAGCCGGTACATGCGTTCCTCCGCAAAGTTCTACGGAAAACTTCGGATCGAAAGTGATTACCCGTACAACCTCGCCGTACTTTTCGCCGAACAAAGCCATCGCGCCCATGGCTTTTGCTTTTTCGATCGGAACGTTGCTTTGGACGTTCAATTCAATATTCTCCCGGATCTTTTGATTGACCAACGTTTCCACTTTCCTGATCTCCTCCTGCGTCATAGCGGCAAAATGGGAAAAATCAAAGCGCAGTATTTTTTCATTCACCAGCGATCCTTTCTGCTCCACGTGCTTGCCCAGCAGATGGCGAAGAGCGGCATGAAGAAGGTGTGTGGCGGAGTGGTTACTCATTATAAGTCTGCGCCTGCTTTCGTTTACGTGAACATGAACTTCACCTTTCCGTTGCAAGGGAAGGGCTTCCGCCAGATGAATGATCAGCTCATTCTCTTTCTTGGTGTCGACAACTGCGATCTTTTCATTGGCCGTTTCTATGAAACCGGTATCCCCTACCTGGCCTCCGCTTTCAGCATAAAAAGGAGTTCTGTCCAGGACCAATTGGAAAAGTTCCTTGTTCTTTTGTTTGATCTTCCTGTATTTGGTGATCTTCGAAGTTGCCGAAAGATGCTCGTAACCGATAAACTCGGATTTGCCATCCTCGCCCACAACGATCCAGTCACCTGTTTCTTTTGCAGCATCCATTTTGGATCGCGATTTCTGCTTTTCCATTTCTGCCTGGAAGCCTTTCTCATCGATCGACAAACCCCGTTCGCGTGCGATCAGAGAAGTAAGGTCCAATGGAAAACCAAAGGTGTCATACAACTCAAATGCCTGCTCTCCGCTGATGGTCCGAATGGATTCAATTCTCTTCAACCCTTTTTCCAGGGTCCTTAAGAAAGACAATTCCTCTTCATGGACCACCCTGCTCACATAATCCACTTGTTGGTGCAGCTCGGGAAACACGTCCCTTAACTGTACGGCCAGCAACGGCACCAGGCGGTACATAAAAGGATCTTTAAAATTCAAATACGAGAATCCATAACGTACCGCCCTTCGCAAAATTCTCCTGATCACATAACCCGCCCCCGTGTTGGAGGGCAGTTGCCCGTCGGCAATGGCGAAGCTCACAGCCCGAACGTGATCGGCCATCACCCGGATAGCGATGTCCTGCTTTTCGTTAGTGCCGTAGGAGACCTTCGCGTGAAGGGCGATGAAATCCATCAGCGGCCGGAATACATCCGTATCGTAGTTCGATGTCTTACCTTGAATGGCCATGCACAAACGCTCAAAGCCCATCCCTGTGTCAACGTGCTTCGCGGGCAGCGGCTCCAGGGTTCCGGACGCGAGCCGGTTGAATTGGATGAACACCAGGTTCCAGATCTCCACCACCTGGGGATGATCATGATTCACCAATTCTTTTCCGGGCGTCTTTTTTATTTCTGCATCCGTCCGAAGGTCGATATGAATTTCTGAACAAGGTCCACACGGTCCACTTTCACCCATTTCCCAGAAATTATCTTTTTTATTGCCGTGTAAAATCCTGTCCTCTTTTAGAAACGCCTTCCACAATGTGAACGCTTCTTCGTCCACGGGAAGCCGGTCGCCTGGATCGCCGCCAAAGACAGTAACATACAACCGGTCTTTTGGAAGTTGGTATACTTCGGTGAGAAGTTCCCAGGCCCATGCAATTGCTTCTTTTTTGAAATAGTCCCCGATGGACCAGTTGCCGAGCATTTCAAACATCGTATGGTGATAGGTATCAAGCCCTACATCTTCCAGATCGTTGTGTTTACCACTTACGCGAAGGCATTTTTGCGTGTCCGTGATCCTGCGATTATTGGGAACAGCATTGCCCAAAAAGTAATCTTTGAACTGGACCATTCCCGAGTTGGTGAAGAGTAGAGAGGGGTCATTTTTTAACACCAAAGGGGCCGATGGCACCACTTGGTGGCCCTTGTTCCTGAAAAAATCGAGGAATTTATGCCTGATTGTACCGGAATCCATCAATTTCAAATCAATTTTAGTGCGTTTAGACCCCCTCGGCGTTAGGCTGGGCAGGATTTTTTTATATATTTAGGCCCATTAAAAGCCTCAATAACCCACAAAATTAACCGGTGATCGGTCATAAAGAAAGGAAAGCTTGATTTTCGAAGGGTGTGCAACGGGTTGTAGGCTTAAGCGAACGTAGTAAGAAAACATGCCCGGACCGAAATACATTTACAATCCCAAGAGCTTGCGGTTTGAGCGCTCCAGGATTTCCGTTGTACAAATTGTCGTGACGTTGCTTGGGCTCCTTTCGTTTGGTGCCTTTTTTTTTGTTGGATTGGTCGTGCTCCAGAATTACTGGATTGAATCTCCCGTGGAAAAATCCTTGCGGACCGAAAATAATACATTGAAAGAGTACAAGGTCGAGCTCGTCCTTCAATTCCTGTCCGCCAAAAACCAGATGTCGCAGTTGGAGTTAAAAGACAAGTCGCTCTACGAAAAAATATTCGAAACAGGAAAATCAGAAATAAAACCTGATGCAGACGCGCAAGCCAATAAGGCGATCTTACTGGCGGATGCATCTGCATTTCACGATCTAAGCGCTTCCCTCTTGTCCAAATCGAAGGACTTGTATACTACCGCCAACAGTCGCAACATCCATTTTGCGGTAAGCGCCAGCGAGCATAAAAAGGATGCCGGCCGGATGGCCACTGTCCCTTCTTTCCCTCCTATTCCGGACTTTGACGCAACCAAACTGGTATCCGGATATGGCATTCGGATCAATCCTATTCACAAAGGTAAGTACCATCACGATGGCGTCGACCTGGCCGCACCCAGAGGCTCGGAAGTACTCGCCGCGGGCCCTGGCAGAGTCGTGGCTGTAATCTACAGCGATTTGCTGGCAGGCTTTGGCAACTACGTGGATATCGACCACGGCAGGGGCTATGTCACGCACTATGCGAACCTGGGGGACATTACGGCCTGGTATGGACAAAGAGTAACCAAAGGCCAGCCCATTGGTCGTGTCGGGATCAGCGGTGGATCGGTGGCGCCCCACGTTCACTATGAAGTAATTAAAGATGGAAAGAACGTTGACCCGTTAAAGTTCCTGATGCATGGATTGCGCGCAGATCAATATGACCTTATCCGGGACGCTGGTCAAAAGCAAAATCAATCACTGGATTGAGAACAGAATTCCGATATAACCGCGAAACCTGCCGGTACGAGCCGGTCATCGTCACGGGCAAAGTCTTTTTCAGGCAGGCGCTTCTCTTTCTGGCTGTCGCGTTGGCTATCGGTGCGTGCGGGCTTGCCTATTACAATAATAAGTATCCCCTATGGGATGAAATACAACTGAAGCTCGAAAATCGCGCATTAAAAACAGAGTGGGACATCCTCGATGACGACCTGAAGAAAGTTTCAATGGAACTGGCGGCCATGGAGCAGAACGACGACAATAATTATCGTTCTATTCTGGATCTTGGACCGTTGCCCGCATCGATGCGGGAGGCTGGCGTAGGAGGCAGAGAAAAAGCATATGCCTCTATACGCTATGCGCTGATCAAGTCGTCGCTGGAGATGGCTGATAAGCTCAAGAACCGGTTGGATATCGAAGACCAATCTTTGGATGCCTTGAATAAGGAGTTGACCGAAAAAGAAAAGCGCTGGGCTTCGCGACCGGCCATTCAGCCCATCAGCAACGAAGACCTGATCCAGCTCTACACGACCTATGGTTTACGGCTGCATCCGATCCTGGGCTATTGGCGCGATCATAAAGGATTGGACTTCACCGCTCCGGAAGGATCGCCTATCTATGCCACGGGCGATGGTATCGTTGAGTTCGCCAACGGTGCCACGACCTATGGGAATGTTGTGTTTATTAACCACGGCTACGATTTTCAGACCCGCTATGCCCACATGACCCGGTACATTGTCTCTTTCGGAGAGCGCGTCCGGCGAGGGCAGGTAATCGGGTACGTGGGAAACACCGGCTTGTCGTTTGGCAATCATTGCCATTACGAGGTGCTTGTCAAGGGCAATCAGGTTAATCCTATTAATTTCTTTCAGCGGGACTTGAGCAACAAGGAGTATGAAAAACTCATCATGCTAGGCGGAAAAGCAAAGGCTTCTTTGGATTAAAGTCTGGTAGCAAAAGTCAAAAATTCCTTTCTTTGTGGTTGATTCCTTATCATGCAGAGAAAAACCATTCTGTTCGCGCTCCTGCTTTTTACTGCTCAATCTTCTCATCCCCACATCTCTTCGTCATCGAATTTCTTAATTTCCGGATCTTCCCTTCCCCGGAAGGATACCGTCACGGTTATTGGTGTAGGCGACATTATGATGGGCAGCAGCTACCCTGACAATTCCGGCTTGCCGGGCGACGAGGGTCAGTTTCTATTTCAGTATGTTCAGGATGTGTTGAAAGGCGCGGACGTCACCGTAGGCAACCTGGAAGGTGTGCTGCTCGATCAGGGAGGAACCGCGAAGACCTGCCGCAATCCGAAGGTGTGCTACGTCTTCAGAAGCCCTGTGCGGTATGTGCACAATCTTGTTAATGCGGGCTTTGATGTGTTGAGTCTCGCCAATAACCATGCAGGCGACTTTGGGCCAGAGGGCTCTAAAAGCACAATACAAACTTTAGAAAGCTCCGGCCTTTACCATGCGGGACAGCTGGCAAAGCCTTACACTACATTCGAAAAGGATGGCATCACTTACGGATTTATTGCCTTTGCACCTAACGGGGGTTGCGTCAACCTGAATGATCTTGACGCAGCCCGGAAAATGGTACAGCATCTGGACTCGATAAGCGATGTGGTCATCGTTTCATTTCACGGCGGAGCCGAAGGCCCGGCCTATCAGCACGTCCCAAGGACTGTTGAATTGTTTTATGGCGAAAACCGTGGCAACGTGTATCAGTTCGCCCATTCCGTAATTGATGCCGGTGCCGATATTGTTTTCGGCCACGGGCCTCACGTGGTCCGGGGGGTGGAAGTATACAAGGACCGCTTTATTGCCTATAGCCTGGGAAATTTCTCCACGTACGGAGGCATTAACGTTTCGGGGATCAACGGCTTCGCGCCGATCGTGAAAGTCATTACGAACAACCAAGGCAGGTTCCTGGCAGCCCAAATCGTATCCTGTATCCAGCATTTTCTTTTTCCCGTCGCCATCGATCCGGAGAAACAAGTGAACAAAAAGATGCAGGAGCTTACAAAACAAGATTTTCCGGAGGCCCGTATCGTCATTGATGACGATGGCTGGATAAAGAAATCCACAAACTAATGTTGATAGGTTGTCGATTAATATTCTTAAACCAAGGTTGCGCTACGTTTAAAGAATTGTTACTTTGCACAGGTTCGTTAATCAAAACTCCCTTTCCGGACCGTTCTCACGCTCTGCATGGCTTATAAAGAAAAAGAAATTGAGAAGCTTTATTATTCTATCGGAGAAGTATCCGAGATGTTCACTGTAGCCCCTTCCTTGATCCGATTTTGGGAGTCCGAGTTTGAAATCATCCAGCCCAAGAAAAACCGCAAAGGCAACCGTCAATTTACCAAAGAGGACATCGACAGTGTCAGGACGATCTACCACCTGGTAAAAGAAAAAGGCTTTACGCTCCAGGGTGCCAAGGAAATGCTGAAAAACGACACCCAATCGGTTAAAGACAAAATGGAGATGTTGGATTGCCTTCGGCGCGTACGTCAATTCCTGGTCGAAGTCCGCGACAAACTTTAAATTCCTCCTTCGCAGAAGGTAGTCAGGAAAACCGAACTATTATTTTCCTGCTAGCGACCCAATGACCTGCGACTACCGGCGCTCCGATAGCTATAGGACAGCAGCGCCGTGGCATTTGGTGCAGGAACGGGAAAGGAAAGTCTCCTGCGATCTGCGGGAAAGGATATGGCCCGAAAGTTGGCCGAAATAAAACAAGCATTTGAAATTCTCAAACGGATGTTCCATCTTCAATTAATTGAAATTTTTTTGATTCCGGTATGGATTCCGAAAGGCTCTCCTTCCTCGCCCTTCACCTCGTCCCCGGTATAGGCGATTATTTGATAAAACAACTGGTCAGCTATTGCGGATCTGCTGAAAATGTATTCAAGACACCGAAAGGCAAATTGCTTAAGATTCCAGGTATCGGGGGGGTGACGGCCGAGGCAATTAAGACTGAAAATACATTACACGAAGCGGAAAAGGAATTGAAGAAAGCGGAGAAGGAAGACGTTGACATTCTTTTCTATACGGACAGTAGATTTCCTTCCCGGCTGAAAGCATTCGATGATTCTCCATCCTTATTGTATGTTAAAGGGAACACCAATCTCAACCCGGCAAAAATCGTGGGCATTGTGGGCACCCGGCAGGCAACGGCCTATGGCAGGGAAATGGTGGACCGCATCGTCGAGGGGTTGGTGCCGCATCAGGCGCTCATCGTTAGCGGATTGGCGTACGGGATCGATATACAAGCTCATAAGCAGGCACTCAAGCACAATTTGTCAACGCTGGGCGTTCTGGGCAGTGGAATCGACGTGATCTATCCGGCAGCTCACAAAGATACAGCCCGAAAGATGTTGGATTCCGGGGGGCTCATCACCGAAAATCGTTTTGGCGCGCAACCCGATGCCCATCATTTCCCTGCTCGCAACCGGATTATTGCAGGACTTTGCGATGCGTTGATCATTGTGGAAGCCGCCGAAAAAGGCGGGGCCTTGATTACCGCCGACATCGCCAACAGCTACAACAAAGATGTCTTTGCCGTTCCCGGAAACATCGGCCAAACGTATTCAGAGGGATGCAACAAACTTATTAAAATCAACAAGGCCCATCTCCTGGTGTCCACCAGAGACCTGGAATATATTATGAACTGGGGTCTGAAGAAAGATTCAAAAATGGAGAACACTCTTCCCCTGTTGTTTGATTTCTCCGGGTTGCAGCCCGACGAACAGAAAGTAATGAAATGGCTGAAAGAAAAAAAAGGTCCCGTCATGATCGATGAGTTGAGCTTCCAAAGTGGAATACCCCAAGGCACACTCTCGTCGGTCTTGCTCAACCTTGAATTTAGCGGCCTGGTCCAGTCCTTGCCAGGGAAACAGTATAGACTTCTAAATAAGTAATACGGTTATCGAAGAGACATTCTCGAAGTACTTTGGTGACCGGTGGGCAGTGGGCAGTAAGCAGTGGGCAGTAAGCGGTAAGCAGTAAGCAGTAAGCGGTAAGCGGTAAGCAGTAAGCGGTAAGCAGTAAGCTGTAAGCTGTAAGCTGTAAGCTGTAAGCTGTAAGCGGTAAGCGGACAGTTTGGTGTACGCCTACACCACCGATTACCGATCACCGCTTACCGCTTACCACTTACCGCTTACCACTCACCGGCTAGCGAGGAAAAACGGAATCTGCCAAAAGCATGGCCTTGGCAAATGCATCCCGGTCGATCGTTGGCGCTGAATTCTTTGAATCGAGATAAGACAAAATCATTTCGGTAGCCAGGTTCCCCACCAATTCGTCTTTTGCCATGGGACAACCACCGTAGCCTTTCAGCGCTCCGTCAAATCGACGGCAGCCGGCTTCGTATGCAGCCTCGATTTTTTCGAGAGCCGTGAGCGGGTTGGAATGGAGGTGAGCTCCAAATTCAATTTTCGGAAACTGACCGGTAAGCGTGGAAAACAAAGAGCGGATCAGGTCGGGTTGTGAAATTCCTATCGTATCGGCCAGGGAAATAATGCCCACTCCAAGGGTGGCAAGAATATCGACAAACTTTCCAACGATATCGGCATCGTATGGATCATTGTAGGGGTTGCCAAAGCCCATGCTGATATAGGTCACCAGCGTCTTTTCTCTTTTGTTGCAGATCTCCAGGATTTCGTTAATGGTCTCCAGGGCTTCACCAATGGACTTGTTGGTATTCCGTTGCTGGAAAGTTTCCGAGATAGAAAGCGGAAAGCCCAAATAGGTGACTTTTTCAAACCGGCTGGCCTCGTCTGCACCGCGGGTGTTCGCGACAATCGCGAGCAACCTGGAAACTGAGCCCTCCACCTCCAGTTGCTGAAGGACCTCGGCCGTGTCGCGCATTTGCGGAATGGCTTTAGGGGAAACAAAACTCCCAAAATCAACGGTATCAAACCCCACTTTTAAAAGTTGATTGATATAAAGGATCTTTTTTTGAGTGGGGATGAATACTTCCAGCCCTTGCATGGCGTCGCGGGGACATTCAATCATCTTCATGGCTGCTAATTTAGTATCAAAAAAGGAGGAAAAAATGAAAGCCCTGGAAACCGCTTCACCTCTTATATTTTATATTCTCACCGGATTTTTCTTCCTTGGTGGCATAAACACCCGCGACGTCTCTCCCTGAGGAGGGAAGGCTATCTGGCGAAATATGATCAACATCGAGAAAAACATCAGTCTTCTCCCCTACAATACGTTCGGCATCCAGGTCGCTGCCAGATTTTTTTGCAAAATAACTACCGTCCCTCAACTTCAAGAGCTTGTTGATTCACCCCTCTATAAAAAAGAAACGAAGCTCATTCTGGGAGGAGGAAGCAATATCCTTTTCACCAAAGATTTTCAAGGCTTGATCGTGCACATAGAACTGAAGGGCATCGAAACAGTGACGGAAACGGACGAACGGATCGTGATCAAGGTAGGTGCCGGAGAATCGTGGCACGATTTCGTCATGCATTGTGTAAATCGCGACTGGGGTGGAATAGAAAATTTGTCTTTAATTCCCGGCACCGTCGGCGCGGCACCCATACAAAACATCGGAGCTTACGGTGTCGAGATCGCCAAAGTGATCGAAAGCGTGGAAGGAGTTGACGCTTCCACGGGTTTGGTCCGTTTATTCACAAAAGACGAATGTCGGTTCGAATACCGTGAAAGTGCCTTCAAAGTCGAGTTAAAAGAAAAAATATTTATTTCAAGTGTTACTTTAACCCTGACCAAGAAAAACCACCTTTTTGACATCCACTACGGAGCAATCAAAGACACGTTGAAACTACATCGCGTTGATGAGATCACAGTTAAACAAATCAGCGATGCGGTGATACAAATTCGTCAAAGCAAATTGCCTGACTACAGGAAGGTGGGGAACGCAGGAAGCTTTTTTAAAAATCCTACGATGGCCAAAGAACGGCTGCAAGAGCTCCAAAAGAGTTATCCATCCATTCCCTCCTATCCATTTGACAGTCAAACTGTTAAAGTCCCGGCCGGATGGCTCATCCAGGAGTGCGGATGGAAAGGAAAACGGATGAATAACGTTGGAGTTCATCCTCTTCAGGCACTGGTGTTGGTGAACTACGGCGGTGGAACAGGAGAAGAAATTCTTCAACTCGCTGAGCAAATTCAAACTTCCGTGAAAGAAAAATTTCAGGTGAATCTGACTCCTGAAGTGAACATCATTTGACACGAATCGTTGTTCCCTTTGGGATGATCCTTAAAAAATCATACACCTGAAATTTCCTGATCATTAAAAAATTAATTGCAAAATATTTTTGCAAAATAAATTTTTATTATACCTTTCGATACGTTTAACTATTACTTAACTAAAAACATTAAACGCTATGGCAAAGAAACCCGCTAAGAAAGCTGCTAAGAAGAAAGCTGCTAAGAAGAAAAAGTAATTAGGTAACCCCTAAACTTTTTATGAAGGGAAGTAATCCAGGATTACTTCCCTTCTTCATTTAAGTCCATCGTCTTGAAGGCTCAATTGTCAATTCCATAGTCTAAAGTCCTCCCCGAGAGTACCCTTCCTGAGTAAGTTGAGTGACAACGCCGGAGCAGGGACGAGGCCTCAGGACGAATAACCCGACAATCGGCGTTCTGCAACGGTTGCGTATAATTTTAATATTCAACCCTTGTTTGTGGAACAAATAGTCCCTTACCTTTAGGTAACCAAATACAATTCCCATGGCAAAAGCTACCTCAAAACCTGCAACCTCAAAGGCTCCTGCGAAAAAGACTCCTGCCAAATCTAAGGCGAAGACGGTCACGATTGAAAAAACCTCTCGTGATGCACTCGCTAAATTGAAAGCGCTCAATATCGAGCATCAGCTTCAGGCCGACATTGAATGGTGCATCGGAAGCTATCAGGCCGACAAAAATCCGGTTGGTTTGTTTGATATGGTGAACCGTTCCATCGCCGTTCTCAAATCGGAACTGCAAAAGAAAACGAAAGGCGTTACCGCTAAATTGATCAGCGACTTCGAGAAGGCGGTATTGACGAAATAGAACGTTTTCCGGGTGAACGGAAACAAGGCCGCCCCATTGGCCTTTTCGTTAAATCATGTGCGTTACATTCGTCAGGCTTCCCGTGTAGCGCACACATTCAACGCCAAACTTATTCAAGAAATCAACCCCTTCATCAGACAGAAGTCCCTTGTATTCTCCATACGAATTGAGGTAAATCACTTTCTTGATGCCCATACTGTAAATAATCCGGGAGCAGGAAAGGCAAGGGGACAATGTCAAATACAAGGTGGCTCCATCGACGGACGTGTTATTCCTTACCGCATAAAGGATCGCATTCTGCTCCGCATGAATAGCCAGCGAACACCCTCCTTTTGAATCTGGAGGACAGCCGGTGGCAGGCCATTCTTCATCACAATTATGAGTACCCGCAGGAGGACCGTTGTACCCAATGGAGATGATCCGCGTGTCCTTCGTCAAGACGGCCCCGACATGACGCTTAATACAATGCGAACGCCTGGCCAGATTCACGGCCAATTCCAAATAGATATCATCAAAAGCAGGTCTGGACATAGTAATAGTGTTTTCAGCGCGTAGGGTACGACAGAAATGCATTTCACCTGCCTACGCAAAGCTTTCGGCAGGCATGTGCAAGGGACGCAAAATTAAGGAGGCACAGACCGCAAATTCTTAGATAATATGACCTACCAAAACTTTGCGCTCTTTGCGACATCCTTTGCGAACTTTGCGTGAACCTGAATTGCGCATCCGCGGTTGCGTAAAAATACAGATTGCAACCAAATTCTTATCTTCGCCCGTAAAGATGTTGAATGATCCTGCGAAAAGCCGCTCTCCTGTACTTTTTTCTCCCGGCGATTGTATACGCTCAAGAGGCCATCCCACCGAAACCAAGTCCCCTCGCCGTCGTCTCGGCGCGCTACAGGGACACCTATCTGAAAATAACCTACAGCCAACCTCACAAACGCGGTCGTAAACTGTTCGGAGCGCTAGTGCCCTATGGCCAAGTGTGGAGAACCGGAGCTAACGAAGCAACAGAACTTACCGTCACGAAAGACATCCTGGTGAATGGCACCCTGCTGAAGGCCGGGACCTATTCCTTATTTACCATTCCTGACCCGGAAAAATGGACGATCGTATTCAACAGCGACCTCGGTCTCTGGGGATCCTACAATTATAATCCAAAAATGGATGTGCTTCGATTTCAGGCAACCGTTCAGCCACTGGCCGATGTCGTCTATGAACCTTTTACCATACGCATCGAGGCAAAAAATGACAGGGCGGAAGTCCGACTATTGTGGAACAACGTCTCCATTGGTTTTCCTGTGCAGTTTTTAGAATCTAAACTCTAGCCTAAACATGCCCTTTCGAATTGGTTTCACTCTTCTTCTCATTACAGGCCACGTCTTTCTACTGCGTGCGCAAAACGAAGCCGAACTGATCCGGCGCAATGGCTTTAAAACCATTAAACTGGGGAGCCCTATTGATAGTGTAAAGGGCGCTGTGCTGAAGAACGAGTTTCTGGAAAAGGAGGAATTCCCAGCCCGTTTATACGAAACGGATAATGCAGCCTACAAAACCATTGGCGAGGTGGGAGTCAGGAAAATACAACTGATGACGTACAAGAATCTGGTCTACAAAATTGTCGTCACGACGGAAAAGGATCCACGCTTGATGCAAGCGTTGGAAAAATCCTTCGGCAAAGCCGTCTACGTAGTGCGAACAACCCGCTACAGCTGGAAAGCCGAGACACTAAGCTTGACTTTCCTCGCCCATAAGCATGATATTGAACTGACCTACCGGTGCTACCCGATTTACAAAATGATGATGGAAGACAAGGGGAAGAAAGTGGATGTCATAGCCGAGGATTTTTAGCTCGTGGCTGGACATCCCACTG
>WNFL01206316.1_pt1 | contig 17197 bp, 15 predicted proteins | sample 5400361 | NCBI WGS metagenome assembly WNFL01 (sample SAMN13153351, study PRJNA577476) | soil metagenome | isolation source: 40 cm soil on Douglas fir-dominated hillslope | place: USA:California | collected 2013-09-17 | reverse complement strand
CTATTGTCATGATATTTCCACAGGCACAAATAGTCTTTGCGTCGTCAAAATATGTTGGGTGAATATTCGCCTTCATAGAGTATCAAGTATATCAAATTTGTTAACAAATTGCCAGTGGAAACATATTCTCTATTCCAAATTGAGAATAAGTTACATACAATACGCTGATGGAAAGACAAGACCCTAACCTTCTTATTTATTTTGTTAACAAGCCTGTGGACTCAGATATCTCAGATGTCATAAAAAGGAGATTAGCATATACTTCTGAGCGTGGACTTTTTTTCATAAAGGGAGAGATGTACTAGGGAATGAAGAAATGACATTTTTTGCCTTAGATGAAAATGGAAATCAAGTGCCTCATTCGACAGAACTGATTTCTTATGGTCGGCATCACCAGTCTGTAGCCGTTGTTTCCGAAGAGGGAAAACGTCTGCTTCGTGCTAATCCAACATTCCTTAAAACAGTTGCAGCAGCACAAAGGACAGGAAAAGAAGTGGGCGAGGGATGGGAAGGAAAAGTCCACTGGGAAGAAGTAAAGTTGCTAGAAGGCAGTAATGACGCTACTGATAAAGTTGCTGTCAAATATTATTTCCCATGCGTATTGAAAGAAAATGAGTCATCTTATGATGGCGTATTATATGGGATGATGACACCTGGTATTGACCAGATGAGAGTATTGCAATATATTGCGCAACAACAGAAAAAGACAGGAATTTTTCCAGGGGTAGAATTTGTCGTCCCGTATTTTGCGACAATTGACGTTACTGTTGCGCCGTTGGTTCCTCATGCGATAAATTTAGAAAAAGAATTTAGAAAATTCAGCAAAGATCCTGAAAAAATATTGCATTCCAATATAGCGCCGGAAGATAAGAAGATACTTTTGTCTATCTTTGAAGAACAGGACAAAGTGCTTCTTCAAAGATATAAAACCATTGACCCTGAGCGGCGATTTACTACACTTTTTAGTAATGCAGGATACAATATCATTCGTGGAATTACAGCCTGGTTAAATACTCAGAGACAGTATTTAATAGATCAGGGATTAGTTATTTCTCCAGAAAAGGATATATCATTCTATGATGCAACACAGAAAAACATTGTTGTCTCTATTCCTAAGATGGAAGCTATCTTTGCACTGTGGAAAGATGACCCGTCAATTGCAGATAACTGGATACAACAACGGAGTGTTCAGTCTCTTGAGGACCCACTCTTAGATGATCCATTTTTACATATGGTGAGAGAAGCTTCACATGTTATTGAAGTTATGGTTACTAATCGAGTTATAGGGAGAATTGGCGACGGAGATCCCTAAGGGCTCGTCCGCAAATAACTTCTGTTAATTTGTGGCTACGGCCCTTTGTGTCGCATTTTCAATTAATAATTTTATTATGAATGCGACCTAAAACTTTATGTAAATAATTTGTGTAGGGGGTGCCAGTGAAGACGGCCTTCTGCAATATAGATTCCTAAAAATACAAATAATGAACCCAGAATAAATAGGGGAGTTGGGAACTCATGAAGGAGTGGTATAGCAACTATAAGCGTTGCAACTGGATCTATATACATGAAAACTCCTGTTTCTGAGGCAAGTACACGTCTTAAGCCATAGTAAAAAAGAAGCCATGCAAGAAATGAAGCAAAAAAACTGCCATAAATAATTCCCACTACTCCAGGTAAAGTAAGATGTGTTATGAACAATCCTTGAGTTAGTTGTTCATAACCAGCTAAAGGCAGAAAGCTAATTGCTCCTATAAAAAACGTCCAGAAGGTAAGTGTCATTGCAGAATATTTACCCACCAACTCTTTTGCAATGAGAGTGTTTACAATAGACGCTATTGCGGATCCAACAAGAAGTAAGTTGCCTATGAATGATTTACTGGCTTGCATTACAAGTATAGGTTCTATAACAATAAGTAAGACGCCTGAAAGGCCCATTAAGTTTCCTAGAAGCGTTTTTTTTGACGGACGTTCATTTAAAAATAACATGCATCCAATGAGAAGAAAAACAGGTGAAGCACTTGCAATGACTGTAACATTGATGCTTTGTGTATAATGCATGCCAATAAAATAAAGACCAATATTCAAAGTTGTTCCTGTTACAGCTGCTACTATTATTTTAGGAATATCTCTTTTATCAATTCTTAATCTTTTAAATGCAATAATCCCAAGAAGAATACTGGGAATAAGGTAGCGAAGGAAGGCCAAAGTGAAAGTGGGTACATCAGTAAGAGCCCATTTCATAAGAGGTGGTGTTGCACCCCAAATGATATTGGCAAGAATAAGAGCAAGAATAGCTTTTTTAGTAGTGGACATATTTCCAGATAAAATTCAGATAGGATTCAGTAAGCCAGACGATCCAGTAGATTCAGAAATTCAGTGAATCTGATTATCTGAAATGCTGTTTTCTCTGACACTCTGAAGTACTGAATTCATCCGAATGTTATCTGAATCTATTGTAGAAGTTCTTTGACCAATTCATCAAGAGGTAATTGTTTTTGTTCTCTGGTTTTTAAATTCTTTAGAGTAATAACATTTTTCTCTACCTCTTCAGGACCTAAGATAACTACGTATGGAATGCCTTTTGTGTCAGCATATTTGAGCTGCTTTTCCATTTTAGAATCCGGATCAAGCCAAATTTCTACATTAATATTCTTCGAGCTACGGGAGGTCCCAGATGGTACCTCCCGTAGTCGAGAAGCAAGTTCCAAGGATTTTGGTTCTAATTCTCTATTAAAAATAGTAACTAGGACTTTCGCAGACGCTTCATTTAGTTCTTTTGGAAATAAATCCAAAGCTTCCATTGCTTCAATTATTCTATCAAGACCAAATGATCCACCCACTGCAGGGATTTGTCTGTTAGCACCTTGCCTGCCGGTAGGCAGGAACATACCTATTAAATTGTCATATCTTCCACCGCCACCGAGTGACCCATAAGGATAATCAGGAGATTTAATTTCAAAAATAAGGCCAGTGTAATAATCTAGTCCGCGTGCTAGTGTGGGAGAGAAGGAATAATTTTCTTTTGCAATCCCAAGTCTTTCAAGAGTGGTAAAAATTTCATTGAGTTTTTCAGTAGGTTGTTTTTGCGTTATAGATTGAAGTAAATTATATGCTTCTTCTCGTGATTTTGTAATATTCCGTTCTACTAATTCATCACAAACACCGTCTTCGCCAATCTTCTCTAGTTTATCAATTGCCGTAATTGCGGCGATAGGTAATCCCTCAAAAATTGATCTGTCATTTAGGAGGATTTTAGTATTTTTAAATCCTAATTTGGTAAGACATTCTTGGATAACTGAAACTGTTTCTGCATCTGATAAAGCACTTGTTGATGCAACAATATCTATATCACACTGAGTAAATTCTCTGAATCGACCCTTTTGTGTATTATCTGCTCTCCAAACACTTTGCATCTGGTAACGCTTGAATGGAGTAGGGAGAGTATTTTGATATTGTGCCACAACTCTTGAAAGGGGGACAGTAAGGTCATAGCGCATGGCAACTCCTCTTTTTCCATTATCCTCAAATTTATACATCAATTTATCGCCTTCGTCGCCGTATTTGCCGGCAAGAAGTTCTTCGTATTCAAGAGTAGGAGTTTCTAAGGGCTCAAAACCATATGACTCAAATACTTTTCTCAAAGTAGTCATAACATATTGCCGCTTTTTCGTATCAGCGGCAAGAAAATCCCTAAAACCCTTAAGTGTCTGTATATTCATATCTTTATTTTAGCATAAAATTCATTTTAGCAATTACAACATCTTTTTAAAGTATTCAAGAAATGCTTTTACTTTTATATCTTTGGCTAAAAATGTAGTTTTAACTATATTTTTTTTGCTGATTAATTTTCCAAATGTTGCTGGTTGGTCTAATCTTATGTCCAGTGCAATGTTTGAAAATTTATAAAGTTCAGGTTTTAGAAACATTCCAACACCTACTGCGTCCCAAGGAATAAATCCCTCTTTTTTAGATAAATTTTCTTTCCAAAATCTAGAAATATCATATAGAAGTTTTGTTCCTTTAGTATTATTCTCTCGTAGAGATAGAATTTGGCTTTCATCATAACTGACTTTGTCAGTAACATCCAGAGGAACAATATATTTTCTTACAGAGCTATTTAAGATAATTTTTACAGCAAGTGGATCATTATAAAAATTAAATTCTTGGAATTTTGTGACCGCAGGAGTTTTAAAAGTACCACCCATAATATACAAATTATTTATTTTTGAAATTATAAATGGATAGGTTATAAAAAGTTTTGCAATGTTGGTTAATGGACCAAGCGCAATAAGATCAATGTTATTTTTATTTTCCTCAATTTTCTCTCTATAAAATTCAATCACATTTTGTTTTTCTGGCAATCTTTTAGAATAGGGAAGTGAGATGTCGCCTAATCCATCATTTCCATGAAATGATTCAGCGGTCAAGCCTTTTCCAATAAGTGGTTGGGAAGCGCCTTTAATTACGGGAATATCAGGTCTTTCAAAGTAATCCAATATCCGCAAAGCATTTGCTGTTGTTTTCTCAAGACTAACATTTCCATAAGTCGTTGCTATCCCTAGAATTTCAACAGATGGTTCATTTAGCAACATGGTTATTGCTAATGTATCATCTCCACCCGGATCAGTATCAATAATAATTTTTTTCTTGTTCATATTCTTTCAATGTTATTTAATAAACTTGAAAAATCTTCAAAGTATTTCTCAGCTGTCCCGCTGTTTCTTTGAATTTGGATTGTCTTTATCCCAATTGCCTGCGCTGGTTCTAAATCCGTTTTCCAGTTGTCTCCAATAGCCCAAGCATTAGAAGGATTTGCTTGAAAACGATGACAAATTGATTGAAAAACAAATGAAGAACAATTCCATTTAATAGGCCATATCTCAGGTTCTTCCCATCCTATGATTGCATCAAAATCTTTCTCAGGATTAAAACCAAATCTAGAAAGAATTTTAAACGCGAGCTTTTTGGGTGACCCAGTAAAAACTATTTTTTTTGAGTTGAGTTGTCTCGTTTTTTCAACAATATCAAAACGTGGAGTAATCCCACTCAAATCTGACTTAGATAGTTTATCAGCCCATTTGCTAAAAGGTATAGCTAGTGCCATTAAGGCAAATTGCCCATTATTATCAAAGTTAGCACGATAATAATCTATCATTCCTACTCCAGTTTCTCCTCTTTCTTCAAAAACAGTATCGTATAGTGATTTAGAGTATATATCTCTATAAAATTCAGGCTCTATAACTATTGTCCCGTCCATATCAAGTATAATAAGTTCAGGATCAGTAAAGAGTTCTTTTCTTTGATTAATTATTTTATTTTTTTGTTTCATACTTTTCTCACACAAAAAAACCGCCTTCGCGGCGGTATTATTTTACACAAAATTACACCGCCACTTAGATGGTGTAATGATAGTGTATTGTAAAAATATTTCTAAACATAATTAGATTATAAATAAAATGAATGAATCTGTCAAATTATTAGCTTAATTTTGGCAATAAACCTTTCTCGATAAGTAGGGGAGGCTTATTTTTTTCAAAAATAACCGCACCTGTCTTTCCGCCTAGGAAAATCTTTTCGCCTATGACGCTGATCCATGAACCTTCACGAAGGCCAATAACTGGAGTAGAATTCTCTTCGTGAAATTCATTTATACGCATTGCTCTGGTTTCTCCCATATGTTTTGAGTTGACCCGTGCGTCAATATAATGTGGATTAATTTGATATGGAAAAATAGATAATGCTTTAAAGCTAGGAGGAAAAACAATAGGCATATCATTTGTTGTCGAAATACTTGGGGATGCAACGTTGCTACCAGCGCTTGCGCCCATATAGAGCATTCCAGTATCCACTCTTTTTTTTATCAATTCAATAAGGTCTTCTTTATAAAGTCGTTGTAAGAGACGAAAAGTATTACCTCCGCCAATAAAGATTGCATTTGCCTGGGAAATTGTTTTTCTTGGATCTTTTGATCTATGTAAAAAAATAACCTTTTTTCCTAATTCTGAAAATGCTTTTTCTACATCAGGTACATATTTTTCACCATCTTGTATTGCATAGGTAGCAAAAACAATTTCAGAAGTATCTTTAAGAAATTCTTTAACTTCATCTTTGCAATATTCCAAATAGCCTGATCCGTATATCTTTGAACTACTTAAAAGTAATAATTTTTTCATATATTTATTTCTTAACTTTCTGGAGAACTTTCATATCTCCATAAAGCGCAATCATAAAACTGCAATTTTCCACTTGTAAAAGCAATTGCTACTTCTATTACAAAGCGGCCTATGCCGTCCACTTGTGGTGCATTTGTAACGCCTGTTCCGCATCCAGGGACTGGCACCTCACTTGTTATTGCAACACCTACAACTGGAGATTTAGTTGCGATAGCAGGTTGCATAATGCTATTAAAGTGATATAAATCATTCCCGTAAGGAGTAATATCCTGCATGGAGATTGGAAGTACAAAAGGAAGTTTTCCTGTTGTATATTCCATTATTGAAAGTAAATCATCCGAGACTTTTAATATCCATCCCTCCTTTACAGTAGGGGAAATTGCAAATTGGGTAGTATTAATTATTCTATTTCCACGTGATGTATCAATGCTCAATATTGCATCCATATCTGGGTCAACTTCATATTTATTCATAGTATTTAAATCAACAGGAGAACCCATGAAAGGAACAGGATCATGTGATTCTGTGGGTGCATCTGTGCATAGATGGGTTGCAATAATAACATCTCCCAATAGCTCATCTCCAAGATTTTTCATTCTAGTTAGACGTAGTGCAGCAGAAAGAGCGCTTAGAGCACCATCTCCATCTGATGTAAAACCAATACGGTCAGGTCTGGCGCCAATTCCTCCAAGTCTCCCAATAATCCCAATAGTTGGGCTTTTGCCGCCATTAGTTTTTCCATTTTTCCCAGGAATTATAATTTTTACAAAGTCAGTTTTTCCCTGATCACCAGTTACTCTAGTTATTTTTAGCTGTTGTTTTTCTTTTTCAAAAAGTGACGCCACAAGGGGAGCAACCCTTCCTGGTCTATCAAGTAACGAATATAATTCTAAAATTTCATTAAAAATCATAAGCTTATTGTAGCATTATATTACACTATTATATGTTGATTGAAAACGCATAATAGGATATGCTCCTCCATTCATAATATATGTAAGATATGCAGCCATCTTTGGATAAATTTGTTGCATAGCACTAGACATTAATTTGGATTGTTGCTGTCTTATTACCTCATTTTTTTCATCTGACATAACGGCTGATGAAATAGTTTGAGCGTCAATTACAAATTGTCTCATGTCAGGGTCAAAACTTAACTGAATTGCGTGATTAACCAAGGGATTTGCAATAACAGGAAATGGTTTAGGAATTAAATCAAATACCTCTCTCACTTTAGATATATCAACGTCTTCAAAATTGTTAACAAAATCGGTTTGGAAATCAGACAAAATTTTTTCTTTTTCTGTCACATCTCTCATTATTTTTACCTTTTTCTCTGACGCACCTTCTGAAAGCATGCGAATAAGTGACTCTGTATCTTCATCTGTCAATTCAGCTGGCATATTGAGACGAGCAAAGGTTTGCCCGTCTTTTTCAATGGTTTCAACAAGTCTTTCAAGAAATTCGCGTTGCTCCTCTTGAGAAATATGCACCTTTTTGAAAAATTTTTGAGCCTTTTCTTTTGCAATTGCCGTTAATCTAGATCTCATTCCTTTTTCGTCTCCGATAAGTACGAATGATGTGCCTTCTCCACGACGATCATGCCCACTTGTGTCTAAAAGTTCTTCCAACTGACCAAAAGATATCGCATCTTCACGCTTTTTTTCAAGAGATATTTCTTGATTAATTATACTTCTTTCGGCCGCAGCAGCTAAAACATGCTTTCCCTCAGGAAGTAAAGAATCAGCAATTATTTTAAGGTATGATAAATGTTCTGTAACATTAGTTGAAGACAAACGTGTCGGAGAAGACAGAGCATTTGCGACATCTTTTCTTGATTTTATAGAATTCTCTTTTTCACCTATTCTCATCTCTTGGTGAACAACATTTCCATTATTTGTTAAGTCATAAAACCCAAGAATTCCATTGCCCTCAGCGTGAGTTCTGAATGCATAATTATCAAGTGCAAGCTTTGCTATCTCTGAGTATTGTCCTAAGCGCTCTTCTTCACTCGGAGATAATGACACTAAGCTCTTGAATAATGAAGTTTTTTCACGCAAATGATCAAGCTGCTTTGTTCTAGTATGTAGTGTAAAATCACTCAAATCAATTCGTTGTTGATGAGCAAGTTTTTGAACTATTCCTAGAATCTCCGGTCCTGAATATGTATAGCGGACAATTCCAGAATCATATCCCTCAAGGTCGTATTTATTTTCTTTATTAAAATGCTTAAATCCAAAAGGGAGGTGCGCAAATGCATCTCTCATCCAAGATTCTAAGTATCCGTCTTCTTCAAGCTTTAGATCATCAAAATGGATTCCCACAAGTTTGAATTCTGGATCAATCAGCATGCCTCTTCTCTCTACAGCTGCAAAAATACGGTCATATGCAGCATGTGCTTTTTTTTGTGAATCTGTAACTCCAAATTCATCTTGAGTACGTTCCCACCATGGGTACTCTTCGCGATACATCATGCCAATATGCTCTTGTCCGCCTAAAAGCATTGTGCCAGTAATCTGGGTATAATATGGGGCGTCCTCAATTAGATGGTCTGCGACTTCCTGGATAAATGCAGGATCTTCTTTTGCCACAGGACCATTGAGAAGATGTAACCCCCAACTTTCTATGAGACATGCTCCTCCAACGGGTAAAATTTTTCCTTCTCCCAATTCATCAAGTACGGATTGGCTAACCATTTTTGCGCGCATAATATCTGGACCAAAAGTAGCTAGAAGTTGCTGGAATTCTCCTACAGATAATTCCGAAATATCAAAAGGGTAGGGGACATCCGTATAATAGTCTTTAGACATTTCTGGTGAGACTGAATTTCCTGCCACGGCCAAATCATATACCATGCGTGATACGCTACTTGGCTTTGTAAAACTTGCTGCTGGACTTTTAGGCAATTCATTAAATATTCCTGCAACAGCTTGCTGAAACAGTTTATACGCACCAAATTCAGGCACGCCTATGCGTTCTTGAAGTGATGGTTCTATTCCGTTATCTTTATTTGTTGGTTGATCAATTTCTTTCATATTATTTTTCCTCCGCCAGAGGCGGACAAGCACAAAAAAACCCCTCTTTTGAGGGGTGCATTTTCGCAACTAAACTATCTACAAAATCACGAAGAAACTCCCCCCGTTAAGGGTTTGTGATTCTGTCGATAATTGTTGGTCAAAAAACTTTTCATGTCTCTACATCTTATAATACCACACCTTTACTATTCTGACAAGAGGATATTAAGCTACAAAGAAGCATAAGTACAAAAGTTCAAAGGAAACACTTTTAATAGTTTCTATTAGCTAAGCGCTATTGGCTACTTTTCAGCGTTGTAGAAGCGTTTTGCGAATTCTTGGACAGCAATAATAAGTACGGCAAGAGCGGGGATTGCAAAAAATCCACCAATAATTCCAAAGAGTTTAAACCCAACAATAAATGAAAGAAGGACAAAAACAGGGTGAAGCTTAAGCGCTTTTCCTAACATCTTAGGCCCAATTATATTAAATACAACTTGCTGCATAAGGAAAAGAATAACAAAAACAAAAATTCCTCTTGCAGGGTCCACAAGAAAAGCTATTGCAACAGGTGGAATGATTGCAAGAATAGGACCTATCATGGGTATAAGTGTTAATATTCCGGCAATAAGCCCAGTGGAGGCAGCAAAATCAACACCGGCCAGTCTCAAGGTTAACCATGTTGCTATACCTGAAATAACTCCAAATAAAAGCTGTACGCGGAAAAAAGATCCAAAAATATCGTCAGTTACTCCCATGAGATAATGTGCATAGTTGTGCCAGCGCCTAGGTAAAATCTTAAAGAATTCTTCAATAATTTTATCCTTATCTATTACAAAGTAAAAAGAAATAATTAGTACAATAAATAAGTAAAAGAGAAACTGTGCAACTGATGGAAGAATAGGGATAGAACTACCCACAACTGATAAAGCACTGTTATTAATCATTTGGGAAAGGGCGGGGAAAAAAGATAGGTATTTAGGAAGTATTTTAATAAGTCCTTGAAGTTGAGAAGAGACTGCAGGTACAAAGAGATCTATGGTTAGTGCAATAAGCCCAAAAAATGCCGCGTAGACCAAAAATGCTGATGCAATTTTAGGTATCTTTACTCCTCGTGATAGCTTATGCACGAGAGGTTCTAGTAAGAAGCTAAGTAGCCATGCCGAAATGACTATGACAATTACATCTGAGAATACTCCTAATACCTGCCAGAGAATTTGCAAAAGGTAAATACTTATGGCGACACTAAGAATAATAATGAGGAATTTTGCAGATGCTAACTGTTTTTTGATTTCATCAAGCATAATACCATTGTATAAAGTAAAAATACAAAATGCAAAGACAAAATGATATTTAAAGTTTGGAAATCAGTAATCTCCTATAAATTAACCTAATTTACCTAATTGATCTAATTCCTGCCTGCCGGCAGGCAGGTCTAAAAAACTCCCAATAACTAATATCAAAAATAATTAAAAATTGGGATTTGTGAATTGATTAGAGCACTTAGGAATTAGAATAATTAGAAATTTTTATAGCATTGCTAGCTCTCTAGGGGAAGTAGTAAGAATTTTAGGACCTTTTTCTGTCATTGTAACTATATCTTCAATCCTAACTCCCATAAATCCTGGAATATATACCCCAGGTTCTACAGAGAAAACCATTCCCGGTTTTATAACTTCTGTTGAAGCGGGTGATAGGCTAGGAGCTTCATGAATTTCAATTCCAATACCATGGCTTGAGTGGGGAAAATTAGGATAACCTTGAGAAATAACATAGTTGCGAGCCACAGAATCTATTCCCTTCGCTAAAATTTTAGGGTCCTGTCGTTCGTTTCCCTCCCGCAGATGCTCCTTCGACTTCGTCTCGGTCCGCGTCAGCGGGATCCCTTCCTCTCCCGCCACCCTAAAATTTTGTAAATATTCAAAAGATTTTTCTTGCGCGATTCTAACTGTTTCGTAAATTTTCTTCTGTTCGGCAGACGGTTTACCTATAAAAACCGTGCGAGACATATCTGAGCAATAATTATCTACTTTTACTCCAAAATCAAATAAAATATTGTCTTTGGATTTAAGCTTTGTCTCATCGCTTAGATGATGAATCACTGCAGAATTTGGGCCAAATGCAATAATTGCTTCAAAAGAAGGCTTAGCTCCTTTTTCTCTTATATACGTTTCTAGTAAAAATGCTAATTCTTTTTCTGTTATACCAGGTTTAACCTCTTTCAAGATATAAGAAAATGCTTGGTCGCCCAGCGTGCAGGCTTTTGCGATAGCTTCTATTTCTTCTTTTCCTTTTATATTTCTTATGGAATTTAAGTTGACCGGGACAAAGGTTATATTTTGATTTTTTAGATTTGTATATTCTTCTACGGTAAGATCATTTGCTTCAAAGCCAATATGCTGAAACGATTCTTTTTTAGAAAGTTCTGATAAGTATGTTGAAAGTCTTCGAGGACTCGCATTAGGATCCGAAAATGTCAAAAAAGGGGCTTTTATCTTTAACTCCGTTTGAATAAGTCCACTAACTAGTGCAAAACTTTTATCATGTGTGATTATAAGAAATGCTTCGCGATCATCCAGAAAAAAAGGATAACCCGTAAGGTAAATGAGATTTGAACGGCTGGAGACTAATATTGCATCAAGATTTTTTTCTTCTAAAATTTCTCTGACCTTTTTAAGTTTTCGGTCCACAGCGTTCATTATATCATCTATATAATTCTGGATTACTCGTTTAAGTCATTCTGAACTTGATTCAGAATCTAAAAGATGCTGAAATGAATTCAGCATGACAAAGTTTATATGAGTAACAACTTAGTAAGATTTTTTTGTGGGTGTTGTAGGTATTGGAGTAGCAGAAGGAGATGGTACTAAGGTGGCCCCTGATTGAATTGGGGTGGGGGAAAGGGGAAGTGCAATTTTTGGGTTAACTGGGAGAGTAGGAAAAAGGAGAATTCTGGAAGCAACAAGTTTTTTACTATCCTTTTTATCAAAAAAACCTATCACAGTTACTCTTTCGCCTTTTGTGATCTTTGAGAATCCAACGCGAGTTAATCCAGTTCCAGGTGCATAGACGTATGTTTTAGTGGGCGCTTCAACATCTATTAAAACAGTGTCTCCTGCAAGATTAATCATATATGCATTAAAATTAGGCTTATCAATGTCACTTATACCACCACTTATGACAACTGGTAGATTTAGGACATCAACAAATCTTCCTAAAATTCTTCTTGATTCTTTATTGTAAAGACCTAATACTCCAATTGTTGTCCCCTTAGTAATATCTGATATCCCAAAATTTCCTTTTACAAATGGCGAAGTAAACTTTGTGATTTCATCTACATCAATATATTTAATATTTCCGTCTGAATCAGACAAAGTTATTTGTGTTTCCGAAGCGTCTGATACTTTTCCAATAACACCTCTTTTTTCAACTAAATTTAACTGAGCAACTCTAGAGGCAATCCTGTCTTTCAAATTATCAATCTGATTTTGACTATCACTAATACTTGGCACTGGGGTGCTGGTTATGGCAGAAGCAGGTGGTACTTGGGAAATAAATAGAAGTGCAATTAAAAAATAAATTACTTTTTTCATATTAAAATTTTTCTGTTGAAGAGGTTATTGTAATTATTTTCTGAATCTCCTCACCAGTAGACGCAATTGCTGTAATAGTAATTTGGTTCTCTCCATCATCAAGAGATATATCTGATGAGAATGCTCCTGATGATGAAGGAGTAACAATGGAATCTGTACTAGCAGTATTTATCATAATTGTCGCGTCTGGAGTGGTTGTGCCTGAAATAGTGGTAAGTCCTTTTGCTGTTACTGATTCACTTTGAGGAGTTGTAATTACGAGACTAAGCTTAGACGAATCTGTTGGATGAGGAGCAATAGACATAGTTGTTGGATTTTTTATCTTAGGTTGCATCTTGGAAGATGTAAAAAAATAAAAACCAACTCCAGCAACAAGGAGTCCTACAACCACGGCAATAAAAGATAGAACAATTTTTTCAGTTCGCATGGGCGGCAACGAAGATAATACGCCAAAAGTCAATCCTTGTCAACGAGACTAGAAGTATAAAGGGATAAGTATAAAGTATAAAGAACCTAAATACTAAACTTATTGTAATATTGTAAATCCTGTGGTAGGATGGAAAATAATGGATTTTGCTATTCTTTCAGAAAATGGAATAAAAATAAAAGGAAAACAGTCGCTTATCTTAGTTGATAGTTCCTCTTTAAAAGCCAAGGCTCCGGCAGATGCCATTCTTCAATTATTATCACAAAATACACCAGAGGATAAAGTATTACTAATTCAAGGACCCGGAGAATATGAAACAAAAGGGACTAAGGTAACAGGCGCTAGAACAGACGGTGAAATGTGGTATGAAATAATTATGGAAGGCGTAGATATTCTTGTTGCTCGTGCAACGACAATAACGCGTATCAAAGATAAGCTTAGAGATTTTGATGTCGCGCTCATTTACGCAGACGATGTAATAAGCCAGCAAGCATTAGGAGTTATCAGTCCATCAGTATTTATTGCATATGGAGATAAAGCTAAAGAAACTATTGTTTCCTTGGGAAAACAAAATGGAGAAGTAAATAAATATACTACGACAAAAGATAAATTACCTTCAGAGATGGAAATTGTTCTACTTGCTTAGCTAGGGTTAGTTTGCTACATTGTAGTGACTTTCACTATGGCACTTAAAGTACCCCCACACAATGAAGACGCAGAAAAAAGTGTTTTAGGTGCAATACTTATAGATAGAGATGCCATTAATACAGCTTCAGAAATGCTTTCACCAGCTGATTTCTACGAGACAATAAACCAAACGCTTTTTGAAAGTATGCTTTCTCTTTATGAGGAGAGAAGACCAATAGATATTATTACTCTTAGTGCTGAATTGAAAAAGAAAAAGCATTACAAAGATGTTGGTGGCGCATATATTACTGATCTAGTAAATGCAGTTCCAACAGCAGCTAATGTAGAGTACTATGCTCGGCTTATTAAAGAAGCCTCAACAAAACGCTCGCTAATTCATATAGGAACTGAAATAACTAATAATTGTTTTGAAGAAGAAGCTGACGTTAAAGAAGTACTTAATAAAGCAGAATCTAGTATTTTTTCTATATCGCAAGGAAATATTATCAGGGGCTTTGTCCCCATAAAGCAGTCTCTGGCACAAAGCTTTGATAGAATTGATGAGTTGCATAAAAAGGGAGCTGGGCTACGTGGAATAAGGTCTGGTTTTACAGATCTTGATTCAATGTTATCTGGTATGCAACCATCCAACCTTCTTATTCTTGCAGCAAGGCCTGGGCAAGGGAAAACCGCAATGGCCGTAAATATTGCGCAATTTATTTCTGTACACGAGAAAATTCCAATTGGTATTTTTTCCCTTGAAATGAGCCAGGAGGAGTTAGTGGATAGACTTTTAGTTGGCCAGGCAGATGTTGATGCATGGAGGCTTAAGACGGGAAAACTTTCAGAACCTGATTTTATTAAGCTTTCAGAGGCAATGGGACAACTTGCAGATGCGCCTATTTTTATAGATGATACCCCAGGTATTACAATTTCTGAAATTAGAACAAAAGCCAGAAGGCTTCAGCTAGAACAAAACATTGGGATTCTAATCATAGACTACTTGCAGTTAGTAAATCCGGGTAGGAGTTATGATAGTCGCGTGCAGGAAGTTTCTATGGTTTCGCAATTTCTAAAGAATTTAGCTAGAGAGCTTAAAATTCCTGTTATAGCTCTTTCTCAGCTTTCTCGCGCAATTGAGCATAGGGGAGAGAAAAGGCCGCAGCTTGCAGACTTGAGAGAGTCAGGAGCTATTGAGCAGGATGCAGATGTAGTTATGTTTTTGTATAAAACAGATGATACTGTCAATGGCACGACAATTCCAACAAAACTACTTATTGCTAAGCATAGAAATGGTCCAACTGGAGAAATAGATTTACTTTTTCGCGGAGATAGGATACGATTTTATAATATAGAGAAAACGCACGCGAGCGTTTAAAAAGTAAGAATAAGGAAGGAGGTGATAATGAATGAATAACGATAATAATCCACCAAAAGATCCAATGGATCAGTTTATCCAAATGGATACAGGTAGTGGTACAGGACAAGCACAGCCAGTAACTCCGGCTCCATCAGATCCTGTTGCCATGCCAGATCCAATCGTGCCTCCGGTAGCAGATCCTGTTATGCCGTCATTTTCTCAGCCTGACCCCGGAGTCAGCGCAGATCCAAGTGCTGTGCCACAAGCAGCGGATCCAGTTTCATTTAACATCACTCCACCTGTAGCAGAGCCTGATGCAGCACCAGCAGACGTCCAACCTTCAACAGGAGATCCTGTTTTGGATGAGCTTCATAAGATTGAGAATAAATTGGAGGAGATGGATGAGAAACTATAATATTTTTAAATATTTGACCAACAATCCCGAATTAAAAGCGGGATTTTTGGTTTTTATGCTGCCCTCTCCTGGAGTTGACCTAAATTGACTATAGCCTCTGATATTAGCATTTGTGTATGCTCTGAAGCAGTCTTTTCATGTTTTCTACGATGTCTTTGTTTAGCTTTTAGTGTAGGTAATTTTGATATAGTAGTTTCAATTGAGGATTGTAATCCATGTTTTTGCTTTTCAGTTCCTGAACCAGGTATAAGATCTAACGTTTCGTCAACAATCTCTTTTGCATGTCTTAAGTAATCAACGTTTGAAAGATAAGCAGGCTGTATACCTCTTTTAATTAAGTCAATAACTTTTTGCCTTGTTGACTTTGACGAAGGCTTCAACTCACCACGTTCCCAAACAAAAACTCTTCCTTTCTCATCTATTCTCACAAGCTCAAGGAAATAATCCTGCGACGGCCCATTTCTTCTATTAGGTTTTGCTTTTACTCGGGTGTCATCATAAATTCCAAGATCAATAGCTTGAATTTTATTTTTTCCGTCAGTAACAGGAGTAACTATGACTGTCCCTCTTTTTTTGCCATTGTCTAAAAGATCAAAGGTTCTTTCAATACTGTTATCTCCTGACGTTTGCATTTGTACCCTTGTCCATTCATCTGGAATAGCTACGTCAAGTGTATCTTTGAGTTTAGTTTGTCTTTTGTCAGATTCTTCTAAATCTCTTAAAAATCTTCTTAAAAAAATGTTAACAGGCATTGAGCGGCCAACTAATGGCGCCATTCGATTGCCAAATAACTCGCTTGTAATTCTAAGAAGTTTTATAACGGATTCAACAGTCCAAGGTTCTTCCTGTCTTGTAACTATTCTTAGAGGATCTTCTGGATTTGTCCCTCCGGATGTTTGAATTCTTAGTTCACCATTAATCCTCTCAACAGCATACTCTGTTCGTAGATGGCTTCGTGGATCTTCCACTGCCATTTGAATTCTTTTATCCTCCGAAAGCCATGAGATTGCAACCTTAGATTCTACTTTAATCGTTGGATCACCAAGCTTTTCAGGAAGGGATATGCTATCCGCTATACATTCATCTGGTCCTATAGAAAGAGACCATTCAGCATGTCTTAGAGGAAATGGAACGCGACTTTTTTCTAATTTCCCACGGTTTGTGCCAATAATTCTTAACGCATCTTCAACAGCTTGAGTTGTTTGTCTAAGATCGTTTCGAGAGCTTGATGCTTCATTGCTTTCTGCCGCTTGGGATCTAAGTGCATAATAAGCATCTGCAAGAGAGTATAAAATATCATTTGCTTCCGTTATAGCATTTGGGGAAGTTGCAACATTAGCCTTTTTAACATTATATTCTCTGAGGTGCTCTTCAATCCTTGGAGTTTCAAGTTCCAATATCTCGATAAGCTGATCATCGCCTCGGATATCGTGTTCGGCTCCGTGCGTGCCATCTCCTCTAAGTATCAAAACAGAATATCTAAGTCCGTCAGCTACAAGGTTTGGGTTAGGAGTTCCAACAAGATTAGCGCTGACAAAACTTACCTTATGTCTGTCAACTACCATGGCTCCAATTATTTGACCTTCTCTTT
>WNFL01090691.1_pt2 | contig 17198 bp, 18 predicted proteins | sample 5400361 | NCBI WGS metagenome assembly WNFL01 (sample SAMN13153351, study PRJNA577476) | soil metagenome | isolation source: 40 cm soil on Douglas fir-dominated hillslope | place: USA:California | collected 2013-09-17 | reverse complement strand
GTTCCTCGACCGGATCGCGACCCACATCCTCGCCAGCGAGGACGACTCGCAGTGGGTGTTCTTCAACGGCAACTACCAGGAATACGAGGCCGACAAGAAAAAGCGGCTGGGCGAGGAGGCAGCAAGGCCCCATCGGATCAAGTACAAGGCGTTGAAGTAATGAACTAAGCCGGCCCCCGGACGGTCCGTTTCAGATGAGGGCCGTTACCCTTGCGCCGGGTCAGGCGCAGTCCCTCGGATTGCAGGAAATTGCAGAGCCCAGCCAAGGCGCGGTGCTGGTGCGCAGCCTCGCGCTCGGGATCTGCGGCACCGACCGGGAGCTGATCGAGGGCGCCTATGGCGAATCCGCGCCTGGCCAGGAGCGCCTCGTCCTCGGGCACGAATCCCTGGGTCGCGTCATGGAAGCTCCCCCGGAAAGCAGTCTCGCCACCGGCGACATTGTCGTCGGCGTCGTGCGACATCCCGATCCGGTGCCCTGTATCAGTTGCGCGCTGGGCGAATGGGACATGTGTCGCAACGGCCGCTACACCGAGCGCGGCATCAAGCAGGCCGACGGCTTCGGCGCCGAGCACTGGCGGGCCGATCCCGGCTTCCTGGTGAAAATCGATCCGCGCCTCGGGCTCGCCGGCGTGCTGCTCGAACCTGCCAGCGTGCTCGCCAAGGCGTGGGAGCACATCGAGCGCATCGGCCTGCGCGCGCGCTGGGCGCCGCAGAGCGTGCTGGTCACCGGCGCAGGACCCGTCGGGCTGACGGCGGCGATGATGGGCGTGCAACGCGGCCTGGACGTGCACGTCATGGACCACAACGACGACGGTCCGAAGCCGCGCCTCGCGCGCGAGCTCGGCGCGACCTATCACCTGCGCTTCCCGGCTTTCGAGCCGGACATCGTCATCGAGTGCACCGGCTCGCCCGCGGTGATCGCGCAGGCGGTCGCGGGCAGCGCGCCGGGCGGCATTGTCTGCCTCACCGGCCTCGGCGGCGCGCAGCACGCCGCGTCCTTCGACGTCGCGACGCTCAATCAGTCGATGGTGCTCGAGAACCGCGTCGTCTTCGGCACGGTGAACGCCAACCTTCGCCACTACCACGCGGCCGCCAAGGCGCTGGCGCGCGCCGACCGGCCCTGGCTCGAGAGCATCCTCACCCGGCGGGTGCCGCTCGAGAACTGGCGCGAGGCTTACGAGAAGCGCGCCAACGGCGACTGCCACAGCGCGGCGCTGGTCGGCCGCGACGGCTCGATCGACTGGCTGTGCTGGCCGCGCTTCGACTCGCCGGCGTGCTTCGCCGCGCTGCTGGGCCGCCCGGAGCACGGTCGCTGGCGCATCGCGCCGACTGGAAAATTCTCTGTGGAAAGGAAATACAGGGCAGACACGCTGATCCTGGAAACGACGTTCGAGACCGCGTCGGGCGCGGCGACGCTGATCGACTTCATGCCGATGCGCGAGCAGCATGGCAATCTAGTGCGCATCGTCGCCGGCGTGCGCGGCCGCGTGGCGCTCGACATGGAGTTCATCCTGCGCTTCGACTACGGCGCTTCGGTGCCGTGGGTGACGCGGCTGGAAGACGCCGAGGGCGGAAATGCGGGGGTGCGCGCCATCGCCGGACCCGACATGGCGACGCTGCGCTCGCCCGTCCCGCTCCAGGGCAAGGGCCTGACCACGGTCGCCCGCTTCGAGATCGCCGAAGGGGAGCGCAAGGCGTTCGTGCTGACGCACGGCGCCTCGCACGCCGGGGTGCCGCCGCCCGTCGACGCCTCGGTCGCCCTCGAGCGGACGCAGGCGTTCTGGAAGGAATGGTCGGCGCGCGCGCGCCCCGGGGGCCAATGGGCGGGAGCGGTGACGCGCTCCATGATCACGCTCAAGGCCTTGACCTACGCGCCGACCGGCGGCGTGGTCGCGGCGCCGACCACTTCGCTGCCGGAGTTCATCGGCGGTGTTCGCAACTGGGACTATCGCTTCTGCTGGCTGCGCGACGCGACGCTCACGCTGCTCGCGCTGATGAACGGCGGCTACTACGAGGAGGCCGGTTGCTGGCGCGACTGGCTGGTGCGCGCGGTGGCCGGCTCGCCGCAGCAGATACAGATCATGTACGGCATCGCCGGCGAGCGGCGGCTGCCCGAAGCGACCTTGCCATGGCTGCCGGGCTACGAAGGCTCGGCGCCGGTTCGGATCGGCAATGCCGCCGCGAGCCAGCTGCAGCTCGACGTCTACGGCGAGGTGATGGACGCGCTGCACCAGGCGCGCAAGCAGGGCATTGGGAAGGAAGACGCTTCCTGGGACCTGCAAAGGAAGCTGCTGGAGCACCTGGAGACCTGCTGGTACGAGCCCGACCAGGGCCTGTGGGAAGTGCGCGGGCCGCGGCGGCGCTTCACGCATTCGAAGGTGATGTGCTGGGTGGCGTTCGATCGCGCCATCAAGGCCGCGGAGCAGTACGGTCTGCCGGGCCCGGTGCCGCGCTGGCGCGAGGTGCGCGCGCGCATCCACGACGACGTCTGCCGCCGCGCCTGGCGGCCGAAGCTCGGGCATTTCGCGCAAAGCTACGGCTCGGACGACCTAGACGCCAGCCTGCTGCTCATCCCGATGACCGGCTTCCTGCCCTGCAGCGACCCGCGCGTGCGCGGCACGATCGAGGCGGTCCGGCGCGACCTGACCCTCGACGGCTTCGTGCGGCGCTACCGCACGCGGCGCACGCTCGATGGGCTGCCGCCGGGCGAGGGCGTGTTCCTCGCCTGCAGCTTCTGGCTCGCCGACGCGCTGTGCATGCTCGGCCGCCGCGACGAGGCGCGCGCGATCTTCGAGCGGCTGCTCGGCCTCGCCAACGACGTCGGGCTGCTCGCCGAGGAATACGACCCGGCCTCGGGACGCCACCTCGGCAATTTCCCGCAGGCCTTCTCGCACGTCGCGCTGGTGAACACGGCGATGAACCTGAGCGCCGCCGCCAAGCCCGCCGAGCAGCGCGCGGACAAGAAAGCCGCCTGAAATCGGCTAGGATTTGCGCAGAGGAGGTTCGTCATGCGCAAGCTGCTCCCGGCACTCGCGTGCCTTGTCCTTTCGCTTCCCGCCGCCGCGCAGTACCCCGACAGGCCGGTGACCATGCTCGCCGGCTACCCGCCCGGCGGCCTGGTCGACATCGTTTCGCGCCTCGTGGCTGAAGGCATGAAGGCGAAATTCCCCAGAGGCATCACGGTGGTAAACCGTCCGGGCGCCGCCGGCTCGGTCGCGGTCTCCGAGCTGGCGCGCAGCGCGCCCGACGGTTACACGATCGTGATGACGCCGCACTCGGCGCTGGTGATTGCCGCGCAGCTCCAGGATCTCTCCTACAAGACGCCCGACGACTACGACCCGTTCATCAATCTCGTCGCCTATTACCCGATGATCGCTGTGCGCACCGAGTCGGAATACAGGACGATCGAGGAGCTGGTCGCGGACGCGAAGGCGAACCCCGGCAAGCTGCGCGTCGGCTCGCCGGGCGAGGGCACCTCCAGCCATCTCAATCTGGAGGAATTCATGCGCTACACGGGAACGAAGATGATCCACGTGCCGTTCCAGGGCTGGGGCCAGTCGAGCCCGGCGCTGCTCGGCGGCCACATCGAGGCGCTGGTCGCGCAGCCCGGCGAGCTGCGCGGCGCGGTCGAAGGCAAGCGCATGCGCGTGCTGGTCAACTTCCGTCCGCAGCGATTGCCGGGCTTCGCCGATGTGCCGACCGCCAAGGAGCGCGGCTGGGACGTGGCAAACGGCGTCTGGTACCTGTTGATGGCGCCCAAGGGGACGCCGGCGAGTGTGACAAAGGTCCTGCACGACGCCGCGCAGGCAGCGATCGAGGAGCCGAAGTTCGCTGCCGACATGGCGAACCGCGGCATCGATGTCGACTATCGGCTGGGAAGCGCGCTGCGTGCCGATCTGTGGCGCGAATACAAGACGCACACGGAGATATTGCGCCGCACAGGCATGCTGAAAAAGTGAGGACCTGTCGTCGCTGGGCGACACTTGAACCGATGAGATTGCGACATGTTTCCAGACCGCGTAAAAAGCAGTCCAGCCATGGCGCTGCGCATCATCGTTGCCGACGACAACCGGGACACCGTGCTCAGCCTCGCGACGATCCTGATGCAAGAGGGACATGAAGTCAGGGAGGTCTATCGCGGTGACGCCGTGCTCGACCAGGTGCGCGCCTACAAGCCCGATGTCGTTCTTCTCGACATCGGCATGCCAGGGCTCACCGGATTCGAGATCGCACGGCACGTGCGGCAGGAGCACGGGCGCACGCACCCGCTCCTCATCGCCGTCACTGCCTGGAATCAGAAGTCGGCAAAGGTGCTGGGAAAGCTGGTGGGCTTCGACCACTACCTCACCAAGCCTTATTCGACCGCGGAGCTGCTCGGGCTGATCGCCCCGCTTAGACGAACCGCCTGATCAACTCGTCGACGGTCTGCGGCGCCTCGATGTGAGGCACGTGGCCGATGCCGGGCAGCGAGCGGTACTCGGCGCGCGGAAACGCCGCGGCGACCGACCTGCAGCCGGCTTCCGGCGTGACGATGTCCTCGCTGCCGCAAGCGACCAGCACCTTCTTCGGGAATTTGCGCGCGTCCTCCGCAAGCCGGCCGTGCGTCAGGCAATGAACGGCCTGCCGGTAGCCGTGCGGGCGGATCCGCCGCTGCGTCCAGCGCATCAGGTCCACCGCTTCGCGCGGCGAGGCTTTGCCCACCAGCGTCGGCGAGCGCTTCTCCGCCAGGCCTCCGGGACCGAGCTCTTCGAACTGCTTTAACCGGTCGCGCTGCATGCTCTCGTCGCCCGCGTTTCCAGCCGCCGGGCTGAGCAGGATCATGCTGCGCACCCGCTCCGGGTGCGCGGCGGCGTAGGCACCGGCCATCAGGCAGCCGAGCGAGTTGCCGACGAGGACCACGTCCTTCAGAAGCAACCGGTCCAGGAATGCGTGCAGGGCTTCGGCGTAATCGTCTGCCTTCGGCTTCTCGATTTTCAAAAAATCTGAATCTCCGTAACCGGGGGCATCCCAGGCAATCAGCCGGTAGCCCTTGAGCGTCTCGAGTTGGTTCAGCCAGCTCGCCGAGCTCGAGCCGATGCCGTGCAGCAGGACGAGCGCCTGGCCGGCGCCGGTTTCCCGGTAGGAGATGTCGCCGGACCTCCTCTGGGCGAATTTGGCGATGCGCGCGTCGAGCATGTGGCGGTATTCTGAACGACGTGAAAGGCAAGGCAGAGATCGTCGGCGGTGGTTTCGCAGGGCTGACCGCGGCTTGCGCGCTGGCACAGCGCGGCTGGCGGGTGCGGGTGCACGAGCGGGCCGACCGGCTGCGCACCGCGGGCGCCGGCATCAACGTCTACGAGAACGGCCTGCGCGTCCTGCAGGCGGTGGGTGCGGCGGAGGAAACGCTGCACGAAGGTTTCGTCACCCGGTCGCGCGAGACGCGCGACGAGCACGACCGGCTGCTTTCGGTGCACCACTGGAACATCCGCGTCTTCGGCGTGGTACGGCAGAGGATGATCGACGCGCTCGCGGCTTCGGCGAGGCGGGCCGGCGCAGAGATCGTCACCGAGTCCGAGGGCGTGTCGGCGACACCGGGGGGCGAGCTCGAGCTCACCAGCGGCGAAAAGCTGCAGGCCGACCTGATCGTCGCCGCCGACGGGGTGAATTCCAGGATCCGCGACTCGCTTGGCCTCCTCGCTCAGCGCCGCTACCTGCCCGACGGTTGCATCCGGACGATGTTCGAAGAATCCGTAGGGCAGGACGGAAAAACGATCGAATACTGGTCGGGAACACGCCGCCTGCTCTACAACCCGGCGAGCACGAAGCACCTCTATATCGCGCTCAGCATGCCCCACGACGATATCGACGGAAGGGCGTTGCCGTTGCTCAAGGACGCCTGGAAGAAATCCTTTCCGCGCCTGGTTTCGTTGATCGAGAAACTTCCGGACGGGCGCTACGATCGCTTCGAGTATCTGCGCCTCAAGCGCTGGTCGGCCGGCAAGGTGGCGGTGATCGGCGACGCGGCGCACGCGATTCCGCCGAACATCGGGCAGGGGGCGGGCTGCGCGATGATGAATGCTCTTGCGCTCGCTGTTTATCTTCTTGAAAAAAGCGATGTCGTAACTGGGTTGCAAGAATGGGAAGAAAGAGAAAGGCCGCTGACGAACCACACGCAGCGCATCTCGCTGCTCTACGGCATGCCGACGTTCTGGCCGCAGGGGTTGCGGCGGCTCTTCTACGGGCTCGCGGGGCGCTCGGCGTGGCTGACGGCGCAGCGCACGCGCACCGCGCGCCACATCCCCACGGGGACAACGACGTAACAGCAGGGACTACTTCCTAGTTCCGACCCAGCCTTTTTCCGAGATGTCGAAGATGACGCCCTCGGGGTCCTTGAACTTCATCTCGAAGTTCGCCGCTTCCTTGGTGTCGCCGAGCGTGAAGAAGAACTTGCCGCCGGCGTCCTCGATGCGCTTGCGCGCGGCTTCGAGATCGTCCACCTGGAAGCCGAAATGGTGCGCGCCCGAGGCGGTTTCGCTCTTGTACTTCAGCAGCGCCAGGTTGATGACGCCGTCGCTGAGGTAGACGCCCGAGCCCATCTCGAGGTGCTCCTCGCCGACGCGCTTCAGGTCGAAGACTTTCTGGTAGAAGGCCGCCGCCTTCTCGAGATCGTTCACCACCACCGCGATGTGCCTGAGCTTCGCCATCAGCGGAGGAGTCTACCTTCAATCAGCCGCGGCGGCGGTCGTCGCGATGCTGCTGCTGTTGCTGCGGGCGGCCGCGCGATTCCGATGCGCGAAGCACGCCTTGTCCCTGTGATTGCGGCTGCGCGATCGGCCCGCGGCGCGCCTCCGGCATGCGCTCGTGGTTCTGGTGCTGTTCCTCCCGGGCGCGCTGCTGCTCGCGGATCGCCGGGCTCGGCGGCCCGTTGTAGCGGCGCGGCTCGGGCTCGCTGCGCACCTGCGTGCGGGTGACCGGGGGCCGCACGACGACCGGGTGCTGGATGACCACGGGGCTCTGCACGTAGACCGGGCGATGGACGTACACCGGCCGGTTGATCACCACCACGCGCGGCGCAAACGGGCGCCAGACGATCGGGCGATAGGCCGGCCACCACCATGGCCCGTACACCAAGAAGGGATCGTAGTAGCGCACGTACACGACGTTGGGGTAGAGCGGCGCGACGACGATGTTGCTGCCCGCGTAGTAGACCTGCTGCTCGCTGTCGCTGCGCAGGTTGCCGTTGGCCTGGGCGCGGCGGCGCAGGGACTGCACCGTCTCCATCAGGTACGGGCCGTGCGCGCGATCCGCTTCGCCGAGGTCGCTTAGCCAGCGACCAGCGCCTTGACGCTCGGGTGCCAGGGCAGGTTCTCGACCAGGCGAAGCGCGTCGTCGCCGCGCAGCTGCGGATTGGCGCGCGACCAGGCGGCGGCTTCGCGCACGTCGTCGGGATAGCTCGCCGCGACGAGGATGTTGGACAGCACGGTGTCCGGGTAAAGGGCGATCGGCGCCAGCAGGGCGTCGAGCTCCGCCTGGTTATAGGTGCGCTCGGCGCGGGCCAGCATGGCCGTGGCGAGGAGCGCGGCGCAGAGCAGGATGCGGGTCACGGTTTTCATGCGACCCACTCTAGGCCTGCCGCGGCTAGGCGGCTGTAGCAGGGTGTAACACTTTGTTGCCGGCATGAAGAATGCGGAGGGGCTGGGTCGCGACCAGCGCTTTCACCGGCAGGTGGTCGGAGGCGAGGACGGCGAGCGGCGAGCGGTGCGCCTTCAGCGCCAGTAGCGAGTGACGCGGCCGTACCCAAGCGCGGTCCAGCGCGAGCAGGGGCCATCGCGACGGGAACGAGCGCTCGACGATCGAATGGCCGAACAGGCCGTTCAGCCAGCGCAGCGGCCGGCCGAGCGGCAGCCACTCGTTGATGTCGCCGAGGACCACGACCCTCTCCGACGGGGGCGCGGACCTGAGGAGCGCCAGCAATTTCTTCACTTGGAAGCGGCGCTCTGCGGGCCAGAGCCCGAGATGCGTGACGATGACCCGCACGGTCTCGCCGCCGACCTCGAGGTCGACGTCGAGAGCGTTGCGCGGCTCGCGTCCGGACCAGGTGAAGCCGAGGCGCCGCACCGCGAGCACTTTGCGCCGCGTCAGCAACGCGTTGCCGTACGGGCCGTCGTGGCGCAGCAGGGTCAACCCGGGAACGGCCTGCATGCCGGTCTTCCGCGCGATGAAATCGAGACGGTAGTCCGATTCCTGCAGGCCGACCGTGTCGCAGCCGGTCTCTTCGATGACCGCGGCGATCCGAGACGCGTCCTTCTTGCCGTCGCTGCCGCGGCAGCCGTGCACGTTGTACGACGCGACACGCAGGCAGCCGGGGCCGAGCTGCTGCGACAGCGCCGTCCAGTCAGCGAGGGCTTGGTCCGGTCCCGGCATTCGCGGTCGAGATCCGGCGCGCCATCCTGCGAAACCAGTGGTTCACCGCCCAGACGCCCGCCCCGAGGACGCCGAGCACGCCGCCCACCACCCACCAGTTGACGGCGCCGCCCGAGAGCGCGGTCTCGATCTGGTCGCCGAAGATGGTGGTGGCGAGGGTGCCGGGGACGAGGCCGATGGCGGTGCCGACCGCGACGTGCCAGAGCTTCATGTGCACGGCGCCGGCGACGATGCTCTCGACCGCGAACGGCGCGAGCGGCACGAGGCGCAGCAGCGTCATCGCCAGCAGGCCGTGCTTCTTCAGCACTTCGGTCATGCGGTCGAGCTTCTCGCCCGCCAGGCGGCGCACGGTGTCGCGCCGCATGCGCCGGCCGATGTAATACGTCACCACCGAGGAGGCGACGATCCCCGCCAGCGAGTAGACGAAGCCCAGCCACGGGCCGAAGGCGATCACGGCGGCGAGGGTGATGAGCGGGCGCGGGAAGATCACCAGGCAGGCCGGTGTGTAGAGCGCCATCACCGTGAGCGGCGCCCACCAGCGGGCGCCGAAGTCCTTTGCCCAGGCGATCACGTTCTCCGGGCTGACGACGCCGGCGAGAGGTGTTGCTCGCCATAGAAGGGTTAAAGAAATAATTGCTAGTAAAAGCAGGGCCAGCTTTCCCCATGCCGGGGTCGCCTTGGCTTGCTGCGCGACGATTTCCCGCTCGTCCATCAGCGCCTGCAGCGCGATCGGCTCCTCCGGGTCGGCGACCGCAGCGACATTGACCAGCGCCTCCGGCCAGTCGGGCACGTCGGTCAGCTCGCGCAGCGTGCGCTCGCCGGTGCCGAGCGCAGCGATCGCGCCGTGCAAGCTGCCGTTCGCGGCGGCGAGCGCGTCGCGTAGGCGCACCGGCGAGACGGCGAGGTGCTCGGCCAGGCTGCGCTCGCGGAAGTCGCGGATCACGCCAGCGATCTGCGGCCGGCCGCGCGCCTCCAGCACGACGTCGCACTCGGTGTCGACGCTCATCGAGCGGTTGCACAGGTTCGATGAGCCGATGCGCAGCATGCGGTCGTCGACGATCATCAGCTTGGAGTGCACGTCGACGCAGGTGCCCTCGGCGAGGCCGGGCACCTGCGGGTAGTAGACCTTGAAGCGACCGTAGCGGTCGGCCGCCTGCAGGCGCTGGATCAGGCGCGTGCGCAGCACGTGCATCGTCGCCTCCTCGAGCCAGCCGTGGCTGAGCAGCCGCACCACCAGGACGATCTCCGGCCCGTCGGGCTCGCCGAGGCGCTTCTCCAGCGCCGCGCCGATGCGCGGCGCGGTGAAGTACTGGTTCTCGATGTACAGCGTGTGGCGCGCCGCGGCGATCATGTCCAGGTACAGCCGCTCGACCTCGTGGATCGCCGGCAGCTCGCCGCGCGGCGGCACGGTGCGCGAGATGCCGACCTCGACGCCGGTCGCATCGGCGGCAAGTCCCTCGGGCCAGGGGTCGTGGCCGGCCGCGACGGGGTGCAGCGCGTGGCCGGTCGCGGCGAGCCAGCGCTCGCGCGTGAGCGCGCCGAGCTGCGCCGCCGCTTCGCCGTCGACGGCGATCATCAGGTCGTGGAAGGGCGGGTACGGCTTGCCGTAGGCGACGCGACGCGGGTCGTCGGCCGCGTGCTCGGGGCAATCCCAGCGTCGCACGGTAAGGTCGATGCCGCCGGAGAAGGCGAGCGCGTCGTCGATGACCACGACCTTCTGGTGCTGGCAGCCGCCGAGCGGGTGCGTGTCGTCGTAGCGCAGGTGCACCCGGTGCGCCGGCTTCCAGCCGAAGCCCAGCAGCGGCGGAAATTCCCGGTCGGCGCCGAACACCATCGGGTAATCCCAATTGAGGATGTGGATGTGCAGGCCGCGACGCCGGCGGACGAGGAAATTGAGGAAGTCGCCGAGTTCGGCGGGCGGGCCGCCCTTCGGCACCGGATCGAAGTGCAGCCGGGTGCGGCTGTTGAAATCCCAGGCGAGGATGACGATCGAGCGTTCGGCCTTGAGCGCCGCGCGGTGGAAGGCCGCGAAGTAGCTCTGGGCATCGATCAGCAGCGCGACGCGGCCGGCGGCCGCCACGCTCCAGCAGTTGTAGCCTGGCCGCAGCAGGCTTTCGGCGTCGCGCAGCGTCGCCGCGGCATGTTCGCGTCGCTGGCCCCTGCCGAGGTAGACGACGCTGCCCAATGCGGCCGCGCTAGCGGGCCGGCGCCAAAGGCGCAGGGCGTGGCGCCGCGACTGCGGGTGCGAGCGGCGCACCCTGCGTCGGCGCGGGCGCGACCGTCGTGGCGTTCGGAGTCGGCGCGCTGCCGGTAACTCCCGGGATCGGCGTGTCGCTGATATTCCCGCTGCGCTGGTTCTGGATGAGCTGCGCCGGGCTCGGCGGCGTCGTGCCGCCGGCGCCGCTCTGGCCTTGAATGAGCGCCGCCGGGCTCGGGTTGCCGTTCGGCGGATTGGTCGTGGTGGTCACGCTGGTCGCGCCGCCGGTCGCGGCGGGGGTCACAGGGAGCGGCAGGTTGGCCGCGGGCAGGAGGCCGGTGACCTGCAGGTTCCCGGTGGTCGTCGGCAGCGCGCCGCCGGTGAGCGTGATCGCAACCTGCTGCGCGGTCGGCGTGGCGATGCCGAGCGAGATCAGGTTCTGGCGCGCGGCTTCCAGGGTCTGCGCAATCTGCGTCGCCGTCATCGTGCCCTGCGGCGTGAAGTTCACCACCTGCACCTGGCCATTGGGCAGCACCGTGGTCAGCGTCACCGCCGAGCCGAGCCCGAGGCCGTTCACCAGGCTGTCGAAGTTGGTCTGTCCGCCGGAGAAGAGAACCAGCTGCGGCGCGAGCCGCGTCACCTGCAGCGATGGCGGCACGCCGATGACGGTAGTGGTGGTCTGCGCCGGCGCGAGAGCGGGAGCGAGCAGCGCGACGGCAAGGAGGGAGCGAAAAGTCGTTTTCATGGGCGAATCCTTCAGCGGTTCGAGGGCGACAGAGGTGAGACGATCGAGGTTTGGGGTTTACCCTGCAACCCTGCATATCCGCCACTCGGATCACTTCGGCAGCCCGGCACGCCGCGGTGCCGCAAGATCCGCGCCTAGAGGCGCAGCAGCTTCTGCGCGGTCCCGCCGAGGATGTTTTCCCGGTCCGTGGGGGACAGCGGAACGTCCGCCATCCACTTCACGCCCGGCGGGTTGGGCACGAACGGGTAGTCCACCGAGAACATGATGCGGTCGGCGCCCAGTTCCATTACGCAGCAGAGCAGCGCCGGGGTCGAGAAGTTGCCGCTGGTGGTGATCCAGAAATGTTCGCGGAACGTGTCGCGGAACGGCGTCGTGCGGTTGCCGGGGCGCTGCAGCGCCATGTCGATCCGCCAGAGGGAGAACGGCAGCCCCTCGCCGAGATGGCCGAGGACGATCTTCAGCCCGGGGTACTTGTCGAACACGCCCGACAGGACGAGGCGGATGCCCTGCGTTGCGGTCTCGACCGTAAAGCCCCAGGCGGCGGTGAGAAGGCCGGGAAACTGCTCGAGGTAGTCCTTGTAGTACGCATCGGCGACGGCTTTGTGCGGCACCGCCGGGTGCATGTAGATCGGCACGTCGAGCTTCGCCGCGCGCTCGTAGATCGGCCAGAACTCCTTGAGATCCAGGAAGCGCCCCTGCCTGTCGAGGCCATGCAGCATCGCGCCTTTGAAATTCAGCTTCGTCACCGCGCGCTCGAGCTCGTCCGCTGCCGCCTTGGGGTCCGCGCTCGGAAGAACGGCGAATGCTTTTAGTCTTTGAGGGTTCTTTTGGATCGCTTCGTGCAAACGATCGTTGGCGCGGCGAGCGACGGGAATCGCGGTGGCGGCGTCCAGGCGTTGCGTGGCGGGCGCGCCGTGGGAGAGCACCTGCACGTCGATGCCGGCTTCGTCCATGTCCCTGATGCGCAGCGCGCCGAGGTCGTGCAACTGCTCGCGCAGCGCGGGGTTGCGCATCTCGGGTCCGAGGGTGTCGAAGTGCGACGCGACCTCGGCGTCCCAGTAGTGCTCTTCGAGAGCGATGATTTTCATCTTTTTCCGAAAGGAAAGCGGCCGCGGCGGTATTGAATCATGAGGAAGCCGCCGAACATGCCGCCGAGGTGGGCGAAATGGGCGACGCCGGCGGCGGTCTGCGTGACGCCGAGCGCCAGCTCGATGGCCGCGAACACGATCACGAACGTGCGTGCCCGCATCGGGATGGGGGGTATGAGCAGAACAATCCGGCGATTCGGGAAGTACATGCCGTAGGCGAGCAGCAGGCCGTAGACGCCGCCCGAGGCGCCGACCATCGGCACCGCCGGCGAGCCCATCAGGGCGGTGACGACCAGGTGGCAGAGCGCCGCAGCGATCACGCTGGCGAAGTAGTAGGTGAGGTAAAAGCGCGCGCCGAACAGCCGCTCGACCTCCCCGCCGAACATGTACAGCGCCAGCATGTTGAAGAAGATGTGCGAGAAATTGCCGTGCAGGAATGCGTAGGTGACGAGCTGCCACGGGGCGAAGCGCGAGTCCATGCCGCCCGGCGGCCAAAGCGCCAGATCGCCGAGCGCCAGCGAGCCCGACATCTCCGCCAGGAAGACGACGACATTGGCGATCAGCAGCGCCTGCGTGACCGGCGGCAGCGGCTACTCCACCCTGGCGCCGGATTCGCGCAACAGGCGCTCGAGCGTCGGCCCCTCGGCGCGGATCTCGGCGTCGAACTGCTCCGGCGAGGCATTCGGCGTCGCGTCCATGCCCTGGACGGCGATCTTCTCCCGCACCTCCGGCTTCGCCAGGCCCTTCACCGCCGCTTCGTGCACCCGCATGACGATCGCGCGCGGCGTGCCGGCCGGCGCGTAGAGGCCGAACCAGAAAGTCGACTCGTAGTTCGGCACGCCGGCTTCCTCCGTCCCCGGAATGCCGGGCACCGACGGCGAGCCCTTCTTCATCGACACCGCGAGCGGCCGCAGTCGGCCGGCGCGGATCATCCCCATCACGGTCGGCGCGGTCGAGAACGCGACCTGCGTGTCGCCGGCGAGCACCGACTGCATCGCCGGGCCGCCGCCTTTGAACTGCACCTGCGTGAGCGGCACGCCGACCGCGGCGGAGAACAGCGTCGCCGAGATGTTCGGCGTCGAGCCGAAGCCGGCCGAGGCGACGAACAGCTTGCTGGGATTCGCCTTGGCGTAGGCGACCAGGTCGGTGAGGCTCTTGACCGGCAGGTCGTTGTTGACCACGACGATCGTCGGCCCGGTGGCGATCTTGGTGATCGGGATGAAGTCCTTGTGCGCGTAGCCGGGGTTCTTGTAGAGCACCAGATTGATGGAGTGGTGCCAGGCGTTGAGCAACGTGTAGCCGTCGGCAGCGGCGCGCGCGACCTCGGTGGAGGCGAGGTTGCCGCCGGCGCCGGGCTTGTTCTCGACGATCACGGAGCCGCCAAGGTTTTTCTGCAGCTCGTCGGCGATGATGCGCGTGGTGAAGTCGCCCGAGCCGCCGGGGGGGTAGCCGACCACGATCCGGACCGGCTTGGCCGGATAGCCTTGTGCGCAGGCGTTGAACGAAACGACGGCGATGATGAGGAGACGCAGCATCATCTCAGGCCTCTCTTCCCAAGGAGATCGATCACGCGGTCCGGATAGTCGCTCGCCATTCCGTCCACGCCGGCCTCGACCATGCGTGCGATGTCGGCGGGCTCGTTGACCGTCCAGACAGTGACCTTCATGCCGAGCTTGCGTGCCTGGGCGAGCTTCGCGGCCGATACTCGTTCGAAATCCGGCGACCAGATCTTTCCACCCGCGGCGTGAACGCGCGCCGGATCGGAGCCGGCGCCTTCGGTGCAATAGACGGTCGGCATTTCCGGCGCCTCGCGCTCGACCACCTTCAGGGTGCGCCAGTCGAAGGCCTGCACCGTCGTGCGCCCCTCGAGGCCGGCTTTGCGCACCTCGGCGATGAGCGCTCGGGCGAACGGCGCTGGCGGCAGCGTTTCCTGCGGCGCTTCGACGTCGCTCTTCGGCTCGATGTTGAACCGCACCTTGCTTGCCTTCGCGAGATCGAACAGCGCCGAGAGGCGCGGAACCCGCGTGCCGTCGAGCGGCTGCTGCAGCGGAAAGCGCTTCGCGTTCTCGCTTCCCGGGCGCAGGCGCCCGACGTCGTACGACTGCAGCTCGTCGTAGGTCAGGCCCAGGATGGGCGTTGGCGAGGCGACCCAATTGCCGTCGGCGCTGCGCGCGATGTCCGGGTTGAGGCCACGATCGTGGTGCACGACGACCACGCCATCCTTGGTCACGCCGACGTCGAGCTCGAGGGTGTCGACGCCGATCTCCAGCGCGCGTTTGAACGCAGGGAGAGTGTTTTCCGGCAGATAGCCGCGGCTGCCGCGGTGGCCCTGGACGTCCATCGCGGCCGAGTTTACTTCTTGCCCTCGGTCGAGGCGAGCCATATTCCGCAGGCGACGCCGCCGATGCCGAGCAGCAGGTTCCAGCCGAGCGGCTCGCCAACCAGGACCGCGGCCAGCAGCGATGCCGCGATCGGGTTGACCGTCATGGTGTTCGCGACGCGCGTCGGCGTCGTGCGCTCCAGGGCGTAGACCCACAGGTAGAAGGCGGCGGCGCCGCCGAACACGCCGAGGCAGAGCGCGGCGATCCATTGCCCCTGATCGAAGGAATGAAACGAATGGCTCAGCCCGCCGGATCCGATGGCGAAGGAAATGCTCGCCGCGGCGCCGAAACCCATGCCCAGGGCGAGGAAGCCGAGCATGCTCGAGCGCGTCATCAGCGGCCGCGACCAGACGTTGTAGAGCGCCATGCAGACCGTCGCGCCGGCCATCACCAGGTCGCCGCGCCACGCGCCCGGCGGCGCGTCGGCCAGCCCGGCCCAGAGCGCGAGAGCGACGCCGGCGATCGCGATGCACACGCCGGCGATTTTCCGTCGCGCGAATTGCTCTTTCTTGAACAGAAAGGCGACCACGAGGGTCGTCAGCGGCAGGCAGGACAGGGCGAGCGAGCCGCGCGCCGCCGTGGTGAGGCTCATGGCGATGTTGTAGAAGACGAAGAAGACCGAGAAGAACAGCACGCCGAGCAGCGCGACCCAGATCCCGTCCCGGCCTTTCGGAAAGCTGCTTTTCAGCAACAATGCAATCGGCAGTACGAGAAGAAAACCAATCCCGAAACGGTACGCGGCGAGCGTCACCGGGTCGGTGGCGCCGATCACGTAGCGCGTCAGGGCGGCGGCGCTGCCGCCGAGCGCGCTCGACAGCACCGCGGCGACGACGCCGTTCACAGGATCATCTGGGTCTGCGTGGTGAGCGAGAGGAGCTTGCCGGCCTGGTCGGTGACGCGCGTCTGCCAGACATGCGTGCGCTTGCCCAGGTGCAGCGGCGTCGCCTCGCCGCGGATCGTGCCCGATTTGCAGGCGGCGAAGAAATTGGTCTTCGACTCGAGCGTCGCGGTGCTCTGTCCGGCCTCGAGATGCACGACCGTGCCGGCGGCCCCGAGCGTGTCGGCGAACGCCATCAGCGTGCCGCCGTGCACCGTGCCGGTCGTGGTGAGCAGCTCGGGCCGGACCTCGAGCGTCGCCACGATCCGCTCCTTCGTCATCTCGACGAACTTCATGCCCAGGTGCCTGACCAGCCCCTTGTCCCAGTCGATGTTCATGCGGAAAAATCGACCTCGCCGTGGAAGCGATCGATCTTCATGTGCTTTTCGAACGGCGCGCGCTCGTCGGCGAATTTCTTCTTCAAGGGAGCATCGTTTTCGTACGAAAGAAAGGCGGCTTTCGACTCGATGCCGTAAAGCATCATGTAGCTGCCGTTTCCGCCCCTGATCTTGCGACACCAGAGGAAGCCCGGCTGCTTCGCCACCTCCGCGGCATGGCCGCCCTCCAGCCAGCGCATGACCTGCGCCTCGGCCTGCGGCTCGATGGAGAAGCGCACCGCGAGAAAGTACTTCGCCTCTTTCATGTGCGGGTCCTGAAGAAGTATGCGGTGGCGAGTATAAGCAGGAGCGCGGCGCTGAGGGCGAGCGAGAGGTGGACGCCGATCACGGCGCCGCCGAGGCCGACGGTGACGCCGCTGAACGCGCGCGCGCCGAGGGCGGCCATGGCGAACAGGCCGATGACCCGGCCGCGCACCGCGGCCGGCGCGTTCACCTGCACCAGCGTCTGCGCCATGGCGAAGAAGGAGAGCTCGAGGAAGCCGGCGACGAAGAGCAGCGCCAGCGCCAGCGGGTAGGAGGTGGCCATGGCGAAGGCGCCGATCGCGACGCACCAGAGCATCGCCAGCAGGAACGCGCTGCGCGGATTGGCGGGCAGCAGGCCGCGGCTCTCCAGAGCCAGGCCGGCGACCAGCGCACCGGCGGCATCGGCTGCGAGCAGGGCGGTGTAGGTGATGCCGCCGTCGGGATGGCCAAGGTCGTGCGCGAACTCCGGCATCTGCGCCTGGTAGGCATTGCCGACGATCAGCGAGGCCGCGCCCACGAGAATCGTCATCGAGGCGATGACCGGGTTGCCGGCCACCGCGCGCCAGGTGGCGACGACGTCCGCGACCGCGCGGACCTTGCGATCTGCCGGGATGCCCTTGCGCTTATAGGGCGCTTTCCACAGCCAGATGATGAACGGCACATAGATCGCGGCGTTGAAGAGGATGCCCCACGCCGGCCCCATCAGCAGCAGGATCACGCCGCCGACGGCCGGCCCCATCAGCAGCCCGAGCCAGCGCGCGGTCGCCGTGAGGCGGATGGCGCTGTGGAGCTGCGCGTCCTCGACAATGTCGTGGATGAAGAGCTGCGCCGCCGGGTTCCACAGCACCCCGGCGAGGCCGTGCAGC
>WNFL01120192.1_pt1 | contig 17200 bp, 21 predicted proteins | sample 5400361 | NCBI WGS metagenome assembly WNFL01 (sample SAMN13153351, study PRJNA577476) | soil metagenome | isolation source: 40 cm soil on Douglas fir-dominated hillslope | place: USA:California | collected 2013-09-17 | reverse complement strand
TGGAGCGCGATTTCCGATGCCGAGTGGAAGCGTGTGCGCATGATGTTCGTATGCTCGCCGTCGAACCCGCACGGGCGCGTGATGACGCTGGACGACTGGAAGCGCGTCTTCGAGCTGTCCGACCGCCACGGCTTCGTGGTCGTCTCCGACGAGTGCTATAGCGAGATCTATTTCGACGAAGCGCGAGCGCCGCTGGGAGCGCTTGCCGCTGCGAAGAAGGTGGGGCGCGACGCGTATCCGCGCCTGGTGGTGCTGGGGTCGCTGTCCAAGCGCTCGAGCGCACCGGGACTGCGCTCGGGTTATGCGGCGGGAGACGCGGCCGTGCTCGAGAAATACCTCCAGTACCGCACCTACTTCGGCTCCGCCATGAGCAACGCCGTGCAGATGGCGAGCATCGCCGCGTGGAAGGACGAGTCGCACGTGATCGAGAGCCGTCGCATGTACCGCGAGAAGTTCGCCGCCTTCCACGAGCGCGTGAACCCGGTGCTGCCGCTCGCGATGCCCGATGCCGCCTTCTATTTCTGGGCGAACGTCGGCGGGGACGATGCCCAGTTCGCCCGCGACCTCTTCGCCGAAACGCATATCACCGTGCTTCCCGGCAGCTACATCGCGCGCGACGCGCACGGCGCCAATCCGGGCCGCGGTTTCGTGCGCATGGCGCTCGTCTCCACGGTCGAGGACGCCGTGGAAGCCGCGCAACGCATGCATCGATTCCTCGCGCGCCGCCCGGCCGTCGCGCATGCTCAGGGAGCCGCTTGATGGACCAGCTCACTTCGCTGCAAACGATCATCGACGACGCCTGGGAGCGTCGTACCGATATCTCGCCTTCCTCCGCACCGGCGAACGTGAAGGACGCCGTGACGCGCGTCCTCGCCGAGCTCGATGCGGGGCGCATCCGCGTGGCCGAGAAGCGCGGTGGCGAATGGACTACGCACCAATGGGTAAAGAAGGCGGTGCTGCTCTCGTTCCGCCTGCGTGACAACGAGATCATGCAAGGCGGGTTCACGCACTACTACGACAAGGTCGATTCGAAGTTCGCGCGCTTCACCCAGGCGGATTTCACCGCCGGCGGCTATCGCGTCGTTCCCCCGGCCGCCGCGCGCCACGGCGCCTTCATCGCGAAGAACGTGGTGCTCATGCCTTCGTACGTGAACGTGGGCGCCTACGTGGACGAAGGCACCATGGTGGACACGTGGGCCACCGTGGGCTCGTGCGCGCAGATCGGGAAGAACGTGCACCTGTCGGGCGGCGTGGGAATCGGGGGCGTGCTGGAGCCGCTGCAGGCCAATCCCACCATCATCGAGGACAACTGCTTCATCGGCGCCCGCAGCGAGGTGGTCGAAGGGGTGATCGTGGGCGAGGGCTCGGTGGTCTCGATGGGCGTCTACATCGGCCAGAGCACCAAGATCTACAACCGGGCGACCGGCGAGGTGTCGTACGGGAAGATTCCGCCCGGGAGCGTCGTAGTTTCCGGTAACTTGCCCGGGGGGGATGGCCGGTATAGTCTCTACTGCGCGGTCATCATCAAGCAGGTGGACGCGAAAACCCGCGCGAAGACTGGGATAAACGAACTGCTCCGGGGCGATTGATTTCGTCCCCACCGGGAGGCGCAATGTTCATCGAGAAGCTCCTGCAGCTGATGGCGGAAAAGAAGGCCTCGGACATCTTCATTTCCGCGGGCTCGCCCATCAGCATCAAGATCAACGGGACGATCATGCCGGTCAACCCCGCGCCCATGGACGCGGAGCAGACCAAGAAGATCATCTACGAGATGCTCACCCCGGCGCAGATCAAGACCTTCGAGGAGACGCAGGAGCTCAACTTCTCGAAGCCGATCGCGGGCCTGGGCAACTTCCGCGTGAACTGCTTCTGGCAGAAGGGCAGCGCGGGCCTCGTGGTCCGCTACGTGACCTCCAACATCCCGAAGATGGCGGACCTCCTGCTGCCGCCGGTGCTCTCCACACTCATCATGGAGAAGCGCGGCCTCATCCTCGTGGTGGGCGCGACCGGCTCGGGCAAGTCCACCACGCTCGCCTCGATGATCGACTTCCGCAACGAGGCGGGCCCCGGGCACATCCTCACCATGGAGGACCCGGTCGAGTACGTCTTCACGCCGAAGAAATGCCTCATCAACCAGCGCGAGGTCGGCAACGACACCCATTCATTCCATGACGCCCTGCGCAATGCCATGCGCCAGGCGCCGGACATCATCCTCATCGGCGAGATCCGCGACCTCGAGACGATGCGCATGGCCCTCACCTACGCGTTGTCGGGCCACTTGTGCCTTGCGACATTGCATGCGAACAACGCCTACCAGGCGATGAACCGCGTGATCAGCTTCTTCCCGCTGGAAGTGCGCCCGATGCTGCTGCAGGACCTCTCGGTGTCGCTGAAGGCGGTGATCTCGCAGCGCCTCATCAAGACCGGCGCCGGAAGCCGGGTGCCCGCGATGGAAGTCCTGCTCAACACGCGCAACGTCTCGGAGCTCATCGAGAAGGGCGAGATCGGCGAGATCAAGGACGCGATGGAGCGGTCGATGTCGCCCGGCTCGCAGACCTTCGAGCAGGATCTCTTCCGCCTGGTGCGCACCGGCAAGATCAGCGCCGAGGAGGGCCTCGCCAACGCGGACTCCGCCACGAACCTGGGCCTGCTGCTCGGCAACTCGGGCATGATGCCGGCCGCCGGCGATCGCGTGAAGAAGGGCGGCTCGCCCGGCGCCGCGCCCGGCGGCTCGTCGTTCGGCGACTTCAAGATCACCGAGGAATCCTCCGAGGGCCTCGGATAGGAGACGGGTTGAAGTCGGTAGAGCAGAACCTCACGCAGTACGCGGCCTACCACCGCGACCGGCGCAATATCGCGACGCACTTCGCCGGCATCCCGATGATCGTGTTCGCCATCGTCCTCGCGATGGCGACGATCGACTTCCCGCTTGGCATCGTCACGCTCACCGGCGCCACCGTGCTTTCCATCGCGCTCGTCGCGTACTACCTGGTGCTCGACCGCGCGCTGGGCGTGGCGATGGCGATCACCCTGTTCCTCATGTGCGCCGTCGCGAGCGAGGTCTGCGCGCGCTTGTCCACCGGCGCCACGCTGGGCGTGGCACTCGCCGTCTTCGTCGCGGGCTGGGCGCTGCAGTTCCTCGGCCACAAGTACGAAGGCATGAAGCCCGCCTTCTATGACGACGTGAAGCAGCTGCTGATCGGGCCGCTCTTCGTGTGCGCCGAGGCGTTCTTCATGCTGGGCGCGAAGGCGGACTTGCGCCGCTACATCGAAGCGCGGGTGGGACCCACCGTAGCGCGCCGCGACGGCGCATCCCTCACGCCGGGACAACCTGCAACGCATTGAAGGACCCATGAAGAACGAGACGCTCGAGCTGGCGAAGGCCCTCATCCGCCGCAAGTCCATCACGCCCGCCGACGAAGGCTGCCAACAGCTCATCATCGACCGCCTGGTTCCGCTGGGCTTCAAGGCCGAGACCCTCAAGTGCGGCGACGTGACGAACCTCTGGATCCGCCACGGCACCGAGCGTCCTCTCGTCGTGCTCGCGGGCCACACGGACGTCGTGCCGCCCGGCCCGCGAGAGAAGTGGAACTCCGATCCCTTCGAGCCCACGATTCGCGACGGCAAGCTCTTCGGGCGCGGCGCGGCCGACATGAAGACCTCCATCGCCGCGTTCGTCACGGCGGCCGAGCGTTTCGTCGCCGCGCATCCCGGGCATCCCGGCTCCGTGGGGCTGCTCATCACCTCCGATGAGGAAGGCCCTTCGGTGGACGGCACCGTGCGCGTAGTGGAGGCTTTCAAGGCGCGCGGGGAGGCGATCGATTTCTGCATCGTGGGCGAGCCTTCGTCGGTGGAGCGCTTCGGCGACACCATCAAGAACGGCCGGCGCGGATCGCTCACCGGGCGCCTGGTCGTCCACGGCATCCAGGGCCACGTGGCCTATCCGCACAACGTGAAGAACCCGATCCACCTGGTGGCGCCCGCGATCGCGGAGATCTCCACCGCGCAATGGGACAAGGGCAACGAGTTCTTCCCGCCGACGAGCTTCCAGGTCTCCAACATCCACGGCGGCACCGGCGCGCAGAACATAACGCCCGGCCACGTGCAGGTGGACTTCAATTTCCGCTTCTCGACCGAGAGCACGCCCGAGTCGCTGCAGTCGCGCGTGAAGAAAATCCTCGACCGGCACGGCCTCGAATACGACGTCGACTGGGTGGTCGGGGGCAAGCCCTTCCTCACCAAGCGCGGGCGACTCGTCACGACGCTCACGAACGCGATCAGGAAGGTCTCGGGCGTCACGCCCGAGGTCAACTGCACCGGCGGCACGTCGGACGGACGCTTCATCATCGACGTGTGCCCGGAGGTGGCGGAATTCGGGCCGGTGAACCGCTCCATCCACAAGGTGAACGAGGCGGTGGCGCTCGAGGAGATCGAGCCGCTCGCCGACGTGTACCGCACCGCCATCGAGGACCTGCTCCTGCCGCATTGAAGACCATCCGCGACGCGCTGCTGGAGGCGACGCAACGTCTCGAGCAGGCGCGGCTCGCGTATGGCCACGGCACGGCGAAGGCACTCGACGAAGCGGCGTGGCTCGTCCTCCACGCCGCGGGCCTGCCGCCGCAGGACCTCGATCGCCATCTCGAAGACCGGCTCACCGTCGAGCAGGATCGCGCGACGCGCCAGCTCGTGGCGAAGCGCATTCGAACGCGCAAGCCGCTCGCGTATCTCCTGAACGAGGCGTGGCTGGGGCCGTACCGGTTCTACGTCGATGAACGCGTCATCGTGCCGCGATCGTTCATTGCGGAGGTCCTGAGGGGAAGGGCTCTTCCGCTCGGAAGGCTGTCCCCTCGCTCGATCCTCGATCTGTGCACCGGCTCCGGCTGCCTCGCCATCCTCGCCGCGCTCAAGTTCCCCGATGCCACCGTCGATGCCGCCGACCTATCAGATGACGCGCTCGCCGTGGCGAAGAAGAACGTCGCCGACTACAGGCTCGGCAAGCGCGTTCACCTCGTGAAGTCCGATCTCTTCGGCGCCCTCCGGGGCCGGCGCTACGACCTCATCGTCTCGAACCCGCCGTACGTGAAGGCCGCCTCCATGCGGACCCTTCCCGACGAATATCGCAAGGAGCCGGCGATGGCGCTCGCGAGCGGATCCGACGGGCTGGACCATGCGCGCCGCATCCTCGCCGAGGCCCGGGGGCACTTGAACCCCGGCGGGCGCCTCGTGGTCGAGATCGGCCATAACCGCAATGCGTTGGAAAAGGGCTTCCCGCGCCTGCCCTTTCGCTGGCCGCGAGTGGCCGCGGGGACGGGCTACGTGTTCATGCTGGAGCGCGATTCGCTGCCCTGAGCGCAGAGGTCGCGTGCTATCATTTTTCCGCCTGATAAAACAGCGACGGTCTGCCTCGCACGACCGCCCAAAATGCCCAATTCGATCGATACCTTTCCAGTGGAGGGACGACAGGCAGGTGCCGGGCTTGTCCGTGAAATCGCGGAGCTGATCCGCTCGGCGCTCAACCTCGAGCTCTCCGCCGACCAGATCGACCCGGACGCGCCGCTCTACAAGGAAGGCCTGGGCCTGGACTCGATCGACATCCTGGAAGTCGCACTCGTGGTCTCCAAGCGCTACGGCTTCAGGCTGAAGGACGACGACCAGGACAACGTGCACATCTTCCGGTCGCTCAACAACCTCGCTGCCCACGTCGCGGAGCGGAGAACGAAGTGACGGCCGCGGGCGCGCGGCGCGCGCGGACGGCGGCGGCAGTGCTGGTCTCGATCGCCTTCGCGATCGCTGCGCACGTGGCCATCGTGGAAGGGCTGACCGCGATCGGCGCGCTCCTCTCGCTCGTTCCCGTCACGGCCTTGCTGCTCTTCTTCGTCCGGCGCCGCCGCCATCGCGTCGCCGCGATCGCGGCGCTCGCCCTCGCCGCCTTCGGCGCCTGCCTCGCGTTCCCTTCGCTCGAGCTGCACTACCCGGACCTCTTCTTCGTCGAGCACGCGGGCGGCCAGCTCCTGCTCGCGGTCCTATTCGGGCGCACGCTGCTTCGCGGTGAAGAGCCGCTGGTGGCGCGGTTCGCGCGCCTCATGCACGGCGAGATCCCGGCCTACGTCGCGCGCTATTGCCGCGGCGTGACCATCGCGTGGACGATATTCTTCTGCGCTCTCTTCGCGCTTTCGTTCTCGCTCTTCGTCGGCGGCTACCTCGCCGCGTGGTCCGTGCTGGCCAACATCCTTTCGCCGCTGCTCGTGGGCGCGATGTTCGTGATCGAGTACCTCGTTCGCATGCGCGCGCTGCCCGATTGGGAGCGCGTGGGCCTGCTGGGCGGCGTGCACGCCTTCCGGCGTCACATGCGCGCAGCGCAGCCGCGCTGAAAGAGCCTCCGCCATGTCATCGGCCGCGCCCCGCCCTTCCCCCGCCGGACGCCACGCGCTGATCGCGCTGCGCGAGCCAGGTGCGGTCTTCGCGACGCGTCGCGGCGCGCCGATCACGGTCGCGCGCTTCATGCACGAGGTGCGGCGCACGGCCGAGACGCTGCCCGCCGGGCGCCACGTGCTCAACTTCTGCGCCGACCGGTATCGCTTCGCGGTGGCCTTCTGCGCCGCCGTGATGCGCGGGCAGGTGACGCTCCTGCCGCCCACGACCACACCCAACGTCATCACCGCGATGCGCGAGTTCGCGCCCGACGTGTTCTACGTCTGCGATGACGATTCGCTGGAGGTCGACCTGCCGCGCGCGACACTGCCGGGCGAAGACGGCGACGCACCGCGCGCGCTCGAGATTCCCGATATCGCCGCCGACCAGCTCGTCGCGTGCGTGTTCACTTCCGGATCCACGGGCGAGCCGCAGCCGCACTTCAAGACGTGGGGCGGCCTCGTGAAGGACATGGCATCCGAAGCGCGCCATTTCGGCGTGGGTCCCGGCCACACGATCCTGGGCACCGTGCCGCCGCAGCACATGTTCGGCTTCGAATCGACCGTGCTTCTGCCGCTGCGAAGCGGCGCCACGCTTACCGCGGAGCGCCTCTACTATCCGGCCGACATCGATCGCGCGATCAAGCGCTGCGCGCCGCCACGCATCCTCTTCATCACGCCCTTCCACCTGCGCGCGTGGGTGGAGAGCGGCGAGTGCGCGCGCATCGAGACGATCGTGTCCGCCACGGCGCCGCTGTCCGTGCGTCTCGCGCGCGAGGCCGAGGAGCGCACCGGCGCCGAGCTCCACGAGATCTACGGCTGCACCGAGGCGGGACAAGTCGCTTCGCGCCGCACTTCGCAGTCGGCCGAGTGGCAGGCGTTCGACGGGTTGCGCGTCTCGAACCAGGGCGACCAGGCGATGGTCGTGGGCGGCCACGTCGAACGGCCCACGCCGCTCATGGACACGACCACCAGCTGCACGCGATCCCCGGCGTCGTGGACGGGGCCTTCTTCATGCCCGACGAGATCGATCCCGATGGCGTGACGCGCCTCGTGGCTTTCGTAGTCGCGCCCACGCTCACGGCGGCGCAAATCACCGCGGCCCTGCGCACCCGCATCGACGCGGCCTTCCTACCGCGACCTATCGTCTTGGTCGAGCGCCTGCCGCGCCAGTTGACCGGCAAGCTCCCTCGCGAATCCCTGAAGGCCCTGGCGCGCGATGCGCGCAAATAAAGCTGAAACGCAGAGAACGCAGAGAACGCAAGAGGAAAGGCCAAATTGTGTCTTTTCATGGTCAAGCAACCAGTATCGCGAATCGACCAGCCTGTTATCGCCTTCCTAGCCTTTTGCTGCCTTGTCTGCGTTCTCTGCGTTCTCTGCGTTTCAGCCTTAATCTCCTGAAATGAAGCAACAGCTGGCGATAGCCAAGGACCACCCGGCGTACGAGGGGCACTTTCCAGGGCATCCGCTGCTGCCGGGCGTGGTCCTGATCGCCGAGGCGATGGCCGCGCTCGATGCGAGCGGCTGGACGCTGGCCAGCGCGAAGTTCCTCTCGCCGGTCGAGCCCGGCATGGTCCTCACGCTCGCGCATGCCGCGAAGGGACCGGACACCCTCGAATTCGAGATCGCATCGCCGCGCGGCATCGTGGCGACGGGGACCCTCTCGAAGTCATGAGCACGCGCGCCGCCGCCGGCTGGACGCAGCGCCCCGAGCGCGGAAGCCTGCCCCTCGTGCGCTTCATGGCGTGGCTATCGGTCGCCATCGGCCGCGGCGCTTCGCGCGTCCTGCTGCGCTTCATCGTGCTCTACTTCTTCGCGACCGGCGGAGCCGCGCGCCGCCACTCCGGGGAATTCCTGCGGCGCGCGTTGGGCCGGCGCCCATCGCTCATGGAAACGTACGGCCTCTTCTTCTCCTTCGGGAGCACCATCCATGACCGCGTCTACTTCCTTCGCGGACGCTTCGACCTCTTCGACATCGAGGTAACGGGCGGGGAGCTCTTCGACGGCGAGGGCGCGCTCCTCATGGGCGGACACATCGGCAGCTTTGAGGTGCTTCGCTCCTGTGGACGCAGCCTCGGCCATCGCCGCGTCGTGATGACGATGTACGAGATGAACGCGCGCCTGTCGCGCGACGTTCTCGCGGCCGTGAGCCCCGAGGCGACAACCGACATCCTCCTGCTCGGGCGGCCGCAATCGATGCTGGAGCTCGCCGCCCGCCTGGAGGAAGGCGCGCTCGTCGGAATGCTCGCCGACCGCACGCCGGGCGACGAGCCCGTCCTTCGCGTGCCGTTCCTCGGCCGCGAGGCGCCGTTTCCCACCGGGCCCATGCGCATCGCCGCGGCGCTTCGCCGCCGCGTGATCTTCATGGCCGGACTCTATCGCGGCGGCAACCGCTACGAGATCCGCTTCGAGCCGCTCGCGGATTTCTCGAATCTCGACGCGGTGAATCGCGAGGCGCGCGATAGCGCGGTGCGCGAAGCGGTGACGCGCTACGCGGGCCGCCTCGAACAGTGCGCACGCGAGGCCCCGGACAACTGGTTCAACTTCCACGATTTCTGGGGCGAAGCGGCATGATCGGCCGCGCAGCGCTCCTCGCGTGCCTGCTGCTGCCCGCCGCGGCGCAAGCCTACGGCGTGCAGGAGCTCTTCCAGTCCCTCGCTGGCGACAAGCCGCGGCGCGCGAGCTTCCAGGAGAAGAAGACCATCGCGCTCCTCGACAAGCCCGTGGAATCGTCGGGCGAGCTGGTGTTCACGCCGCCCGCGAAGCTCGAGAAGCGCACCTCGAAGCCGCGCGCGGAGAGCATCGTGGTGGACGGCGACGTTGCCACCATCGAGCGCGGCGGCAACAAGCAGACCCTGCGCCTGTCGCAGTATCCGGGCGTGGCCGTCCTCATCGACAGCATCCGCTCCACGCTCGCCGGCGATCTCAAGGCGCTCACGAAGACGTACTCGGCGGCGCTGGCCGGCGACGCGGCGCTCTGGCGCCTCACGCTCAGGCCGATCGACCCGTCGCTCGGCACGTTCGTCGAGCACATCGAGATCGCGGGCTCGAAGGGCCAGGTGCGAACCGTCGAGATCTTCCAGGCCGACGGCGACCGCTCGGTGATGACGCTCACGCCGATCGAGCCGTGAGCACGCGCGCGCGCACGGCGCTCGCGATCTGGATCGTGGTACTCGCGATCGCGGGATGGCAGATCGCCCACACGCGATTCGTCGCGGACATGTCGTCGTTCCTTCCGCTCGAGCCCACGGCAGAGCAGCGCGTGCTCGTGGACCAGCTTCGCGACGGCGCCATCTCGCGCGTGATCCTCGTGGGCATCGAAGGCGGGGATGCGGCGGGCCGCGCGGCGGCATCGAATGCGATGGCGAAGGCGCTCGGCGCCTCACCGCTCATCGCGGCGGTCTCCAACGGCGCGGGCGCGACGTTCGATCGCGAGCGCGAGCTCCTGCTCGAGTACCGCTATGTCCTCAGCGCTCGCGTGACGCCGGAGCGTTTCACGGTCGCCGGGCTGCGCTCGGCCATCGGGGAGACCATCGATCTGCTCGCCTCGCCCGCGGGAATGCTGGTGAAGGCGGTCGTGCCTCGCGATCCCACCGGCGAGCTGGTCGCGGTCGTCGAGCGCCTGCGTCCCGCGCAATCGCCGGCGATGGCCGAAGGCGTATGGGCCACCCCCGACGGCCAACGCGCGCTCCTCGTGGTGCGCACGCGCGCCGCCGGCTCCGATACCGACGCGCAGGCGCAGGCGATGGCCGCGATCGAGGGCGCCTTCGCCGGCGCTGCGCGCGCGCCGGCCGGAATGCGAGTGCTCATGACGGGGCCGGGCGTGTATTCGGTGAAGGCGCGCGCGATGATCCAGCGCGATGTCGAACGCCTCGCGCTGGCGAGCTTCGTCGTGGTCGCGGGACTCCTCCTCTTCGTCTATCGCTCCCCGGTGGCACTCGGCCTGGGGATGCTGCCCGTCGTTTCCGGCGCCATCGCGGGCATCGCGGCCGTGTCGCTGGGGTTCGGCATGGTGCATGGCATCACGCTCGGCTTCGGCACGACGCTGATCGGCGAGGCCGTGGACTACTCGATCTACCTCTTCGTGCAACGCGACGCGGTGCGTGGCGGCGATGACTGGGTGCGGGGATTCTGGCCCACCGTGCGCCTGGGCGTGCTCACTTCGATCGCGGGCTTCGCGGCCCTCCTCTTCTCCGGCGTCTCGGGCCTCGCGCAGCTGGGCGTCTACTCGATCGCGGGGCTCGTGGCCGCCGCACTCGTCACGCGGTTCGTGCTTCCGGACCTGCTGCCGGCTCGTTTCCACATCCGCGACGTCTCCGCGTTCGGCGCATGGCTCGCGCGCGCGGCCGTCGCCGTGCCGCGCGGTCGCTGGATCGTGGCCTTCCTGGCCCTCGTGGCGACCGCAGTGCTCCTCTTGCATCGCGGCAAGCTCTGGGACCTGCGCATCGAAAGCCTGAATCCGATCTCGATCGCCGATCGCCAACTGGACGCCAAGATGCGGCAGGCGCTGGGCGCCTCCGACGCGCGCCACGTGATCGCCGTGCGCGGCGCGGACGCGCAAGCCGCGCTGGAAGCCGCAGAGAGGATGGGCGAGAAACTCGATGCGCTCGCCGCCGAAGGGCGCATCGGCGGCTACGAGAGTCCCGCGCGATTCCTGCCCAGCGCCGCCACACAGCGCAAGCGCATCGAGAGCCTGCCCGCCGCGGGCGAGCTCAAGCCGCGCCTGGCCGAAGCGTTGCGCGGCCTGCCGATTCGCGCCGGGCGACTCGATCCCTTCCTCGCCGACGTCGAGCGGGCGAAATCCACGGGTGTCATGACACGCGATGCGATCCACGGCACCGCGCTGGAGGATGCCCTCGATGGGCTCCTCTTCCGCGACAGCTCGGGCCAGTGGAATGCGATGCTGGGACTTCGCCGTCCGCTCGACGTGCCGGCCGTGCGGCGAGCGATCGAAACCTCCGGCGTTCCCGGCGCCGTCCTCCTCGACGTGCGCGCCGAGCTGGACACGCTCTACGCGGGCTACTTCGGGCGAGCCCTCGTGGCTTCGGCCGTGGGCCTCGCGGCAATCGTGATCCTGCTCTTCGCGACGCTGCGCTCGCCTTCCCGGGTCGGTCGCGTCATGGCGCCGCTCGTGGCCGGCGTGCTCGTGGTCGCCGCATGCCATGCCGCGGCCGGCACCAGCATGACGCTGCTCCACCTGGTGGGCCTGCTCCTCGTCGTGGCGGTGGGCTCCAACTACGCGCTCTTCTTCGACCGGGGAACGAACGCGCGAACGGTCGCCTCGCTGGCACTCGCGAACGCGACCACGGTGGCGAGCTTCGGCATCCTTTCCCTGTCGAGGATCCCCGTGCTGAATGCGATCGGCTCGACCGTCGCGATCGGCGCCTTCGTGACGCTCGTGTTCGCGGCGCTCGTGATCCCTCCGGTAGAATCCGCGCATGCGCACGATCGTCCATAGCGCGGGCGAAGAAACCGCGCTATCGCTCGTCCTCCTTTCGGGCACGTACAGCGAGCCCGAGGATTTCGTGCGCCAGGGATTCGCGGCGGCGGTGAGCGAACGCGCCATCGACGCCGAGGTCGTGATGGCCGAAGTTCGCGCCGCATGGTTTGCCGATGGCTCCATCGTCGAGCGCCTTCACGAATCGGTGGTCCTTCCCGCACGCGCACGCGGGCGCTCGCGCATCTGGCTCGCCGGCATCTCGCTCGGGGGACTCGCAGCCCTCTGCTACGCGGCGCGCCACGAATCCGCGGTCGCGGGAATCGTCCTCATCTCGCCCTATCCCGCGACGCGCGACGTGCTGCGCGAGATGGAAGCGGCCGGCGGACCGGGGCGATGGAAGCCCGTGATCCCGCCCGGAGGCGATCTCGAGCGCGAGGCCTGGCTCTGGCTCGCGAGCCCGTCCGGCGCGCGCCCGCCGGTCCATTGCTACTTCGCATCGGACGATCGCTTCGCCCCGGGCCAGCGGCGCATGGCGGCCACGCTTGCACCCGAGCGCGTTCGCGAGCTGCCCGGCGGACACGATTGGAGCGCGTGGCGCGCGCTCTGGCTCGAGTTCCTCGACCGCGACCGGGCCGCATTGCAATGAGCACGCGTGTCGCCGAAGCGAGCGTCACCCAGGAGCGCTGGAAGCCCACACCACTCGTGGCGGCTTCCATGGGACTGCACGGGCTCGCCGGCGTGGCACTGCTGTTCGGAGTCGAGTGGCCATGGGCGATCGGCGCGGTCGCGGCGAATCACGTCATGTTGGGCCTCGTGGGAATGTGGCCGCGCAGCACGTGGCTTGGCGCGAACCTCACGCGCCTCCCGGACGCCGCCGTCGCGCGCCACGAGATCGCGCTCACGTTCGATGACGGTCCCGATCCCGATGTCACGCCACGCGTGCTCGACATCCTCGACGCACACGGCGTGAGGGCCACGTTCTTCTGCATCGCGGCCCACGCCACGAAGCACCCGGAGCTCTGCCGCGAGATCGCGCGCCGCGGCCACGCCGTCGAGAACCATTCGCGCGAGCATTCGATGAATTTCGCGATGCGCGGCATGGGGGGGCTGCGCAACGAGATCTCCGCGGCGCAATCCGACCTCGCCACGATCACCGGGCGCGTGCCGCGATTCTTCCGCCCGCCCGCGGGAATTCGCAACCCCCTGCTCGACCCCGTGCTGCACGACCTGGGACTGCGGCTCGTAAGCTGGACGCGGCGCGGTTTCGATACGCGGCAGACCCACGCCGACTTCGTCCTCGCGCGGCTCGCCGGGAACCTCGCGGCGGGCGACATCCTCCTGCTGCACGACGGACACTGCGCGCGCGCGGCCGATGGCGAACCGGTGGTGCTGCAGGTGCTTCCGCGCCTCATCGGCCAGGCGCTTTCGCTGGGGCTCAAGCCCGTCACGCTCGACCACGCAACGACGCCGTGAGCGCGTCCTTCCGCGCGCTCGCCCGGCGCGCCGCCGCGCGCTATCCCTGGCGCGATCGCTACTCGCGCCTCTTCGCCTACGGCAAGCTCACGCGCGATCCCGTCTACGAGCACATCCTCGAGAGCGGGCTCGTGCCCCGCGACTCGCGCCTGGTGGACATCGGCTGCGGCCAGGGCCTCCTCGCGGCGCTGCTCGCCGCCGATGGGCGCCATGGGCGCTGGCGTTATCGCGGCATCGATCTGGCCGCGCGCGACGTCGAGCGGGCGCGTCATGCCGCCGGTGCCGCGGGCGACCTCGTCGTGGGCGACATCCGAAGCGTGCCGTTCGGCGCGGCCGACGTCGCGATCCTGCTGGACGTCCTGCACTACGTGGAGCCGGAAGCGCAATCGAGCGTGCTGCGTCGCGTGCGCGAATCGCTTGAAGGCGGCGGCACGCTCGTGATGCGCGTCGCGGACGCCCGCGGTGGGCTGCGCTTTCGCATCACGACGGCGATCGACCTCGCAGCGGCGCGCATGCGAGGCCATCGCGTGAAACGCCTGCACCACGTCGCGCTCGACGAGCGCCTGCGCGAGCTGGAATCCCACGGCTTTCGCGTCGAGGCGATCCCCATGAGCAAGGGGACTCCGTTCGCGAACGTGCTGCTGGTGGCGAGGTATGATCCGAAGGCACCGTGAAGCCCATTTCCCTCACCGCCTGCACGATGACGAGCTGCCTGGGTGGCGGCCTCGCCGCGACGCGCCGCGCGTTGCGCGGAGGTACCAGCGGGCTCGCGAAGATCACCTTCGAGACGGTGGCCCTCGAGACCTGCGTGGGCGAGATCGCGGGCGTGGACGACGCGCGTCGGGATTCGATTGCCGCAACAACCGCGCGGCCGAGATGGGCCTGGCGCAGGACGGCTTCATCGACGCGGTGAGCGGCGCCGTTCGCCGCCACGGCGCCGCGCGCATCGGTGTCTTCATCGGCACGAGCACCGCGGGCATCCTGCAAACGGAGCTCGCGTATCGCCGGCGCGCGCCGTCCAATGGATCGCTGCCCGCGGACTTCGACTACCGGCACACGCACAACACGTTCTCCGTGGCCGAATACGTCCGTGAACGTCTTGCGCTGAAAGGCCCGTGCACGGCGATTTCCACCGCGTGCTCGTCGAGCGCGAAGGCGTTCGCTTCCGCCTCGCGCCTCATGGACGCGGGGCTCATCGATGCGGCGGTCGTGGGCGGCGTCGATACGCTGTGCCTCACCACGCTCTACGGATTCAATTCGCTCGAGCTCCTCTCCAGTGGACCCTGCCGCCCTTACGACGCCGAGCGCGGCGGAATCTCCATCGGCGAGGCCGCGGCTTTCTTCCTCCTCGAGCGGGCAGTGCCCTCATCCATCGCGCTCCTGGGCTATGGGGAATCCAGCGACGCGCATCACATGTCGTCGCCACATCCCGAAGGGCTCGGAGCGCAGCGCGCGATGCGCTCGGCGCTGGAGCGCGCCGGCCTGGAGGCGAACGACATCGACTATGTGAACCTGCACGGCACCGCGACGATGAGCAACGACGCGTCCGAGGATCACGCGATCATGGCGCTCTTCGGGGAGCGCGTCCCGGTGAATTCCACCAAGGGCATGACGGGGCACACGCTCGGCGCCGCGGGCGCGGTCGAGGCGGTCGTGTGCGCGCTTTCCATCGAGGAAGGCCTGATCCCCGCGAGCCCCGGCACGCGCCTCATCGATCCGCAGCTTCACGCGCGTTACGAGAAATCCGCGCGCCCGGCGAAGGTCGACCGCGTCCTCAGCAACTCGTTCGGCTTCGGCGGCTCCAACTGCAGCCTCGTGCTGGGACGCACGGCCGCCTGATGGCGCTCGTCGCACGGGTCGAGGGTGTGGGCCTCGTGGGGCCCGGACTCTCGGGATGGGAGGCCTCGCGCGCGATCCTCACCGGACGCGAGCCGTACACGCGCGCCGCGGCCGTGATTCCCGCCCCGGATGCGCTTCCCGCTGTCGAGCGCCGGCGCGCGGGCAAGAGCGTCAAGCTGGCACTCGCCGCCGGAATGGCGGCGGCAGCCGCATCCGGACGGCCCGCGGGCGCTTTCGCCGCGGTGTTCGCTTCGTCCACCGGCGACGGCGAGAATCTCCACGCGATCTGCGAGGCGCTCGCCTCCGAGGACCGCCTCATCTCGCCCACCCGCTTCCACAACTCCGTGCACAACGCACCTTCGGGCTACTGGGGCATCGCGACGGGCGCCACGCAGGCCGCGGACAGCATCGCAGCCTTCGACGCGAGCTTCGCCGCGGGATTGCTCGAGGCGCTGGGACGCCTCGCGGCGCAGCCGGCGCAACCCGTCCTGCTCATCGCCTACGACGCGCCGTATCCCGAGCCGCTGCACGCGACACGGCCGATCCTCGATGCATTCGCCGTGGCGCTTGTGCTCGCTTCGCCATCGCAATCGACACGCGGCGCCACCATCGCGATCGATACGGGCGCGGGAGAGCCCGACAGGGTCGCGGATCCCGCTCTCGAGTCCCTGCGGCACGGAATCCCCGCGGCGCGCTCGCTGCCGCTGCTCGCGTTGCTCGCCGCGGAAAAACGCGCAACCACCATCCTCGAATACCTCGACGGGCTCTCGCTCGCGGTGACGGTGTCGTGAGCAAGCCGCTGGATCGCGCGTGGATCGAGCGAAACCTTCCCCACAAGGGCCGTATGAGCCTGCTGGATGAGATCGTCGATTTCGACGACACGCGCGTCACCGCGGTCGCGAGGCGCCATCGCGAAGCGGACCATCCGCTGCGCGTGCGCGGCGAGCTGCCGGCGGTGTGCGGCGTCGAATACGGCGCGCAGGCCGCGGCCGCGCACGGGGCCGCCTGCTCCGCGCATCCTTCGGGCGCCGGATTCCTCGCATCCGTGCGCGGCGTGAAGCTGCACGCGCGGCGACTCGACGACATCGCGGGCGACCTGCGCATCGATGCGGAGCAACTGGGAGCGGGTGCCGCGGGCGTCCTCTATTCGTTCACCGTATCCGGCGATGGCCGGCTCCTGGTGGCGGGCCGCGTCACGGTGGCCTTCGCGAAATGAAGCGTCGCGCGCTGGTAACAGGAGCGAGCGGCGCCTTGGGCGCGGCGATCGCGAGGCGCCTTGCCGCCGACGGCTTCGAGGTGATCGCGCACGCGCACGCGAATCTCGACGTGGCGCAGGCACTCGCGAAGGAGATCGGCGGAAAAGCCGTCGCCTTCGACGTGACCGATGGCGCGGCCGCATCGACCGTGCTGGAGTCGTTGCTCGAGGCCGGCCCCATCCAACTCCTCGTCAACAACGCCGGCGTCCACGACGACGCGCCGCTCGCCGGCATGACGCACGAGCAGTGGCGGCGTGTGATCGACGTGAGCCTCGAGGGCTTCTACAACGTGACGAAAGCCCTCGTGATGCCCATGGCGCGCACGCGCTGGGGACGCATCGTGAGCATCTCGTCGGCATCCGCGAGGCTCGGCCCCCGCGGACAGTCGAACTACGCCGCGGCGAAAGGGGCGCTGGAGGCGGCCAGCCGCTCGCTCGCGCGCGAGATGGGAAGCCGCGGCATCACCGTGAACTGCGTGGCGCCCGGAATCATCGAGAGTCCATCGGCGAAAGCGTTCGATTCCGCCACGATCGCCTCCTTCGTCGCCCTGCAGCGCGCCGGGAAACCCGAAGATGTCGCCGCCGTAGTCGCTTACCTCGCCTCGGACGCCGCCGGCTACATCACGGGACAGACAATTCCGGTTGACGGATTGATTTCGTGAACGCATGCGCGCGACAGTTGACTGCCGCCTGGGCGGCCACGAGAATTGTCACGCTATCCATCAATGGAAAGGGATTAGATGGCGCTGCCGAATAACATCTGCTGCCTAATACCTAGTTAGA